>Ga0213831_1000243_pt1 | contig 54752 bp, 44 predicted proteins | sample SWATP12_FD_163421 | JGI IMG/M metagenome (GOLD analysis project Ga0213831, IMG submission 163421) | Coastal seawater microbial communities from Marineland, Florida, United States - SWA TP1 #2 | ecosystem: Environmental > Aquatic > Marine > Coastal | place: USA: Florida | collected 2016-08-06 | reverse complement strand
TCTGGTCGCTGTCGGCGACTCCGACAACAATGTATAGACACCTTTCTTTGCCAGCTTAAATCTATGCGGGCAAAGCCCTACCACGAATGATAGCCACCTACTGAAGTAGGTGGTTTAGGGCCGAAAACAAAAAATCCGGGCGTGAGAGGAGTTGCCCGGGTTTATACTCAATGATAAATCTGCACACCCTGGCGGGCTTTACACAGTGGGCGAAAGTGGCTATAAATTAGTCAACAGACTTTGTCAAAATAAGGATATTTTCGCTATGAGTAACGCCCGCAGTTTGCGTATTTTCGCCCTCATCGGTTTAGTTTCTTTAACCGTATTTCTGGCTTATTCCACCTATCGCAATCAACAAAGCATTGAGCACATTGAGTCTAAGGTTGTCAGTCAGAGTGAAGCTAAGGCTCGTCTGATAAGCCACTAGCCCCAGAGCTAAAACTCCCGCTGATAAGACAGGGCTATAAAATCAAGGCCTGGATTTGGCTTTTTAAAGCCGGCATTAGAATAATGAAAATAGCGCACGGCTACGTGATGCTGATTGTTATTTCCAAACTGCATCATCAGGCCAAGGCGATCTTCAAACTGGTAGTGAGTACTAACATCTTTACCTGCGAAGGTGGTATCTTCAATAAGCGAGAGACCAATCCCGGCTTCCAGAAACAGCGGCGCTTGTTTGATTGTGCCGATTTGCTTTACCAGTACCGGCGATACTGCCAGCACAAAATCAGTATCGTGGTTATCTTCCGCCCCGTATTCCCAGAAATTAACACTGGCTTCCCAATACAGCAGGATGTCATCGCTGATGTAAGACAATGACCCGGCGTTGTAACGGGCGGCAAGCTTAATACCTTCTACATCCCCTTCACCGCGGATATAGTCTACCGAATAGCCAGGATTACCTGCCACACTCAAGCTTGGCAGAAGTAACAGGCAGAGGCTCAAAAACAGCTTTTTCATAAATGGGATTCTCCGTCATAACCAGGTAATGACAGTATTTTAAATCCCAATTTAGTGAATGATTATTGCGAAATTCGACTAAATTCATATCACAAAAAAGAACGATCTTTACAGACAGATCACAATCTTCACGCACAATAAGGGTTCGAAAAGGGCCCCTGTTTATAATACCCCGAAAAGCTAGCGATGAGCGTTAACCGTGGCATTCTGGTCACGCCACTATCATAAAGTTCGGATAGTGTATGATAGGTGTATTCACGGACACGGATAACCAGGCATGAGTAAAAGCAAAGTCAGTGACATCATGGATGATCTGCTGGACAAAACCTCTGGCGAGGTGTCGGTTGGCGAGGTGGTCAACAAATTTGAAAGTCGGGGGTTCGGGCCGCTTCTGTTACTGCCTGCTCTCATTGCCTTGCTGCCTACCGGCGCTATCCCCGGAGTGCCGTCGATTTGTGGCGTAACGCTGTGTATCATCTGTTTACAGATGGCATTTGGCGACGAGCATCCCTGGTTACCCGCTGTTCTGAAGAATCGCTCTCTGAGCCACGCAAAGCTGGAAAATGCGGTAGAAAAGTCCAGACCCTACGTGGTAAAAGCCGAGAAAATACTCACTCCGCGCTTAACCGGGTTAACTCAAAGTCCGGCATCGCGTTTTGTTGCTGTCTATTGCGCACTGTTTGCTCTAAGCATGATCCCTCTGGAAGTGGTGCCCTTTGCTGCAGCAGTGCCGGCCTTCTCCATCACCCTCACCGCTGTAGGAATGATGAGCAAAGACGGCGCAGTGTTACTGGCTGGGATAATCTGTCAGGCAGCAACCGGTATGTTACTGCTACAGGTGCTTTAGCCGGTTTTAAAGTTGGCAACCAGCAGGCGCAACTGCTCCGCCTGCTGCGACATACTGGCGGTTGAGCCTGCAGCATTCTGTGTACGCTGCTGAGCATTGGCCGATAAATCACGGATAGCGACTACCGCACTGTTTACACCTCGTATCACCACTGCCTGCTCTTCCACACTCAGCGCTATCTGGTGATTACTGTCGGCAATCGCAGCAATGATATCGGTTACCTGGGCCAATGAAGCGGCCGCATCCTGAGTATGCTTAACCATTTCGTCGCTGATAGTGTGAGTACTTTGCATCGCACTCACTGCAATTTCGGTGGCGCCCTGTAGTCCATCAATAGATACCTGTATTTGCCCCAGCGATTGTTGGGTTTTAGTGGCCAGGTTACGTACCTCATCAGCCACTACCGAGAAACCGCGTCCATGTTCACCGGCTCGGGCCGCTTCGATGGCAGCATTCAGCGCCAGTAGGTTGGTTTGCTCGGCAATGGAGTTAATCACCTCAGCCACACCACCTATTTCTTCGGCCAGTCCGGCCAGTTTTTCCATCTGACCGGTGGCATTGGCCACGTCATTGGACATGGTCTGGCTGTTAGCCAGGGTTGAATTAAGCAACGCCTGGCTATTACGCGTTTCTGCCAGCGCATTGCTGGCCTCTTTGGCTGCTCCGGCTGCGTGCTGGGTAACCTGTTCAATGGAAGCCAGCATTTCTTCCGCGGAAGTGGCCAGGCCATCGGCTTGTTCCAACTGCGCTTCCAGGTCCCGGGCGATTGACTGGTTACCGGTATTCACCGAACTGGCCATGGAGGAGGTTGTAGCAGACAGCTCTTTCACTTCTCCCACGATGCCCCGGATATGTTCAATAAAGCGATTAAACTGCCGGGCGAGGTGGGCCATTTCCCGATCACCATTTTCATCCAGTCGCTTGGACAAGTCGCCCCCAGCATCGGCCAGCTGACCTGCACGGTCGCTGATTAAATCCAGGCTTTGAGTGATACTGCGCCCGGCCGCCAGATTAATGAATACCACCAGTACAATCCCGATAAGGGTTAATGTTGAAAGCATTATGATGGCACCCCGCACGTCAGCAAAACTGTCGTCAATCTGACTGGTCTGAACGTTGCCCAAAAGGGTAATAAAGTCGGAAAAATCATTAAGCAGTGCTTTTCTAAGCTCATTCAGCCGAGCCGCACGGTCAATGTATTGTTCGCTGATTTCCTGGGCCTGAATGTTCAGCTCAAGACCACGCCGCGCGGCGTTTTCAACCGGTGTTCCGGTAAGGGCGATAAGATCCTTACGGGTATTTTCGATGGCGGTGCTGATATATTCTCTTAGCTCAGGTACCAGGCTGCTATCGTTGATCATACGGAGAAACAACCGCTGAATACGGTAGTTAGTATCGGTATTATTGGTAGCACCAATGATGGTTTTCACTTCTCCTTCGGGCACCGCTACCGGGTCTTTCAGCAGCTTTTTCGCGACGTAGTTTAAAAACGAATTTGACTCATTAATGGAACTGTCGGTGGCCGCCAGTAATTGCGCTTCCAACTGCTGCATTTGCTTACGGTGATCGCCAGCCTGCGTTATCTGATTAGCCATACCGGAAAACTCATTCGCCTGCACATGTGTGGCCAGTGAGTCGGGGATATTTTTAAGCTCAAGCACCGCGTCACCCAGCGTAGCTTCACTCACTTCGCCGTCAAAGTAATTCACCAGCATAAACTGTGTTTGCCGGGCTTTTGCCGCGTAACGCTCAATTGCTTCCACTGAGGATTGGGCACTGCCTAATACCGATATCACGTAAAATGAGGTAATCAGGGCAAGGATGGCCACAATGGCCAGGATAACCACCGGAACATAGAGCTTTCTTTTTAATGATGACAACACGGTCAGACTCCTTACTTCGACAAAGGCTGTTATTATTCCCGGTTAAACAAGCCATCCAGGCTGTCTGGCAAGGGTTTTGAAGTCAGCTCTGTCCATAGAGTTTCGGTAATTTGTGCCGGCTTACCCAGCATACGACAACGGGCAATCACGCTGCCCAGAATAGCGTCGAGTTCCAACTCTCTGCCTTTCTCAAGATCAATTAACATGGAGGTTTTGATGGAGTTGAACGACTTAATAAGGCGGAACATGTCATCGACTTCTGCCGGGGTAATTGCTACCCCATCGTAAGCGGCTGCCCGGCCAGTCTCCTGCATGGCGCCATAAACCTTTTGGGCCAATTCCGGCTGATGGGTTAACGCATAGGTTTTTTGCCGCGTGACCGCCGACAGAGGATTCACCCCGCAATTCACAATCAGTTTTTTCCACAGCTCTTTGCGAATATCATGGCTTACCTCTAGGGGAACATGTTGGCTTTGCCACAAGCTAGCCAGTATCGAGAGATTTTCAGGCATCGTGTGCGACGCTGGCCAGGGGCCCATAATAATTTTATAAATGCCGGTCGTTGTGGCCACACCGGGTTGCGATATCTCACCACCGCTGCGCACCGACAAGCCACCCCATACGCGCTCCTGCCCTACTACAGCAGCAAGCAAAGACTCGTTATCAACACCGTTTTGCAGCGACAGCACTGGCGATTTGCCACGCGTTAACCAGCCTCCCAGTTCATTGAGCAACGTGCTGGTTTGCGTGGCTTTCAGCGCAATCACGATGACATCAAAATCATCCGCCTGACAGGCAGTCTGTAATTCAGAATGAGCATAAGCGGTAACAGCTTGATGGCGGGTTTCGCCATCATGGATCACGGTCAGGCCATTGCGTTTCAGTGCCTCAAGATGGGCACCGCGAGCTGTTACAGAGACAGTAGCATCGGCATTCGCCAGGCGTTCGGCATAAAAGCTACCAATCGCCCCACACCCAATTACCAGTACATTCATCGGTTAACTTTTTAACAAAATGTTATAAGCCACACATTAATAAGAGTTTTTCGGATGTTCAACTAACAATATTGTCAACACCCGGACTTACAATTTTGTCAGGCCTGTAGTGACCTGGAAACCGCAAAGGTGAAATTATGATCTGGCGCCAGGTGGCCCGGCACTTTGGTCGTTTTGCCCGGTCGCTTATCGGATCCTGCATCCAATCCGCAATCCAAAACGTTAAGATCAGTAAGTTCCTTTTTTTAAGAGTGTAAGTTTTGAAATATCTGATTTTTTCTACCTCGCTGTTGGCCTCTGCCACAGCATTTGCAGATGGCCCCCATATCGAGCGCGTGGTGGTATTTGGTAAACAAAGCGACCTGATTGGCGAGTCGATTTCTGCCTCAGAAGGCGTAATCGGTGCCGGCGATATTGCTCAGCGCGCGTTGCTGCGCCCTGGTGAAATACTGGAGTTTGTGCCAGGCATGGTGGTTACCCAACACAGCGGCTCAGGTAAAGCCAATCAGTATTTTTTGCGCGGATTTAACCTCGACCACGGCACGGATTTTAGTATTTCACTGGATGGCATGCCGGTGAATATGCGCACCCACGGTCATGGTCAGGGCTACACCGACCTTAACTTTATCACCCCAGAGTTTATTCAGCGCATCGACTACCAGAAGGGGCCATATCGTGCGACGCAGGGCGATTTTTCCGTGGCGGGTTCGGCCAACTTTTCACTGATGTCTTCCTTTGATCAACCCTTCGGCAAGCTTGAGATTGGCGAAAATGGTTTCCTGCGCACGGTTGCCGCCACTAACTTAGCAGTGGGCGAAAGTAATCTTGCCGTGGGTGGAGAATGGCAGCAATACGATGGCCCCTGGACCGATATCGATGAAGACATTGCGAAAACCAGTGCCTTCGCACGATTCCGACAGGCAACTGACGACAGCATCCTGCATATTACGTTCTTAGGTTACGATAACAGCTGGAATTCAGCCGACCAAATCCCACTGCGCGCGGTTGAAAGCGGCCTGATTGATGAACTGGGCTCTTTGGATCCGACTCTCGGTGGCGAGTCCAATCGCTATAGTCTATCGGTTAACTGGCAGTCTGCCGACTGGATGGTCAACGCCTATGCGATCTCAAGTGAGCTGAACCTGTTTTCTAACTTCACCTATTTTCTGGATAACCCTGACGCGGGCGACCAGTTTGAACAGGTCGACGACCGCGCAATATATGGCGGTACACTTACCCGTTTCCATTCCACAACCGTTGGTGATTCTCACGTACACCTTACCGGCGGCCTGGAATGGCGTTATGACGACATCAAAGAAGTGGGCCTTTATCGCACCACCGAGCGCGTTCGTCAGTCACCGGTTCGGCGCGACAGTGTAGATGAATATTCGCTTGCCGCGTTTCTGCAGGTCGATGTGGATATCACCGACAACTTAATTGGCCATGTGGATATCCGCCATGATTACCTGACCGTAGACGTTAACAGTAATTTAAGCGCAAACAGTGGCGATGACAGCGATCATATCACTAGCCTTAAAGGCGGGCTGAGTTATATTTTAAATGACGCCTGGCAGGCCTATGTCAATGTGGGGCAATCTTTTCATTCCAACGATGCACGCGGTGCAGTGATCAGTGTTGACCCGGCCTCCGGCGAGCTGGCTGAACCGGTTGATCTGCTGGTGAGAGGCGAAGGCGCTGAAATCGGTTTAAGGGTAGCGCGCTATCGCTACTACAATGCCTCACTTTCGTTATGGTATCTGGAGAATGACTCCGAACTGGTCTTCGTTGGCGACGCCGGTAATACCGAAGCCAGCCGGGCATCCCGCCGCTGGGGGGTGGAATTCTCCGCCTATTACTGGTTTACGTCTAACCTGACCACTGACGTGGAGTTTGCCTGGACCGATTCGCAATACCGCGAGGATGAACCCGGCGAAGGAAACTATATAGAAGGCTCATTACCGGTTGTCGCCAGCGTGGGCCTGAACTGGCAAATTGATGATAACTGGCGCAGCGATTTGCGGGTCCGGTATTTTGGCAAACGTACGCTGGATAGCTTTAAAGAACGCCAGTCCGACACCTTTACTGTAGTTAATACCAGTTTGGTGTATGAAGTTGATCAGTGGCAGGGCAGCCTGTCGGTACTTAACCTGCTGGACAGCAACGACCATGATATCGATTACTGGTATGCCAGCCGCTTGCCTGGAGAACCTGCAGCAGGTGTTGAAGACCTCCACTACCATCCGATTGAGCCGCGCACCCTGCGCGCTGGCATCAGTTACCGCTTCTAATTTATCGTTACCCTCAAGGCTTAATTTCGGCAATTAACGAAATTAAGCCTTGGTCCTAAGCTGGCCATCACGGCAGAGCTCATCAGCGCCGTACTTGCCTGGATACTGCCCGCAGATTTTGCCGGTATTTTGATAATAACACTGCTTTTACCCAGTATTTTGCTACCTGCGGTGCTGTCGTGGTGGTTTTGGCGCAAGGAAACTCACACCGAGTAAAATGTTATTCATCTCAATATTCCGCAGATTAACGCCATTATTTAGCGTTAATCTGCGCCAGGCGGCCTTACCACCTGTTTTAGTATACGATTTCCAGTTATAAAACCCGTTAATCTTTCCCTTTTCTGACTTTTTTAGCTCAATTAGCATTTTCTGCTGCATCAACCTGAGGCTTGGTATTTTTCACTGCACAGAGGGGAATTTTCAACGCAATTTGAGCGCGGCGTTACACTTATACTGATTGTGGAAGGATTATCCACTTATAAAAAAGATTCTCAGATAGCAAAATAACAATCACAGGCTGTCGGATATCCCCTTTTGCCGTTGACCAGAGAACTTATTGGAGAACAACACAAGATGAACACCAACAGAATTATTGTGAAGTCAGTGCTTGCAGCTGCCGTGTCAGTCGCACTGTCATCCACCGTCAACGCTCAAGCACAATCAGATGCTGACGACATCGAGCAAATTGAAGTTGTTCAACAGCGTCAGCCGTACCGAGGCGATATTCCCCTTAAATCGATGCCACAAAATATTGATGTGGTCAGCGCAGAACTCCTGGACGACCTGGGTGTAAACGATTTTCAAAGCGCCATCGACTTCGCCAGTGGTATTGCCCGCCAGAACAGTTTTGGTGGTATGTGGGACAGCTTCGCCATCCGTGGTTTCGCAGGTGATGAAAACCTGCCAGGCGGTTATTTGGTAAATGGTTTCAGTGCAGGCCGCGGCTATAGCGGTCGCCGTGAAACCTCGAATATTCAGTCTATTGAAATTATTAAAGGCCCGGGCTCAGCATTATTCGGACGCAGTGAGCCGGGTGGTACCATTAATATCATCACCAAGAAGCCGCAGTTTTATGAAGAAGGGTATATTCAGGCAACTGCAGGCAGTTACGACCTGTATAGACTAGAAGGTGATTACACTAATGCTATCTCCGAAGATTTGGCATTCCGTGTTAATGGTGCCTACGAAGATGCTGGCAGCTTCCGCGACATGGTTGAATCAAAAAAGGTTTCTGTTAGCCCGTCTTTCCTCTACAACATTTCCGATGACACAAACTTGTTGTATGAAATGGAATATCTGGATCAGGAATACCCCTTTGACCGCGGTATCATTGTAACGGATTACCAGTTTAACGACGTGCCAAGCGATGTGTTTTATGGCGAGCCCGCTGACGGCCCGGTAGAAATAGACGCCACAGGACACCAGTTAACCCTGCAGCACAATATCAATACTGACTGGAGCTTACTGGCTGGCCTGAGCTACCGTGAATCCTCAATGCAGGGTTTTGCAACTGAAGTAGAGCTGGGTGGCCGCCAGATTGTTGGCCAGGAAGGCTTTGAAGAAACGGTAATCCGACGTCGCTTATACCGCGACTACGACAGCGAAGATTTATCCGGCCGCCTGGAATTCAGCGGTACAGTTGAACTCGGCGGTATGGCGCACCATATCCTGATTGGTGCCGATGCCTACGATTATACTCTTGAACGTATCCAGGATCGCTGGCGTGTAGCCTGGGGTGTTAATGACACAACTTACGCTGTCAATAAATACGATCCGGTATACGGGCAGGAATTACCTGCATTAACCCGTATGTGGGACGACCAGGAGAAGCAGGATTCTTACGGTGTCTACTTCCAGGACCAGATTGATATTACTGAACGCTTTAAAATCCAGGGCGGCATTCGCTTTGACGATTTCGATCAGGAATTCAGCTCTTACCAGACAGGTGCTACAACCACTCAATCACAAACAGCTACCAGTCCACGCGTAGGTGTTGTGTATGAAGCATCGGCCTTGTATACGCTGTATGCCAGTTACTCAGAAGGTTTCCGTCCTAACTCAGGTGCCGACTTCCAGGGTAATTCTTTCGACCCGGAAGAGAGCAAGTCATACGAAGCCGGAGTGAAATTTAACACCATTAACGAGAGTATCACTGGTACTGTCGCTCTGTTCCGCGCTGAAAAATCCAATGTGTTGACTGCTGACCCTGTTAATGCTGGTTTCTCAGCCGCATTAGGTGAAGCAGAAAGTCAGGGACTGGAAATCGACCTGAACGCTATGCTCGGCGAAGACACCATGGTAACTGTGGCCTACGCATTTGTTGATGCTGAAACGTCAAACAGCGTTATTAACGCCGACTGGGGAGTTGAGGTACCGGCCGGTACACCACTGGTAAACATTCCTGAACATAAGTTAAATGTAACCGCCATACATTATCTGGATATTGGTGGTAAAGAGTCGAAACTGGGTGCCAGTGTCACTTACGTTGATGAACGTTCAGGTGAATTTATCGACCCGAACTACGTGCTGCCAAGTTACACCAACGTGCGTTTGTTTGGCTCAGTTAACCTGACGGATTCACTTAGCATAAACGCCGATATCGAAAACCTGTTCGATAAAGAGTACTACGCCAGTTCTTACTCGGCGATGTGGACCATGCCAGGCGCACCGCGTCAGGCGAAAGTCAGCGTGAAATACGCCTTTTAACATTGCTTAACCAGACCGGCCGGACATTCCGGCTGGTCCGGACACTTCGATAATTACCCGGTTCAACATGCAAATCAGGTGACTGTTTTCCATGATAACGGTAATGTGACGAAGACCGAGAAGTACTAAGAGGATAATACCGTGGCTGGCACTAAATTAGACCGCATCGACATTAATATACTGGCAGAACTGCAAAAAAACGGGCGGATCACCAATACCGACCTGGCGGATGCAGTCGCTCTGTCGCCAAGCCCTTGCCTGGCGCGAGTTAAACGGTTGGAAAAAGCCGGCTATATCACAAGCTACAACGCAAAAATTGCGTTGGATAAATTAGGTGAAACGGCAACGGTCTTTACCGAAGTCACGTTAACCGATCACCACATGGAAGACTTCGCGAAGTTTGAGCGCAATATCCGCACCATTGATGAAGTGATTGAATGTCACCTGATCAGTGGCGGTTATGATTACCTGCTCAAATTTGTTACCCGTGGGATTACCCATTACCAAACACTGATGGAAGAGATACTGGAACAGGATTTTGGCATAGCAAAATACTTCAGCTATATCGTACTGAAGTCGCCAATCGAGAAACTCCACTATCCGCTAACCACTTTGTTTAAACCGGAAAAGTAGTAAGTGGCGCTAACCCTTTTGTATAAAGGCCCCGCTGAGCGGGGCGAGTGCTGGCAGCAAGCCGTAAATGCTGCATTACCCGAAGTGCGCTGGTTTACCTGGCCTGACGTGCCAGAGCCAGAAGCCGTAGATGCCATTATCACCTGGACACTGCCTGACAATTATCAGCAGCAGTTTCCTAACCTTAAGGCCATTTTCTCCGTAGGCGCCGGTGTTGATCAATTCGCGCCGGCGTCACTCCCGTCTCATTTAAGACTGGTGAGAATGATAGACCCTTCCATAGCCACCCAAATGCAAACCTGGGTGCTTACGGCGGTCATGATGCTCCATCGCGACATATTTCGCTACCAGCGCCAGCAACACCAGAATCTATGGCAACCTCATAGCGTTAAGTTACCTCATGAATGCACTATCAGTATTCTGGGCCTTGGTGAACTTGGCAGCCAGGTTGCGTATACGCTGAGCGGGCTGGGTTTCGCCGTACAGGGCTATAGCCGCAGCGCCAGGCAGCTTCCTGGTGTGTTAACGTTTTCAGGTGACACACCGTCTGCAGAGATGCTGGGCAACACCGACATTCTGATTAGTTTATTGCCCTTAACAGCCAATACCAAAGGGATCCTAAACGCAGAATTACTGGCCAAACTCCCTAAGGGTGCCGCACTGATAAACGCGGGCCGCGGTGAACAGCTCATCGCCGACGACTTGTTGTTTCACCTGGATGCCGGACATATCAGCGAAGCCATCATGGATGTCTTTGATCCTGAACCGTTACCGAAAAGTCATCCTTTCTGGGACCACCCGAATATTCATATTACACCGCATATTGCATCGGTAACCCGCAATGACACAGCGGCAATTCGATTGGTAGAAAATCTGCAACGCTGGCTGGCCGATAAAACCATGACCGGTGAAGTGGATAAACTCAGAGGTTATTAAGGTAATTAAAAAGGCAGCGCTCTGGCTGCCTTGGTAAATCTATCCGCTAATGCTTAATCGTAAACACACACATATACTTTTTTGTATTTCTCGACGGTCCGCCAGGTCCCGGCAAACCCTTCCTGCAGTAAAAACGTGTCACCCGCTTTGTAAGTGACTGTCTCACCACCGTCTTCTGTCAACTCAATCAGTCCTTCAATCAGGTAGCAAAACTCAAAGAAGCCTTTTTTCACCGAGCGATTAACACTGGGTTCGCAAGTCATTACACCTACTTTTATTTTATCGTTACCCGACGCTACGTGAGCCCACTTCTCCAACAATGGATTGCCCTCTAAAAGAATTTTTGGATCGGCGTAGCTGGTAGCTGGTGCTTCTGAAGGATGCTGAACAACGGTTTGCAATAAGCTCATTTAAACTCCGGTTAATGGCGATGTAAGTAAATTTGGGAACCCCATCCCTGGGAACACATGAAAGCATGAGAAGTTAGTATACGACTGCTGCCCCGGCAGCTTGCTCTGAAAGGGTTTTGCTGCGGGGCATAATTGTTGGGTTGTGTAAAAAAATCAGCGGAAAATTACGCCGCTGATTTTTGTTTGATAAAGCTGCTGTAGAGTGACGGAATAACCACCAGCGTGAGCAAGGTTGAGCTAATTAGCCCGCCTACTATCACCGCCGCCAACGGCTTTTGGATTTCAGCACCCAGGCCGTCAGACAACAGCATTGGAATGAGCCCTAACGCCGATGTCAGCGCAGTCATTAATACCGGCCGGAGTCGTGAGCGGGCACCATCGAAAATGGCAACAGCCAGGTCGGTGTTTTGCCCACGCCGCTGATTGATGCTCTCCACCATCACTACGCCATTCAATACAGCCACACCAAACAAAGTAATGAAACCAACTGAACTCGGCACAGATAAATAGTGACCACTCACATACAAAGAAAACACGCCGCCAATTGCCGCTAACGGAATATTCACCATAATTAAGGCGACCAGGCGAATATCGGCAAACGCAAAATATAACAGCAAGGCAATCAGCAGCAGGGATATTGGCACCACCAGCATTAAGCGTTGCATGGCGCGTTGCTGGTTCTCAAACTGACCACCGATCTGCACCGCGTAGCCGCCAGGCAGCGCAACGTCGGCTTCAATAGCGGCCTGAATATCTGCCACCACACTGCCCATGTCACGACCATCAACATTCGCCTGAATCACTACCCGGCGCTGCACATCATCCCGGCGGATTTGAGGCGGCCCCGACTCAATCGCCACCGACGCGACATCCTGCAAGCGTATCCATGCCCCCTGCGCAGTCAGCAGCCGCAGTTCTTTGATGGCGGCAATATCACCCCGGAAAGCTTCCGCATAACGCACCACGATATCGTACCGTTCATTGCCGTTAATAATTTGCCCGGCTGAGGCGCCACCCAGCCCGTGCTGGACCAGATTCATCACATCAGCAACGTCCAGGCCATATCGGCTAAGCTGCTTTCGCACCGGCCGTACCACTAACTGGGCTTCGCCGCTTATTTGTTCCATCGCTACGTCCTGAGCGCCCTCGATGCTGCCGACCACTTCCGCTATCTGCTGGCCGTAGTCAGCCAGTACATCGAGTTCGGGGCCGAATAATTTGATGGCCAGCTCCGCTTTAACACCGGATAACAGTTCATCTACGCGGGTAGCAATCGGCTGCGAGAAGTTAAACAGAAGTCCCGGATGTGCTTCCAGTTTATGCGCCATGGCTTCCTGCAGTGCCACCCGGTTGGTTGCGGTTTGCCACTCACTTACCGGCCGTAAACCTATATAGATTTCGATATTGTTTACCGGTTCCGGATCGCCGCCTATCTCGGCACGGCCAATCTTACTCACCGCATAGGTCACTTCAGGAAATTCCAGTAACATGTTTTCAAGCTTCGGAGCCACGCTAAGTGCCGTTTCCAGACTGGCTGAAGGTGCCAGTGTCACCCGCAGGTTGATGGTGCCTTCTTCCAGCTCCGGCGCAAACTCAGTGCCCAGCCGGGGCAGCAACACGCCGGCAATCGCTATCAGTACCAGTGAACTGCCAGTAACCCATTTGCGCTGGCCCATAGTGATGTTAAGCAGTCTCGCATAACCGCGCTCCAGAGTGCTAAGCAACAGATTATTGCGCTGCTTAACCGGCCGTGCGCTCAGTAAAAACGTGGCTAGTACCGGCACAAATATCAACGCCACCAGCACCGCACAAATAAGGGCCAGCATAATGGCGATGGCCATGGGCTGAAACAGTTTGGCTTCCACGCCTTCAAAACTGAACAGCGGGGTAAATACTACCAGAATAATCAGCGTCGCAAAAAAGACAGGTTTTGCCACTTCCCGGGCCGCAGTCACCACTAATGTGGGAATTTTATGGGTTTCAGTACTGTTTTTCGGTAATTTTTGGTAAATATTCTCCACTACAACCACCGAACCATCCACCAGCATACCAATGGCAACGGCCATTCCGCCCAGAGACATCAGGTTAGCAGATATTCCCAACATGCTGAGCATGGCCAACGCCAATCCGATGGATACCGGGATAGAAAGCAACACCAATACCGTTGCCCTCACGCTTAACAGAAACAATGCCAGCACGATGACAATGAACATAAAGGCCAGTAACAGGGCTTTTACTACAGTATCTACCGCCTGTTTAATCAGATCCGCCTGGTCGTAATAGGGCTCAAAGTGAACACCCTCGGGCAATGCTTTAGCAATTAAATCCAACCGCGCATTAATGCCTTCGATAGTGGCATTGGTGTTAGCCCCCATGCGTTTTAGCACCACGCCGGAAACCACCTCACCGCGATTGCTGACGCTGCCATCATGCTGCTTCACAGACATAGTCACAGCCCCCTGGCGTATCTCGCTACCGATACGCACCTGGGCCACATCACCCACCGTCACAATGGCCGCGCCAGCGGTTTTCAATGGAATTTGCGCCAGTTCCTCAAGGGCTTGCTGATCTGAAGACAGCCAGCCAGTGCCGCGGATCACCAGTTGTTCGGGGCCGCGCTGCATATACCAGCCGCCGGCATTGTTGTTGTTGCGGGATAAAGCATCCACCACATCCTGCTGAGTCAGGTTATAAGACAGCAATCGGTTGGGATACAGATTCACCTGATACTGGCGCACATAGCCGCCAAACGACAGCACATCGGTAATGCCATCAACCGGCATTAACATGAGTTTTATCAGGTAATCATTAAGACTACGCAGCGCCATGCTGTCGAAACCTGAGTCCGGTTCGGCAATCAACAGATACTGATACACCTGGCCAAGGCCCGAGGTGTTGGGGCCAATAGCAGGCACCCCAACCCCTTCGGGGATCATCTCTGCGGCTATCTGCAACCGTTCAAACACCAGTTGGCGGGCAAAATAAATATCCGTACCTTCCTTAAACACCACGGTAATACCGGATAGCCCGGTTTTGGAAATCGAGCGTACCTCTTCAACATCGGGCAGCGCATACATTACCGCTTCAATGGGATAAGTAATCAGCTGCTCGACTTCTTCGGCTGCCAGTCCCGGGGCCTCGGTATTAATGGCCACCTGAATATTGGTGACATCGGGAAAGGCATCCAGGTTGAGTCGCGGTATCATAAGAGCAGCCATCACACACAGGCCCACAAGTACCAGTAATAATACAAAGCGCATCTTCACCGCGCGGCTTATTAACCATGCAAACATCATAAGCCCCTGTTAATGGTTATGCGGGTCAAAACCGCCCTTGGCGATTTCTGACGCAACAAAAAAGGCCCCGCGACTCACATAGGTTTGGCCCGGCTTCACACCACTGATGGCCTGCCAGTCACCGTATTGCGGCCCGAGTGTCACTACTTGCGGGAGCAAATCGCCGTCGTCATCAGCGATAAAGATTTGCCATTCGCCCTCAGCATCGCGCATCAGCGCCGACTGAGGCACCGCCAGGATGGCGTCGGTTTGCGGGCCATTAAAGTAAATATCGACAAACATACCGGAGTGAAAGCGGTGGTCACGGTTATCCAATTCAAGGCGCACCGTGCGTGTTCGACTCACCGGATCGATAGTGTGCGACTCCTGAAGAACAGTGCCAATTGCTGCGATATCGCCAACTACGACGCTGGCCTGATCGCCCGGCTGTAGGTGCAGGTCGTTCTGGGCTGACAAGCGTGCTTCCACCCATAAATGCGCCTCGTCAGACAGCAGCATCAGTGGCTGACCGGGCTCAATGCGTTGCCCCTGATTGAATTCATCGGTCATGATAAGACCCGACGTTTGCGCCGTGAGCGTGTATTCGCCCAACGGATAATTGGTGTTTTGCTCTATGCGGGCGATGATAGCAGCAGATAAACCTAGCGCCTGTAAACGCCGATTGGCAGCGTTGTATTCGGTTTGCGCACTCACAAAGCGCTTCTCGCCTACCGCACCCTGCCCGAGTTTACTGACCCGCTGCCACTCTACATAAGCCTGCTGGAGCTGACTCTGCGCGGTGATCATTTCTTCACTGAAAAGAGTAACCAGTGGCTGACCAGACGTCACTTCTTCACCGAGTCCGGCGTGACGGGCAGTCACCACAGAACTGACCCGGGGCGACACAATATAGCTGCGATAACCATTTACCTTGATTTCGCCCGGCGCATAAACCTGTTCACTGAGGGTCATGGGTTGCAGGGTTTCCAGGTGAATATCGGCCGTTTGCCGCTGCCCATCACTGAGGCTCACTACGTTAGTCTCAGCGTACTCGTCGTGGCCATGTTCATCATCATGACCATGGGCCTGTTCTTCAGCGTGAGCCTCTGTTTCGTGCTCTTCCTCATGGGCATGATCATGCTCCTGCGCAGGGAGTACAGGACTGTAAAGTAAAGCAGTGATACTCAGCACCGCCAGATAGTTGTGAAAGTGTGACATATTACTGCTCCGAAGAAATTAATGAAGAAACCACATCCGCCAACCCGGCGGTGATATGCAGATAAGCAACGTAGGTTTGCTGGTAATTTTTTTGCAGCGTCAGGCCAGCCTGCATGCCATCTCTAAGCTGCTGCACCTGCCATTGATAGTCTGCAAGACTCAGGTCGCCCTGCGCATAGCGTTGTTGAAGTACATCAACCTGCTCGGTCATTTCGTTATCGTGCAGTGCCTGCCACTGCTCAAACCGCAAGCGGGTTTGCTGTAGCTGTTCAGCGAGGTTACGCACCGCTTCGCGGGTATCGCGCAATTGTGCGTGCAGGCGCTCTTCGCTGGCCAAAGCCAGTTCCCTTGCAGCAAGAGCGACCTCGTTGAAGTTATTGCGAAACTGAATAGGCACCGACACATTGACAGAAAGCAGAGATTCCCCGGCCTGACGGCCAACACCAAATCCCACATTGGGCACCGGCTTATTCGCGGTTTGTTGTTGATTTGCGCTGGCAGTTGCAGCCAGCCACTCAAGCCGTGCCTGTTTTACAGCAGGCAAGGCAAGTAATTGCTGCGGTGCGGGTACCTGTAGTTGCGCCTGAAAGAATGCCTGGTTAATAGTAACATCAGCAGCCTGCTCACCAGCCAGTGTGCGCAGCGTTTTTTGAGCGCTTAACCATGCGCTGAAACGCTCGTTTTCCGCCACCATACCTTGCGCCACAACTGACTTTGCCATGGCCAGTTCGGTTCGGTTAACCTCGCCCGCAGCCAGTTGTTGTTCGGTTAATCTGAGTAGCCGCAGATCCTGCTCTACCTGCATGCGAGCAAGCTCATATCCCTGTTGTCCCAGCTGAACATCAATCTGAGCATTGAGGATTTGCGCCAGCAGATCATTAGTGGCTATCTGCACCGCTAGTGCACGCTGCTCAGCCTGAAGTCTGCCAACCTCAGATTGGGCTTCCCTTACTCCCCACCAGTCAATATCCGAAGACAGTCCGATTTGAAAATTGGTCTCACTGCCCTCTCTTTCCATGGAGGTATCCAGCGACGGGTTGTAGATCGGTTTAGTCAGGGCTTGTGCCTGGTATTTTGCAGCACTGTTTTCGTATTGATAGGCCTGCATGATGGGGTGGCGCTCCACCGTGCTCATCAGCCATTTGGCCCAGGGTTGCTCGCCGGCAAGAACCGGAAAGCTCAGTGCGGTCATTAACGCCGCACCGCATAATTGCAGTTTCATAGGTTCATCTCTTAACAAAGTTTATCATCCGGTTACCAACAACCGGGACGAGGAAAACTTTCTTTGTTAAGCGATGGGCGGGCGCAGCAAATTACGCCAGAAGCCAGTGGCGGGAGGCTGGTTAAGGTTGTATCGCACCGCATAGTGGCCATCGACCGGCAGTGCTTTGATCAATAAAGGAAGAAAGATGTGTTGTGCACCATGGCAATGACAACAGTGCTGGCAATCCAGCCCGCTGCTGTCGGCGGTATTTTCTGGTGGCTGGATCTGCTCAGAGTGCGTTTCATTATGGCGTGTATCTGCCCGATGAGAGGCCGTTTCCTGGTGGGCAGCGTGAGAGTCAAATACCACGCTCAATGCCTGCGTGCTCACCGAGAGCAGCAGTACCAGAACGAGAAAATTAACCCATTTACCCATCAGTAAGCTTGCCTTTTATCCAAATGCCTGAGAAATCAGACTGAAAATTTTCGCGCCGGTTCCACCAGCCGGCACAAACTCACCTTTCACCATCAGACTGACTTCATCAACCTGCGCCAGGCCCAATGACTCCAGCCAGGGTTGAATGGCCTTAGCCCGCTCAGTTAAATCGAACCGAATAAAGCCGGTCTCACTGGACAGCAACTGGCTGATCAGAGCTTTCGCGGTATCGTCATCATCAGCCAGTACCGGCCCCAGAGTCTGACCATGACCGCTGGTTCGCAACATCGCATAGCCAACCGCTTTGCCGTCGCGATAAGCTACCAGCCCTTTACCCTGCTGCGCCACGGCAGTGAGTAACGACGCCCGACTGCATCCATAAGCAGCGGCATCCATAGCTATGATATCTGCCAGGTTGTTGGTATCAAGCGCTTTGATACTGGCATCTGACGACAGCGGCTCGACTGCCCCCGTTAATTGCCCCTGCACCTGATAAATTAACGCCGCTTCGGTAAAACCACATTGCTGATAAAGGCGTTTACCGGCCACCGTGGCCACCAGTTGCAAATTGCGCTCACCGGTCTGACTCATCACGGTATCCATCAGCTTGCGCCCCAAACCGTTGCCCTGCATATGTTCAGGCACGACAACCAGGCCCACTGTGGCGAGTTGCTGACCATAATCCCACCACAGGATACACCCTGCAATATCGCCCTCTGCATTCTCAATAATACTGCCATTGCCCTGGGAAAAATGCAGTTGCCAATCCCCCATCCGATGCGGCCACTTTACCTGCTGAGTAAATTCAAGGCAGGTTGGCAGGTCGGCTTCGCGCATCTCGCGAACGGTAAAAGCAGTATTAGTCATTAGCGGTTCTGGCCTGTATTGCAGTTTAAATTCAATGGCATTGATTTTACCGGCTGTGGACAACAGATTTTGCTGTTTACTCATCTCAGGCAGGTCAAATCTGTTATTTCAATCACCCTGTTGCGGCAGAAAATCCTCCACCAGCGCGGTGTGAAGTTCAACGCCTGTAGCAATGATCTCATCATTAAAATCAAATTCCGGGTGATGCAGAGGAATATGCTCGCCCCCTTTGCCTTGCCCTAACCAGATATACGCACCCTCACAGGCCTGTAACATAAAGGCAAAGTCTTCAGAGGTAAATGCGGGTTCCGGCGCCTCAACCGCATTGCCTACCGTTGCAGCCACGGTAAGCGCATGCTGTGCAGCGGCTTCGGCGTTGATAGTTGCCGGATAGTAGCGGTTATAATCAATACTGATTTGCGTGCCGGTTGCTATGCCTACCCCCTCAATAACCTGGCGGATAGCCATTTCAATCTGATCCTGGACTTGCGGATCAAAGGTTCGCACCGTGCCGGTAAGTTCCACACTGCCAGGCAATACATTGTGTGAGCTGCCGCCGCTTATTTGAGTAACCGACAATACCGCAGTAGACGTCGGTGCAATCCGCCGGGATACAATAGTATTGAGCTGTGTTACCAGTTCGCTGGCCGCCAGAATGGCATCCGGGGTTTGATGGGGCACGGCAGCATGACCGCCTTTGCCCTTCACCTGAATAGAGAATTTATCTGCTGCCGCCATAATAGGGCCCGGGCGGGTAGCAATGGTGCCAGCCGGTAAATCCGGCCAGTTATGGAAGGCATAAACACGGTCGCAGGGGAATCGCTCAAACAAACCATCTTCAATCATCGCTTTGGCACCGGCCTCACCTTCTTCAGCAGGCTGAAAAATAAAGTGTACCGTGCCGTCGAAATTTTTGCTGCGCGCAAGGTGGCGGGCAGCGCCAAGCAACATGGTTGTGTGGCCGTCGTGCCCACAGCCATGAAACACGCCGTGATTGCAACTGGCATAGGGCAGGCCGGTTTGCTCAACAATCGGCAGTGCATCCATATCGGCACGCAAGCCAAGAGCCCGTGGGGAGTTGCCCGCTTTAAGCGTACCAACCACACCCGTTTTACCAATACCAGTGGTTACCTCAAGGCCAATCTCTCGCAGGCTTTGCGCCACTTTATTAGCCGTATCAACCTCTTTAAAGGCGAGCTCAGGATGGGCGTGGATATCACGCCTGAAGGCAATTAACGCTTCCAGTAAGTCATCAACATCATGATCATGTGAATTTGCCATAGTTCATCTCCCGCAGCGTGCTGCCTGTTTTATTAGTCGTAGGTTGTCAGTTTAGCGCGCCCGGCACACGCTTTTCGATCTGTTTGGGCCTGACTTTTTAATATAATTTGCTGTTGAGGGTGCCAAAGCGGCAACCAATGCTGCACCATCCCCCCTATACTGGATTCATATTCATTCTCATACTTTGCAGCAGAATCTGCCGTGAACAATTTATTCGTTCAGGGGCAGTTTGCAGCAACCCGTTTTAACAGGAAATATCTCATGACAATACAACCCGTCGAACAGTTGCTTGATACCCGCCGGCTTGCTCAGGCGTATATCAATGGCGAGTGGGTTGCTTTATCGCAGGATAAGCCTTTTGATGTCATAAACCCGGCCACCGAAGAGGCCGCAGCGACCATTGGTTTGGGCGGTGAGCAAGATCTAAATGCCGCCGTGGCAGCGGCCAAAAAAGCTTTCCCGTTATGGGCCGCCACACCGGTCGAAGAACGTATTGCGGTGCTGGATAAAGTACTGGAGCTCATCGATGAGCGTGCCGATAAGCTGGCCAACCTGATGTCACTGGAGATGGGCGCTACGCTGGGCTATGCCTTGTCTACGCAAGTACCACTGGCAGCCGCGCACATCCGTGTTGCCCGGGAAAACCTGGCCACCTATGAATTCACCAAAATGCGTGGCACCACGGCTATCACTCGCGAACCTATTGGCGTTGCCGGTCTGATAACGCCCTGGAACTGGCCGCTTTATCAGGTTACCGCGAAAGTCGGCCCGGCCCTCGCTGTTGGCTGCTCAGTAGTGTTAAAGCCCAGCGAATTATCACCGTTAAGTGCCCTCGCATTTGCTGAAATTCTCCATGATGCCGGCATTCCTGCGGGGGTATTCAATCTCGTTAATGGTAACGGTATAGACGTGGGTGAGCCCCTTGCCAGCCATCCGGATGTCGACATGGTCTCTTTCACCGGTTCTACCCGGGCGGGGATCCTTGTTGCTCAGGCGGCTGCGCCAACCGTTAAACGGGTGGGTCAGGAACTAGGCGGCAAATCACCCAATATCCTGTTGCCGGATGCCGATTTTGCCAATGCCGTTGGGCCTGGTGTTCAGGCTGGTATGCGTAACAACGGGCAGTCATGCAGTGCACCTACCCGTATGCTGGTACCCCGAGATCGCCTGGCCGAGGTTGAAACGCTGGCCGCCGAGGCCGCAGAGTCTATTGTAATTGGCCTGGCAGATAACGAACTGGCTACACATGGTCCGCTGGCCAATCGCCCGCAGTTTGAACGGGTACAAAGCATGATCCAGCGTGGCATCGACGAGGGCGCACGCTGTGTTACCGGTGGCCCCGGTCGCCCTGATGGCTTCGATCGTGGTTTTTATACCCGCCCGACCGTATTCAGTGATGTCACCCCGAATATGGCCATTGCTCAGGAAGAAATTTTCGGGCCGGTACTTTGCCTTATCCCGTACGACACTGTTGAGCATGCTATTGAAATAGCCAACGACACGGTATACGGGCTGGCTGCCCATGTTCAGTCTGCCGACTTAGATGCGGCCAGAGCAGTGGCCCGCCAAATTCGCAGCGGACAGGTACTGATCAACTATCCGGCCTGGGATCCTCAGGCGCCTTTTGGTGGCTACAAGCAATCAGGAAGCGGCCGGGAGTATGGCATCGAAGGGCTGGAAGAGTACCTCGAGACCAAAGCCATTGTTGGCTACGACGTTGAAGCATAAATTTCCCAGTAGGTAGTAAATACATGTCACCACAACTGAAACAAATTCCCAGCAATGAGAAAATTCCTGCAGAAGCCGATGTCGTCGTTATCGGCGGCGGCATTATTGGTGCGGCAGCCACTTACTTTTTATCTAAACAGGGCTACAAGGTTGCGCTGGTAGAAAAAGGCCAGGTTGGCTGTGAACAATCCAGTCGAAACTGGGGCTGGTGTCGTCAGCAGAACCGCGATGAACGTGAGTTACCTACCTCAGGGCTATCCATGCGCCTGTGGGATGAGATGTCTAAGGATATCGGCTTTGATCTGGGCTTCAGACGCTGCGGTTTGCGCTACGCCACCGACGACCCTAAGCAATTAGCACAATGGGATTCGTGGCGTGATCTGGCTAAACAGTATGGCGTTAAAACCGTTATGCTCAATGCCAAAGAAGCCAATGACCTGATCCCGGCCCGGGGCCGTACCTGGATTGGCGGCGTCCACTCTATTGACGATGGCAAGGGCGAACCCGCCATTGCCGCGCCGATGATTGCCGAAGGTGCCCGTGCGCTGGGCGCAACCATTCATCAGAACTGCGCAGCCCGAGGATTGGATATTACCAACGGTAAGGTTGAGGGCGTGATCACTGAACACGGTACCATCAAAACCAACCGGGTGCTGTGTGCTGCGGGCGCCTGGGCTTCAGCTTTCTGCCGTCATCATGGTATTAGTTTTCCGCAGGCCAGCGTGCGTCAAACCGCGTTTCGGACCAAGCCAATTAAGAGTATTGGTGATGCCGTCTATACCAACGGGGTTGCTCTTACACGTCGCTTAGATGGCACCTACACAGTAGCAATCAGTGGCACGGCACGTCTTGAGTTTACGCCGCAGGGAATACGCTACGCCAAAGAATTTATGCCGATGTTTATGCAGCGAATAAAAGCGGTGCAATTTGGTGTAAGCAGCTCTTTCTTTAAAGGTCCGGAAGCTCTGAATAGCTGGACCAATGATGGTATTTCGCCGTTTGAGCAGATCCGCATTCTGGACCCGGCACCGGTAAAAAGTAACCTCAGAAAAACCCTGGCAACGGTTAAGGCGTTGTTTCCGGCACTGGAAGCAATGGAAATCGACGAAAGCTGGGGTAGCTTTGTAGACTGCACGCCTGATGCCATTCCGGTTATTTCAGAAATCGACAGTGTGGAAGGTTTCTTCCTGGCGGCGGGCAGTTCTGCCCATGGCTTTGGCCTGGGGCCAGGCCTGGCGCACATTGCCGCCGACCTGGTAATGGGCAAACAATCATCAATTGACACCCACCCCTACCGCCTGTCCCGACTGCTGGATGGCTCTAAAGTAAAAGTAGGCGCTATTTAATCGCGCCCGGAACCGCGTTCCTCCGTATGTGGTCGGCTGCGTTATCGCGCCGGCCACGTTTTTTATCTGCGCTTCAGTTGGGTAAACTGGCTTCAATAAAGGTTGCCAGGTCCGCTTTAAATTGCGCCATTGAAGGCTCATGCACATACATCATGTGCCCCGCTTCATAGTAGGCTGTAGAAATATTACTGCGCAATGTCGCCGGTATTTTAAGGTGGTCGATCATATACTGGGTAGTGAAGTGCGGAGTTGCCAAATCATAGTAGCCCTGTTGAAACAGCACCTTCATTTTCGGGTTCTGAATCATCGCGTAGGATAAATCTATCAGGGTGTCGGGGAAGGGCATTTTAAAACCAACATTTGGTTGCACATGTCCCCAATCCCAACTGCTGAATACATCACCAAATACCTTGTAATCTACCTCTTGCTCAGATTTGAGTTCGGTACGGTAATAATCCATAAAAGCAGCTAGTAAAGGCGGGCCTATCGCGGTGGTCATCGGATCATAGCTCATCGACTCTGAATGCACCGACACGGTATCTCCTTTAAAGCGGGAATCAATTCGTCCAACCGTTTGTGCGCTCTCACTTAGCACTTCTTTAGTAAACACCTGGTGGTTTACCCGCAGATCTGCATCCAGCCAGTATTGCGCTTCCAGGCCGGTTAAGGCTGCAAGTTTATCGGCCAGTGCCTTTTTCTTATCTGCCGATAATCGAGCGCCTTTCAGTAAGGCTGGGGCATACTCATCCACAGCGAAGGCTTCTGCCGCCTTAAGATGCTCCGCTAATGTTGATGGTTTGTTGTCAATAGCATCGTGATACCAGCCGGTGGCGGCAAAGGTGGGTAAAAACAATACATGGGGCAGGTCGGTCTGTCCAAAATCAAAACCATTCACAAACTGTAAGAACGGCGACACCAGCATAATGCCATTCAGACTAATCATTTCGTTAGTAAGTGCCTGGGCCACCCCCGCGGTGCGCATTCCGCCATAGCTTTCTCCCAGAATGAATTTGGGCGACTGCCAGCGGTTATTCTCAGTAATATACTGCTTGATAAACGCAGACACCGAGCGAATATCCTGGTCGGTGCCCCAGAAATCATTGCCTTTGCCCTCTCCTACCGGGCGCGAGAAACCGGTGCCAACAGGATCAATCATCACAATATCGGCTTTATCGAGAATGGTGAATTCATTAACCACATAGCCATACGGCCCATTATTGGCAAACTCAACGTCTTTAACCACTGCTCGTTTAGGACCAAGAATCCCCATATGTAGCCAAAGCGACGCTGAGCCAGGCCCACCATTATAAGCGAACAGGATTGGCCGCTTGCGCAGGCTGGTATCTTCTTTTACATAAGCCGTGTAACCAAACAGGGCTATCGGCTCCTGCTTGGCGTTTTTCATCAGCATGGTACCCGCGGTAGCGGTATAACTGAGTTTTTTACCGTTGATTTTAATGCTGTGACTGGTGACGGAAGTCTTTGCTTCGGGGACGGGTGGTTTTTCTTCTGGTTCATCCTGAGCAAAGCCAGAATAACTTACCAGACACAAACAAAGTAACGCTCGGTGGATAATAAAACGCATGGTCGGATCCCTGATTTATTGTAAAGGAACAAACAGGGTTTCTGATATGAAAGGCAGTAAAACCGCTACCGGCATACGCCTAGGAAGAACGCTGTTCGTTTTTGCACTTAAACGACAGCGCTGTACAAATACTAGACAACCCTACAGGCGATCGCAATGACTAATGAGTTACTTTGATTACACAGTCAGTTTTTTCCCGGCGCCGCGAGTCGGTGGGTCTTTCTCTAATACCAGTAAACTAATACCAAAAAATTCATCAATACTACTTGAGGTAGGATTTTAGAATTTTATTAAGCGCCTCTACTTCCTCTGCTCGCTCTGTGTCACTGAGTCCTGGCTTACCCACATGTTCGCGTATGTGATCTTCCAGAATCGTGGTCATCAGTCCGTTTACGGCGCCCTTAATTGCGGTGACCTGTTGCAGGATGGCCAGACACTCGTTGCCATCGTTCATGGACTTCTCTACGGCATTTAACTGGCCGCGAATTTTCTTTACCCGGGTAAGTAATGCCTGCTGATTTTTATGAATATGCGCCATTGTCTACTCTGCCAATTCTCATTCTTGATGGTATACTGGGGTATAGTATACCAATAAACCCAACAGATGGCCTGTTATGACTAAAAATATTGCTGAAAAATGGTCTCATTCGCACAACTTTTATGTGGATAGCAGCGAATCAGAGCGCAAGGTAAACCTGGTGTTCTTACTCACAACCGTCACCATGGTGGTGGAAATCGTAGCGGGAAGCTGGTTTGGCTCAATGGCCCTGCTCGCCGATGGCTGGCACATGTTTACCCATTCCGCGGCCTTTGCGGTATCCATGTTTGTTTACTGGTATTCCCGTAAACATCGTCATAGCAGCGACTATTCTTTCGGTACCGGCAAGGTCAATGCATTGGGAGGCTTTGCCAGCGCGGTGGCCCTGGCAACCGTTTCGTTATTCATGCTGATTGAGTCAACAGAGCGATTGTTTCTGCCCCAGGCTATCAGTTTTAATGAAGCCATTGTGGTGGCCATCGTTGGCTTTGTGGTGAATGTCGCCTCGGTATTTTTACTGCACGATGATCATCACCACCATCATCATGGCCACGATCATTCCCATGACCATGACCATGACCATGACCATGACCATGACCATGACCATGACCATGACCATGACCATCATGAGCATAATCATGCGCATCACGATCACAACCTCAAAGCCGCGTATTTTCATGTACTGGCCGATACCCTGACCTCTTTGCTGGCCATCGTGGCGCTGATACTGGGTAAGTTTTACGGCTGGCTGTGGGCCGATGCGGTCATGGGCATTGTGGGCGCGGCGGTTATCGGTAAATGGGCCTGGGGCCTGATGACCCACAGCAGTGGTATGTTGTTGGATAAAGCCACCAAGCCGCAACACACTGCCAAAGTCACCCGCCTGATTGAAGAAGACGGCGTTTCAGTGGTGACCGATTTTCATTACTGGCAGCTATCCGGCAAACATCACGCGGCGATTGTCAGCGTGGCCACCAGCGCTCCGCTAACGCCTGATGACGTCAAACAACAAGTCCGTCATCACCTGCCTTGCGACCATATCACTGTTGAAATTAATTCATTACCCAAAGGGTAAAAAAGCCCGCGTTCAGCGGGCTTCAACTTAAAAGTGCTGAATCAGTAATTAATCCGTTACCGGCACGCGAGTCGGTGCTTCGGGCATGGGTTTGATGGGCGACCGATAGCCTTTCAAACCGGCCAGTCCAACTTCAATGGCTTTATCCAGTTGTGGATCCTCGCCCTTTGCCGTTTTGCTGGTCCATTGCTCCACGTTGATATCCGGTGCCACGCCGTAATTCTCAACCTGCCACTCACCATTCACGTCGTAAAATCCAGAACGTGGCGCGGTCATGCTGCCACCGTCAATAAAGGCCGGTACGCCCCAGATGCCCACCAGGCCACCCCAGGTACGTTTGCCCACCAGCTTACCCAGCCCATAGTAGTTGAACATGTAAGGCAACATGTCACCGCCGGAGCCCGATACTTCATTAATCAGCATCACCTTGCTTCCCCAGGTGCCTGCTGCCGGGCTGGTCAAAGGCTCAGCCGGCGCGTAGGGGTTATTGAAGAAGCCATTCAGCTCCCGGCGTAGCACGTTAATGATGTAATCCGCAATATAACCACCATGATTAAAGCGCTCATCGATGATCACTCCCGGTTTGTTGGCCTGGGGATAATAATAACGGTTAAAGCTGTGATAGCCTCCTTCAGCGGTGTCTGGCACCCACACGTAAGCGAGCTTGCCGTTGGATTTTTCTTCTACATACCGGCGGTTCTGCTCTACCCAATGCTGCTTGCGCAGTTCATTTTCGTTACTAATGGTTTTAACCAGAAAATCCTGTTGGCTGTCTTTATTGCCCGGCTCACCGATGGTTACCGTTACCGTCTGACCAAGGGTACCCTCGAACTGCGCATACACGTTTTCTTCACTGGTCAGCGGCTTACCGTTAACGGCCAGCAGGTAACTGCCCTTCTCTATAAGGTGCGCATAAGCTCCCAGCGGCGCCATTAAGTTTGCCCCGGCGACAAAGCTTTCACCGGTGTACACCTGAGTGAGCTTTACCCCACGGCTATCGAGCTCGAAATCTATACCCAGCAGGCCGACGTGTGATTTACCCGTTTCAGGTTTATCTCCGGTACCGGTGTAAGAATGCCCAATCGACACTTCACCACCCAGGGTGTCGAGTAAATAGGTGAGATCCAGCGGATGGCTGACTGAGGCAACCAGCGGCTGATACACTTTATAGACCTCATCCCAGTCAGCGCCGTGGAAGTTATCGACATACAGGTAATCGCGCTGATAACGCCAGGCCTCGCGGAAAATCTGTTGCCATTCTTCGGTATAATCAACCCGCTTGGATAACGCCAGCTTAATGGCTTTATCGTCTTTACCCGAGCCCTGTGCGGCACTGATCAGGCGATAGGAAGAGCCACTTTTAACCAACAGGGATTTACCGTCGGCGGTGAGTTTAAAACCGCTGATCTTATCGGCCAGCTTTTTCATTTCACGCTCAGCAGCATTAAAGGTCATCAGACTGGTTTGTTTATCACCGGTATCATCTGCATACTGACTAAGAAAATACAGGTTGCCCTCTTTGCCACCGGTTAAATGGCTAAACTGACCCGACTTAGCACTGACCGGCATAATGCGCTCAGAAAAAGCGGCTACCTGCACTTTGGTTTGTGATTCGGCAGTCGGTTTATCATTACCACCGGCTTCATCCTCCTCACTTTCAGGCGCTGGCTCTTCATCGGAGCGCTCCGGAAACAGTGGCATGTCTTCTGAGTTAAGTAGCGCATAATACAACTGGTAGGTAGGCGTAAAGCTAATCGATGACATATCGAGCCAGGGCGCTTTAGGACCGTAATCCACGCTGCCAAGGAAGTACAACACGTCGCTGTCATCACTAAAGGTGGGCCAGGTCACTTCTACCATGCCGTCGGTCAGCTGAAAAGTTTTACGCTCAGCCACCGAGTACAGATGAAGCTCACGGAAGAAATTGACGCCCTGTTTGGTGTAGGCAATGTACTGGCTATCAGGAGACCAGCTGGCCATCATCTGCCATTCAGGATGGACCCTCTTATTGCTATCAATGACCCTGGTGGTTTGATTTTGCCGGTTAGCGACCCATAGCTGCTGAGAAGAGTCGGTAAATAACAGCCGTTTACTATCGGGCGACCAGCGCAGCTCATCGTAAAAGCCGCGCCCCGCCAGCGTGATAACTATTTGCTCTTTGCCATACTGATCAGCAATGATGAGCTCATACTCGCCGGAGCGATCGCTAAACCATGCGATAAACTGGCCATCCGGCGACCAGGCCGCAGCATGTTCGCGAGCGCCTGAAGTGTCGGTCAGGGCCCGTGGTGAACCATGTTCTACCGGCACGGAATAAACATCCCCGCGGGCAGTGAACAGTGCACGCTGACCAGTAGGCGATACATCAAAGCCAGTAACCTGTTTATGTGCGTCTACGTAACCGGAGCGGGCCCAGTAAAAGTCTGCGGCTATCTCGATATGTATTTTGCTGGCTGTGGCATTACCGTTTTTCAGATACAGGTCGCCGAGGTGCTCATACACAACGCGGTTACCGTCCACCGCAAAGCCCATCACATCATATTTATCCTGTCGGGTAACCTGGCTCACCACCTTGGACTGCGGCGAATACTTAAAAACATTCGTCACCTTTGAGCGATTGGATAAAAAGTAGATATCACCATTTGATGACCATTCAGGGTCCACATCGAAATCGTTATCGAAGGGCAGGTCGTACTCTTTCAGGCTGTCGATATTAATTACCCTGAGCGCCTGATTCTGTCCGCCACGGTAATTACGCCAGCCTCTGTCCCAGAAGCCAGCTCTTCTAAACACCAGATTTTCGCCGCTATTATCAAATGCACCATCAAACGCTCGCTGCATGGGTAATTGACTCGGGTTACCACCGTTTATCGAAACAGTGAATAACTGTTGCCAGTTACGTGGCGCTGAAAACCGCGCCGAACTGAATAACACCTGCTGGCTGTCTGGTGACCAGCCCACCGCCGCGTCGGCGCCAGGATGATACGTAAGCCGCTGAGGCTCGCCGCCGTTAACGCTAACCACAAACACATCACGATTACCTTCGTATTCACCGGTGAACGCTATGTAATTACCATCGGGCGATATTACCGGTTGTGATTCACTGCCCTGAAAGCTGGTGAGCCGCTGGGCTTTACCGCCGCTGACACTGGTTTTCCAGATATCATTAGCATAAGTAAAAACCAGGGTATCGCCATGCAATGCAGGCTGCCGGAGCAATTGTGTGGCGTTAGAGACAGCTGGCAGGATGGCCAGCATGAGAGTGAGCGAAATTCCTTTTAAGGTCATAAGCCGTACCTTTTTGTTTATTGTTATACTGCCGTTGCCATTCAGCTTAGCCTAATTAGTAAACAATGTAATTATTAACGCTTACAATCTGCCGTAGGACAATCGTAAGAACTGGCTAATTGGAGAGTAGTTGTCTTCAGAACGATAGCCTAAATTGGCTTTTGAGCTGTCCGTCACGTTATTCATTGCAAGGAGGCAAGCTTTGTTCCAGCGGATGAAACTGAATAAACACCGATTTTTCTTTACGCTATTCCTTTTATTGCAGATTGCTTATGCAGTACGAAGCTATCCCTATAGTCAGGCAGAACTGGTCTGGCTCGGAGCAGGCGTGGTATTTGCGGTGATCTACTATCGGTTTGGCGGTGTGAGGGCAAACCGGCATTGCCGGGACGAAATCAAAAACGGCTGGCGCTAATCGACCACCAGCCAGAATATTGAGTAGTCAGGATGACCCTTTATGCCCGCGACTGGCGAGAGTCTAACCAGGTAGGATCCAGTGTTGGCACACTGTTTAACAGTAACTCGGTATAAGGTTCATAAGGCCCACTGGCAAACTGTTTACCCGACGTGTACTGCACGGTTTTACCTTTGTAGAGCACCATGATCTCATCGCACAGGCTTTTCACCGTAGAAATATCATGACTGATAAACACAATGGCAATATTGAGTTTCGCCTGTAACTCTCCCAGTAATTCAAGAATTGCAGCAGCCACCACAGTGTCGAGTGCCGAGGTAACCTCATCACATAAAATAACGCTGGGCTCGGCCGCTAACGCCCGGGCCAGATTGATTCGTTGTTTTTGCCCGCCAGACAGCGCACCACATTTGCGCTCAGCCAGATCAGTGGGCAATTTAACCAGTTCCAGCAGTTCTGCCACGCGCTGCTTGCGCGCTGCACCTTTAAGACCATGGAAAAAGGTCAGCGGGCGACCCAGAATATCGCCCACTTTATGGGCCGGGTTCAGCGCCGTATCGGCATTTTGAAACACCATCTGAATTTGCTGGCACTCGGCCTTGCTGCGGTCTACGATGGCAGGCGTTAACTCTTTATTGTTGAGTAACATCGTCCCGTTAGCCGCCGGTAACAGGCCAGCGATTACCCGGGCAAATGTCGATTTGCCTGAACCTGACTCACCGATAATCCCCACGGTCTGACCACGACGAACGCACATAGAAATATCCGATAAAATGGGGATTTCAGGCTTACCTTGATTAGTAATTTTGCCATAGCCCGCTTCGATATTATTAATATCGATAACCACTTCACCAGGCGCGTTATCCTTATACGTATCACTGTCCTGCACCGCACTGAGCAGTTGCCGGGTATAAGCATGTTCGGCATTATTGAGGATAGTGGCGGTAGGGTTATTTTCCATCATCCTGCCGTTTTGCAGCACCAGGATCTGATCGGCAATCTGAGCCACCACAGCCAAATCGTGAGACACATAAACGGCCGTAGTGTTATATGCTTTCACTACGTCTTTAAATGCTTTTAGCACGTCTACCTGAGTGGTGACATCGAGCGCAGTGGTAGGCTCGTCAAAAATAATCAGTTCCGGCTCACAAATCAGCGCCATGGCTGCCATGAGTCGCTGCAACTGACCACCCGATACTTCATGAGGATAGCGGCGGCCGATAGTCTGAGGCGACGGCAACGACAGTTGCTTAAACAGATCAATCGCTTTGGCCTCGGCCTGACTGCGCGACATCACGCCATGCATCAGAGCACTTTCTATCACCTGCTCCATAATGCGGCGGGACGGATTAAACGCCGCTGCGGCACTTTGCGCCACATAAGCGACTTTGCGTCCTCGCACACTGGCCAGCTGGGCAGCATTCATAGCGGCCATATTATCCTCGCCCACGTGTACGGCACCGCCGCTAATCCGACAGCCCGGACGGGCATATCCCAGCAGCGAAAGCGCTATGGTGGTTTTGCCTGAGCCGGACTCGCCTATGAGTGCAAGCACCTCACCACGCTTAAGAGTAAAGCTGACATCATGGACAATAGTTTTTGCGTGACCTTGCGGCCCGGCTTCTACGCGTATTTTCTCGACACTTACATGTGCAGTCATATTACTTACCTCGGGCTGCATAAGTTGCGCCGCCGCGCAGACTGTCAATTAACAGGTTAACCGCAATGGTAATGGTGGCGATGGCAATGGCCGGAATAATAACCGCCGGGGCACCTTCCGCCAGGCCGGAAATGTTCTCGCGAACCAGTGAGCCGAGGTCCGCTTCCGGTGGCTGAACGCCAAGCCCTAAAAAGCTCAGGCTACTGAGCAGCAACACGACGAACACGAAACGCAAACCAAAATCAGCCAGCATAGGATGCAGAATATTGGGCAGAATTTCTTTTACGGCCAGATACAGGCGGCTTTCGCCACGGGTTCTGGCCACTGTAACAAAATCCATGTTCGCCACGTTGACCGCCAGCGCGCGGGCAATCCGAAACGATCCCGGCATATAACTGATAGCGGTAATGGTTAGCAGTAATGGCACCGAAGAACCGAAAGCGGCAATCATTACCAGCGAGAAGATTTTGCTGGGGATAGAAATCAGTGCATCCATAAATCGGGAAATTACTTCATCTGTACGAGGCCCGCTAACGGCTGAGAACAGCGCTATCAGGGTACCGGTAGAGCAGGCTAACGCCGCCGCCAGCAATGGAATAAAAATGGTGAAGCGGGTGCCATCAAGAATACGACTGAACACATCACGGCCAATATAATCGGTGCCGAGTACGTAATCGCCGCCGATGGGTTCAAACACATCATAAGCAACGATTTCGCTGGCCGAATGGGGTGCCAGCCAGGGGCCAAAGACGGCGATAAAAACCCAGAACACCACCAGCAGCGCACCCATCTTGCCGGATAAGGGCATTGATTTGAATACATTCATCGGCCTAGCCTCCGGTTCGCAGTTTAGGGTTAGCCAAAATGGCAGAAATATCAGCGATGAGTACCAATATTAAATAGCCGGTACAAAACAGCATGGCACAGGCTTGCAACAGCGGCATATCACGATTGGTCACGGCATCCACCATTAAGCTGGCCACACCGGGATAGTTGAAAATCACTTCCACAATCACCACGCCGCCCAACAAATAAGAAAGGCTTAATGCCACCGCGTTCACAATGGGCCCAACCGCGTTAGGTAACGCATGGCGCAGCACCGCTCGTGACAGCGGTGAGCCTTTAAGTAGCGCCATTTCCACATAGGGCTGGGAAAGCTGTTCCAGCACGGCCGCGCGGGTCATTCTGGCCATTTGCGCACTCAACACAATACACAAGGTAGCCACCGGCATGGCAAACGCGCGGAAATAATCATACAGCCCGGCATCGGCGGGAATGTACGATAATGAGGGCAGCCAGTTTAGCTCCACCGCAAAAATGAGCACAAAAATGGTCGCCAGCAAAAACTCCGGCACCGCCACCATCGATAACGTAAAGATGTTCATGGCTTTGTCGATGCGACTACCGCTGTACATGGCGGCAACAATGCCCAGCACCATAGCGAAGGGCACCGCTAACAACGCGGTAAACCCGGCCAGCATAAGCGATTGTGACAGCCGTGAGCTGATCAGTTCGCTTACCGGGCGCGCATTGGCCAGCGACGTTCCGGCATCACCGCTCACCAGTCCGCCCAGCCATTTTACATAACGGGTGAGCGGCGGATCGTTTAAGCCATACGCCTCGCGCAGTTCTGCCACCGCTTCCGGTGTGGCACTCTGGCCGAGCATTTCCTGCGCAGCATCGCCGGGTAGCAGGTTGGCAATAAAAAACACCACTGCTGAAACAATTAACAGCGTGATAACCGATAAGCCAATCCGCTTGATAATCAGCTGGAAAATGACCTTCATTGATAGCTCCTTAAGAAAATCAGGCGTCCAGCCAGACATATTCGGCAAAGCTATAGCCCATCAGCCCGCCGGTTGGAATAGGGAAACGACCTTTTATGCGTTTGTCGTAACCATCAATCAGGTTCATAAACACAGGAATGCTCACACCACATTGCGCACTAATCATTTCCTGCATATCCCAGTACATTTGTTTGCGTTTTGCCTCGTCACCCTCGCCGCGAGCCGCTAGCAATAGCTGATCAAACTGCGGATTATTCCAGCCTGATTCATTCCACGGCGCGTCAGACTTATAGAACAGACTAAACAGTTCATCCAGGCTGACTCTGGGGTTGATGTTGCCAAACCCTAACGGATGTTTCATCCAGTGATTCGACCAATAGCCATCGGCAGGAACCCGGTTAATACCAAAATTCATACCGGCTTCAATTCCCGACAATTGCAGCAGCGCGGCCATATCCACCGACCCTTCTGCTGCGGGTGACGCAAATACCGGTACTCTGGCACCGTTTAGCCCGGCTTTTTTGAGGTGGTATTTCGCCCGATCGATATCATAAGGTCGTTGCGGTAATTCATGGTTAAAGTATTTATGACTCGGTGCCACCGGATGGTCGTTTGCAATGGTGGCATAGCCGCGGAACAACGCGCGCTTTATTAGCTCGCGGTTCATCATATACTTTACTGCCAGCACAAAATCCGGATTATTGGTGGGGTATGCATCCTGACGCATGATTAAATTGGTATACAAACTGGATTCGGTTTGCATGATATCGGCCGTGCCCGAACGGCGAACCCGTTTGGTTGAACGCGGGTTTAATGCCAGCGCCATTTGAATATCACCCGACAATAGCGCATTAACACGGGAAGATTCATCGGCAATCCCCACCAGCTCGATTTCATCGAGATAAGGTTTACCCGGCTTCCAGAAGTTCGGGTTTTTCTCACCCACGGTGCGCACGCCCGGCGAAAACTCTTTTAACCGATAAGGCCCGGTGCCATTGGCGGTTTGCGAAAAATCAGTGGTACCGTCGGCGACAATACAAAAGCTCGATGAGGCGAGCATCACGGGCAAATCCGCATTGGGCGCGTGCAAACTAATTCGCAAACTCATTGGCCCGGTAACTACCACCTTTTCAAACTGCGCAGCAATGGGCGCAGCCCGGGATGTTACAGCGGGATCTTTATGGCGCAGCAGAGAATACACCACATCCTGAGGCGTCAGGCTCTTGCCGTTATGAAAGGTGACCCCACGACGCAAAGTAATCTGCCAGTGTTGTTGGTCATCGGATTCGAAGGATTCGGCAAGAGCAAGGTCTGCGCCCAGTTCACGATTAAACTGAGTGAGTCCGCTGTACAGCATATAAATACGCACATAATCGGTGCTTAATGAGGCTTTAGCAGGATCCAGCGTATCTTTGGTCGACATTGAACTGGTCGCTACCCGGATCCGGCCACCATAATTAGGTTTAGCCGGCGTTTGTTCGTTATTCATCTGGGCCAACACATGGGCAGGCAACGCCAGACCACTGGCCGCTGTAACCAGTCCGGCTGCTCCCAGTGATTTCAGCAACGCCCGGCGGCTGCCGGAATGCGGCGCCGCAATCTCTTGCATGACGTTAGCAGGTGAATACTTATTCTTCATGGTCTTCCCCTATAAATTACGGTTCAGGCTCGGGTATTACACTTAGTGCAGCATGTCCTGCACTTTGTAATACATGCCAACGAAAGGTAAAAACCAGGGTTTACCAAAATGAAAGGGTACGGCTGGCCATTGCTGGGTTAGCCAGGGGCACTCGGTGGTTTTGCCATCAATAAGATCGGCCATCACCTCGCCCATATGAATCGCCATTTGCACGCCGTGACCGCTGTAGCCCATGGCATAAAACATGCCCTGATGCTCGCCAACTTTGGGCAGACGGTCTGCGCTCATATCCACCGTGCCGCCCCAGCAGTAATCAATTTTGCTGCTGGCCAGTTGTGGAAACATGCCATCCAGAGACTGGCGCAGGATCTCACCACTTTTTAGATCAGAGCGTGGGTTGGAGATCGCAAATCGCGCCCGGCCGCCGAACAATAAACGCCGGTCAGCGGTTAAGCGGAAGTAATTGCCGATATTTTTACTGGTCACGTAAGAGCGATTGCCTGGAAACAGCGAGGCACACAGTTCTTCGTTTAATGGTTCCGTGGTCACGGCAAAACTACCCACCGGCACTATTCGGCGCCGAAACCAGCTAAAGGGGCCAGGGCCACTGCCGCCAGTGGCAATAAGAATGGCTTTGGCTTTAATGGTTTGCTGTGGGGTGGTAACTATCCAGCTTTGTTCACCGGTTTTATCAATGTTGATAACCGGTTGATGCTGAAAAATGGCCACGCCCTTTTCCAGACAGCGAGTTGCCAACCCATACACCATTTTACCTACGTGGAGTTGCGCGCCTTTAGGCGTTAGCAACCCACCGTAGAACTGGTCAGAACCGATTTCCTGTTGTAAAGCCGTTGCATCGAGCAAACTGGCTTCAGGATCCACGGTTTTAGTCAGCGCTTCATGGGTGCGAACCAGTTTATCGAAATGTTCAGGCTTGGCCGCGAGTTTTATCTTACCCGCCCGGCGAAAGTCACAATCAATGTTTTCGCTACTGACAATGCGCTCTACCGAGTCTACCGCCTGGTTATAAAACTGATAAAAAGACTGCGCCTTTTGTTCGCCATAAGCCGCAACCAAACCGGCATAATCCTGAGCGGTGCCATTATTGCACTGCCCGCCGTTGCGACCTGACGCTTCACCGCCTACCACTCCGGCTTCACAAAGCGCCACAGAAGCGCCTCGCTTGGCTAACGCCAGGGCCGAGGATAATCCGGTAAAGCCACCACCAACCACCAGTACATCGACGGGCTGTTCAGGTAATGCCGATTCGGTTGTGCTTACAGTCGGGGCTGTATCCAGCCAGAAAGACGCGCTTTTCATCGAATGCTTTACTCCAGGCCAACTACGCCGGGCAGTCCGCTGATATCCTGAATTTCAGTGTAGCCATAGAATGGGTTGGCCGGTTCATGACCACGGTTAACCCAAACCTTGTTCTTAATACCGATGTCATGCGCCGACATCAGATCGTAGCGGAAGCTTGAAGACACATGCAGAATGTCCTCCGGGTTACAACCCAGGTTATCCAGCATGTACTCAAACGCTTGCAGACGCGGCTTGTATGCCTGGGCTTGCTCAGCGGTATAAACATGAGCAAAAGGGGCTTCCAGATTAGCCACGTTTGAATGAATTTGTTCGTTCATAGCGTTAGACAGAATGACTAACGGAATTTCCGCTGCCACTTTCTTCAGTGGTTCTACAACGTCCGGATGCGGGCCCCAGGTAGGAACTGCGTTATAGATGGCAATACTGTCTTCGTCACGGTATTCAATGCCCCATTTTTTACATAAACGGGTAACCGCATTGCGGATAACTTCCTGATAAGGCTTCCACGCGCCCAGCACTTCGTCCAGCCGATAGGCCGAGAAGTCTTTCACAAATTGTGGCATTTGCGCCTCAGTAATGCGGTCGGCAAACAGTTTTTGCGCCATAGGCGCCATCTCAAAATAAATCAGGGTGCCGTAGCAGTCGAAGCTAATATACTTGGGCTTAAATACACTCATTGTTCTTTCCAGCAGTTGTTGTTCGTTTCAGTACTTGTTTTTGCTTTACAGCGACGTACTTGTTTCAAATCTATTACACCATGCGCCGACACTCATTAAATGCCAAATTAAATCCGCAGTTTGCAATGTGAATTCTGTTTTAAGGTGTCAATCAGCAGACTATGCTGCATCCTGAACTACAACGATAATGATTACAAAGCCGACCATTTCAGTCTGCTTTGTAGCGTTTCCCGCCCGATTCACGCTGCAATGCGCGCCTGGAGGGGAAAGCCAACGCAATCAAACGTTAAAAGCTTATCGCTGCAATTTATCTTCGCCCAAACCGTACAGCAGATTTTGCTGAGAACAGCATAAAAACAATATTTCACCGCTTTTCTTTTATCGCTATCGACAATTTTTAATCAGTAATGCCCGTTAACATTACTGTTATAACCGATACACTTGTTTTGTCTCAGGTGTGTTCTTTGTTATCAAGTATAGAAGAGTGGCCACGTTGCCTTGCAGCCTTCTACTCTGCAATACAATAAAAATGGAAATGAATCATGCAAACGCCTGCTTTGACAGATCTGGACAGTAAATACCTCGTCCATCCAGTATCCAATTTTCGCGATCATCAGGAAAAAGGCGTGAAGATACTGACATCCGGTGATGGAGCCTGGCTAACCGCTGCCGATGGCAATACCTACCTCGATGCTTTCGCCGGACTGTGGTGTGTAAATATCGGCTATGGCCAGCAACGGGTAGTTGATGCGGCTATTACGCAAATGACCACCCTGCCCTATGCTACCGGCTACTTCGGGTTTGGCAGTGAGCCAGCCATTGTATTAGCAGAAAAGCTGGTATCGATGACACCGTCATCATTGCAGCATGTCTACTTCTCGCTGGGCGGTTCTGATGCGGTGGATGCGGCCATTCGCTACATCACGCATTACTACAATGCCATTGGTAAGCCCTCTAAAAAGCATATCATTTCACTGCAACGCGGCTACCACGGCTCATCGTCTACCGGCGCTGGGATAACCGGATTACCGGCGTTTCATGCCAACTTCGACGTCCCCACGCCGCAACAGCATAAAATCAGCTGCCCTTACTTATACCGCAGCGAATTCGCTACCGGCGAAGCACTTATAGCTGCATCGGTTAAGGAACTGGAAGACAAGGTTGCTGAAATTGGCGCCGATAATGTAGCAGCGTTCTTCTGCGAGCCGGTGGTAGGTTCTGGTGGCGTTATCGTGCCGCCCAAAGGCTGGCTAAAAGCCATCGCTGATACCTGTAAACGTTTAGGAATATTGTTTTTGGTAGATGAGGTGATCACGGGCTTTGGCCGCACCGGCAAAATGTTCGCCTGTGAGCACGAAGGGGTAGAACCTGACTTAATGACCGTAGCCAAAGGCCTGACTTCCGGCTATGCGCCCATGGGGGCCGTGTTGATGTCAGATGAAATCTTCAGTGGCATTGCAGATGGCCCTAACAAAGCGGCGGTTGTGGGTCATGGACAAACCTATTCAGCTCATCCTGTCAGTGCTGCCGTCGCGTTAGAAGTAATTAAAATTTATGAAGAAGGCATGTTAGCCCATGCCCAGACAGTTGAGCCTTATTTTGCAGCTAAATTGCAGGCCTGCATGGACCATCCACTGGTGGGTGATGCGCGCAGCATTGGTTTGCTCGGCGCCATTGAGCTGGTCGCGGACAAACAAACGAAACGCCAGTTTGACCCGGCATTGAAACTGAATGAGACCATTGCGGATATCGCCTGGAAACACAAACTGATTTTCCGTGCGTTTGGCGACAATATCCTCGGCTTTGCGCCAGCATTATGTTTCACCGAGTCAGACTTCGACGCGTTGTTTGAACGCCTGCAACTCACGCTCGATGAAGTACTGGAACTCGACATTGTAAAACAGGAGATGAAAGGCTAATGACCACTTATAACATCGCCGTGATTGCCGGAGACGGTATTGGTAAAGAAGTCATGCCGGAGGGTCTGAAGGTTGTTCAGGCTGCGGCAGAGAAATTTGGTTTAAGCCTCAACTTCCATCATTTTGACTGGGGCGGTTGTGACTACTATCTCGAACATAACCGCATGATGCCGGAAAACTGGAAAGCCATTGTTGGCGACATGGACGCCATTTACTTTGGTGCCGTTGGCTGGCCAGATACAGTACCTGATCACATATCACTGTGGGGCTCAATTCTGACCTTCCGCCGTGAATTTGATCAATACATCAACATGCGACCGGTGCGCACATTCGAAGGTGTTAAGTGCGCTCTGTCAACGCCTAAAGCCGACGAGATCGACTTTATCGTGGTACGGGAAAACACTGAAGGTGAATATTCTTCCATTGGCGGCATTATGTATGAAGGCACAGACCGCGAGGTGGTACTGCAGCAATCAGTATTCAGCCGTCACGGTACCGACCGGGTGCTGAAATACGCCTTCGAAACGGCCATGCGCCGGGAAGCGAAAAACTTAACGGTGGCCACAAAAAGCAACGGCATGGCTATCAGCATGCCCTGGTGGGACTCACGTGCCGAGGCAGTGTCTGAAGACTACCCTGAAATCAGCTGGACCAAACAGCATATCGATATCCTCTCAGCCCGGTTTGTAATGAACCCCGAACGCTTCGATGTGGTGGTAGCGTCCAACCTGTTTGGCGATATTTTATCGGACTTAGGACCGGCGTGTACCGGCACTATCGGTCTGGCTCCTTCAGCCAACCTCAACCCGGAGCGTAAATTTCCTTCTTTATTCGAACCGGTCCATGGCTCTGCGCCAGATATCTATGGCAAAAATATCGCCAACCCTATCGGCATGATTTGGTCCGGCGCCTTAATGATTAGCTTCCTGACCCAGGATAGTGGCGCCGGTGCCAGTGCGCACGACGCCATTGTTGCCGCCATTGAGAAAACCCTGAAAGGCGCTACGCTCACTCCTGATTTAGGCGGTGAGGCAAGCACTCAGACCATGGGCGACGCAATCCTGGCGAATTTGTAATGAGTAAAACTAAACAATTTGATCTGGCCTCGCTACTTAGCGAGCCACAACTACTGAACACCAAAAACTACATCAATGGTAAGTGGCAAAAAGCCGTTTCGCAGCAAACCTACGAAGTCATTAACCCGGCATCGGGTGCCAGTATTGCCGGTGTTGCTAACAGTGATGCCATAGACGCTGCCAATGCCGCCCGTTCAGCGAAAAAGGCCTTTGCTAGTTGGCAACTCACTACCCATCGTGAACGGGCCAACTTACTGGAAAAATGGCACCAGCTGACAATCGAACATACCGACGATCTCGCTCGCATTATGACTTCTGAGCAGGGCAAACCCCTTGCTGAAGCCAAAGCAGAAGTGGGCTATGGTGCGTCCTATGTAAAATGGTTTGCCCAGCTTGCCATGCAACTGCGCGGCGATATACTGCCCAATAGCGTTCCCGGCCGCCTGCAAACGGTAGAAAAACGGCCGGTTGGCGTGGTTGCCGTTATTACGCCGTGGAATTTCCCGTTTGCCATGCTGGCCCGCAAGATTGCACCGGCTCTGGCCGCCGGCTGCACAGTAGTAGTTAAGCCCGCCGAAGATACCCCTTTAACCGCACTGGCGATGGCAAAACTGGCTGAAATGGCCGGCTTTCCCGAGGGCGTTATCAACGTGATTGCCGCCTCTCGCGAACAAACCGCACTGGCGGTAGATGCCTGGCTTAAAGACGTTCACGTTAAAAAGCTAAGCTTTACCGGCTCCACTCAGGTTGGGCGATATCTCGCCGAGCGTTCTGCCAGTTCGCTGAAAAAGCTGTCGCTGGAACTCGGCGGTAATGCACCTTTCATCGTCTTTGAAGACAGCGATATCGACGCAGCAATTACCGGCCTGATGGCTGCAAAATTGCGTAACGGCGGCCAAACCTGTGTTTGTCCTAATCGTATTTACGTGGCTAGTGCGATCTACGACGAATTTGCCAGTCGCCTGGTGGATAAGGTGGCCGCGCTGAAAGTGGCAGACCCATTCGATGACGACACCCAGATTGGCCCGATGATCAATCAAAAAGCCATCGATAAGATCAGTGGCCATGTGAAAGATGCTGAAGCCCACGGCGGGATTATTCTGTGTGGCAGCACTGAGCCCCGGGAAGGGTTATTCTTTGAACCCGTAGTGATTGCCGAAGCACATAATAAAATGGCGCTGTTCAGTGAAGAAACCTTCGGACCGGTGTTACCGCTGTTTCGCTTTAACAGCGAAGAAGAAGCCATTGAAGAAGCCAATAATACCGAGTATGGCCTGGCGGCATATTTCTATACGCAGGACCATCGCCGCATCCATCGCGTTAAGGCTCAGCTACAGGCCGGCGTTATTGGGGTAAATGAAGGCGCAGTAGCCAGCGAAGTGGCGCCGTTCGGCGGTGTTAAAGCGTCTGGATACGGCCGTGAAGGCTCCCATTATGGGTTAGATGATTTCCTGCAAATCACTTATGTGTGCGAAGGCAACCTCTTTTAGTCCGTTATATCTATAGTTTCCCCGGGCATGCCCGGGGGGCTAGCTGTTGCAGCGCCACTCCGCACCGGTTTGAGCATAAACGCTCAACCACCTCTTCGGTACTGACTTTCAGGTCACTAATGCAATGCGTAACGCAGTGATATTCAGAATCAAAACCATTTTCTGAGTAAAAAGACTTGGATAAATCATATTCTTTGCTTGGAATAAAAGCCTTTATATCCATTACGACCATTGTATTTTCCATTTGGATGCTAACATTTAAATGATGCGGCCCCTAAGAACCGAAGATTAATCTTTAGCTGCTACCCCAAATATTACTTAAGTTTGCAGCGTTGATAAAAACCCCAATCGCAATAGGAGCAGTAAACAAAAGCATTAAACTGTAGACAAATAGTAGCTGACTTTTACTGAGCTGATGTAGTTGCTGACTCGTAATGTCGTTTCGTAAACGCAGGACGGTTGATAGTAAAATAAGAAACAATACAAACCACCAAAAACCTCGATTTAATATGGCCGTGTTATAAGCAACAGCGAAAATACCAACGCAACTGACAGCAGCAAGAAACCATTCAGCTGCCCAGCTTATTTGAAAATATCCGTCTTTAAAATACCAATATAACCTAATGCTTAACGTAACAATTAGATAAAAGGCAAGAATCCAGAAGATATATTTAAATGCTTCCATGTTCCCTCAAGGCAGCTAACTTCTAATTATGTTTCATTGCTTCTACGGAGTAACTCACTCAACTCTTTTTTACTTTGCTCCGGAGTTTTACCAGCAGTATCAATGACAATACCTGCTGTCTTCCACGAGTGATAATCTCTTGAAGTTACACTTTCCCATGACGGAAGTAAAAGGTTTGGTATATCCGTTTGTCTTTTTTCAATTCGCTCCTTGTGTTCATTTTCATTAGAGCAGATGACTTCGATTTCTATGAAGGGCGATGAGGCTTTATTTGCAACGCATACCCATGCTTCACGAGACTCGAAAACTGGATTGGTTGAGTCTGCTACTACAGAAAGACCGTTTTTTAGATTCTCTAGTGCAAGAGCAAAAGCGACCTTATAACCCTCATCATATAGCTCGTTGAATCCGCAGTTCTTTAATTCTTGTTCGATAGTGTCGATGCGAATATGGACTGCACCCGATGAGGATGATAAATACTTTGAAAGTTCCGTTTTGCCTGTCGCAGGCAGACCGCCTAGGATATACAACATAAGAGTCTATCGATTCCTCCTGGAAATATAGCTTTAAGCAAAGGGGAGCTAGGGCGTGTTGATCTTTGCGTTGCGAATTTCGGTCTAAATGAAAGCATTCTAATCGCGAAACAGCCCTGCTGGCCTAGTAATTCTTACGAGGACTTTTCCATCAGGCAATAATGACATTGAGCATTCAGAAGGGAGCGGTCTCTCTTGTAAAACCCTGGATACACCTTTGGTTGCTGCATCTGACTGGAGCAAAAAAGTAAAAGCCACTGTTACCTTTTTATTCCTTTCCCAGAACAAATTAAAACCCTTTTAGGTTGAGAGAAATATGGACACAATGACTCCCTGTGAAATGCTAACCTCCGCAATTTCGTGGGTTAACTTTTCAGTCACCGGAGCACCGGCCGGAGTCCATTATTAGTTTGTTCAATACTAAATCAATTTGGAGGCTAGCATGAACAAACATAGCATGATTTTTATCGGATTGGATACGCGCAAAGAATTTCATAAAGTGGCGTATTGTGAAGAACAAGGCGGGGCGAGTCCGGTTCACTATGGCCGCAGAACCACTAATAATCAGAATTTCATCCCAGGATGAGATTCACGATAGTGAGTTCAACAGCTTAAGTCCTGGCCAGCCTCGCTGGGCAAACAAAAAAGCCGCAGGTTGAATACTCTGCGGCCTGTACCAGTATAAAGCTTGCTTACAGATATTTAATCAAAGGGTGCTTGCTCTGCTTCTTAAAGTTAGCAAAGGCTTTAGTCGGGAAGTAAAGTACGGTGCCCAGAACTAACGCCCCACACCAAATCTGCCAAACATGATCAAAGGCAAACATCTGTCCTTTATTCGGCCCAAAGATATTGATAGCCAAGCGGTATAACACCAATAGAACAAACAGGTGAAGGACATAAAAAAACATAGGAGCAGAACCGAAGTCTTCAATGACTTTACTTACCCGATTATTCACCTTATCGAGGGCAAATAAAATCAAAAACGCTCCGCCCAGATTCATCAGAATATAATCCAGCGATGGGGGATATTTGGTGTAGTTGATGAAAGACATCACCGTTTTAACCATGCTGTCCTGCACCTCAAAAGGCAGGTGCTCACCATACAGATTTGTCGCTCTCAGCACAATCAGCGCCGTCCACATCACTGCGGTAAGCATTAACAGCGTTTTGCGCCGTTTATCGGCATCGTAATCGCGGGCATAAACCGGCCCTAAACTGTAGCCCAGTAAAATAACACCAATCCACGGTAACACCGGATAGCTCGCTTTAATTCGAAAGGAGTCAGACTCAAAAATAAAACCTCTGTCGTGCAACACAGACCAAATAGTGTAACCCCATTCGCCTTTTACAAAATTGACCGGATCCAACAAGTTGTGTCCGCACACAATAAGTAAGCCAAGTGCCAGAATGACCTTTGGGGGGAGTTTGCACAGTACGGATAAAGCCACCATGCTAATACCAATTGCCCACATTACCTGTAAATACAGGGCGTCGTAAGTCCCCAGCCACAGCCAGTTAATAATAGCCACTTCTACAAAAATGATGAATAAACCACGTTTAAACAAGAATGGCGTTGCAGAGCGTACCGGCCGGTTTGCCGGATGCGCATACAACCAGGCCGACATGCCCGTAAGAAAAACAAACACCGGTGCGCACAAGTGCGCAGAAATCCGCGTGAAAAAAAGCGGCGGGCTGGTTGCATCCAAATCCATCGGATCACTCACATTTAAGTGATAAAAAAAACGTTCCCGAACGTGATCAACCAACATAAACAGCATTACCAGGCCACGTAATATATCGATAGAAGCGATACGTTTTTTTATCACTTCCGCAGGTATTTGTGTTGCTACACTCATCTCTTCACCTTTGGTTACAGCAGTTGGGCCAATGCGCTGCAAGGCCCTATTATTATTTTAGGTATTTTTGTTACTCGGGCTCATGGGGCAAGATAAACGTCAGAGTTGCCAGCAGCTCGAATTTGTCGATAATGCGTGGGCGGTCCGTCGGTGCATCATAGGTCGCCGCTACCACGTTCAGCCCCTGGTTTCGCACCGGTAAAGTCACCATACCATTGGTATCAGACACTACCGGGGCTGCATCGGTGTCGTTGATGAAATCGGCAAGGACCCTGGCCCCGGCAATCGGCTCACCCTGAAACAATACCTGATAAGTCTGTGTTGCACCTAAAAGTAAAGGAAAGCTATCACCCACCGGAATAATTTGCAGCATCTGGCCGGCAATTTTTGGCACGTTCCGCAGCGGACCGCGCAGAAAAACCGCATATTTGATGGTTTCTTCACTTAAAATGGCCTCAGGCACTTCATCGCGGCCCTTGTTTACCCAGTGACCATCACCCGTGTCGCTCCAAATACCGTTTTTCATTACAGCGGCCAGCGCATCATGCTCGCCATCGACAAATACCATAGGGTCGTAAACGTTTAACTCAGCCTCCACTTCATGCCACTGCTCGTCAAATGCTGTGAAAGAGGCGATCTTCGGCAAACGCTTCACAATCTGCAAATCATCGGCACCCACCCCATACACCAGAGCCGTTTTTTGCACGCGTTCAGCAAAGTAAATACCGTGGGCATAAACTGAACAACACGTCATCAGTAATGCACTCATTATTCCCAATTTTTTAATCATGTTTCCACCCTCTGTACTTTTTATTTAATGCCATGGGTCAAACCATGGTGAGCTTAGATTTATAGTACTGGAGGTATTCTGGCAGATTGATGTAATGAGGCCGGGTTTTGCAGAATATTTGGTTGAATTATTCGCCTGTGAAGCAATTTCCGTTAACAACGCTGACCACAAATAAGCAGAAAAACACGGCCCCTGAGGGTTTGAGACCATGTTTATCAAAGTAAGATGCCTACGGCTCGGTTTGTTTGGCTTTATCCGAACGCGGGCCGGGCAGTAATCCATTACGCGCTTTGGTTGATAGCAAACGAGACGCCGTAATTCCCGCCACGTCAAAGCCACGGTCGGTAACGGTTTCGATGATCTGGGTTAGCGCCGCCTCAACCAGCATGCCAAGCAGGCCGTTACTGTTTGCGCCACGGCTTTCACCGCTGGAAGCACTGGCTGCGCCCTGCCACAACAGCTGGCCGGTTTGTAGGTCCACCAGTATGGCCTCTGCCGATACGATGGTATCGCTGGCCAGCACCGCATAGGAAGTGCCGTAGTCACGAACAGTAATATACAAGCCAGCATCGGCACCAAATATCTCATGCAGTTTTTGGTAACTAATGGCCTGGGCGTCTTCGGCAACTGTCATGCCATTGGCAATAAACGTTTGATTAACTACCGCTACCGGAAACACATAGTAACCGGCCTCAGCAATGGGCCTGACGATTTGCGCCATCATCCCGTAGGGTGCCATCACCTCAGGTGTGTGGTTAATCGGCGGCATCACCAGTATTGAAGCCGGTGCAGCAGCACGAAAAGCGGTGTAATCATAGCTGGCTTTGGGCGTTGTCTGACAACCGCTAAGCAGCGTAACAGCAGCCACAACCGTTAAAAGTAAGCGGACCATCACTGTACGTCCCTCTGGTTAGCCAACAGAAAATCAATGTAGCCGGAAGACTCAGGAAACAGCTGCTTTTCTGTAGCAAAGTGCATCGCCCCATTTACCCCGTCGCCTTGCTCAAAATACAGCATCCCAAGGTGGGCATGCACGCCCGGCGCCACCCTAAGCCCCGAATTAGCGGCCTTCTCGATGATAATTTCCAGCGCATTGATTTGCTCATCAATGGTGGTCTCATCGTTTTTAAAATAATGATAAACCGCGGTTTGGTAACCACCATAGTAGTACATCGGTTTCGCCGAAGACTGACACCCTGCCAGCCCAATAAGGGCAATAACTGCCAACCCTACCCGTATCATCCGGCAACTACTCCTGAGGCTGGAACTGGCCGCTTTCGATACCTTTTACCAGGTTGTTGATGGCCTCACGAATAGACAGCTCCAGCACTTTACCATTCAGGGTTGCGTCGTAACCGGCAGTGCTGCCAAAGCCAACCACTTCACGTTCAGACAGGCTGTATTCCCCTGCCCCGCTAACTGAATAAACCACTTCGGTAGACTGCGTATCAACAATATTGAGCGTAACACGGGAGTAAGCAATTTGTGATTTGCCTTTACCTAACAGGCCAAACAACTGTCGGTCACCTTCGGTCTTACGGCCAAACTCCGTCACATCGCCGGTAATCAGATAACGTCCGCCAGCAATTGATTGCTCTTTACCGGCGTAGCCGGTTTCTTCAGACAGCATTTGCATATTGTCTCTGTCGAGTACCGAGAAACGATTAGTTTGCTGAAGATGACTCATTAATATCGTTTTGGCCTGGGAGCCGAGACGGTCGGTACCATTTGAAAAAATGCCGTTCTGAAAGCTTGATCGGTTAACGAACTTACCTACAACCACTTTGCTTTTTACCCCGTTATAAGCGGTGTTATAAGACTCTACCTTCGGCGAATCAATCACCCGTGAGGACTGCTGCGTGGCACAACCAGAAAGCAACATAACGGCAGCCACCATAACGACAGCCGACGACTTACCAAAAACGTTCATTTTCATTGTCGTATCCTTAAAAACGTACACAAGAACAGGGCGCAAAGCCTGATTATACTGCTCAAACTGTTAAGGCAATATGGCAGATTGTAATGTCAGCAGCGTAAAGCCCGCCTTGTCACAATTCAATCGAAAAAGTGTAAGAAAACGCATCTGAACTCAGCCTTAATAAAGCAGATTCAGGTTGCACGGGTATAATGACCCAAAACCAGTTATTATCTGTGAGGTAGCGAATTCGTAGTGAGATAGGTTGCATGTCAAAACTAATAAAAATCACCTGCCTGTTGCTGTTAGCCTGCGCCATTGGCTGCACCCCGGCCATCATCGAACAGGAAAGTGTAACCTCCCCCTACGATACTCCCCCCACTGATCCGGACAATACCTTTAGTCAGACTGTACAGCCCATTCTCGACAAACGTTGTGTGGTTTGTCACGCCTGCTACGATGCACCCTGCCAGTTAAAACTCGGCAGCTACGAAGGCATCACCCGCGGCGCCAATAAAGCACCTGTCTATCATGGTGACCGTCTGCTGGCCGACAGTCCCAGCCGCCTATTTATTGATGCGCAAAGCCCGGGCGAATGGCGTGGCAAAGACTTTTATCCGGTACTCGATGAAGTCAGCGAATATAATAACCAGTTGGATAACAGCGTGCTGGCCTCCATGCTGGCGCTCAAGCAATCTCATCCCACCAACACCGGCGCCCCCCTTGGCGATAACTTTGAGTTTGATATTAACCGCGAGATGCAATGCCCGACCATTGATGAATTTCCGGCGTATCAGAAGGATCACCCGCAGTGGGGCATGCCCTACGGTTTACCGGCCATTGCTCAGCAGGAGCATGAGCAAATCATGGCGTGGCTGAAAGCTGGCGCACCGGCCTCTGAATCAGCGCCCATACCTGTCGGTGATCAACAGGGCATTGCAAAGTGGGAAGCCTTTTTGAACCAGGACTCGTTAAAGCACAGGCTGGTTGCCCGTTATTTATATGAACACCTGTTTATTGCCCATATTTACTTTGAGGATAAACAAGGCGACACCCGTTTTTACTCGTTACAACGAGCACTGACACCGCCCGGGGAGCCTTTTACGCCGCTGGCCACCCGCCGCCCGTTCAGTTCACCTTTCAGCGAGCAGAACAACACTACCAATCAACGTGTTTACTACCGTTTTATGCCGGTCAAGAACACCATTGTCAGCAAGTTACATATGCCCATCAGGCTTGACCAAACCCGCATGGACAAATGGCAGGGCTGGTTTATTGAGCCCGACTACGAGGTTTCAGAGTTACCCGGCTACGCGCCGGAAGTTGCTTCCAACCCTTTTGTTGCGTTTGCCCAAATCCCGGTATCATCGCGCTACCGGTTTATGATTGACGAAGCCCAGTACACCATTATGCAGTTTATTAAGGGGCCGGTTTGTCGTGGTCAAATTGCCCTTAACGTAATCAATGATCACTTCTGGGTGATGTTTTTAAATCCGTCCAGCGACATTCTGGAGCATCAGGATGCATTTTTGCGCGACGCGCGTACTACCATCAGCATGCCCGCCGAAGCACAATCTAACGCCATGCCGACTAACTGGATAAAGTACGCCAAACAGGAGCGCGAATATCTTCAAGCCCGTAGTCAGTACATTACGCAGCACGCCCGGGACGAAGTGTCTCTCGATTTGGATATCATCTGGCAGGGCGACGGCGAAAATGACAATGCCGGCCTGACGATTTTGCGCCATTACGATGCTGCCACCGTAGTGAAAGGCTTTGTAGGTGAGCGCCCACAAACAGCATGGATCATTACTTACCCGCTATTTGAGCGCATTCACTACTTACTGGTGGCAGGCTATGATGTGTATGGTAATGTTGGCCACCAGCTTAACAGCCGTATTTACATGGACTTTCTGCGCATGGAAGGGGAGTTTAACTTTTTATCGTTATTGCCAGCGCAGACCCGCCAGACGGTGTGGGATAAATGGTATCGGGGCGTGGTCAGTCCGGTGGAGAAATATGTTGCCGATGGCCATCAGCTAAGTGGCGAAACAGCCATAACATTCAACACCAACGAGCCTCTCAATGAATTATACCAGCGGGTAAAACATCACCTCGCCAATGTGCTGAGCCCGCGTCATGAGCTGACTAACGGCTTCACTGACGATACCAGCTTAACCGCGCTGGAGCGTATTACCGCGACCAACGGCATACAGGCGTCATTGCTTCCGCAAAGCAGTATCTTGCTGGTAGAGGATGAAAACGGTGACGAGCAACATGTCTATACTCTGCTTAGCAATAACGCCTATACCAATATCTCGCATATTATTGCTGAGGATGCCAGACGGCTGCCGGAAGAAGATACGCTCACCCTGGCTTATGGTTTTGCCACATCACACCCCAATGCCATTTTTCACCTGAGCGCACAACAGTTACCTGCCTTTAGTGAACACATTGCCGGCTTACAAAACGAAGCCGACCTGCAGCAATTATATGAAGCGTTTGGCGTACGACGCACTGCCGCCGACTTCTGGCAGGTCAGCGATACCATTCATCAGTGGTACCGCAAGACTTATCCCGTTGAGTTTGGTTACCTGGACTATAACCGGCTGACTAACTGGTAGGATTGCCGGTTGCTATCAGCCGGCAAATACCACCAACTCGATCACGGCAAGGGCCGCTACGCCGGCCAGAGCGCAGTACATATTGGGATCCCGTACTTTCTCTTTTAACCAGCCATGCAGTTTTACTGAGGCTGTCTTTTGCATTATGACAGACATATCCGCACTCCTTGAACTTATGCTAACGCCCTGCTCACACAGGCATGATTAACATTAAATTAACAGACGTGCCGTTTTCTGCGTATTAGCCAAACGATTAAATTTTCTGCTGCAGCGTGAACGGTGTATTCATACTCATCATTTGCGCGGGTGATTTGCTTCGCCTGAACCCTCCCGACATAATGGAGCATCGGGAGGCCTTATGAACCAGTTACCACCAGAACCTGAAAAACCTTTACCCAGTGATTGCTGTGGCGGCGGCGCTTGTTGTCCTTGCGTATGGGACCATTACTACGAAAAGCTCGCTGAATGGCGCGAAGCCAAGCAGGCAATCGAAAAACAGACGGCGGAACAGAAATACAAAACTACGGACTAACTACTGCCCCTATAGCCCAGGTAAACGGCCAAAACCTGTTCACTTTTTAATCATGCAGGGTTACTCTGTTTGCATACTTTGCAACGGATGCCAACCATGACCCCACTCGAGCCTGATTACTTTACCGCCGACAGTGAAGTGCAATCACTGTTCAATCAACTCCAGCAACTACGCAGTAAACGCGTGTCCGATATCGTTGACGAAGCGGGTCATCAGTACATCGATTTAGTAATGGAAGGCGGCGGAGTGCTGGGTTTGTCGCTGGTTGGCTATACCTTCGGCCTGGAGGCCGCTGGTATACGTTTTCGGTCGGTGGCCGGCACCTCAGCAGGAGCCATTAATGCCTTGCTGGTGCAGGCGCTCGGCACCCCCTTTGACGCCAAAAGCGAAAAGATGATTGCCGCTGTGGCCAATATGCCCATGGCCAGCTTTCAGGATGGCAACAAACTGAGTCGTCTGGCAACCCAGGCCTGGCTGGCCGGTAAACACTGGTTGTGGAAGTATTCTGTTTCGCTGGCTATCCTGCGCTCTTTGCTAAAACATCTTGGCCTTAACCCCGGCACCACTTTTCACCAATGGCTTAAAGATATTCTGGCCGAAAATCACAGTGATTCATGGCAGGCCTTAAAGCAGCAAATGAATACTCCGGTACCGGGTCTGCGCTTTGACCCGGTGCCTTTACCAGAAAACATAGAGGTCCCGAATGCGGCTTCTTTTGACCCGCAAAACTGGCAGGTTGAGTTAAAAGTCGTTACCGCCGAACTCTCCAGTACCACCAAGATTGTGCTGCCTGAGCGGGATGGAAAGCTGTTTTACGCCGATCTGGAGCAGGCCAACCCTGCCGACTTTGCCCGGGCTTCCATGTCAGTACCGGTATTCTTTTATCCGTTTAAGGTGCCGGTACCCAAAACGCAATCGGTAACCGATGCCTGGCAGGCGTTGGGTTATAAAAAGAAATCCATGCCCGACACTGCGGTGTTTGTTGACGGCGGATTAATTTCTAACTTTCCGATCAACCTTTTCCATACCACCCATTCGGTCCCAAAAATGCCCACGTTTGGTGCCAAGCTTGGTATCGAAGAATATGTTGCGGGAAACATTGATGGTATTAAACCCTACCTGGGTTCATTGATCGGCGCCATGCGCCACGATGCGGATGAAGAGTTTATTCGTAAAAACCCCGACTACAAAAAGCTGGTAAAAAGCATTGATACCGGTGAGCATCACTGGCTGGATTTTGAGTTATCCAATGAAGCGAAACTCGACCTGTTCAAACGCGGTCTGGCCGCTTCGCTGGAGTTTTTAAATAACTTTGACTGGCCGGAATATAAAAAGACCCGCCTGACACTGGCGGGTCTTAAATAATAACGGTAACCGGCTCACCCGAGCCGGCCACTCGCAGTTAAAGGCGTTTTACATTATCCCCGCTGTCACGGTCGATAAGTTTTACGAACGGGTCAACACCAACATATAACGGCTTTTCAGCCACAGTGACGGTGATGGTATTTTCGCCGCTGACAATTTTGTGTTTGGCTTTGTAGAGTACCTGACTGTCATCGGTGAGTATCGACGGATCGCTGTTAAACACGCCAATATCCACCCATTCCTCGAGTGGCTGTTCGGTTTCCATGCCCTGGCCGTCAGCGGCATATTTTGCGCCACTAACGGTAATAGTTACCTCATAACCATCTTCTAACGGCGCGGTCTCGACTTCATCCACTTTTAAATCGTACAGGGTAATTTGCTCGAAAATATCGGCAATAAACGCCTGCTCTTCTGGTGTGGCCTGCGCGTTCAGCGCAGCCTGTAAATCCAACGTGGTCGGATAGGGATCTGACTTAAAGCGGAAATCTGTCATTAACTGTTCCAGCGCCGCATTCAGACGTTCTTCGCCTAACCGGTCAAGAATCGACATCATTACCACAGAGCCTTTACGGTAGTGAATATACTGCTGGTTTTCACTGCGCATAAACGGCATTTCCTCTAGCAGCTCGCTACTGCGGCCACGTAAGTAGCGATCCAGTTCATAGGTCAGGAACTTACGGATCATGTTTTCGCCATAGCGCTTCTGCAGCACCATAATGGCACTGTACTGAGACAGACTTTCCGACAGGATTGCACTGCCCTGCACATCGGCAGCGCCAAGCTGATGCCCCCACCACTGGTGAGCCACTTCGTGGGCGGTAACATAATAAACATAATCAATGTCTTCACTGTTACGCAGATCGGCGGTAAAGCCAATTACCTCAGAATAAGGCACCGTATTGGCAAAACTCTGCGCAAATGAGCGATAACCCGGAAATTCAATAATGCGCATTTGCTTGTGCTGATAAGGGCCAAACTCGGCTTCAAAATAATCCAGTGAGTCCTTCACACTCTGGATCATGATATCCACGTTCCAGGCATGTTTGGGATCGTAATAGACTTCAATATTCACGCCGTTATGCTCGTCACGCCTGACCTCGTGGCGGGCAGACAGGAAGGAATAAAAAGCCACCATCGGCGCATCCATTTTGTAATGGAAGTAACGGCGGTCGTTCTCGGTCCATTCCTTTTGCAGGTATCCCGGCGCAATGGCAATTTGATCGGCAGACGTTGAAATAGTGGTTTCAAACTCAATGAACCCAACGCCCGGACCAAAGAAGCTTTGCGCATACTTGCTGGTATCTTCCAGTTTATTGGCACGCGGACGCTCAGGGAGATCCCGCTTACGGCGTTCATGGCGATCGCTAATCAGCAAGTCACCACGGAAGCCGAATATCGGGAACAGCTCATAGTTATTTATGAAGGTGCCGTTTTCTGCCACCATCAGATCGAATCCGCGATCTTTAAAGCCCGAATGGTCGCGCACTACCGAAACACTGCCAGCCAGCTCATCGCCGGGCATCATCGGCTCATCAAACTCCAGCCAGGCAGAGTTAAACTCGTCGATGATTTCCACCACTTTGGCACCGGGGATATCAATATGCCATTCCGGTGTATGACGTGGTATAGACACCAGCGCCCGGGTAATCGGCGTATCCCGTTTGTTCTCAACTACCACCTCGGCGGTGGCTTCTATGCGTCGCTCTTCAGGATAGATATCCACCAACGCATTGGCTTTGGTAACAATCGGAATGTTGGCGTCTTCGTATTGCACGAACTGACGCTCATACTCGGCCTGACGGTCGAGGCTTTCATCGCGGCCGGTAAACTCATTAAGCACTTTGGTGTTGTAGTGGATATAGCCGCCGGTTGCGATAAACACCACCAGGCTGGCCGCCAGCAGGCCTTTACCGGTGTTGCCCATCTGATAACCGAGCAGCTTGAAACGGTCTTTAAGCTTGCTTTCCGGACCGCGCTGCCAAAGCCCATAGCCAATCACAGATAATGCCAGACTCAGCGCGCCCCAGTACAACATGTACCAGTTAAATCCGGTTAAGAACCAACCGTAACCATTGAGATCGGAATACAATACCTGCGGCGCATTTCCAAACGTCCACATATTGTGTTCCACACCTAACTGACTCATTACCAGGGTTGAAATAAGGTAAGCGGAAGTGATCAGCATACCCATATACTTATTCGGGCTCAGTACCTGAATAAAGAATGCCAGCACGGTAACCCACATCCAGGGTAATAGCTCAACATAAAACAACTCGGTGATATACAGCCCCAACTCCAGGTTGGTATAGCCTTTGGTTAACTGGAAGAAAATGGTGAACAGCATGCCGATAACATACAGAACAGCCAGCACCGCCCACATAGAAAACAGCTTGGACACCCAGAATACCGCGTTAAAAACCGGCGTAGACTCGATAATGTCGCCCATGCCGCTACCACGCTCGCGCCAGACAATTTCGCCACTGTAATAAATCACTACAATCATCATGGTGAGACCAAAATTATCCACAATGGCCTGGGTCATGTTCTGCGTGAGTGGCCAGTTATCCGTGCCATACAGACCGCCATAGGCCACTGCGTAAAGCGAAGTCAGGTTAAAGATACTGAACAGCACCAACACAATCATCGCCGGGCTCAACAGCACCTGGCGCATTTCGAACCCAAGGTTGGTGACAAACTTGCTCCATTGATAACCGCCACTGGCTTTAAAGCTAATGCGGTTACCTTCTGGCGCTGGCACTCTGGATGCCTTGGAAGGTTTAACTTTTTTACTGCCCTGTTGCCACTTGAAGGAAAAGATACCACCAAAGGCAAGCAGAATAACCGCACCAATGCCCAGCCAGATAAGGCGATTCTGCAGTAATACGCCATCCAGGGTGATGGCGGTTACGTTTTTATCAAACACGGTCCAGTAACGGCTGATTTCCCCAAAGGTACGCAGTGCAAAGGG
>Ga0213831_1000242_pt1 | contig 55224 bp, 43 predicted proteins | sample SWATP12_FD_163421 | JGI IMG/M metagenome (GOLD analysis project Ga0213831, IMG submission 163421) | Coastal seawater microbial communities from Marineland, Florida, United States - SWA TP1 #2 | ecosystem: Environmental > Aquatic > Marine > Coastal | place: USA: Florida | collected 2016-08-06 | reverse complement strand
ACTGATTGTTCGACAGACCACCACCTACACGGTTGGTGACCGGCGGACGGAAACCTTCTGAGTAGTTAGTGAATAACAGCACGTCATCACTTACTTTCCAGTCGAGGCCAAACTTAAAGATGGTGTCATCAACAGTCAGCACACCATCAGAACCCAGCTTATCTACTTCAAGCTGACCACTGGCTACGGCTGCCGCGACGGCATCCGGGTCGAGGCCAACGGCTGCCAGTTCATCCGGATCCATTGAGCCAAAGGCTTTCACACGACGGGTGACATCAACGGTAGTGGTTGAACCGGTGTAGATATCATCAATCTGATACCAGCGTGCACCTAAGCTCGCGGTTAAGCTGTCGGTGATGTCATATTCCATCTGACCGAATACCGCAATCTGCTCAATGGTGTGGGTAATGTCGTTAGCAAAGCTGATTTCTTCCGGGAACGGACCGCCATCGCTGTTAATGCCCTCGTTGCCAACCAGAGTACGTTGCAGGTTATCAAAACCAAAGGTCGTCATCTCGGTGTTAGCAATTTTAAACTGACCAACGGTAGCCACTTCCTGTTCGTCGTAGAACAAACCGGCAGTGATACGGAATGGCGCGTCGAACTTAGTGTCGATACGGAATTCGTGGGTCATGCGGGTGCTGGTAGTGTCTTCTTTGTAGTACTTAACCGGGTCCAGACAGCGGATATCAGCAGGGTTATCCGGCGTGTCGTAGTGGTTACACAGGTAGTACGCTGAGAACAAACCACCGTTGGTGTAACCGGTGTAGTCGGTGAGGGTATCGATTTCACGATCTAAATAACCACCGGTATACACAACGTCGAGTTTGTCTAAACGACCATCTACGGTCCAGGTGGTTAAACCAAACTCATCAGAATTTTCATCAGCCTGGAAACGAATGGCCTGGTCTTCAGCGACTGTTGGGTCGTAAGCAAATACGCCTTCAGTATCCAGTGTTTGCTGGGTGTGCTGAATCAGTAAATCCCAGTCTGAATTAATGTGGTAAGACAACCCAAAACGCGCACCGGCATACACCGCGTCGTTAAAGTCATCTTCAACATGCTGGCTGTTACGTGGTGATACCACTGCAGCCGTGCTTGGCGTAATGCCGTTGTTCACAATACGACGAGAATCCATTTCAGCCGGATCCGCACCGTAACCGGCCAGTGCGCCGCCAGAAATACGGTCGACTACCACGGCACTACCGATGTAACCACCGTTACCTGGATCGTTTTCGATATTATCAATCCAACCGCCCTGCTTGTCGTTATAAGCAACTACGCGCAGCGCTAAGTCATCGGTAGGCGTTAAGTTAATGTACGCCTCAACCGTGTTACTCATCTCGCCGCCTTTGGTGGTGGCGATGGCGGTATCAAAACCGGCAGCGAAACCGGCATGGTCTGGCTTACGGGTAATTAACCGTACGGTACCGGCCTGTGAGCTGGCACCAAACAACGTACCCTGTGGCCCCGGCAGGACTTCGACACGCTCAACGTCGGTGGCGAAGATATCCAGGTTACGACCAGCCATGGAAACCGGCATTTCGTCCTGGTAGAACGCTACCGAAGGCTGCAGTGCCTGAACGGATGACAGTGTGATGCTTGACTGGGTAGTGGCCGCACCACGGATATAGATTTCGTTCTGGCCAGGGCCAGTGCCCTGGAATACCACGTTGGGTAAGAATTCTACGTAGTCCTGGAAGTTATCGATACCCATGTTTTCCAGGGCATCGCCACTTAAGGCTGATACTGCTACCGGCACGTCCTGAATAGATTCAGTACGCTTGGTGGCGGTCACTTCGATGGTTTCAAACTGTGCTTTGCTCTGCGATTCTTGCGCATAAAGGGGTGATGAAGCCAATGCCGCTAAAATGGCACAGCTTATTCGAGTCTTTTGCATTAACGTGTTCCTCTGTTTACTTTTTTACGTTGATAAACGAGTGCTTTTTATCATCACTTTTGGTTTACCATTTATTCAGTATCAGCGTATTCACCTTGCCAAAAAGGCGATACCTCGGCAGAAATGTTGCCCATAGCAATGCCTGCCCAGTCCTTTAAACACTGTGCACACAAGCCGGTCACAATCTGCCTGCGACTCGCGGGTAAAAACACTCACGAATCACTTCTACACTAATTAATGTTGCGCGATTTCAGTCACTGTTTTAGTGCTGAATCGCAGATGTTCGTATGAGAAATGCGATATTTCAGGGCTATTCCCTTCGCAGTTGATGGTTATATACTCACCATGAAAAAAAACAAAATCAAGGGTATTCAAGGCCAAAACGGTTGACAAACGCCAACAGGACGCAATCGAACATGAAAAGGGCGCAATTGAATATTTAGCGAGTCCGTTACCGTCCAATATTAGTTTCCATTGCAACGTAATGATTTGAGCTAATAGGAATCGGTAGTGTCAGAAAACTCGAAAACAGCAGCATGCCTGAATAAGCCGGTCTTCATATCGTCTTCTCTGGTCATTTTTGCGCTTCTCTTTTACACCGTCTGGGATCCGGCTTCTGCCAGTGCGTTGTTTGAGTCACTGCAAAACGTAGTGGCGCAAAACGGCGGTTGGTTTTATATCCTCACTGTGGCCGTCATTTTGATCACCGTGGTGATACTGGGCTTTTCCCGTTATGGCGATATTCGCCTTGGCCCCGATCACGCCACACCGGAGTTCAGTAAAATGACCTGGTTATCCATGCTGTTTGCAGCGGGCATGGGCATCGGATTAATGTTCTTCGGCGTTGCCGAACCAATCATGCATTTTCTGTCACCGCCGTCGGAAGATCCGCAAACCATTGCTGCGGTTAAAGAAGCCATGAAAACCACGTTCTTTCACTGGGGCGTACACCCATGGGCAATCTATGCAGCGGTTGCCTTGGTACTTGGCTATTTTGCCTATCGTCACCAGCTCCCTCTTACCTTGCGATCAGCGCTATACCCGCTGATTGGCGATAAGATTTATGGCTGGCCCGGCCATGTGGTAGATATTTTTGCGGTCACTTCCACCATTTTTGGTGTCTCTACCTCACTGGGCTTTGGCGCATCGCAAATCAACGCCGGGTTGTCTTATATCTTTGGTATCCCCTCAACAACCGGGGTGCAAATGGGTTTAATGGCGGGCGTTGTAGCTATCGCCATTGTATCGGTAACCACCGGACTGGATAAAGGGATCAGACGCCTGTCTGAAACCAATATGATTTTGGCTGTAGCCCTGTTGATTTTCATTCTGGCGCTTGGCCCCACGGTATTTTTGCTTCAGGCTTATCTGCAGAACATGGGCGCCTACACGTCGGATTTAGTGCGAAATACTTTTAACCTGTATGCCTATGCAAAAACAGACTGGATAGGCGGCTGGACCATTTTTTACTGGGGCTGGTGGCTGGCCTGGGCACCATTTGTCGGCCTGTTTATCGCCCGCATCTCCTATGGCCGAACCATCCGTGAATTCGTGATTGGCGTACTGCTTATTCCCACCGCTTTTACCCTGCTATGGATGACAGTGTTCGGCAATACTGCTATCGACATGGTGCTTAACCAGGGCAAAGAGACGCTGGCCAGTATGGTTAACGAGGATACGTCGGTCGCCTTGTTTGTGTTTCTCGAGAATTTCCCATTCAGTACCGTGCTGACTCTGTTGGCCGTGCTGATGGTGGTGATATTTTTCGTTACCTCCTGTGACTCCGGGGCCATGGTGGTAGACATGCTGTGCTCAAACGGCCGTAACGACACGCCCATGTGGCAACGTATTTACTGGACAGTGGGTGTAGGCGTGGTTGGCGCTATTCTGCTGTTTGCCGGCGGGCTCAGCGCTCTGCAAACCATGACCATTGTCGCCGCCCTGCCATTCTCCATTATCCTGCTGATTTCCCTCTATGGGCTGATGAAAGCATTGCGGGTAGAAGACCAGAAACGGGAATGCCTTACCGCTGGTGGCTTCCACAGCACACCGGGCGACAGCGATAAGAACTGGCGTTCTAAACTAAGTAATATTGTGTCTTTTCCTAACAAAAAAGCGGTGCGTCACTTTATGCAAACTTCGGTGATAGCCGCTTTTGAGGAAGCGAAAAAGGAGTTTGAAGGCCTGCAGTTTGAAGTAGAAATAACCCAGGCGAATAAGTTTCTGGTGTTTACAGTGGTGCTCAATGAGCAGCCGGACTTTATTTATGCGGTGCACCTGACGCCTGCCGTGCAACCTCACCTTACCGAAACTATCGATCCCGATTGTGAGGAAACCTACTATCGCGCCGAAGTGCATCTCACCGAAGGCGGTCAGGACTACAATATTATGGGCTGGTCAACACTTGCGGTGATCAATGATGTTATCGACCAGTACCATAAACACCTCCACTTCCTGCATCGCATTGTCTGAGCAGCAGACTGCCCGGGTGATGCCGCACTCAGAGCGATGCTAATCAAGCCTTGAAATCCCCGGAAACACTTTGCGTTATCCGGGGTCTGAGTGTCATCCCGGAAGGCCCGAAGGGACTATCCGGGACCCCCGTCCATGTTATCGTGGAACGAAAAATGCCATATCGAAACGTGCTAACATCAAGCACAACTACACTGTTGAGGAGATCCCGGACAAGCACTTCGTGCTTTCCGGGACGACAGTTATGTGTGGGGAAACTGGGTATTTAGTGCCAAGCTGGCTTGTAGAGTACCACCGAAGGTGGAGTTAACACTCGATAATATTTACAGCGAGGCCACCGCGTGCGGTTTCTTTGTATTTGGATTTCATGTCGGCGCCGGTTTCGCGCATAGTTTTAATCACCTTATCCAGTGTGACTTTCTGCTCACCGTCGCCTCGTAAGGCCAGGCGCGAGGCGTTAATGGCTTTTACCGCGCCCATGGCGTTACGTTCAATACAGGGTACCTGCACTAAACCACCAACCGGGTCGCAGGTGAGTCCCAGGTTATGTTCCATGCCGATTTCCGCAGCGTTTTCCACTTCTTCCACGGTGCCGCCCATAATGGCAGTGAGTGCGCCAGCGGCCATTGAGCACGCTACGCCCACCTCGCCCTGACAACCCACTTCAGCACCAGAGATCGAGGCATTTTCTTTGTATAAAATTCCAATCGCGCCCGCGGTAAGCAGGTAGCGAACTACCACTTCTTTGGTCACCGGACGGATAAACTTATCGTAGTAATGCAGTACCGCAGGAATTATTCCCGCTGCGCCGTTGGTGGGTGCGGTAACAACCCGGCCACCAGCGGCATTTTCTTCATTTACGGCCAGTGCAAACAGGTTTACCCAGTCCATGGCCTGCATGGGATCGGCGCTTTTTTCGCACTGCAGGCGGTAAAACAGTTTGGGGGCACGGCGCGCCACTTTAAGGCCACCGGGCAGAATGCCTTCGCTGTTCATACCGTTGGCCACGCATTCTTTCATCACCAGCCAGATTTCCCACAGCTTGTCGGTGATTTCGGCCTCAGACTGAAAAACGGCTTCGTTTTTTAAGATCAGCGAGCTGATACTGATGCCGTTATTTTTACACTGGGCAATAAGCTCCGCCGCAGATGAAAAACGGTATGGAATGGGCTGTTTCGTGCGGGCAAACAGGCGGTCTGACTGATTCTGGAACTGATCTTCCTTAACAATAAAGCCGCCGCCTACCGAATAATAGGTTTCGCTAAAAATGACCTCGCCACCGCTCAGGGCAAAAAAGGTCATGCCATTGGCGTGCAAAGGCAGGGTTTTACGACGATGAAATACAATCGCACCCTGACGGGGAAACGCTACCAGCTTTTCACCACCAAGGTTAAGCTGTTGCTGTTGGTCCACCGCCAGCAACATAGCCTCAATACTGGCCACGTCTACACCTTCCGGACTATTACCTTCAAGCCCCAGGATAACCGCTTTGCCGGTACCATGGCCTTTGCCGGTCTGACCTAACGAGCCATACAACTCAACTTTCACCTCGTCGGTTTGGGTAAAAAAGCCACTGTCTTTAAGTGACTGGCAAAACTCAATACCGGCACGCATAGGCCCCACCGTATGAGAACTCGAAGGCCCAATACCAATACTGAACATATCAAATACGCTAATCATCGTTTTCTCTTTAAACCGTTTGTGGGCGCTAAGGAGGCAATCGGCAGTCAGCGTATGCTGACGCATTGCGCTACTGCCATTGTTGCTGTGTTAAGTGGGTTTACTTGGTAAACACCACGGTTTTTTCGCCATGCAGGAAGATGCGGTTTTCAATGTGATTTTGCACCGCCCGTGCCAGCGTTAAACATTCGATATCACGGCCTTTGGCGGCTAAATCTTCCGGCAGGTAGCCGTGATCAACAGTCTCAACACCCTGGGAAATAATCGGGCCTTCATCGAGATCTTCACTCACGTAGTGAGCGGTAGCGCCCACCAGCTTTATGCCTTTCTGATAAGCCTGGTGGTAAGGGCGTGCCCCTTTAAAGCCCGGCAACAATGAGTGGTGAATATTAATGGCCTTGCCCGACAGTTTTTTACACATGTCGTTAGACAGCACCTGCATGTAACGGGCAAGTACCACTAAATCTGCATTTTGTTCCTGCACCACCTGCCATACCTGGGCTTCCTGCTGCGGCTTGGTTTCCGCACTGATAGGAAAGTGGTAATAAGGAATATTGTGCCATTTAGCCAGCCCCTCACAATCCGGGTGATTGGAGATAATAGCTTTGATATCAATGGCCAAAACCCCAATCCGCCAGCGATACAGCAGGTCGTTCAGGCAGTGATCCTGCTTAGATACCATGATCACCACTTTCGGCCGGTAGGACTCCGCGACTAACTGCCACTCCATGCCAAACTTGTCTGCTTCCGGGGTGAAGCGTTCGATAAACTGCTGACGATCGAAGCTACCTTCTGCATCGGGTCTGAACGCCACACGAATAAAAAACCGCCCGCTCTGGGTATCATCAAAAGAATGAATTTCGGTAATGTAGAGCGCGTTGTCGTACAAAAAGCCGGTTAATACGTCTACCGTACCAAGGCGGCTGGGGCAACTGGCGGTAATAATTTGTGTTTGCGATTCAGACATAACAAGCCCTTACTTAGCCAGTATTTTTAAGCCGTATTCTTTGCTGGACTGCTGTAGCCACAGCCACAGATAATCAGCAAAGCTGCGACGCACCACCATTAAAAACTCGTTTTCGGCGGTACGTAAAAGGTGACAGGCCGTTTTAGCAAAAGCGGTACCCACCACTTTACCTACCGGAAAGCTTTCCAGGTGAATATCGTAACCGGTGGACTTTTTCAGCACATTCACGCTGTCTTTGCCACCAAGGCGCACCAGGGTTTGCCCGCCACTGATATCAGATACGGCAAAATGACCGGTTAAATTAGCGCGTAGCGCTGCCTCAGTATCCGCTTCTTTACCGCTGGCAACCACAATTAACCACTCGTCCGGTGACAACCACATAACGGTCACCTCATCGTTTTTTGCAGATGTACAAGGCGCCGTGGGCAATGCCACACCCAGCGCCTTTTCCACGCCAGCGGTAAACGCCGCATCACTGGCATTGCCGCGCAGGTTGAGGTGGCCCAAAAAGGCCAGCTCTTGTAGCTCAACCCCGGCATCAACATTAATGGTTGCCTCAGCTAAACCAGCAAAGTCGGCGTGGAATAAAGGAGATTCCGGCGTAATAACATTAGACATTCTGACGTTCTCCTTTTGGATCGTAGAAAATAGAGTCACAAATTTCGGCTTCCAGGGTGGTGCCGTCGGCGAGTGGGACAAATACGGATTGCCCCATTCGCTCAAGCCCGCCCTTCACTAATGCGAGCGCAAAAGAGTGACCCAAACACGCACTGTAATAACTGGAGGTAACATGGCCTACCATGGTCATCGGGATCGGCTGGTCTTTATCGAACACCAACTGAGCACCCTCCGGTAATACCTTATTGGGATCTTTGGGTTTTAAGCCAACAAACTGTTTACGGTCGTCCCGAACGTTGTCTTCGCGGGTCCAGGAGCGCTTACCAAGGTAGCTTTGGGTTTTCTTCTTTCCCACTACCCAGTTCATATTCAAATCCTGCGGGGTGACTGAGCCATCAGTATCCTGCCCCACAATAATAAAGCCTTTTTCGGCGCGCAGAATGTGCATGGTCTCGGTGCCATAAGGCGTTATATCAAACTCTTCTCCAGCGGCTACCACTGCTTTCCAAACATGCATGCCGTAGTTAGCCTGCACGTTAATTTCGAAAGACAGTTCACCGGTAAAGGAGATCCGGAAGATACGTCCTTTTACACCAGCGATTTCTGCTTCAATCCAGCTCATGAACGGGAAGGTTTCGTTACTGACATCCACATCAGTCAGCTTTTCCAGTACCTTACGGCTGTTCGGGCCGGAAATAGTCATGGTCGCCCAGTGATCGGTTACCGAGCTGAAATACACCTCAAGCTCCGGCCACTCAGTTTGATGATACAGCTCCAGCCAGTTCAGCACGCCTGCCGCGCCGCCGGTGGTGGTGGTCATCAGAAAACGGTTTTCATCGATGCAGGAGGTTACCCCGTCGTCGAATACCATGCCGTCTTCCTTACACATTACCCCGTAACGGCAACGACCCACAGCCAGCTGGCTCCATGGATTGGTATATACCCGGTTTAAAAATTCACGGGCATCTTTACCCTGAATATCAATTTTACCCAGCGTGGAGGCATCCAGCAGACCTACGCTATTGCGTGTAGCTTTACATTCGCGCTGCAGAGCCTGCTCCATGGTTTCGCCTTTTTTAGGGAAATACCAGGGGCGCTTCCACTGGCCAACATCCTCAAACTCGGCGCCGTTGTCCACATGCCACTGATGCATGGCGGTAAAACGGGCCGGATCAAACAGACCTTTTACATCACTACCGGCAAAAGTACCGAAAGTAACTGGTGTGTACATGGGGCGGAAAATCGTGGTGCCGGTCTCCGGAATAGACTTACCCAGCGACTTTGCGGTGATGGCGATACCGTTGATGTTGCCCAGTTTGCCCTGGTCGGTACCGAAGCCTAAAGCGGTATAACGCTTAACGTGTTCGATAGACTCAAAGCCTTCACGATTAGCCAGTTCAATAGCAGCGGCCGTTACGTCGTTCTGGTAATCCACAAACTGCTTGGGCGCGCGCGAAGTCGGCTTGGTATGCGGAATATGGAACAGCGCCATTGCCGGGCTTTCTGACACCTCATCCACAGCAACTTCAGGGATAGCAACGCCTTCAATGGATTTTTTCATGCTGCAGACGGCATTCAGCGCTACGGCAGCGCCGTCGCCGAGTACGTCAGCCAGCGGATAAACGCCATTTACGCCACCGCATACGTGCTGTGCCTGTACGGTTTTGCCGGGTACAAAGCCCTGAATATCATCGCGCCATACCGGTTTGGCACCTGTGTGCGACGATAAGTGCAGTACCGGACTCCAGCCACCTGAGCTGGCCACCGTATCGCAGTATACCTGATAAGCCGAGCCGCTAACCGATGAACCATCGGCAGAGATTGGCGCAACTTCAACGCTCTTAACCCGCTTGCTGCCTTTAACATTAATGATCGCATGACCAAACTTAATGCTAATGCCCAGCGCTTTGGCTTCTTTAACAAGATCGCCATCGCTGCTCTGGCGGGTATCGGCAATCACCGCTACCGGCTTACCGGCCTTGTGCCAGTCGATCGCCGCGCGATAGCCGTTGTCGTTGGTGGTCATTAGTGCCAGCGTGTTACCCGGCACCACCGCATAGCGGTTAATGTAGGTCGACACCGCAGAGGCCAGCATACAGCCGGGCACGTCGTTATTACCAAATACCAGCGGACGTTCGTGGGCACCGGTAGCCAGAATAACCTGTTTAGCGCGCACCTTATGCATACGCTCACGCACTACACCGTTAGCGGTTTCACCCAGGTGATCGGTACGGCGCTCGGCAATGCTTAAGTAGTTGTGATCGAAATAGCCGAAAACGGTACTTCTGGGTAACAGAGTTACGTTTTCGTTAGCGCTCAGTTCAGCCAGCATGTCACTGACCCACTCTGATGGCGCAGCACCGTTAATTGTTTGCGTTGAGCACAACAGGCTACCGCCCATTTCTTCCTGCTCATCAGCGATGATCACACGGCAACCGGCGCGGGCGGCGGTAACCGCAGCAGATAATCCGGCCGGACCGGCACCCACTACCATGATGTCGCAGTGATGATTAAATTTGTCGTAGATATCCGGGTCACTCTGGGTAGGGCTTGCGCCCAGACCTGCGCCTTTACGAATGACTTTCTCGTAAGACATCCACATCGACTGCGGATACATAAAAGTTTTGTAGTAAAAGCCCGGTGGCATAGCAGCGCCGCCCACTTTGCCCACCAGGCCCATCAGATCGGTATCTACATTCGGCCAGCCATTGGTCGAGCGGCACACCATGTTGGGATGCAGCGCAGCCTGTGTGGCTTTTGGGTTAGGCACGGTAGAGGCGTCATTAGAGCCGGTTTGTAAAATACCATTCGGCTCCTGAGCATCGGCGGTAACAATGCCGCGAGGACGGCTGTATTTAAAGCTGCGACCAACTACATCTACGCCATTGGCCAGCAGGGCCGAGGCTACGGTATCACCTTCGTAGCCGGTATAATGCTTGTCATTAAAGGTAAAGCGAATGGGCTTATCGCGATTAAGGCGACCACCCGCATTCAAACGGTTACTTTGCGTCATCTTTGGCCTCTTCAGTCACAGTTGGCTTGTCACCCATTTTGTAAGTTTCCAGAATTTGATACGTGACGGTGTGACGTGTCATATTGAAAAACTTGCGGCAGCCGGTGGCATGTACCCACATTTCATGATGCAGGCCACGCGGGTTCTTGCGGTAGAACAGGTAGTGAGCCCATTCTGCATCGCTGAGCGACTCCGGATCTTCAGGACGCTGGATATGCGCTTCACCCACCGGATGAAACTCTTCTTCCTCGCGATGCTCCTCGCAGTAGGGGCAGTAAATCTCTAACATAATTAGCTCCCAGCCTTAATGCGCAACACCGGCAGCGCCGTGTTCGTCAATCAGTTTTCCAGAAATAAAGCGGTCAACACTGAACGCCTTGGCCAACGGGTGCGGCTCGTCATTAGCCACGGTGTGAGCAAATACATGGCCCGAGCCAGGCGTTGCCTTAAAGCCACCGGTACCCCAGCCACAGTTGAAATAAAGGCCTTTCACCGAGGTTTTTGAAATGATCGGACAGGCATCAGGACAGGTATCCACGATACCGCCCCAGGCACGGTTTAAGCGCACCCGGCTAAAGATCGGGAACATTTCCAGAATGGCGGCAATAGTATGCTCTACCACGTGGAAGGAACCGCGCTGACCGTAACCCAGATAACCGTCGATACCGGCACCGATAACCAGGTCGCCTTTGTCAGACTGACTCAGATAACCGTGTACCTGATTCGACATCACCACGGTATCAATAATCGGCTTGAGCGGTTCAGACACCATGGCCTGCAGCGGATGTGATTCCAGTGGCAGGGTAATGCCCACCATTTTAGCCAGTACGCCGGAATTACCCGCCGCCACACAGGCGACTTTGTCACAGGAGATAAAGCCTTTAGTCGTTTCTACACCGCATACCGCGCCGTCTTTACGGCGGATACCGGTGACTTCGGTTTGCTGAATCAGATCCACACCCAGCGCATCGGCGGCCCGGGCGTAGCCCCAGGCAACGGCGTCGTGACGGGCAGTACCACCGCGAGGCTGCCAGGAGGCACCTAACACCGGATAACGGGCATTTTTAGAACAATCCAGAATCGGTACGATGTCCTGTACTTCTTTGGTATTCAGCAACTGGGAATCGATACCGTTTAAGCGGTTAGCACTAACACGGCGCTCAATGTCGCGCATGTCCTGCAGCGTATGACCTAAGTTAAGTACGCCACGCTGGCTGAACATCAGGTTGTAGTTGAGTTCCTGAGCCAGGCCTTCCCATAATTTCAGGGCATGCTCGTACAGATGCGCCGCTTCATCCCACAAATAGTTAGAACGGATGATAGTGGTATTGCGCGCCGTATTACCGCCGCCCAGATAGCCTTTTTCTACCACCGCAATGTTGGTTAAGCCATGCTCTTTGGCCAGGTAATAGGCCGTTGCCAGTCCGTGACCACCGCCACCAACTACAACAACGTCATAATGTTTTTTCGGGGTAGGGTTACGCCAAACACGCTGCCAGTTTTCATGGTGGCTGAATGCATGTTTTAGCAATCCGAAACCGGAATATTTTTGCATGGTTTCACCTTATTGAGTTAGCTGTGCCGGTCGGTTTAGGTCGTCGACCGGCTAAATTAAATCTGTCTGTTTGTGTTTATCGGTAAACCGGGAATTCAGCACACAGGGCGGTAACTTTTGCTTTCACTTCGTCGATAACTGCCTGATTAGACAAGTCGTCCAGTACGTCGCAAATCCAACTGGCTAACTGCGTGACCTGCTCAGTACCAAAACCACGACTGGTGACCGCAGGTGTACCAATACGCAGACCGCTGGTGACAAACGGTGATTGGGGATCATTTGGTACAGAGTTTTTGTTTACCGTGATGTGCGCGCTGCCAAGCACGGCATCAGCTTCTTTGCCGGTGATACCTTTATCAATCAGGTCGAGCAGGAACAGATGGTTGTCGGTACCGCCAGAAACCACTTTGTATCCGCGCCCCTGGAAGGTTTCGGCCATTGCTTTAGCGTTTGCAACCACTTGCTTTTGGTAATCTGAGAAGCTGTCTTCCAGTGCCTCTTTGAATGACACAGCTTTCGCCGCAATCACGTGCATGAGAGGTCCTCCCTGACCACCAGGGAAAACAGCAGAATTAAATTTCTTTTCAAGCAACTCGTTGTGCTTAGCCAGGATCAGACCGCCGCGAGGACCGCGCAGGGTTTTGTGCGTGGTAGTGGTAACTACATCGGCAATGGGTACCGGGTTAGGATATACACCAGCAGCAACCAGACCGGCAACGTGTGCCATATCGACAAAGAACCAGGCGCCCACTTCTTCGGCGATGTCGCGGAAACGCTGCCAGTCGACCACGCGTGAATAAGCAGAAAAACCGGCAATGATCATTTTGGGTTTGTGCTCACGGGCCAGCTCGGCCACCTGGTCATAATCGATTTCGCCGGTTTCTTCGTTCAAGCCGTACTGCACTGAATGATAAATTTTTCCTGAGAAGCTGACCTTTGCGCCGTGGGTTAAGTGACCGCCGTGTGCCAGGCTCATGCCCAACACGGTATCGCCAGGCTCTAGCAGGGCCATAAACACGGCCGCATTAGCCTGCGAGCCAGAATGAGGCTGTACGTTGGCATAATCCGCACCAAACAGTTCCTTAGCGCGGTCGATAGCAATTTGCTCAACCACATCCACGTGTTCACAACCGCCGTAATAGCGTTTACCCGGATAGCCTTCAGCATATTTGTTGGTCAGTTGGGTACCCTGCGCTTCCATAACACGTGCACTGGTGTAGTTTTCTGATGCAATCAACTCAACATGATCATCCTGACGCTTTTGTTCATCTAAAATGGCTTGCCAGATATCGTTATCGTAATCGGCGATCTGGTCGTTTTTGTAAAACATCGGGATGTCTCCACTGAGTCGTATTGGCGAACGAAGAAGTGGCTTACATGCCAAATCTCACGGGGTTTTCTAAAAGCGCTTTTACGCTTTATTTTGAAGCATAGTAGCGGCCGCACCTGGGGCTAATAGTTCCGCTTGCGCCACCATTAAGACTAAAAACGACATAGCTTATGCAACCCGTCATTCAAGCCTCAGAGCCGGGTTCTCCTGACATGATATTGGGGTGCCGACCACATCGGCGAACGTTGTATCGCCTGAGTCAGCCTGTTCGGGAGATCCCCGCTTAAAAGCAAGCGGGGATGACATGACTGGGTGGCGGGGATGACATGATTGGGTGGCGGGGATGACGAATAACCGGAATACCAGTTGCATTTTGCAGTAAGGAGAACGACACGCCATGGATGGTGTGGCTAGAATGCACAAATAAAACCTGTCATCCCGGGAGGCCTGATGGGACTGCCCGGGATATCCTGACATGATATCGGGGATTATGATCAACAAACTTATCTGCTTTTCATCGTGGCACCGAAGGACCACAGTAACTTAGAACTATGAATGACTAATTCGGAGAAAGGCGCTCTTTAGGTGGTTCTGTTGTGCCGAAATGTTGCGCGCCAAATAAATCAGGAAAAACGTGGCCGCGTCAGGACGACAAGGCAGAGCCGGGCGGACAGGACGTCCGCTCCGGCCCGTTAGTTTTTACTTATTTGGCAAGTAACATGCTTTTTCGGCACATAGAACTGAGTGGGGTCCAGGGGTGGCCTCACTGCCACCCCTGGTCGTCGTCGGCGACCCGACAAGATGCTGATAAATCAGCTGAACCCAACAAGGTCGCTGCAATGGAGTCAGCCTGTTCGGGAGATCCCCGCTAAAAGCATGCGGGGGTGACGAATAACCGGAATGCCAGTGGCATTCCGCAGTATGAGGAACGCCACGCCATGGATGGCGTGGCTGGAACGAACCACAGGGATGTTTGTTAGTTTGCACTCCAACCACAGGGATGTTTGTTTGCCGTTAGTATTCCACTGCAACATCGGTGGTAGGCACACTACAACAACTCAGCACGTAACCGTCTTCCAGATCATCATCGGTGATACCGCCGTTGTGAGACATTTCCACCTCGCCGGTGGTTTTCTTTACCAGACAGGTACCACACATACCCATACCGCAGCCTTTGGGTATGTGCAGGCCAACCAGGGCGGCAGCCGTATGGATGGTTTGTCCGGGTTGGATCTTGACCGACTTACCGCTTTCCAGAAACTCCACTTGCAGCAGATCGTCAATATCAATATCGATAGCAGCGTTATCTTCTGCCTGTTGTTGGGCGTCCTGAATCGCCTCCACGGCAACCGGCGGCATGCCGAAGCTTTCTTCATGGTAGTTGGCCATGTCGAAACCGGCTTCTTTGAGCATGTTTCTGACCGCTTCCATATACACGGCCGGGCCACAACAAAATACCGTACGCTGCATAAAATCAGGGGCAATAATGCGCAGCTTTTCCATATCTAAAAAGCCGGCGTAGCCGTTCCAGCTTTCACCGTTGTTGTAGCGCTGACAAATAATATTCAGATTAAAATTGTCCAGGCGCGCATCCATCATTTTAAGCTCGCGGTAGTAAATAATATCGCGGGGCGTTCTGGCACTGTGAACAAAGTTAATATCCACATTGGCACTGGTATCGTTCCACCAGCGCACCATCGACATGATTGGCGTAATCCCAACTCCGCCGGATAACATAAGCACTTTCTCACTGGCAATATCAAAGCAGTTAAAGTTGCCGGTCGGCCCGTGGATCACCAGAATGTCACTGACTTTAACATTGTCGTGCATCCAGTTAGACACCTGCCCGCCGGGGATACGCTTAATGGTAACAGAGAAGCTGTAAGGCACCGATGGTGAGGATGAAATAGTGTAACTTCTGAAAACCTGCTCATGGCCGATTTCCAGCTCAAAGGTAACAAACTGCCCTGGCTTGTAGAAATGCATAACCGGTGAAGTGGCCTTAAAGCAGAAGGTATAAACATCTGATGTTTCGTAAATGACATTTACGCATTGCACTTCGTGCCGTCCGTTGGCCCAGCTTTGGGTATTTACATCTGTTAAAAAGGTTTCGTTCATGCTGGCGCCTGCTTTGGTTCAATTTTGAAGTGCGGTGTCGTAATTTGCTCAATATCCACCAGCAATCCACTTTCTACTTAACCAAAAACGACAATCGCATAGCCAAAACAACCAGTTCGCGTCATCACCAACTGGTCGGCGATCAAAGAAATTCAATATCCGCCGCACTACGTCGGATTTGCGCTGCAATGCTGTCGCTTTTGGTTATGTAGAAAGGCGTGAAGATCTGCAAAATCGAACCTACGTAGCGTTAAAGCCACGATGTAATTAATAACTATAGAAAGCGACAAGCAGTAACGAATTTTTGAGAACACACGTAACGGCACCGTTGGAGACGAACATGGCCAATTTAGATATCATCGCGAGCGAAATGCTCCCTGCCACCACCGAAGAAGAGATTGCTGTTACGCTGAAAAGTCATCCGGTGAATTATTCCCTGCCACAGGCTTTCTATACCGATGAAGAGTACTTCAACATCGAAATGAAAGAGATCTTCGCGAAAGAGTGGCTGTTTGTAGGACTCACTTGTGAGATCCCAAGAAAAGGCAACTACATTACCCAGCAGATTGCAGGCAACCCGGTCGTGATTGTTCGCGACCAGAATAATGAAGTAAAAGCCTTCCACAACGTATGTCGTCACCGTGGTTCAAAGATCTGCCTGGCGTCGAAAGGAAAAGCCGCTAAGCTGGTATGTCCTTATCACCAATGGACCTATGAGCTCGATGGTAATCTGTTGTACGCCGGTACAGAAATGGGGGAAGATTTCGATCTGAAGAAATATCACCTGAAGCCGGTTCACTGTAAAACAGCCGGCGGCTATATTTTTATCTGCCTGAAAGACAATCCCCCCAATATCGATGATTTCTTTGCGTCGCTCAGCCATTATCTGGAACCTTACGATCTGGAAAATGCCAAGGTCGCCAGTGAAAAAACCATCATGGAAGACGCTAACTGGAAACTGGTTATTGAGAACAACCGCGAATGCTATCACTGCAATGGCTCGCACCCGGAATTATTAGGCTCACTGCTGGAGTGGGATGACACTAACGATCCGCGCGCCACCGACGAGTTTAAGCAGATGGTTGCCGCTAAGCAGAAAGAATGGGATGACGAAGGTATTCCTCACGAACATGTTTCTCATGGCTATGCCAAACGTAACCGCATTGTGCGGATGCCTTTGAAGGAAGGGGTTGAAGTAATGACCCTGGATGGCAAGCTTGCCTGTAGCAAACTGCTTGGTCGCATAAAAAACCCGGAGCTCGGTTCAATGCGTATTCTGCATCTGCCCAACTCCTGGAATCATGCGCAAAGCGACCATTTAATCGCGTTTCAGGTGCGTCCGGTTAGCGCCACAAAAACCGAAGTGACCACCAAATGGATAGTGCACAAGGATGCGGTTGAGGGTAAAGACTATAACGTAGATAACCTTACCTTTGTATGGGATCAAACCAACCTGCAGGACCGTACGCTGGCAGAGAACAATCAACGAGGCATTAACTCCGTTGCTTATGAGCCAGGACCATACTCACCGACATTTGAATTTGGTGTAATCAACTTTATCGACTGGTTTAGCCACACCATGCAAGCCAACTTACAGTCTGACAAGGAGTAAGACTTAAGCATCAAAAGAACCAGAACCAATTAATGACCTGTTTTACGTGGTTATTATTTGCGCAAAACTTAAAAATGTGACATCGTCAAGACGGTGTCGCATTTAGGCAATTTGTTGTCGCTTTTCTAACAATGGATTGTACGTAAATAACACAATAATCACCACGTTGCCTCAGTGCTTGAATGACAAAAAAAAATATAAACGTCATCGAAGCATTAATTTTAAAACTTGTCAGAAATACGAGGCGTGTTGAATGGAACTGGTCACAACGTTAAGCAGTGCAAAAACTAAAGGTATTCGCCATATTGGTTTTGCATTACTTCCACATTTTACAATGATGGCGCTAACCGCTGCTATCGAGCCATTACGTATGGCCAATCAGCTGTCGGGCCGGGAACTGTACAGATGGTCGCTTATTAGCCGTGACGGCAACCCTGTTTCCGCCAGTGATCACCTTACCGTCAATGTAGACCACAGCTATCAGAGCGAGCCGGAGTTCGACGCGGTGATCGTATGCGGTGGGGTAGCGATTAAAGAAACGGTCACCAAAGCAGATACCAACTGGTTAAATGCTCTGGACCGCAAACGCATTACCCTGGGCGGCATTTGTACCGGCAGCTACGCGCTGGCTAAGGCCGGGTTGCTGGATAACGTCACCTGTACCATTCACTGGGAATTACTGGCCAGCTGGCAGGAAGATTTTCCCAAAATTAAAAGTACCAATCAGTTATACACTATCGAAAGTCATCGCTGGTGCAGCGCTGGCGGTACCGCCCCTATGGATTTATTCCTGTCGCTGATTGGCCGCTCTTATGGAAAACAGCTCCAAATGTCGATTTGCGAAATGTTTTCCCACAAAGAGTTACGTGATGAATCAGAGATGCAACGGATCCCACTGCAACATCTGGTGGGCGCTAACCAGTCAAAATTGCAGGATATTGTGCGCTTAATGGAAGCCAATATCGAAGAGCCTCTCAGCCTGGATGAGCTTGCCACGCTGGTAGGACTCTCACGGCGACAGTTGGAACGGTTATTCCAGAAATACCTGCATTGCTCTCCGCATCGCTATTATCTGCAAATCCGCCTTACCCGAGCCAGACAGCTTATCAAGCAAACCAATATTTCGATTATCGAAGTAGCGATTTGCTGCGGCTTTGTGTCGACCCCGCACTTCAGTAAATGCTACCGCAAAGCATTTAATATTCCGCCCCGTGAAGAGAGAATTAACCGCGATGTTAACGGTACTAATCGCTCTATTGACGAAGCTACCTTTGGCAGTGTGTCCATTCCGGAATTACCTCAGCCACAAGCACTGCAGCCACTGCGGGTCAATTAACACCCCTGTAGTCAGGCATCATTAATAAAGGGCAGTAACCTGTGTTACTGCCCTTTATTATTTCTATCCACCCAACCTTTCCTTAGCAACCGTTTTTTCATTGCTTGTTTCGGCCGCATCAGTTGCGGTTATCCATTTACGACAGACTTTCTGCCTTTATGGCTGACGCGTTTGGAAAACAACGGGTCGTATTGAACCTAATTGCGCCTTTTCCCGGTGCTAGACTGGCCCATAAATACACCGATTGTCACTTACTCTGGTAGAGGAAATCTCCCATGCTCGACGCCAAAAAATTGCACGATGACGCCATCATTTTTGATGGGCTGGTTATCGCAAAATGGAACCGTGATCTGTTTGAAGATATGAAAAAAGGCGGTTTAACCGCAGCAAATTGTACGGTATCCGTGTGGGAAGGCTTCAAGGGAACCATCGACAACATTGTCGAGATGAACCAGTTCTTCGAAGACAACAGCGACCTGATTATGCCGGTAACGAAAACGGCTGACATTGCCGCGGCCAAAGCCGCGGGCAAAACCGGTATTATCCTTGGCTTCCAGAATGCCAATGCCTTTGAAGATCAACTGGGCTATGTGGAGATCTTTAAAAAACTTGGTGTTGGTATCGTACAAATGGCTTACAACACACAAAACCTGGTAGGCACCGGCTGCTATGAACGCGACGGCGGCCTGTCTGGCTTTGGCCGTGAGGTGGTTGCCGAGATGAACCGCGTAGGCATCATGTGTGATCTCAGTCATGTTGGCCCGCAAACCTCCATCGAGGTCATCGAGTCATCCACAGCACCGGTGTGTTATTCCCACTGCTTACCTTCGGGCCTCAAAGACCACCCGCGCAACAAGTCGGATGAAGAACTCAAGTTTATAGCCGATCGGAACGGCTTTATCGGCGTCACTATGTTCGCCCCATTCCTGCAAAAAGGCATCGACTCAACCGTCGACGACTATGTAGATGCCATTGATTACGTTATTGATATCGCAGGTGAAGATTGCGTTGGCATCGGCACCGACTTTACCCAGGGGCATGACAAAGCCTTCTTTGACATGCTGACCCACGACAAGGGCTATGCGCGCAACCTGACCAACTTTGGAAAAATCGTCAACCCACTGGGTATTCGCACCATTGGTGAATTCCCCAACCTGACCGCCACCATGGTGAAGCATGGCTGGTCTGAAGCAAAGATCAGAAAGGTTATGGGCGAGAACTGGGTAAATGTACTTAAAACTGTGTGGGGAGAATAATCATGTCATATCACAGCCCTGAAATGCCTATCCAGGTCGACGACGAAACCGGCGTCTGGACCACCGATGCACTGCCCATGCTGTATGTGCCGCGTCACTTTTTTGTGAATAACCACATGGCCGTGGAAGAGGCCCTCGGTGCCGAGAAGTACGCCGAGATTTTGTATAAAGCAGGCTACAAATCAGCTTACTACTGGTGTGAGAAGGAAGCCGAGGAACACGGTATCAGCGGTGCTGCGGTATTTGAACACTACATGAAGCGCCTGTCACAACGTGGCTGGGGTTTCTTCATTATCGAAGAACTGGATATTGCAGCCGGCACGGCCCGTGTTCGCCTGGAGCATTCCGCGTTTGTTTATCAGTACGGGCAGGTTAACCGCAAGGTAGATTACATGTTTACCGGCTGGTTTGCCGGCGCCATGGACCAGGTGGCAGAAAGCCTGGGCTACAGCGTGAAGACCCAGGCTGAACAAACCCAGTGTGCAGCAGAAGAAGGCTGCGACTACGGCATCTTTGAAGTCACGCCGCTGTAGCGCGGCTGACAGTTTCCCTACGACCCGATTCTATTGAGAGAACACCATGGCGCAGTTTGACGCATTATTTAAGCCTTTAAAAATCAACAATCTCACCATCAGAAACCGGGTAGTCAGTACTGCCCATGCTGAGGTGTATGCCACTGAAGGCGGCATGACTACAGAGCGCTACGTAAAGTACTACGAAGAAAAAGCCAAAGGCGGCTGTGGACTTTGTATTTGTGGTGGTTCGAGTGTGGTTTCCATCGACAGCCCGCAAGGCTGGTGGAAGTCGGTAAATCTGTCTACCGATCGCATTATTCCTCATTTTCAGAATCTGGCCGATGCCGTGCACAAGCATGGCGGCAAGATCATGATCCAGATTACTCACATGGGTCGTCGTTCACGCTGGGATGGTGGCAACTGGACAACTTTATTAAGCCCGAGCGGTATTCGCGAGCCGGTTCACCGTGCTACCTGTAAAACCATTGAAGTAGAAGAAATTACCCGCATCATCGACGACTTTGCTAAAGCCGCCGGACGCGCCAAAGCAGGCGGCCTGGATGGTATAGAGCTATCCTGTGTGCATCAGCATTTAATTGATCAGTTCTGGAGCCCGCGGGTTAACAAGCGTACCGACGAATGGGGCGGCAGCTTTGAAAACCGCATGCGTTTTGGTATGGAAGTACTGAAAGCGGTACGCGAAGAAGTCGGCCCGGACTTTGTGGTGGGTATGCGTATTACCGGTGATGAATTCCACGCCGATGGCTTAAACCACGACGAAATGAAAGCCATTGCGGCTTACTACAACGAAACCGGCATGGTCGACTTTTTCTCGGTAGTGGGTTCAGGCTGTGATACCCACAACACGCTGGCCAATGTTATTCCTAACATGAGCTATCCGCCAGAGCCATTCCTGCACTTAGCGGCAGGCATTAAAGAAGTGGTTAGTGTACCGGTCATGCACGCACAGAATATTAAAGATCCGAATCAGGCCCAGCGCATTCTGGAAGGCGGCTATGTCGACTTTGTGGGTATGACCCGCGCGCACATTGCCGATCCGCACCTGATTGCCAAAATCAAACTTAACCAGACCGATCAAATTCGCCAGTGTGTGGGGGCAAACTACTGCATCGACCGCCAGTATCAGGGGCTTGATGTACTGTGCATTCAAAATGCCGCTACCTCGCGCGAGGCCACTATGCCGCATATCATTGAAAAAACCACCGGCGTTATCCGCCACGTGGTGATTATCGGTGGTGGTCCGGCGGGCATGGAGTCTGCGCGGGTATGTGCCGAGCGCGGCCATAAAGTGACGTTAATCGAAAAGAACGCAGAGCTGGGCGGCCAGATCACCATTGCCGCCAAAGCGCCGCAGCGCGATCAGATTGCCGGTATTACCCGCTGGTATGCACTGGAATTAGCCCGCCTGGGTGTGGACATTCAATTTAATACCTCGGCCGATGAAGCCATGATCCGTGACCTCAATCCGGATGTTGTGATCCTGGCCACCGGTGCTAAACCCTTTATTTCGCAAAACCCTGAGTGGGGCGCTGATGATGGCCTGGTTGTCAGCTCCTGGGACGTCCTCAATGGTGATGTAGCCCCTGGTACCAATGTACTGGTTTACGACACCATCTGCGAATTCAGCGGTTTGTCGGTGGCCGACTTCCTTGCCCAGACCGGGGCTAAGGTGGAAATCGTTACCGACGATATCAAACCGGGTGCGGCAGTGGGCGGAACGACCTTCCCCACTTATTACCGTAGCCTGTATCAGCAGGAAGTTATTATGACCTCCGACTTAATGCTGGAGAAAGTTTATCGGGAAGGCAGCAATCTGATTGCCGTACTGGAAAACGAGTACACCGGCCAAAAAGAAGAACGTGTAGTGGACCAAATCGTTATCGAAAACGGCACCCGACCCGATGAGGCGCTTTACTATCAGTTAAAAAGCGATTCGAAGAACAAAGGCCAAATCGATATAGAAGCCCTTTACGACGCCAAGCCGCAACCCGCACTGAGCGATACTGCAGACGGCTATCTGCTTTATCGGATTGGCGACTGCGTAGCACAGCGTAACACCCATGCAGCCATCTATGATGCCCTGCGTTTATGTAAAGACTTTTAGGTAGGGCGGTTCTGCCTGCTGTAACGGAATGGCTGTGAACATGGCTGATTATCTATCACACATCATATTTTGGCTGGGCATTACGCTGATTACACTGGGTGTCATTGGCGCAACGCGCCGCGTTCGACTCTGGCGTCAGGGGCAGGCCTCCACAGTACACTGGCAGGGGTTATTGCAAATTCCCAAACGCTACCTGGTGGATTTACACCATGTGGTAGCCCGGGATAAATATATCTCCAATACCCACGTAGCAACAGCGGGCGGGTTTGTATTGACCTCGGTGCTGGTGATTCTGGTATATCTGTTTGGATTGCAAGGCGCCGTGCTTAACTGGTTAATGCTGTTTTCCAGCGCACTGATGCTGGTAGGTGCGGTATTTGTATTTAAACGCCGGATTAATCCCCCCGCTAATCTGTCTAAGGGAAAGTGGTCACGCCTGCCGTACAGCTTGCTGATCTACGCCACCACGTTTTTATTGCTTGCCTTACCCGCCACCGGATTGTTGCCCGATTACACCGGCAGTTACCTGATGATTGCGCTGTTGTCAGTGGGTGTGTTCTGGGGCTTCAGTGAAATGTATTTCGGCATCACCTGGGGCGGCCCGATGAAGCACGCGTTTGCCGGTGCCTTGCATTTAGGCTTACACCGTCGTCAGGAGCGCTTTGGCGGTGGCCGCTCTACCGGGTTAAAAGCCCTGGATCTGGATAAAGACTCTCTGGGCGTAGAAAAACCCGAAGATTTTAAATGGAATCAACTGCTAAGTTTTGATGCGTGCGTTGAATGCGGGCGTTGTGAGAAAGCCTGTCCGGCCTTTGCTGCAGGGCAGCCCCTTAACCCGAAAAAGCTCATTCAGGATATGGTAGTGGGCATGGCTGGTGGTGACACCGCTAAGTTCGCTGGCAGTCCTTATCCGGGCGTTACCGGCACCTATAAAGGCGGCGCGATTATTCCAATTGTGGATACCCTGGTACCGGCTAATACCATCTGGTCGTGCACCACCTGCCGCGCCTGCGTGGAAGAATGTCCGATGATGATTGAGCACGTCGATGCCATTGTTGACATGCGTCGCCATCAAACGCTGGAGAAAGGCAACACGCCGGGCAAAAGTGCCGAGTTGCTGGAAAACCTTAAAACCACCGATAACCCCAACGGTTATGCGCCATCGAGTCGTATGGACTGGGCGGCGGATCAAAACCTGGTGGTACTTGGTGAAGACGTGCAACAAACCGACGTGGTGCTATGGATGGGCGATGCGGCGTTTGATTTACGCAATCAGCGAACCCTGCGCGCCACTGTATCCTTATTGCGCGCAGCGAAAATAGACTTTGCGGTACTCGGCAATCAGGAATGTGATGTGGGCGATGCCGCGCGTCGGTTAGGTGATGAAGCCACCTTCCAGCGCTTAACCAGGGATAACATTACCACGTTATCGAAATACCAGTTCAACCATATTGTGACTGCCGACCCCCATGTGTTTCACAGCCTGAAAAACGAATACCCGGATTTTGGCGGTCATTATAGTGTGTATCATCACACCCAGTTTCTCGCCGAACAGGTTAAACAAGGCACACTTAAACTCAACAATACGGGGATAGCGGATGTGACCTATCATGATCCCTGTTATCTGGGCCGCTACAACGGCGAATTTGACGCCCCCCGTTATCTGCTCGAGTCCATGGGTGTCGCGGTACAGGAAATGGAACGTAGTCAACGCCGCTCAAGATGCTGCGGTGGCGGCGGCGGCGCGCCGGTCACCGATATTCCTGGTGAACAACGGATCCCGGATATGCGTATCGACGATGCCAAAGCCATTAACGCGGGCACTGTGGCAGTTGCCTGCCCGCAATGTAACGCCATGTTTGAAGGTGTAGTCGCACCGCGGCCCGATATCAAAGACGTGGCTGAGTTAATGCTCGAAGCCGCCGTGCTGGACGAGGTGCATTAAAATGATTGTTCGACGTAATCGCCGCCTGGAATGGATAGCCCGCAACCGCCTCCACCCGGAGCACAGTGCGGTAGCTCGCGGGGTTGAAACTGGCCCCACCGGCCTGATACGTAAACGGCCCCACGATATAGGCTTTATTGGCCCCAATGGCATTAAGCGCATCGATAGAGCCGGCAACCAATTTGCCTCTGGCGCTACCAGCACTGCGCTGCAAGAAAGCGCAGAAGCAATGCTGCCGCTGCACACGGTGGATAACCCAGACCAGCATGTGGGTGTGATACTGGATGCGCCGGAAGGCCGTCTCAGCGAGCACGATAAAGACCTGCTCGGCCTGGCACATCAGCTTAAGGCAAACTGTGACGCGCCCGGCTCAACCGCAGTCACCGCAATTCTGTTTCTAAGCAGTGGGCCTGATGAAGCCTTGCTTACCAACTATCAGATGGCAGGCGTCGACCGGCTTATTGTGGTGCCGGTGGACAACACCGATGCGTACCTGCCAGAGATGCGCGCCACGCAGATCTGTGCGCTCACCAAGGCTTATACCTTTATTCATCTGTGTTTTCCCGACACGGTACTCGGCGGCGCAGACAGTGGCCGACGCGTTGCTGTCAGTTTGGGTCAGCGGCCGAGTACCGGGGTCTGGAAACTGGAAAACAACCAGCTGATTTGCCGTGGCGCGGCGGGTAAAACCGATATTACCCGGCCATTATCACAAGTGATCATCGCGCTGGAGCAATGTGCCGATCAGATTGATGAAAGCCGCCACGAATGCAAATTGCTCGATACCGCAGTGCATAGCAGTGTCGAAGCCCGTATCGAAGATCTCGGCAAAGCAAAGGTTGATCCTAATGATATCGATCTGACCGAAGCCAACTTTATCCTTTCCGGTGGTAACGGTATTGCCGATTGGGCGCATTTCCACGAAGCGGCCCGCTTACTGGGTGCCACTGAAGGCGCCAGCCGGGTAGCGGTGGATGATGGTTTTATGCCGCGGGAGCGACAGGTTGGGGCAACAGGGAAATGGGTGACTGCCCGGGTTTACATTGCGGTGGGCATCTCCGGCGCCATTCAGCATATGCAGGGCATTGGCCAGTGTGACAAAGTCATTGCCATTAATACCGATGACAGCTGTGACATGGTAAAGCGTGCCGACCTCAGTGTAATAGCCGACAGTGACGAAGTGCTCACCGCGCTGATAAAGGCGCTAGGCAAGCCTGCCAGCGAAGCTGCTGTTAAAGATTTTCAGCCTCAGGAGGCCGTGGCATGACCGCACTTTTAAATCAGGATATCGCTATCAGCACCTTGCTTTCTATTGGCGAACATCCATTATCCGGACGCGCGCGTCGGGCAGAAGAAGACGCCAGAGCCATCGAAGTCATGCTGCAATACCAGCCTGCCTCAATTCAGGCGCTGCATGTGGGTGATACCTCAGATGCGGCTAAACAAGCCGTACTAAGGGATTATCTGGGTATGGGATTACCCACCATAGAGGTGCTTGAGGCAACACCAGGCAGTGATGCAACCGATGCATTAGTGCAGTACTTCAACGCAGAAGAGGCGACATTGCCCCACGTGTTACTTACCGGTACCCGCAGCGAAATCGGCGAGTCCTCCGGCTGCCTGCCTTATTTACTGGCAGAGAAATTAAACCTGCCGTTTATTCCCAATATCTGCGCCATTCTGGCCATTGACAGCGCTGCCGGTTACGCAGAGGTTATGCAAAGTTTGCCCCGGGGGCAGCGCCGTAGAATCAAAACGACCTTGCCATTTATGGCCTCGGTAGGTATGGCCGCGCCCACGCCAAGGCAGTCGTCGTTCGGGGTCGCCAGGCGCGGTATTCTGCAAAGCGTCACGTCAATTAGTGCCGCAGAAGATACCGAGCAGGCTACCTGGCAGATTGCTCCGGCCCGCAAACGTCCCAAACGCTTAAAGGTAGTAAAAGCCAAAACCGCTGCGGAGCGTTTTAAGGCAGCCACAGCAAAAGTGCAAAGCAGTGGTGGCGAAAAGATTTATGAAGTGGATAAAGCCGCCGACGCGATCCTGAAAATGCTAAAAGAAGAAAAAGTACTCTAGAACAGCTGCGGTTTGGCAAACAGCTCTGATGTGCCATACTCCCGGTGTTTACCAAGGAGTACTTCATGAGCCAATACAAAGAAATATTTCTGGCCGCACGCCCCGATGGTAATCCCATCGGCCCGCACTTGTTCGAGATCGTAACGAAAGACATTTCACAACCTGGCCCGGGCGAGCTGCTGGTTAAGCAAACTCATATGTCGATGGATCCGGCCATGCTGGGTTGGATGATGCCCGATGAAGACAGCTATATCCCGCCGGTGGCCCTAAACACACGCATGCGCTCAAGCGGTTACGGTGAAGTGATTACCTCAAACCACCCGGATTTCTCTCCGGGCGATAAGGTAATGGGCATGATGGGCTGGACCGAATATACCCTGAGCGACGGAAAAGGCCTCAACAAATTACCCGCTGGCGTCGACGGTGAAACCGCGCTGGCGGTGTTTGGTTTGCCGGGCCTGACCGCCACCCAGGGCCTGTTTACTATTGGCAAACCACAGGCCGGTGAAACGCTGGTTGTCACCGGCGCGGCAGGTTCGGTTGGCTCTATGGTTGGCCAGCTGGCAAAAGCCGAAGGACTTCGGGTTATCGGCGTGGTCGGCAGTGACGAGAAGGCAGACTGGATAGTCAACGAACTTGGCTTTGATGGCGCGGTCAATTACAAAACCGATGATTTAGCCGCAAAGCTTAAGGCGCTGACTCCACAAGGCGTTGATGTTTTCTTTGAAAACACCGGCGGTCCGGTACAACAGCACATTTTTGATCGCATGAATGTACACGGGCGAATAGTTGTTTGCGGTATGATTGCCGACTACACCGCCGCCTCGCCAGCGCCGGGTCCTAACTGGATCCCGCTGATTAAGAAACGGATTTTAATTCAGGGTTTTGCCATGCCCGACCATCTCCATGAAGCGCCCAGGCTGCTTAGCAAGCTCACTCCCTACGTAACCGCAGGCAAAATAAAATACCGGACTCATGTATTAGACGGACTGGAAAGCGCCATGAGCGCGCTTAACCTGTTTTTTACCGGTGCCAATAAAGGCAAGCTGCTTATCCGGCTGTAGCCATGCAACAGGGTGCTGGCCAGTGTTGTCTGCTCAGCGCCCTTTGCTCAGCACCATGTCCACATGAGGGATACCATCTTCCAGGTAGTCTTCGGAGTTTCTGACAAAGCCGAACTGCTGATAAACCTTTTCAAGATAGACCTGTGCACCGATCTGAATGTCCGTATCCGGCCATAGCCGCTGACATTCTTCTAACGCTTTACCGATGAGTTGGTGCCCGTACTTTTTACCTCTGGTGTGCCCCGCGACAGCGACCCGGCCAATACTCACCTGCGGAAAGCTGACGCCGGGCGGTAATAGTCTGGCGTAAGCCACCAGCTCGCTATTACTGGTACCCAACAGGTGATAAACCCCATTGATACGGTCTTTGTCGTCGAGTTCCGGGTAGGGGCAGTTTTGTTCCACAACAAATACGTCGGTGCGTAATTTGAGTAATTCGTAGAGCTGGTCGGTATTGAGCCCAGAGAAGGGTAACGAGCACCAGTTAAGCATAAAGACCTCCGCGATAATGCTGGCAGAGATGATTGCCGATCCCCCGGGTCATTGCAATGCGTTACGATGAATAAAGCGATTAATCCGCACTGTTTCAACAGGAAAAACCACACAATTATTTAACATTTAAACGATAGGAAAACTAAACTTATTAATAATTCGTAATTTATTAATTAAGATCAATAAACAACCACCTAATCACAAGGTGCTGTTTTATATAAATTTATACTCTTTTTCGCCATTTAAAGCCAACCATACCCCGGGAATAATTCGTTAATGGTATGTTGACTGTAGTATTATCATACAATAGTATCACCACCCCAAGAATAACAATTATAAAGAATTGAGATTTCGACCTGATTGAAGTCGATACCTTACAACGCGCCAGGATTTTCACAATTGGACGACATACCTGTGAACTGCGCATTCACATATATTTGGAGATAATACATGTTTAAACGTGCTCAACTTGCCAGCGCCGTTTTATTCGCACTTTCCGCACAGCCTCTGTATGCCCAGGACACCGACAGCATGCCCAGCGAGGACGAGGTTGAAGTTATTGATGTACGTGGGGTAAAGGCCAGCCTTAATTCCGCGCAAAACATGAAAATGAACGCTTCGAACATTTCTGACCTTATTGTTGCTCAGGATATCGGTAAGTTACCGGATAACAGCGTAGCCGCAGCACTGCAACGGGTAACCGGTATTCAGGTAGCACGTACAAACGGCGAAGTTGCCCAGGTATTGATTCGTGGATTACCCGATGTCGTTACTACCATGAGCGGCCGTAATATCTTCACAACCACAGGTCGCTCTATTTCACTGGCCGATATTCCGGCTGACCTGGTTTACTCCGTTGATGTGAAAAAATCCATCAGCGCGGCAGATATCGAAGGCGGTATCGCCGGTAGTATCGACATTCAGTTACGTCGTCCGTTTGATTTCGACGATGGCTTTTCAGCCGCGGGTAACCTGCGCTATGAATACAGCGATGAAGCTGAATCATGGAACCCGGTAGGCAGCATTACCATTAATAATAACTGGGAAAACAGCAACGGCCGCTTTGGTGCTATGCTCAGCGTTTCTCACCAGGACCGCGACTTCCAGGACCAGGTAAACTTTGTTACCGCGCCATTTATCCTGCCAGACAGCGTAGTGAACAACCCGAATTCTGCGCCGCTTAATGTAGCCGGCGCGCCGGCAATGGCGCCAAACGTGATTGGTGGCTACTTCCGCTACGGCGACCGTACCCGTGATTCATTCAATGCCAGCTTCCAGTGGGAGCCAAACAGCAACAGTTCATATTACCTGGACGTGTTCGGTGTTAATTATGAGCAAAACAGCCAGTTAAACTTCTGGGTACCGCTGCCAAGCTGGGGTGGCTGGGGCCAGGGCTACGTAGAGTCATATAAAGAAGGCTCTAACGTTGCGCAGTCCGTAGTTCGTCCGGATGCACCAGGCACCATCACCAGTAACCAGTCGTTCTTCAACGAATCTGACACCTACCAGTTTGCCCTGGGCGGTAAATGGTACTTCGATAATGTTACCGTTGAATCAGACCTGGCTTACACCGATACCGAAGCGAATAACCGTGGCTTTATTCTGGATTTAGCGTTCTTTGCTGACACTATTATCTATGACTTCGACAAGAACGGCGCAGGTATCTCCGACGTTCAGATCCTTAACAGCGACGGTCAGCCTTATGACATGACCGACCTTAGCCAATATTACCTGTGGACCAACTTCGATTCACGTGGTCACCAGGAAGGTGATGCTATCGACTGGACGCTCGATGCCAACATTGCGCTGGACTCCTGGATCCACTCTGTAGACGTAGGCGTGCGGGTTAATAACCGCTCTGCTTTCAACCAGGAAGCCGATACCGCAGGCCGTGGTAATATCTCTGGCCGCGATATTCCATTAACCGAATTCCCGGGCCTGGAGGACTACTCACCCAGCGGTTACATGAGTGACGTAACTAACCTCAACAATACCCAGTGGTTAACGCCGAATGCAGGCTACCTGTTGAGTAACCGTGCCGACATCCGTGAAGCCATGGGTTACTCGCGTGCCGAGCCAGACTTCCTGCCAGCACGTTATTACGATAACACCGAGAAAAACTACGCCATCTACGCGCAGGCTAACTTCAGCAATGAATTTGGCGATATGCTGCTTGATGGTCAGGCGGGTTTCCGTGTAGTGCGTCTTGAATCTGAGCTGAACGGTAACAGCATTACCGACGGTGTAGTAGAGCCGATTACGGTTGATACCAGCGCTACCGAAGTACTGCCAGCGGTGAACCTGCGTTTACAGGTTACCGACGAAGTCTTCCTGCGTGCGGCTTATGGTAAAACCATTAAGCGCCCTAACTTTGCCGACCTGAATCCAAGCGCGTCTTACTTCCTGCCTACCGAAACCGGTTCAATTGGTTACGGTAACGGCGGTAACCCGGAGCTGAGCGCGGTTGAGTCACAAAACTACGATTTAGCAGCAGAATGGTACTTTGGAGAAGCCAGCTCGTTAACCGGTACCTTGTTCTACCGTGATATCGACGGTTATGTGAAGTACGTAGCCAACGAAGAAATCGTTGATGGCCGTGACTTCTCTATTACCCGCCCGGTTAACTCCGGCGCAGGCTCACTGGAAGGGGTTGAACTTGCCTATACTCAGTTCTTTGAAAACCTGCCAGCAGTACTGGACGGTTTAGGTGTACAGTTAAACGCCACCTTTATGGACCATGAAGCAGAGAATGCTGAAGGTGTAATGGAGCCACTGCCAAATGTGTCTGACGAGTCTTACAACGCCATTTTGATGTATGAGCGTGAAGGTCTGAACGTTCGCTTAGCCTACAACTGGCGTAGTGAATGGTATGGTAGCTTCAACGAAGTAGGCGACCAGCCAGGTAGCTCAGTGGTTCACGATCCAATCAGCTCTCTGGACTTCTCAATTAACTACGACGTAAACGAGAACCTGACAGTCAGTTTCGACGGTACCAACCTTACCGACGATGTGGCAAACGACTATTTTGGTGGTGACTCATCTGAAGATGCCCGTTTGTACCCGCGTGATACCTATATCCGCGACCGTACATTTGCATTGGGTATTCGCTACAGAATGTAGTCAGCTCGCTTTGCAATCCTCCCTTTAAAACCCCGCTGACGCGGGGTTTTCTTTTTTAATATCACGGAAAATTCCGCCTCTTCAATTCAAAAAACAGCGGCTTGGGCTGTCATAGTACGAAAGTATTGTGGCTCAGCGTCTAAAAATCAGGTTGACTGACACAAAATGGCGCACGTCCACAAGACCATTAAAAAATAACAAGAAGTAGTTGCTATGCAGTTAACCATAAAAAATAAACTTCGCGCGTTAGCAATTCTACCGGTCCTGTTTCTTAGTATTTTTCTACTCTTTTTAAATAACTATGAAGCGGAATCACTGGTTGAATCGCAACTGCAAGAAACCCGCGAGCAACTACTGGAAGTTAAACACCAGGAACTCAGGCACTACATCGACCTGGCCCTCTCATCGGTAAGCGACCTAACGACAGATCCCGCCAACCGTGCAGAGGGGCTGGCTCGTTTGCGCCAACAGCAATTTGGCGACAACGGCTACTTTTTTGGCTATGACAGCCAGGGCATACGACACCTGCTGGGTAGCAGTGACAACGGCCTGGGAGAGAACTTCTGGGATCTTCAGGATAAAAAATCTCAGTACATTGTGCGCGACCTGGTCGCCACCGGTAAACAAACCAATGGTGGCTATTACGTTTATTATTTCCCGCGTCTGGGCGAGCGTACACCGCTGCCCAAACTGTCCTATGTTCGCTACATTCCGGCCTGGGATCTGGTCATTGGTGCCGGTTTTTACATTGATGATATCGATAATTACATCAGTACCTTAAGGGAAGAAGCCAGCGAAGCTCGTCAGGACACTTTCATTCTGACTCTGGTGATTACGGTAGTGATTTTACTGATTGCGGTTGGCACGTCGTTTTTAATTTCCCGAGGGATCCTGCAGCGTCTGCTATCGTTGAGTAATTCATTTCACGAACTCACGCAGGGCGATGGCGATCTGACTCAGCGTGTTAACGACGGTGGTAACGACGAAGTCAGCGGGCTGGCGCGTAACTTTAACGGCTTTGCTTCACGCATCCATCAGTTAATCAGCCAGGTAGCGTCACAGAGCGAATCCGCGTATCAGTCGACCACTGCCATCAGCAGCGATACCAAACACGCCGGTGCACAACTGCGTAAAGGCCAGCAAAGCAGCCACACGGTATCGGGCTTTGTTGGCGATTTGGTGGTCTCAGCCAGAGAAATTGCTACCAATGCTACGCAAACCGCTAATGCGGCGAGCCAGGTGAAAAGCCACTGCGATGAAGCCAATCGCTCTATCGATGAAACCGTCCAGGTGATGAGTGGCCTTGAGTCTGAAATATCCATATCTGCCGAGCAAATCGCCACGCTACAAAAAGACGTAGTGGAAATAGGTAAAGTACTGGCGGTGATAAATGGGATTGCCGACCAAACCAACCTGCTGGCTTTAAATGCGGCGATTGAAGCGGCCCGCGCCGGCGAACAGGGCAGGGGCTTTGCGGTGGTAGCCGACGAAGTACGCGAACTGGCGCAACGAACCCAGGGCAGCACCGAAGTAATCAGTCACACCATCACTCGCCTTGAGCAATCGGCAGCTAATGCGGTAGAAACCATGACTGTAAGCAGCGCTAAAAGTGTTCAGGCCAGTCAGGTGACCCAACAATCACAACAAGCGCTTAGCCAGGTGAATACCGCACTGGCAACCATTAACGCGATGAGTGATTCAACTGCAGCTGAAACAGAGAGTCAGGTAGCTTTAGGCGATCAGTTGCAACATCACGTTCGTGATCTGGTTACTACGCTTCAAGACATTGTAGAACGTTCTGAGGTGAGTCAGCAGACGGCTGATAAGCTGGCCGGCCAGATGCAGTCATTGCGCCACCTCATGGCACAGTTTGTTATTTAGCTGCTTGGTTAAATTGCGGCAAAAAGGTGATTTTGCCAGGCACGATCTCCATGTTTAACGGCACATTACCAAGCCATGCCAGACCACCTTTTGTCGTATCAATCTGATAAACCGGATGCGTAGCCAGGTAACTGTTAAATAACCCCATATAACGGTCTGCCAGCGGAGTCAGGTTGCCCTTAAAACCCGCCGCATCTATCTCACTGCGGGTCAGTGTCAGCGAGCGCACATACAGGGCTTTTTCCTGCTGGTTGTAATACGGCTCACCTTCCAGCCCCAATTTTACTTTAGCCGGATAACTCAGGCCAAATACAAAGACCGTTGCTTTAGCATCGGCCAGTAAAGATACAACCTGCCTGCCGTCCGGGCCAATTTGAATCTGCAAATTATCAACTGAAAGAAACACCGGGATGCCAGCTACTGACGACTTTTGATTTAATTTATCCAGTTGTTCCGTTAATTCTGATTGAATGTCCGCCGATGTCACCGAATACGATGCCACTGAAGAAATAACGCTGCAGGCAGTGATCCAGTTAAGTACTGCAACGAATAACAGAGCTTTAAGCCGCATACCTGTGTCCGCTAAGTTGTATTGGTCACCAGTATATCAGCTAACGTACTATACTTAATAAACGTAACAGCAGGTTGATGTAGCAGACGATTCAACTTAGTCTGAGTTGGTCAAGAGGTAAACAGCACGAGCAGGAAGTAATTTTAAAGGGAAGTATTGATGAAAAACGGGGTTTGTCGCTTATCAAAGTGGTTATGTTCGATGGTGTTGATTGCCACTCCGGCCTACGCTGCGGATCTGGTGCTGACTCCGGAACAACAAAACTGGATAACAGAAAACCCAAACGTTAGCGTTGCTGCAACCAACAACTGGGCGCCTTTTGAATATCAGAATACTGAAGGCATCTATCGCGGTATCAGCGCAGACATCCTTAATCTGATTTGTGAGCGTGCAGGCCTAAAATGTCAGCCTACTCTGGCTAATTGGGAAACTCTTTATCCCGCTTTACTGAATGATGAACTGGATTTATCCCCGGCAATGACGCCTTCGCCGGAGCGCCGTAAACACTTCGAGTTTAGCCAGCCATATTTACATAGTCTGATTACTGTTTTTACCGCCAAAGACAATACCAGTATCTCGGGTATTGCTGATCTGCAAAGCAAAAGTGTCGCGCTGGAAAAAGGCCACTATCTGGCCCAGTCTCTTATCAGCCAGTACCCAGGCATTCGGTTTCGCGAAGTAAAGGATCCACTAGAAGCGCTGACCCTGGTGGCCACCCATAACGTTGATGCCTATATTGGCAATAATTTTGTGGGGGAGTATTTTATAAACCGTTTTTTACCCCGCCAGATTCAGGCTGCCGGCTTTCTTGACGTTGATCCTACCCCGCTAACTATCGGAGTCAGAAAGGGCAAGCCTGCCTTACTTGCCATTATTAATCAGGGCATCGCATCGCTTAGCGAGGCTGACATAGATATCATTCGAAACAAGTATCTGAGCCAGGCCTTTGACTACGATGGTAAATTTCATCTGACCGCAGAAGAACAGCGGTGGCTCGATGTTCACACCGATATTCGCACCGGTATTGATCCAGCCTGGCTGCCTATTGAGGGGCTAACCCAAAGCGGTGAACATATCGGTGTTACTTCAGAGTATATCAACTGGCTTCAACAGCAGTTAGGCAATACATTTACGCCTCACCAGGCCGACAGCTGGTCGGAAGTTATTCGCGCCTTCCGGCAAAAGGAAGTGGATATTCTGGCCGCGGTAACGCCCATTGGGCAGCAACATCAGGATATTCTGTTTACCGATGTTTATCACTCCATGCCCATGGTACTGATCACCCGTAACGACGCCGACTTTATCTCTCAGTTGAGTGACTTAAACGGGCAAAGGATCGGGCTGGTAAAAGAATACGCTACCAATGTTTATATCCGCCGCGATTTTCCTGAGATTCAGATTATTGAATACCAATCTCTGCACGAAGCCCTAAAAGGCGTTATTGCAGGGGAAGTAACAGCCGCATTCGATACATTGCCTGCCGTAACCTACAACATCAGAAGTTTTGGCCTGGAAAACCTCAGGGTGGCGGCTACCACACCTTATCAGTTTGAACTGGCAATGGGCGTTAGGGGCGACTGGCCTGAACTGGTTGGTATCCTCAACAAAGCCCTGCTGGCTTTACCGCATGACAAGCAGCGCTCATTTTATGACCGTTGGGTCAACGTGCGCACCGACCACGAGTTTGACTGGACAACATTTATACTCTCATTAAGTGTACTGATTGTGCTGGCTGCAATCATTATTACCGCCATATCAATGAGCAATCGCCGCCTTGCCGATGAAGTACAGGAACGTAAAGACGTTGAAAAGACCTTAAGAAAGATCAAAGGCGAATTGCAGGGCATTTTCGACAGCGCCCAGGTAGGTATTTTTCTGGATAAAGGCGAACATTGTATCGACCGCTGTAACGAACGCTTCGCAACGCTACTTGGCTACGAATCCCCTAAAGCATTAGCCGGGCTGAGCTTAAACCAATTGTTTTCAACCGATAAGGACTACCAGTCGTTTATTCAGTCAGCTCATGCCACGTTGCAACAAGGTAAGAATTACCAAACCGAAATCCCCCTGCGAACTGCCGGCAAAACGGTATTGTGGTGTTCATTGTCGGGTAAATCGCTTGCCCAGGAAAGTGACAGTGGCGAATCCGAGGGCGTGCTTTGGGTTGTTGAGGATATTACCGCCCGCAGACAAGCAGAACAGGCCAGGCAGGATCAAATACGCTTCCAGTCTGCCTTAATAGATACCATTCCGAATCCTATTTTTATTAAAGATCCAGATGGCGTGTTTTTAGGATGTAACCGCGCTTACGAAGAGGCTTTTGGCCTGACCCGCGACAGGATGACTGGTAAAACCGTAATGGAACTGGAATACCTGCCACTTGAGGACCGTAAGAAGTACCATGCCGAGGACTCCGCGCTGCTGGCTAATGGCGGCTCTGCCCAGCACGAACTTGTGCAGTATTATGCCGACGGTAAAGCCCATAACGTCTTGTACTGGGTTACCACCTTTCACTTATCCGACGATACCTTAGGCGGGCTGTTGGGCATTATGGTGGATATCACCGAGCTGAAGGAAGCCAAGGCGAAAGCGGAATCGGCCACCCAGGCGAAGTCGGCGTTCCTGGCTAATATGAGTCATGAGATTCGTACACCCATGAACGCCATTCTGGGCATGACTCACCTGGCATTGTGCACCGAGCTCACCGCCAAACAGCAGGATTACCTGCTGAATATAGATAACTCAGCCAATGCCTTACTGCGCATCATCAACGACATCCTCGACTTCTCCAAAATTGAGGCCGGAAAGCTGCAGTTTGAAAAAACCACATTCTCACTGGAAAAAGTGCTGTTTGAAGTGGCCGCTATGGTGCAGGTAAATGTAGAGAAGAAAAACCTGGAACTGATTTTTAATATAGATCCGGCAATTCCTCAACAGCTGATAGGCGATCCGCTAAGACTTAGTCAAATTCTGTTAAATCTGCTCAGTAACGCCGTGAAATTTACCCATGACGGAGAAATTATTGTCACCGCAACGGTGCTTAAGCAGGCCGAAAAACAGCTTACGCTGAAGCTTAGTGTAGCCGACACCGGTATTGGTTTAACCGCTGAACAGCAGCAAAATCTGTTTGAATCCTTTTCTCAGGCCGACACCTCAACAACCCGTAAATACGGCGGCACCGGGCTAGGGCTGGCAATTTGTAAACGACTGGCCGCTATGATGGGCGGCGAAATAGGGGTGGATAGTGAATATCAGAAAGGGAGTGAGTTCTGGTTTACCGCAACCCTGAACATCGCTCCGGAAGCCACTGCACCAGTGTATTCGTCGGAGCAGTTCAAAGATCTTAAAGTGCTGGTGGTAGACGACAGTGACACAATGCGGCAAATTTTATGCAGCCTGCTTGCCCAGTTTGGCTGTGCAGCTCATGTTGCCGCCAACGGCATGAAAGCGCTGGATGTAATAGCCAGTGCCAGCCAGCCCTTTGACGTGATCCTGATGGACTGGCGAATGCCTGGTCTGAATGGTATTGAAACCAGCAGCAGAATACAGACCACCGGCAACGAGAAAAAGCCACGTATTATACTGGTAAGTGCTTACGAGCACGAAGATGTAAAACCGGAGGCTCTGAAAGCGGGTATTAGCGAATTTTTGCTGAAACCGGTGAGTCCGTCTTCGCTGTTTGATGCCCTGATCAACGTGATGAACGAAAGCGGCCATACAGGTGGCTCGACACTGGTGAGTCAGCACATTAGTACCAGCCAGAACCGTCGTAGCCGACTTTGCGATAACCGGATTTTATTGGTTGAGGATAATCCGGTAAATCAACAGGTAGCCAGCGAATTACTGGCACAGGTTGGAATAGAAGTGGTCACCGCAAACAATGGACAAGAGGCACTTGAGGCGCTCGGCCAGCAACCATTTGATGCCGTACTCATGGATATTCAGATGCCAGTAATGGATGGTTTCGCCGCCACCCTTGAAATCCGCAAACAGCCTCAATGGCAAGCCATGCCAGTGATCGCGATGACCGCCAATGTGATGGCCGAAGACAAGCAACGTTGTGAAGATGCGGGGATGAATGCCCATATCAGTAAACCAATAGACCCAAACCGGTTATTTGACTTACTGAGCGAATTTATCGGCCACGAAGCCATTATCGACACCGATACTCCCGAACACCATAGTGAAACAGCACCTGATCAACTGTTAATTGATGGTTTTGATACACAAAGCGCTATTGAGCGGGTTGGCGGAAATATTAATGCGTATAAACGTGTGCTTGAACGGGTCATCAACGACGAAGCAGGTACAGCCGAGTCCCTGAACCAGGCATTGGCAGACCACAATCTGTCACAATTACGCTTCTTGTTCCACCGCTTAGCCGGCCTGGCCGGCAATATTGGCGCCCGGGCGCTTTACAAACAGGCTCGTAGTGCTGAACAAGCCATTGATAAAGTCGACAATACCCAGTTATCTGAACTGGTCGCTACCACCAGCATGTCGCTTCAGCAAACCCTGGAAACGATTACACAAATCCTATCGAAGGTTGCGCAACCGAATAACAACGCACAAGCCAGCGAAGCACTTTCCGCACAACAGCTTAATGCACTGGCTGACAAAATCAGCCTTTACGACAGTGAAGCTTCAGACTATTGCGAGGCTCTGCTCGCAGACGCGCCAAATGAACTCAGACCAACGTTAATAAAAATACTGGAAGCCCTGCAAGCCTACGATTTCGACACCGCATCAACGCGCCTTTCTTCGCTGCAACCCGGCGCTAATAATCAGTCAGAAACGGAGTAAATGATGATCGCTAAAAAACTTATTCTCGCTGTAGATGATACCGCTACCAATATTGATATTGTAAAGGGCGTTTTGGGCGGACAATACACCATCATGGCAGCCCTGAACGGGGCTATTGCGCTGAAAATTCTCGACCAACAAAAACCGGATTTGATCCTGCTGGATATTATGATGCCCGATATGGACGGCTATGAAGTCTGTGAGCGTATAAAAGCTAACCCTGATTTGCGCGATATCCCGATTATATTTTTAACTGCCAAAGCAGAAGTCAGTGATGAAGCGAAAGGCCTGGCACTCGGTGCCGTAGATTATATCACCAAGCCTATTTCGCCGCCGATTATGATAGAACGGGTGAAGAATCATCTGATGCTGCAGGAAGCGAAAGACGTTCTGGCATCGCAAAACCACGCCCTGGAAGAGAAGGTAGCGCAACGGACCCGTCAACTCGAAGAGTTACAGGACGTTGCCATGGTTGCTATGGGCGCGTTAGCTGAAACACGGGATCCTGAAACCGGCAACCATATTCGCCGCACCCAGCATTATATACGGGTACTGGCTGAACATCTGAGAACAAATCCGCGATTTAGTGCTTGTCTTACCACCGAAAACATTGCGCTCATCTGTAAGTCGGCGCCGTTACATGACATTGGTAAAGTAGGAATCCCAGACAGTATTTTACTCAAACCCGGCAAGCTCACTGAAGCCGAATTCGAAGTAATGAAGTTACATCCTGAATATGGAAAGGATGCAGTAGAAGCAGCCATCTGCTCTCTACATGAGACTAGTCAGCACTTTCTAACGTTTGCCACGGAAATCATTTATAGCCACCATGAAAAATGGGACGGCGGTGGCTACCCTCAGGGGTTAGCAGGCGACGATATTCCAATTTCCGCCCGCCTGATGGCATTAGCCGACGTGTATGACGCCCTAATCAGCCGTCGGGTTTATAAGCCACCATTCCCCCATGAAAAAGCCGTTAGCATAATAAAAGACGGCGAGGGCTGTCATTTTGATCCGGATATTGTGGCCGCGTTTCTCGCATGTGAAGCTCAGTTTGTCCGGATAGCCGAGCAATATGCCGACACACAGGAAGAGGTAGAAGAGGCCGCCAACAAACTTCATTTTGACGAATAACAGCCTGGCTACGACTTGCTCTCAACTTGTTATTAACGCGCGAGTTCCGTATAAAAAGCCCGCCGGAGCAGGCTTTAGGCGTTTCAGTTTGCTTTTAACCTGGCACTCTACAAGGTAAACAGTACTTTTACCGAGCTATCCACTGATGCCGCATCGACAAAACCAATGGCATCGGCTGAGCCACTCACCGTACTGAGTACCTCAGCATCGCTGCCCAGCTCTTTTGGCGGCCGGCCACCACCAGTAAATGCCAGTTTGGCCCAGTAAGCTTTATATTGCGACGCGTTTCGCGATAGCACTTTGTCTATAAACTCTTCCGCCACAGCCCCTTTTTGCATAAAAGGGGTGAGCGATTTGTCTTTACCCAGGAAAATCTGCGCCACTTTACTTTGGTCTGGCATCTCAGCGCTTGAGGAATTAACCACCACAGCAACATCAGCAACCACGCTGGTCGATATTGTCATCATGGCGGTTACCAGTACCAGTGTTAATTTATTAAGCATTAATCGTTGTTTCATCACCACGACTCCTTAAAAGACTGTGACTAAAGCAGTCTGGATTACACCCTGATTACCCGCTTCTTCAAAATCCACATTGGTGTATTCAACTTTGAGAGCAACAGATGGATGAAAATCCCACCTTACGCCAACGGAATAAAAAGGCCGGGTGTAAGTATTGTTGTCGATTACAGTCTGAGTTGCACCTATCAGGGCATCGAGTTCGGCACTCGCGCCGAAGGGTACCTGCTTAAAGCTTTCGTCATAAGCTTCCACCTTATCCTCGCCAACGGTTGCGTGAATCTGTGCAGAGCCAAACCGTTTACCCACTGAGACCATCCATGGCGTGTAATCGCCGATCAAACCGTTATCCAGTGATGACGGAATATACTCAGCCACAAAAAGCCAGTCCTGATTATCAAAAATCACGCCGACCTCAAGACCACTGTAATCATCCTCATTGACATCAAGATCACTACCTACCTGCGGGAAAGGGCTGGCGAACCAGGCATCAACCAGCGGTCCAAGGCCAAGTTCACCGGTGATCTCAAATTGGGTATAGCTGCTGCGAAATGTCCACCAGCCATAATTTACGCTCGCCACTGCACTGATAATGTTATTGATCTCATAGGAGTTAGCGCCGGCTTCAAAGTCCTCCTGACCGTAATACAACCGCAAGTCCAGATTCGCATCACCAACAGTGAAATTATGGATTGAGGCGATACCATCGATAGAGTCAAAAGGGGCTTTGTAAACTTCAGAAGGCGGCGAAATCCAGTGGTAAGCATAAGACACATCCAGATAATCGGAGTACAGGTAGAGCGGAATACGCTGCCTTCCGGCCTGAATACGCCAATTCGAGTCAAGCTCATAAGACAGGTAAGCCCATGTGAATTCAGGCTCCCAGTCATCACTTCCTCGCGCTCTGACCTGAACCGTTGCAGTTAATCCGTCAGTGAGATCCGAGTAAGCCTGAAGGGCAAAAAATGAGCCTTGCTTAAATTCAATGTCGTCGGTGTAGCCACGAACTGTTACCTCATCGTCAGTCGCTATTCCGCCGACAACACTACCAAATCCACTGAAATTAATTTCGGCATTCGCGCTGTGCGTTACACCAAGAAGTGAAACGGCTACAGCTATCAGTTGTTTTTTCATAGTATTTTCCAGGTAAATGAATAACCAGCCATCTCACGATGGCAGACCAATTTATCAAGTCCCGTTATCCCCGGGCTTTTAAATCAAACTGTTACGTGATGAATGTCAGACCCTGAACTGGCGGGCGATATTTTCCAGATTCTTGGCCAGACCAGCCAGTTCGGTGCTTGCTGAAGCAAGTCGATCGGAATTCTGCGAGGTTTCATCCGTGCGGGCATATATTTCATCTACAAACCCAACGATTTGCCGTGCAACCGCCTGCTGATCATCCGTAGAACTGGCAATCTGGCCATTCATGGCGCTGATTCTGTTGATCGTTTCGGCAATAACAATCAGGCTGTCACCCGCTTTATTAGCTTCCACAACACTCCCCTCAGCCTGGGACGTACCGCTGGACATGACTGAAACAGCCTGATGAGCAGCGGTTTGTAAGCGTTCGATAGTTTTTTGAATTTGCTCTGTTGATTGTTGAGTTCTGGAAGCCAGAGTGCGCACTTCATCGGCCACCACAGCAAAGCCGCGGCCCTGCTCACCAGCCCGGGCAGCTTCGATGGCCGCATTGAGTGCCAGTAAGTTGGTTTGCTCGGCAATGCCCTTAATAACATCGAGCACAACGCCCACCTGATTAGAGTCATTTTCGAGCTTTCTTATTACTTCAGCCGTTTCTTCCACATTCTGGGCCAAGGCCTGAATATTAGTGACCGTACTGTTAACCACCTGCTGACCGTTGTTAGAGGCAGATGAAGCCTCGTCTGCCGCTCTGGCAGCTTCTGCGGCACTCTCGGCCACCGCAATCACAGAGTGATTCATATTATCAACAGCCTGCTTGGCATGGACGGCAGCCCCTTGTTGCTGACTAATATTCTGATTGGTTGTGTCGGTTAGTTGATTCAGGTTCTGAGCAAGATCAGACAGGGGCAGGGTGGTATCAACAATGTCCTTTACCACGCGCTGGAGTTTTTCCATAAAACGGTTGAAGTATTTCACCAGATCGCCCACTTCATCCTGCGCGTTAGTCTGAATACGAATGGTCAGATCGCCGTCTTCCTCAGCGATGTCACGCAGAGATTTAACCACCCGGGTTAAATTACCGGTAATGGTTTTGGTAATCGGGATGGCTGTACCAAATAACACCAGCGTGGTTAACACCCCCATCAGAAGCCCCAACCAAAACAGGAAATCCTGAGCACTGTTGTATTGCTCAAAAGCCTTTTCAAAAGTTTGCTGCCGACTACTTTTAAATCCGTTGAGCTGATTTATCGCCTCGTCGTAACGGCTATTCATGGTTTCGAGCTGATCACCGAGGGTGGCAAAGTCTGCTGTATTGTCCAGAATGGAACTGGTCAGCGATAAAGCCATTTTGCTGTAGGCATTAAAAGTATTAAGAATCGTATTAATGTCGCCGGATAGTTCCGGCGCAATCCGGCTTATGGAGGTCAGATCGGCTCTCACCACGTCCGCTTTCTGCCTGGCTGTATCTACGCCCTCTGTGTCACCAGTGGTCACCGAGGAAGCAAGTATGTCGCGGACCTTTTCCATATTGGTTAACGCTGAGGTACTTAATTGCAGCGCAGGAAAGTCAACGTTTTGGGCCGTCTCTAGCTCGCTGGCATTTTGTGCAGAAACAACACTGTTGATAATCACAAAGATTGCAAAACTGAGGGTGCCAATGATCGGGATAAGGAGAATTTTTTGCCCGACAGTCAGCCTCAAAAGTAAGTTCATGAACGCTATAGCTCCAGAGAATTAAATACACCAAGACGGCCATAATCGCCGCGCCTATACCATGAAAAGTAGTCGACGCCCCCTTATTTGCAAGTAAACAGCACGGCGTTTATATTGAAAACAGCGTCTTATGTGATCTTGCTCAAAGAGGTCATCATCGGGAGCAAAACCACAACAAAGGAGACATTATGCGTTGGTTAATTTGTTTAATAGGGCTTTTTTGCCATTCAGCATTAGCCACAGATAAAGAAGCTGTTGATAAGGTAATCAGTAACTTACACAAGTTTGCTGCACAGGCAAACTATGCCAGTTATTTTGCGCAGTATGACGAGGAAGCCGTATTTATTGGCACCGATGCGTCTGAAACCTGGACGCTGGAAGAATTTAAGAACTATGCGAAACCGGTTTTTGATCGGGGTTCTGGCTGGACGTATAAATCCAGGGAGCGTCACATTTACTTTTCGCCTAATAAGGATGTCGCCTGGTTTGACGAACTGCTGGATAATGCCTCACTGGGATTGACCCGGGGGACGGGCGTGCTGATTAAAACCGAGGCGGGCTGGAAAGTCACTCAGTATCACTTAACCATTCCAATTCCCAATGACATTGCCGACAACGTAGCTGAGCAGATCAAAGCTTATAATGGGATGCACTGAGTAAGACCCGCCATTCAGGCGGGTCAGATTATGCGTGATTAGTTGGTAATAGGCTGGATAGACAGCTCAACACGACGGTTTAGCTGACGATTCGCGGCAGAGGTATTAGGCACCTTAGGCTGAAACTCCCCCATACCAACAGTAGTGATACGCTGGCTGTTTACATTGTACGAAACCAGCAGGTTTTTTACGGCATTGGCACGACGCTCCGATAACGCCTGATTGTAATCCTCAGCGCCTGTATCGTCAGTATGGCCCTCGATCATCAATACCGTTTTCTCGAATTTATTAATAACCAGCGCCACATCATTGAGCACCGGATTAAAATTAGGACTTATTGCCGATGAGTCGGTCGCGAAGGTGATATCGCCCGGCATGATAAGCCGCAGAGTGTCCCCCTCACGAACGATATCCACACCAGTATCAGCCAACTCTTCGCGCAATGCTTCTTCCTGTTTATCCATGTAATTACCAATTGCACCACCGGCAATGGCACCTACCACTGCGCCCCAGGCGTAACGTTTTTTATCATGGTCGCCGGTGGCTTTACCTAATAAGGCACCAGCAACCGCACCAATAGCGGCTCCGCGCTGGGTGTTGTTGCTGTTAGCACAACCGGTTAGAGAAATAGCAGCAGAAACGGCACACACTAATAATAGCTTTTTCATAATTTCCTCAGATAACTTACGCATACAATGTGACGGGAGCAAATCCTGTTCCAACAATAACTTTAGATTAATGAACGTCAGATGAATCCGCCGTTCAGTTATAGATATCAGGGAGTTGTGGAGGTTTAGGGGCGAATAGATGAGAGGTAATGTGGCAGTAATTACAGCAACCGCTCAGTGCAATAATTGCAATGTTTACACATTCAGCTGTTTCTAAATTGCAACACCTGCTGTTAAACCATGATTGACTCTTTAAAGAAGCGATTAATATCAATATTGTATTGCGCCGGGGTGACGGCCTTTACAATATTGATTTGCAAATCTTTACTGAGATCGATGTCTTTGGGCGTTATGTAGTGCCCGCCGCTAATGGAATAGAAAGTTTTAACTACCGGTCGCAGGGGCTGCTGCTCATTTTGATGCATTACCATCGCCACCCGTTGATTGGATAACTCAACCAGTGATCCCAGTGGATAGATGCCCATGCATTTAATAAATTGCTGCAATAAGGTGGCATCCAACTTGGTTTCGCTATCTTTCATCAGGATCTGCAGGGCTTTCTGACTCGGCATACCGGCTTTGTAACAGCGATCGGCCGTTAGTGCATCGTACATGTCTGTAATGGCCAGTATACGTCCGTTGTAAGAAATATCCTCGCCACTCAGACGATAGGGGTAGCCCAGGCCGTCGAGTCGCTCGTGGTGTTCACTAACCACTTTTATCAGGCCGGTATCTAATTTCATGGCAGACAAGAACTCAACCCCATACTCAACGTGTTTTTTCATCACGTCCATTTCATCTTCGGTTAACCGACCGGGTTTATGCAGAATTTCATCAGGGATTTTGATTTTGCCCAGATCGTGAAGCAGCCCGCTGTAGGCAGCCGCTTCGATCTCAGGCTGAGACATTCCCAGGGAACGGGCAAAATGAGCAGATAAAATGCCAACGTTCAGGGAATGTTCGAGTAAGTAGGTGTCTTTCTCGCGGATCCGGGAAAGTAATAACAACGCATCCGGGTTTCTATCCAGCGAGCCCACCAGCGCCCGGGCAAATTCTGCCGGTACAAAGTCGTCGAAAGGGGTACCTTCCTGGACGGCATCATACAGGCTCTTCTGCAGGACAATTCCCTGCTGGTACAAGCTTTCCGCCTTAACCAGTTCCGCGGCAAGCGGCACTCGGGTATCCAGCTCAGGTTGCCTTTGTTCGCTTGCTTTTGGTTTTGCGGTGTGGGAGGACAGGTCGGTATCAATAATTAACCGCTTGATGCCTTTGCGCTTTAACTGGTCAATAATGGCCTGACTGGTTACCCGGCCACGGGTTTTTATTTGCACCGTTCCGGCTTTTTGTTCAGCGATCTGCAGCACGTACATGCCGACTTCCAGCTGTTCAATTCCTATTGTTAACGATGCCATAAGTTCCTTGCTCAGAGAAAAGACATTAAAATGCTAACTGATGCAGCAGTACATCCAGCCCCGGCTCCCAGCCATACAGCTTGAGATTTACCCGATTATTCTGCACCAGTACCTGTTCATCTGCCAGCAGCTCACATTGGGTAAGGGCCTGTGGCGTACCGGTCACAAAAGCAATCTGCCCATTGCTGCGTAATACACGGTGCCAGGGTAGTGTAAGAGAGGCGGGTACATTGCGCAAACAATACCCGACATAGCGGGCACGCCCTGGTAGTCCTGCTAAATCGGCAATTTTTCCGTAAGACGCCACATTTCCCTCTGGAATGAGCCCTACGGTGTGCCAAATGCGTTCCGCTGGGGTAAGCTTACGGCTATCCGTACCAGTCGACTCCTGTTTAGTCATGCGCAAACAATGCCCTAATTGTGGTTACCCTGTACAAACCTGCCTCTGCCATGCAGTTCAACCGGTTACTAACTATACCGAAGTCATCATCCTGCAACATCCCAAAGAATCGCTGCATGCTAAAAACACGGTACGACTGCTTAGCCTGACACTGTCAAACATCACCGTTCTGACGGGCAAACTGGCTGTCGACTTTACTGAGCTTGACCAGTACCTGGCGGTCGATCCGAAACCAACGGCGGTGTTTTACCCTGCAGAGCAAAGTACCGAGTTATCCCCCGTTGCTGAAGATGCTTCTACTCGCATCAAACGCGCGCTTTTTATCGATGCCAGTTGGAAGCAGGCCTATGGTATCTGGCAGAACAATGCCTGGCTTAACCGGTATCCGTTTTATAAACTGCCACTGCACCAGAGTGGTCAGTATACAATTCGCAATTCTGACCTGGAATACAGTTTTTCTACGTTGGAGGCAGTGGCTTATACACTGGAGTATGTCGAACAACTCGATCCGGCACCACTGCTCAGTTTGCTCAATACGTTTACTGCCCAATGGCAGCGTTTTCTCCCGCGGCGGGATTAATGCCAATTAATTAGCCTTTGTTCTGCATTGGCATGTAGCCGCGATGCTCCTCTACCATCGACAACCAACGGCGGATAGCCGGGTACCCATCGAGCAAAATGCCCGCCTCATGAGACACATGAGTATAGGCGTACAGAGATATATCAGCCAGAGTCATTTGATCGCCAATCAGGAAGACGGTTTGCATTAGCTGCTGTTCCATTACCGCTAAGGCTTTATGGCCGGCCTGTTGCTTGAGTTCATATTCTAGCTGGCGCTCAGCGGGAAGACCAAGATATACGTTTATGAAGCGCGCTACCGCAATGGCAGGCTCATGGCTGTATTGTTCAAAGAACTGCCACTGCAGCATCTTAGCCAGTTCAAATTCGGTGGAGGGAATAAACACGCTGCCCGCGGCCAGATAATTCAGAATAGCATTCGACTCGCTCAGGCAACGGCCATCGCTGAGTTCGAGCAACGGGATCTTACCGAGCGGATTAAGCTGTCTAAACGCATCGGTCTGCGTTTCTCCGTTTAAAATATCAACTTCTTTCCATTCGCACTGCTTGCCCAATAATCCTAACAGTAACTGGATTTTGTAACAGTTGCCCGAGCGGCTGTCACCATACACTTTCATTTTTAACGACTTCCCTAAATTAACCACCAGATGAGCACTAAAAAGCAGCAAGGTAGACCGGTCGACATAATAAAAACTTTCGTATTTACAACACCATCTTTTGGCCAGCATCGATGTTGTCTTAAGTCCTCGAGCTGCTGATTAAGTTTGTGGAGTACGTCCCCCGAATTTGCTCCGGGATTATCTCTGCTCTTCATAATCAGGCTGGCAAGCTGCCCTTCTATTTGCTGAATACTCTGGTTGCGATGCTTACGCATCAGATAAACTGTTTTGAATACTGGCAGAAACAGCAGAACGATCATAAATGACGTCGCCGCAGACAGTATTAACCCGTCGATGAGCGGCACCGGTTTACCTATCCAGAACACAGGTATTAACAGCAACATTAGTAGTGAAAATATCACATTGCTGACACCCAGGTCACAAATGGGCTTGCAGTAGCAAAAGTGCTGGTGGATATTCGGCAGCACCAGGCGTCTATACAGATAACGCGTGAATGACGCTGATTGCATCAGGAACAAAAACAGGAAAAACCAGAAAGGCACGGCGATAACATTTAGCAGAAGTACCGAGAATGACTGATTAAAGGCCAGAAGGTCTTCGCTGATCAGATACACCAGGGTAATAGCAATAGACAGCGTTGCAGCCAGAATAACATGGCGTATCAGCTTTTTTTCCAGCGTTTTCATGTGCTGGGTGTATTGCGACAGTTGGTTGGTCTGGACCAGAAAATCGGCTATCCGTTTACCTGACCGACGATGTAATATACGCAGTGCCAGCCATAAATAACCAATGAGTAGAGGCATACCCAGCGCCGCGTTGAAATCGCGTTGGGAACGTTCGTCTATTATGCTCCGGTAGTCTAACGACCCGGCCAGATAACAAGCGGTAAAACAGGTTAAGACAAACAGAAGCGGCAACATCCAGACATGCAGCACTGCGTTTTTGTTATTTTTCATCTGCTTTCTAAATTAAATAATGTATTACGTTGCAAAGTAAATGCGACGCAATACATTACCTTATGCAGCACTGTGATGGTAGCTTTTCTGTAAGCGTTTACTTATCACTCCATACTGCAAACTCATTACCGCTCGGCTCAGTAAAATGAAAGCGTCTGCCACCCGGAAAATCGAATACCGGTTTTATAATAGCACCGCCATTCTCCTCTATAAGCTTTTGAGTTATGGCTAAGTCCGGGCTGTAAAACACCAGTAAGACCGCACCATTAGCAGTAACGGAGGCAAGTTCCGATTGATACAAGCCGCCCACGATGCCTTTATCATGAAACTCGACATAAGCCGGGCCGTAATCAGTGAAGGTCCAGTTGAATACCGCCGCAAAGAATGCTTTGGTAGCTGGTAGATTGCGGCATGGCAGCTCCACATAATTAATCAGCGTATCTTTTGTCATGGTTTCTCTCCTTCAAAAGCAGCAAACACCTCTGCGCCTGTCATCTTGTGAGTATCCTCAGCAAAGTGGTAGTAGTGCGGTTTACTGTCGATAAAAATCTCGTGGGACAAAGTCATCTGAGCGTTCTCATCGAACAGACCAACCGGCACATAATGCACATTATTATCTTTTAATCGGTAGAAGAGGTGAGTACCGCATTGCCGGCAAAAAGCTCTCTCTGCCCATTCTGACGACGCGTAACAAACTATATTGTCACCGGATACCGTTACCTGTTCAGACTCGATACCCATAAAAGGCCCGCCAGACCATTTTCGGCACATAGCACAATGGCACGCGCCAATCTGGCAGGATTGGGCAGTCACTTCAATGTGGGTACTGCCGCAAAGGCAGGTGGAGTTCAGGGTTGTTTTACTCATTAGTTGCTTCCTTTACTGGTGTAAATTGTTCTATTCAACACCGTCAGGCAATGGCGGTGACAACTTATGAATAACATTGTGTATTACAGTTCCTGGCGATATCGCCCAAAAACAACTGTATATAAATACAGATAATCAGGCAATCTATTTCGCGCATAAAAAAACCCGGGCAGTGCCCGGGTTTTCAAATAATGCTTATAACGATTTACTTGCGCAGTTTCTGAATCAATCGTAACTGGGCAATTGCTTCGGCTAGCTCTAATGCAGCTTCGGCGTAATCAAAATCAGCACCTGGATTGGCGATGTGCTCTTCTGCACGTCGTTTAGCTTCTTCAGCAGCTTGTTCATCCAAGTCTTCTGCTCTTACTGCCGTATCGGCCAGAACAGTTACACTGCCAGGTTGTACTTCAAGTACCCCACCAGCAACATAAATAACTTCTTCTTCACCGTGCTGTTTAACCAAACGCACCATGCCAGGCTTAATTGCAGTGATCAGAGGCGCGTGGCCAGGGTAGATACCCAGTTCACCTTCGCTTCCTGTCACCTGCATTGTTTCAACGAGACCAGAAAAGATAGACTTTTCTGCGCTTACTACATCCAGATGAACTGTCATTGCCATAATAACCTCCTGATAGGTACGTAAAGCCTTGTCTGAATAAGACCGGCTGCTTAACCGAGCCGGTCGGTTTCAAACGGGCTTATTTTTTGGCTTTTTCCAGCGCTTCGTCGATAGAACCAACCATGTAGAAGGCTTGCTCTGGCAGGTGGTCATACTCACCTTCCAGGATACCTTTAAAGCCACTGATGGTGTCTTTCAGAGAAACGTATTTACCTGGAGAACCAGTGAATACTTCTGCTACGAAGAACGGCTGAGACAGGAAACGCTGAATTTTACGAGCGCGTGTTACAACCAGTTTATCTTCGTCAGACAGTTCGTCCATACCCAGAATCGCGATGATATCTTTCAGCTCTTTATAGCGCTGTAATACCGTTTGAACGCCACGAGCAGTCTCGTAGTGTTCCTGACCGATTACCAGTGGATCCAGCTGACGTGAAGTCGAATCCAGCGGGTCTACCGCAGGGTAGATACCCAAAGACGCGATATCACGAGACAGTACTACCGTTGCATCCAAGTGAGCAAAGGTGGTAGCTGGTGACGGGTCAGTCAAGTCATCAGCTGGTACGTATACCGCCTGGATTGACGTGATTGAACCAGTCTTGGTAGACGCGATACGTTCCTGCAGAACACCCATTTCTTCAGCCAGTGTAGGCTGATAACCTACCGCTGAAGGCATACGGCCTAACAGTGCTGATACCTCGGTACCGGCCAGTGTATAACGGTAGATGTTATCTACGAAGAACAGTACGTCGCGACCTTCGTCACGGAACTTTTCTGCCATCGTCAGACCCGTCAGAGCAACACGTAAACGGTTACCTGGTGGTTCATTCATCTGACCGTATACCAGTGATACTTTGTCCAGAACGTTTGAATCGTTCATTTCGTGATAGAAGTCGTTACCCTCACGAGTACGCTCACCAACACCGGCGAATACAGAGTAGCCGCTGTGCTCGATAGCGATGTTACGGATAAGTTCCATCATGTTTACGGTTTTACCTACACCCGCACCACCGAACAGACCAACTTTACCACCCTTAGCGAATGGGCAAACCAGGTCGATTACCTTGATACCGGTTTCAAGCAGTTCTACCGCGCTTGATTGTTCTTCGTAGCTAGGCGCTGCACGGTGAATAGACATACGCTCTTCTTCACCAATTGGGCCTGCTTCGTCGATTGGGTTACCCAGTACGTCCATGATACGACCCAGCGTTTTAACACCTACTGGTACGTTAATTGGCGCACCAGAGTTTTCAACTACCAGACCACGACGCAAACCGTCAGTAGAACCCAGAGCGATACCACGAACGACACCGCCACCTAATTGTTGTTGCACTTCCAGGGTTAACCCAGACAAGTCACCTTCGGTAACTTTAAGCGCGTCATATACCTTTGGAACCGCATCCTGTGGAAACTCAATGTCCACAACGGCGCCAATGACTTGGACGACCTTACCTTGACTCATAATTTGTCCTCATTAACTTTTATAAACCTTTGCCTACACCGCTGCGGCACCGCCAACAATCTCACTGATTTCTTGTGTGATTGCGGCCTGACGCGCTTTGTTGTATACCAATTGAAGATCATCGATCAGGTTGCCTGCGTTATCGGTTGCGGCTTTCATTGCAACCATTCGGGCAGCTTGCTCCGACGCGGCATTTTCAACTACGCCCTGATATACCTGAGATTCAATGTAACGAACCATTAATGCTTCCAAAATTGGTTTTGGATCCGGCTCGTAAATGTAATCCCAGCGATGTTTTAACGTTTCATCTTCTGACTTTGGCAAAGGCAGTAACTGATTGCTCACAGGCTGCTGTGTCATTGTGTTCACGAAGTCATTGTAAACCAGGAATACTTTATCCAGTTTACCTTCGTCGAATGCTTTAAGCATTACGCGAACAACACCCACAATATCGCTTACCGATGGTGCATCGCCTAAACCAGACTCAGCAGCAAGTACGTTGCCGCCGAACCGGTTGAAGAATGCACAGGCTTTTGAACCCAGCGCAGCAAAATCGACCTCTACATCCTTAGCACGCCACTCTTTTACCTGTTGCGATACTAATTTGAACTCGTTGGTGTTCAAGCCACCACACAAGCCACGATCCGTAGAAATTACGATATAACCAACGCGCTTGACTTCACGCTCTTCCAGGTAAGGATGACGATATTCAAGGTTACCGTTAGCAATGTGACCAATCACTTTAAGCATGCTTTGTGCGTATGGACGTCCATGAGACATACGTTCCTGCGCCTTTTTCATTTTAGACGCAGCAACCATTTCCATCGCACTAGTAATCTTTTGAGTATTCTTGATACTCCCAATCTTACCTTTTATCTCTTTACCGCTGGCCATGACTATCTCTCCGATTACTCAACGTTGTGCTGGTGGTTTGCACCACCAGCCATTGATTACCAAGTTTGTGTCGCTTTAAATTTGGTTAAAGCGTCATTCAACTGAGACTCAATGTCATCGTTGTAGTTACCTGTTTCATTGATAGTCTTCATCAGATCAGCGTAGTCGCTGTTCATGAATGAATGTAAGGCCGCTTCGAAATCGAGGATCTTGTTCAGTTCCACGTCTTTCAGATAACCTTTTTCTACCGCAAACAGGGAAACACCAGTATCCGCTACCGACAGTGGCGTGTACTGTTTCTGTTTCATTAGTTCGGTAACGCGCTCACCGTGCTCAAGCTGGGCACGAGTCGCTTCGTCAAGGTCAGATGCAAACTGCGAGAATGCCGCCAGTTCGCGATACTGAGCCAGGGCCAAACGGATACCACCGCCCAGCTTCTTAACGATTTTAGTCTGCGCAGCACCACCAACACGAGATACCGAGATACCAGCGTTAACCGCCGGACGGATACCTGCGTTGAACAGGTCAGTTTCTAAGAAGATCTGACCGTCAGTAATCGAGATTACGTTGGTTGGTACGAATGCAGATACGTCACCCGCTTGCGTTTCGATAATTGGCAGTGCCGTTAATGAACCAGTCTGGCCTTTAACTTCGCCGTTAGTGAAACGCTCAACATACTGCTCGTTAACACGTGCAGCACGCTCAAGTAAGCGTGAGTGAAGATAGAATACGTCACCTGGGTATGCTTCACGACCAGGAGGACGTTTCAGCAGCAGTGAAATTTGACGGTAAGCAACAGCTTGCTTAGACAAATCATCATATACGATAAGGGCGTCTTCACCGCGGTCACGGAAGTATTCACCCATAGTACAACCAGAGTATGGCGCCAGGTATTGCAGGGCAGCAGACTCAGAAGCAGACGCGGCAACAACAATGGTGTGAGCCAGTGCGCCGTGCTCTTCGAGCTTACGTACTACGTTTGCGATAGTAGAGGCTTTTTGACCAACCGCTACGTATACACATTTAACGCCGGTACCTTTCTGGTTGATGATGGCATCGATCGCCATCGCAGTTTTACCAGTCTGACGGTCACCGATGATTAGCTCACGCTGACCACGACCGATTGGAATCATAGAGTCAACCGACTTGTAACCAGTTTGTACTGGTTGATCAACTGACTGACGCTCGATTACGCCCGGTGCGATTTTTTCAACTGGCTCGTAAGTATCAGTTTCGATAGCACCTTTACCGTCAATCGCTTCACCCAGGGTGTTTACCACACGACCAAGGAGTGAACGACCAACAGGTACTTCTAAGATACGGCCAGTAGACTGGACTTTTTGTCCTTCTTGCAGGTCCGAGTAGGGACCCATAACAACTGCACCAACAGAATCTCGTTCAAGGTTTAGTGCAATCGCGTAACGACCACCAGGAAGCTCAATCATTTCACCCTGCATAACATCGGCCAGGCCGTGAATGCGGATGATACCGTCGGTTACTGCGACGATAGTACCTTCATTGCGTGCTTCACTGGTTACATCGAACTGAGCAATTCTTTTCTTGATCAGTTCGGCAATTTCAGTGGAATTAAGTTGCATGCTCTTATCCCCGTTATGCTTGCAACGCGTCTGCGAGACGGTTCAATTTAGATTTCACGGAACCATCGATGACTGTATCACCAGCTTTAACAACTAAGCCGGCTACCAGGGCAGGATCCACGTTACAAATAAGCTTCACTTTACGTGCCAAACGTTTTTCCAGCGATGTGCTGAGTTCAGATTGCTGTGCTTCAGTCAGCTCAGCTGCAGAGGTAACAGATACTTCTACTTCTTTTTCATAATCTGCTTTGAGTAAATCAAACAAAGCAGAAATCTCAGGCAACGCGGTTAAACGTTTATTCTCAGCCAGTACTTTCAGTAAGTTCTGACCATGTTCATCGAGCGAATCGCCACAGACATTAATGTACAGGTCTGCCAGCTTGTCTGCCGCCATGGCACCTGTAGACAGGTCATGGATAGTTTCGTTTTTCGAAACCTCAGCAGCAAATCCCAGCATTTCCTGCCATTTAGCAATGGCATTTTGCTCAACTGCAAAATCGAAAGCGGCTTTCGCATAGGGACGAGCTACGGTTGTCAATTCAGACATGGCTCATCTCCTATCTCAAAGCTCGGCGACAAGTTTTTCAACAATGTCGCTTTGCGCGCTGGCGTCGATTTCACGTTCAAGGATCTGTTGTGCACCGGCAATAGCTAATGCTGCTACCTGCTTACGCAGTTCCTCTTTGGCACGATTGCGTTCAGCTTCAATTTCGGCATAACCTTGCGAGATAATTTTTTCACGCTCAGCATGACCACGTTGCGTTTCTTCATCAACAAGTTGATTTCCACGCTTCTTAGCCTGCTCGATAATTTCAGCTGCTTGTGCTTTCGCTTCTTTAAGTTGCTCAGAGACTTTCGCCTGAGCAAGCTCCAGGTCTTTCTCAGCGCGATCAGAAGCCGCTAAGCCATCGGCTATCTTCTTCTGACGCTCTTCAATCGCAGCCATTAATGGTGGCCATACGTAGCTTTTGCAGAACCACACAAAAACAACGAATGCGATTAATTGACCAATTAGAGTGGCGTTAATATTCACAACCGCTCCTCCTCATAAATGTTCGCTAATAGACTTGAGTTAATAAAAATTAAGCACCAACAGCGAACAAGAGGTATAAAGCGATACCAACACCGATCATGGCGATCGCATCGATAAGGCCCGCTACAACAAACATCTTAACTTGCAGTTGAGGTGCCAGTTCTGGTTGGCGTGCAGCAGATTCCAGGAATTTACCACCCAGCAGACCAAAACCAATAGCAGTCCCAAGGGCACCCATACCGATCAGTAGTGCAACAGCGATGTATAACATGTACGTCTCCGATTATATTTAAAGTTAAAGTTAAAAGTTAAAGTTAAAACACGTTTCAATGTGGTTGCCGTGAACATCCAGGTTACTCACGACAACCGCTTGTTTGTTTCTAGTGATCTTCGCTCGCCAGACTCAGGTAAACGATGGTCAGCATCATGAAAATGAAGGCTTGCAGAGGCAGAACCAGGATGTGGAACACCGCCCAGGCAAAGTGCAACGGCAGCTGGAAGTA
>Ga0213831_1000241_pt1 | contig 55232 bp, 49 predicted proteins | sample SWATP12_FD_163421 | JGI IMG/M metagenome (GOLD analysis project Ga0213831, IMG submission 163421) | Coastal seawater microbial communities from Marineland, Florida, United States - SWA TP1 #2 | ecosystem: Environmental > Aquatic > Marine > Coastal | place: USA: Florida | collected 2016-08-06 | reverse complement strand
ATAAAAGAGCTGCTCAACAATTCCACAGCTCCGTCAAAAACTTGTCATTTCTCTGTAGCAAAGCACTTATAGTGTTACCTGCACTTCAGGACAGTAATCCAAAAATATCAAGCAGGAGCAACACACAGATGAAAGCAAAAATCCTGTTGCCTCTTGTACTCGGTCTACCGGTTTCAGCACTCGCTGATGACTTGTTTATTTCCGAATACATAGAAGGCAGCTCAAACAATAAAGCGATAGAAATTTATAATCCCACAGACACTGCCATTGACTTGACAGGTTATCGTCTGGAAATCTATTCAAATGGCGGCACCACCGCAGGTACCACTATTGCCCTGTCGGGTATGCTGGCAAGCAACGAAGTATTTGTGGTTGCTGATAACGATGCCAGCGCTGCTATTCTGGCCCATACCGATCAAACCAGTACCAGCTCATTTTACAACGGCGACGATGCCGTGCTGCTATTTAATAATGGCGCAGTGATCGACAGCTTTGGACAACGTGGTACAGATCCCGGCAGCTACTGGGAGTCCAATGGCATAAAAACACAAAACCAAACACTGGTACGTAAAGCTTCAGTCACCTCTGGTGATATCAATCCTGATGACGCTTTCGACGTATCACTGGAGTGGGAACAGTTTGCTCAGGACGACACCAGTAATTTAGGTGCTCACAATGGTGGTGGCGATACAGGCGGTGATGACGACGAAGATTTAACTGACGTATGCACCAACTGTCCGGACCTCGACAAAGTAGCAGACGCTGCAACCTTCGATCCGGTTAGCTATTACGCACCGGTACAAACCGAAATCGACGCCAATTCGCCGGTCGAATTTATCAAAATGGCTCTCAACACGGTTATCAGTGCCGACCATACCGTACTGAGCTACGGCGAAGTGTGGACTGCACTGACCGAAACCGACGAAGATCCGGCGAACCCCGACAACGTAGTATTGTTCTATTCAGGTATTTCACTACCGAAAACCAGCAATCAGTCTGGCGTCAATAATAACGATTTCTGGAATCGCGAACACGTATGGCCTAACAGCCATGGCTTTAGCAGTGATTCCTACGAAGGTTATACCGATATTCATCATCTGCGCCCTGAAGATGTCACGGTAAACGGCTCTCGGGGTAACCTGGATTTTGATTACAGCGACAGTCCGCTCTCTGAAGCGCCGGAAAACCGTATTGACGGCGATTCTTTTGAGCCCCGTGATGCAGTAAAAGGCGATGTAGCGCGCATGATGTTATACATGGATGTGCGCTATGAAGGCTCCGGCAGTGACAGCACTCCTGATTTGGTGCTGGTTAACCGCACTACCGGTCCTGGTGAAGCTGCTTTAGGTAAACTGTGCACCCTGATTGCCTGGCATAATGCCGACCCGGTTGATGCATCTGAAGCGCAACGTGCAGACACTATTTATGAGTATCAGGGTAACCGTAATCCATTCGTAGACCATCCGGAATGGGTTGACCTGTTGTACCCGGCTGCTAGCTGTGATGACGAACCTACCGACCCTGAAGAACCACCGGTGGATCCAGAAGACCCGCCAGTCGGCGGCGCTAGCCCGCTTATCCTGAGCGGTGTCATTGACGGTGACTTATCAGGTGGTTTACCAAAAGCCATTGAAGTATTTGTGACTGCCGATATGGCCGATATGAGTGTTTGTGGTATCGGTTCGGCAAATAACGGCGGCGGTTCAGATGGCGAGGAATTTACTTTCCCGGCTATTGCCGTTGCTGCCGGCGAACGTTTCATCGTGTCTTATGAAACAACCGGTTTTGAGTCTTTCTTTGGTACCAGCCCTGACTTTACTGATAACTCAGCACAGATTAATGGTGACGATGCTATCGAGCTGTTCTGTGATGGAGAATTGGTGGATGTGTTCGGCGACCAGAATGTCGATGGTGACAATGAAGTATGGAACTACAAAGACAGCTGGGCATACCGGAAATCCAACACGTCTGCGAGCACCACATTTAATGCGGCGGACTGGACCTTACCGGGTACTGGGGCGCTTGAAGACGAGAGCACCAATGCTACAGCAACTACGCCTTATCCTTATAAAACCTTTACTGCTGTGCAGCCTGAACTGTTCATCTCTGAATATACTGAAGGCAGCGGCTATAATAAGGCCCTGGAAATCGTCAACCTTGGTTCGCAAAGCGTTGATCTGTCGGCGCACAGCTATGTGATCAGTGTGTACTCAAATGGCGGTAACAGCCCATCATTCAGTGTTACCCTGAGTGGTAGTATTGCACCAGGCGATGTATTTGTGGTTTCTCATCCTGACGCTGACGCGCCACTTCCTGCCGTTTCAGATCAGGAAGCATATTTGAACTTTAACGGCGACGACGCGGTTGTGTTCTTCAAAGACGGCGAAGTCATCGATGCTATTGGTCAGGTCGGCGTGGACCCAGGTTCCCAGTGGGGCACGGGTGATACCAGCACCAAAGACAATACCCTGCGTCGCCTGCTTTCGGTAACTACCGGCGACACTAACGCAGACGATACCTTTGACCCGTCTGTTGAATGGGAAGGCTTCCCGAATAACACCCTGGATCACTTCGGTATCTATGGTGATGGTGACCCGGGCGATCCTGGCGAACCGGGTGAAGAGTTTGGCGCCTGTTATGACTCAGCAACTTACATCAGTGCTGTCCAGGGCAGCACCGACACGTCACCTCTAAGCGGACAAACCGTGATAGTAGAAGGTGTTGTTACGGCGGTATTCCCCGATTTAGGCGGTTTCTTTATGCAGGAAGAAGACGCAGACCACGATGCCGACCCACTAACTTCTGAAGGTGTGTTTGTTGAATTGGCAGACCTGCCTTCTGGCCTGCAGGCATCAGATGTGATTCGTGTTCAGGGCAATGTGGCAGAACAATATGGTCGTACCATTTTGTCCACGGTTACCGAGTCTGCAATCTGTGGTACCGGCTCTGTGACAGCAACGGTAATCAGTCTGCCTCAGGACAGCAGCGACGGTTTTGAATCAGTAGAGAACATGCTGGTAGTGAACGACACCAGCTGGGATATTTCAGACACTTACAGCTTCATTCGCTATGGCGAAATTCTGGTCTCTAATGGCCGACTCTACAACCCGACCCAACTGTTTGATGCAGGCAGTCAGGAAGCCATTGACTATGCCGACCTTAACGCCCGTAACCAGTTGATCATAGACGATAACCGCGATGGTTCTGACAATGCGGCGCCATTACTGTCTATTGGTGATGTTGGTCCATACAATCCGCTACGCTCTGGCGACAGTGTTACCCGGGTTGAAGGGATTATGGATTATGGCTACAGCGCTTACCGTATTCGCCCGGTCACAGACGTTACGGTAGTAAATACCAATGTGCGTAATGACTCGCCGATCATTGCCGACGGGAACCTGCGGGTTGCCAGCTTTAACGTTCTGAATCTGTTTAACGGCAATGGTGACGGCTCTGGCTTCCCAACCAGCCGTGGCGCCGACAGCTTATCTGAATACGAGCGTCAACTGGCTAAAATCGTTAATGCCATTGTCGCTATTGATGCTGACGTACTCGGCTTAATGGAAATTGAGAACGATGGCTATGCCAGCACTAGTGCGATTGCTCAGTTGGTTGATGCGATTAATGCACAAATGGGCGCTGGTACTTATGAGTACATCAGTGTGGGTAACGGTATTGGCACCGACGAAATTGCAGTAGGTATTATTTATAAACCTGCGGTAGTAACGCCGGAAGGTGCGCCTGAGCTACTAACTTCTGCGAACAGTATCGTTGATACCGATGGACCGCTGTTTGACGATTCACGTAACCGTCCTTCACTGGCCCAGGCGTTTGTTCACAGCGAAACCCGCCAGACCATTGTTGTGGATGTTAACCACCTTAAATCCAAAGGTTCCAGCTGTGGCAGTGGTGATGACGATACGTCTACCGGCCAGGGCAATTGTAACCTGACCCGTACCCGTGCCGCACAGGCGCTGGTTGTCTGGTTGAATGACACCTTCCCGGATATGCCATTTACCGTACTGGGTGATTTGAACAGCTATGGTATGGAAGATCCGATTCAGGTACTGACCGAAGCCGGATTAACCGATACGGCGCGCACCATTCTGGGCGATACCGCTTACAGCTATACCTATGACGGTTTAGTTGGCAGCCTCGACTACCAGTTGGTTAACGCAGCTATGGGTGAGTGGTTGGTCGATGCTACCGAGTGGCATATCAATGCTGACGAACTAAGTATTCTGGATTACAACGAAGAGTATAAAACTGCCGACTTCCTCAATGAGCTGGTGTTCCGTGCATCAGACCATGACCCGGTAGTCGCTACTTACCAGCTGGACATGGCGCCACTGCCAGGCGACATGGATGGTGACTTCGATGTGGATCTGCTTGATATCCGTGCCTTCCAGATGGCTATTGTACGCCGCCTGCCGCTGGGCAGTGAGTATGACTTTAACAATGATGGTCGCGTAAACATGCGTGATCTGGTTGCCATGCGCGCGCTGTGTACCCGCCGTGGTTGCCGACCTTAATTGAAAATGGAGTAACAGATAATGAAGAAGTTTTTATTAACCCTGGCCAGTCTGGTTGCGTTTAGCAGCCAGGCAGCGGTCATCTCGGTAGACCTTGCCGATACTGAAATTGCCGTGGGTGAAACCACCACTGTAAACATTACCGGTGAGTTTGACAGCCAGACTGAGGCCTTTGACTTTGCTTTGCTGAGAGTGTTCTTCGACAATAGTTCACTACTGGTTGATTCACTGAGCCTGGCATCAGATTTGCCGTCAGATGATGTGAATTTTGACCCCTACGTTGAGTTTTATGAAAACGCCGGTGATGTAACCATGAGCTGGACCAGCTTATTTGCCGGTACTTATACTACCCCTGCTCCTTTTTCACTGTTCAGTTTTGACGTAACAGCTACGGCTGAGGGTGTGTTCGATTTTACTTTCGATACAACAGACCTGCTGAACTTTGATTTTTTTGACTCAGCTACCTTCGATCCTATCTCATACGAGATAAACCAGGGCAGTTTAACCGTTACGGATGGTGTAGCAGCTGACGTTGCAGCACCGCAAACTGCCCTGCTGCTAGCCTTGGCCTTAGGCGGTCTTGTGGTCGCTCGTCGTCGCAGCTAATCAGGCTTACCTAAACTATTTAAAACCCCGCCCTCGCGGGGTTTTTTATTATCTGTATTTATCGCTGACTGATCAGGTAATCGACTCATCCCGTACAACTGGCTTAATCCAAACAATGAGCACGCATGTTTCAATCACTCCCGGGGTTTGTTACCCTGCTTGCATGCTGCCTCAGACCAATTCAGGATCGAATAATGAGCAAGGCCAGGCTCCTCCGGTTAGCACCGGTACTTTTGTTAGTGTCCGGCACGGCACAGTCAGCCGAAGACTTCCCGGTCAATATCGGCGGCCATGTGCGCCTCAATTACAGTTATCAGGACTGGCAGGAAGTTGAATTGCGTGACGGCTTTGGTTTTGAGTCACTCAAATTAACCGTCTCCGGTGAAACCGACCAGTTCAGCTATAAAGCAGATTACCGCTGGTATGAAAATACCGACTTTAACACCGTGCGCTATGCCGACCTGACGTATCACTTCGACGACCGCACCAGCGTGTCAGCGGGGATTACCAAAGTCCCCTTCGGTTTATTGCCCTTCGCCTCAAACAGCTTTTGGTTTTCCATCAATTACTATATTGGCTTTGAGGATGACTACGACCCCGGTGTGGTAGTGCAATACCAGAAAGCTAACTGGGATATTCGCGCCGGTTATTTCTTTAACGATGAATACAATGATGCCGGTCGCTTTGGTCGCTACTCCTTTGATATTGCCGATAACGGCGAATTTCGCAATCAGGAAGACGGCCAGTATAACCTGCGGGTAAGCTATACTGCCGGGTTGATCCGGGGCGCCACGACCGAGTTTGGCGCGTCCTGGCAAACCGCGAATGTGCTCAACCTGGATACGCTTAACGAAGGAGATATGAACGCCTATGCCCTGCACCTTCGTCATACCCAGGGCCCTCTTGGCGTCGCCCTGCAATATACTGATTACGATTACGATCTGGCCGCCCCACAAGATCAGGCAACTGACCGCCTGGCTCTGTCGGCCTTTGACTTTCCCTTTCTGACCGCTGCTAAAGCGCACAGTTATACCGCGGCGGTGAGTTATGAGCTGCCATTCAGAGTGACCGGCCTGTCGCCGATTAAATGCTATTCGGAATACGGTGCGGTTGAGCCCGATGTCGCGGCTGGCCTGCGCTCAACGCAATGGGTTAATGGTTGCAGTTTTGGCTGGCGCGCACTGTATTTCTATGTGGATAGTATTCAGGGTAAAAACATGTGGTTTTCCGGCGGTTCCGGCATTGGTTTGGACCTTGGCGGCAATCAGGACTCCACCCATCGTTTAAATATCAGTTTAGGCCTTTATTTTTAGTGACCGTTATGAAAAATCTTATTTTAATGCTGTCCCTGCTTTTTGCAGTTGTAAATAATGCCTCAGCTCACGCGTGGCGCACACTCACTATTGCCACCACCGAATATCCGCCCTATACCTCCACGGACATGGAGCACAATGGCTATATCAACCATATAATCAGTGAGGCGTTCTTACGGGTTGGCGTGGATGTAGTGTATGAAACTATGTCGTGGGAAGAGGCCGTGGACAGGGCCAAAGACGGCCGCTATGACGCTGTGTCATATGCTAACTTCACACGGGTTTACAATGTCGACTTTTGGCAGAGCGAACCCATCACCTCAGAAAGTCTGGTGTTTACGGCGAATGAAGCACTTCCTCTGGATCAGTGGGAAAACCTGCAACAGCTGGAGCAATACAAAATCGGCGTTACCAAAGGGTACGCTTATACCGACGAACTCTTTGCATTTTTTAAGCAGGCGCCCAACACTGTAACAGTTGATACCGACAAAGACGGTCTCAATGCGGTCATTGCCAACGATATTCAATTGTTCCCCATCGATGAGCTGACCGCCTGGTATTTACTGGAACGGGATTTCACCACCTTCGACCGTGACGAAATTAAAATGCTCAAGCCGTTTATTTCTACCGTGACGACCCATTTACTCATCCCTCGTAAAACTCAGGACGGCGAGTTAATTTTAGCCCTTTTCAACAAAGGACTGCACGCTCTGGCAATGGAAGGAAAGCTCGACCGTTATAAAACTTTATTGCGCGAAGGCTACTACCAACACCCCGACAAACCGGTCAATTTTGATCGACGCTAAACCCTAAATGCTGCCTGCTATGGCAGCATTTTTAACGCCAGTTCGCGGGTATGGGAAAGAAGCGCTGCATCGCCGACTTTGCCATGACCGGGAACCACCCTTTGCACCTCAGGAAAGTATTCAGTTACCCGGCTGACTGACTCCGGCCACGCGCGTACATCGCCTTCTGCGGTATATCCCAGCGATAACGTTGCCAGTTCACGAATAAAACAACCACCAAATAACAGGTTGTGTTTTTTCACCCACACTACGCTGTTGTCCAGCGTATGGCCCGGTCCGGGATAGAATACTTCAATCATCTCAGGCACTACCCAGGCGCTGTCGCTAAAAGTATGTTGAGCCGGCGTTTCGCCCTTCTGTGTTAAGTACTCATTCGTTAACTCAAACGTCCAGGAGGGGATGTTTTTGCTGTGAAAGCGTGCCAGATGCCCTCCGGCATCCTCATGGGAATGAGTGACAACCACCGCCTCAAGACTCAGCCTCTGCGACTCAAGCCAGCTAAACAGTGTATCCACATCACTGTTGTCCCAGGGCGTGTCGATTAAAACCGCTTTATGCGGCGCTGTCTGCACAATTAAACCATTACCGCTTACCAGTCCAAAACCTTCTACTGCACGTTCAGAGCGTAGCAGGTACACCCCATCACTCAACGGCGTTACCGTCAGATTCGCGGCCAGTGCCGGTAACGAAAGGACGGGCATCAGTAAGAGTATGGCAATACGCTGCCACAAAGCACGGTTTGGCATGGTTAAGTTTCGCTTCAGTTATTGTTCAGCCTGGTTTTCGCACACTGCCTATACAGTCATTGCAGAGACAACAGGGTGAATGGATTATGAAATATCAAAGAGTAACACAGACTATACTGGCTGCGACGCTAATGTCACTGAGCTTTATCGCATTTTCTTCTGCCGCTGTGGGCAAGGATGTGGCGGTCAGTGAAACCATCAACACGCCTGAACTCAATGCCGCCGATAATGTCCCGGCCCGGGTGAAAAAGAAAGATCTCAGTAGCATTGCCGGTAAATCAGGTGAGCAGCTGCGTACTGCCACTCACAGTGTTGACTACTGGTTCTATGATGCCTGGATGACACTCTATACCGACCGTGATTACGATGGATACTATGCCAGTTTCGACCTTGAATTTGACGCCGACACTAACTATTACCAGGCACCGGTGTACGCCATCGTTTATCTGGGCACCAACGATTATTACGAAGCGTTTCATGTCACTTCGGTATTTAACCTGTATAGCGACAGCAGTGATGACTCTGTGCTGCTGGAAAGTGAGTTAGTTAGCGGATATCCGAGCAACGACTACGATATTTTAATTGAGTTAATCGATGCGCAAACCGATCAGGTATTGGCCACTATTGATGCCTATGAAGATGCCGATTTATCTTATCAGAGTATGGAAAGTTTCGACTATGACCGGCCGGTAACGTCAGAAGTAGTAGTAGAAACCCACGCTGGTAGCTGGAGTTTGTGGATGAGCCTGGGCCTGCTCGGCCTGATTTTCTGGCGGCGTAAGTAAGTAAACTGAGCCAATAAAGCCAAACGGGGCCATAGGCCCCGTTATGTTTTAATCATTTATTAAGGACAGTTGCCAGCAAACCACACACTGCCATCGGTTGAGTACAGGGTTGATGTCCCCCAGGTCGAACCCGCCAGTGGATCATCCGAGCCGCTGGCAAAATAATCCGGCGCATAGTAGTAGCCAGTGCTGTAAGCTCGGCCAGCTACTTTGTGATAGTAGTTTGCTGTAGTGTATTCAGCGCAGGTAGCCGGATCGCCACCGCCGGTATCACCGCCCGAGCCATCATCGCCGGAGCCGTCATCACCGCCGCTGCCACCATCAGAACCAGAGCCGCTGCACGCCTGAACCGGACCGGTACAGGAAGCATCGTCATCCTGCCAAACACACATACCACCACTCTGGGCTTGCTCGGTAAGCTTAAAGGTATCGGTTGAGTATTCAAGATAGCAGGTTGAGTAGCCGGTATAATCGAGACGACCAGCGCTGATATGCTGATCAAGCGTAGCAGTCACGCCAGCATCAATGTCTACCGACAGCTGTATGTTGCTGCTCAGGCCACTGGCGTCGATAGCCGTTACCGTAATAGTTTGCCCACCGCCTGGCAGGTCGCAGGCTTCGGCGCTAAAGGAAAGTCCATCCACACTGGCGTTTTGGGTACCGGTCGCAAAGGTGACTTCCACTGTAGTAAGGTCCTGGTTTTCGTCGTAAACCGAGCCAGTAACCGTTGCACACTGACCATTGGCGTCAACCAGTACATCAGATAACACCGGTGCCGCAGGTGGTGGTGGCGGGCCAACGCGTACGCTCACGGTACTGGCTTCTGACACGGCGCCCACATCGTCACTGGCTGTCACCGTCACGAAGTACAAATCGTCTGACAGGGTGGCTGAGGTTACCGAGAAACTATCATCACTTTGGGTAGACGCCGAATACTGATACGTATCGCCATTATTATTGGTGATCAACACATCAACGTTGTCGACATACCCCTCAGCATCAGTCGCCGTGCCAGTCACTAATAGCTGACCATTACTTTCAACAGCGCTCACGCTGCTTAATTCAGGCGCCTGGTTTCGGTCTACCCGCTTATTGTTTTCGGTAAAATATTCACCTAAATACATAGCATAGTTAATGCCAGTACCGCTTACATAGGAACCACTGGCACCCGCCCCACCTGACCAGGAGTGGTCGACGCCGTTGAGCCAAATCATGGACACCCGGCCTTCTTCCCACAGATATTCTTCGGCGGTGCGCGATCCACTGCCAAGCTGATTACTGCCCGGTAGTTCATTCACGCCATAAGCCCCCGCCATCCCTTCAGCATTCTGGCGGTTATAGCAAGTATCCACGGTGGTATCGGCATCACCATGGGCGATGGAAGCAATCTGGTCGTCCAGCGAACCGCTATAACTGCCGGCATATTGCTGGCAGCGGGTGGCTACATCGGCATATTCACAGCTCCCAATGGCGCCGCTGGAACTGGTACCAATGCTGGGCCCGGCGCTTACTCCCACACCGGCAAATACGTCTGGTGCAATACAGGCCGTGGTATTGGCAAAGGCCGCGCCGGAGGACAATCCCGCCACGTAGATCTGGTCTTCATCAATGGCGTAGCCGTTGTTAGCTTTCATCGACGACACCAGCGACAGGATATTGGCATAATCACCAGCAGTGCGGGATTTAGCCCCCTGCCAGTAAGACCAGCAGCCAAACCCCGCCTTATTCATTGCATCAGGAACCGCTACCACCATTCCGTAACTCTCCGCAGCCTGTTCAAGGTTGGCGGAAAGATAAGCATCAATGGATTGTGTACAGCCGTGAAGTACGACTAACAGTGAGCGTCCCTGCCCTATTGGTGATAGCGAATCCGGGGTATAAACGTGTACCTTATTAAAATTACCTACTGCCACATTCTGTTGCCAGCTGCCCGCCTGAGCAGGTAAAGCCAGCGTGGCAGACAGCAGTGTCCCTGCTACCAGTAGTTTATTGTTAAACGTCATATCTCCACCTTCTTCTTGTTGTGTTTACCAATGGTTAAATCATTGTTGATCATTTGTTAAACAAATCCTGTAGCACTTTCGTACTGTGCATTTTTAGCGGGGGCGTAACCGGTTTTCAGCTTAAAAGCAGGACCAAAGTAGTAGATGACACTAACCAAAGTAGCAGATATCAGATAACGCTAGTCTGCACATCTCCAGTATAATGTTACGGGTTTGTAAATTATGTGCGGTACAGCTGAGCAATATGAATGCTTCCAACAAGATCACACTAACGATTGTTCTGATTTTCACTGCGGTGTTCAGCTTGCTGGCAGTCGCGATGTTCTATCAGGCCAGAGCTGATATCAACGACGAAGGCGAAGCCGCGCTACAGTTGGCAGAAACCCTGGCGCAAGCCAATCTGGACAGCGAAACCCTGACTGGCATTTTACAAAACAGCCGTCACCTTACTGTTATCGACCAACCTGAAGGCTCTGCTCCACTGACACTTACCGGCCCGCTGGGAAAATGGCTGGCACCACCACCAGCAAGCACTACTATCCATTCAGCATCGGGAGAACCCATTACCGTAATCGCTAACAGCGCGGCTGAGTTAGATGAAATTAGCGCTACCCTGGGGAATGTGTTTTGCATTTTCGTGATGGCACTGTTACTGACGCTCTTTACCCTGCGTTATGCGGTAAATACCCGCCTCAAGCCACTGGCCGAGCTCTGTCAGGGGCTGGATTCCATTCAGTCGGGCCAGTTCAGGTTGTCGGCGGCGTCAACTGATATTGCCGAAATCCACAGGTTGATTGAGCATTACAATAAATTAATCAGCTCACTGGCCAGCAAAGAAACCCAGGTTGCCGGGTTACGTCAACGCTTGTCGGCGCTGCAGGAAAATGAACGACGGCTGCTGGCCAGAGAACTCCACGATAATCTTGGTCAGCTGATCACAGGCATTACAGTACAAACCTATATGCTTGAGCAGCAAAAACAAAATCCCGATTTCATTGTTAAAGCCTGCGCCACTATTCAGCAACAGTGTGATGCCGTACATCAGGGGATGAAGGATTTAACTAACCAGCTTTACCCGGTCTTTTTGAACAAACTGGGGGTAACCACCTCTATTGCACAGATGATTCAGACCTGGCAGGACATTCATCAAATTGAAGTAAGCTGGTTACCCGATGCTGCCACCCTTGCCAGTAACCTCAACCGTGACACCCAGATTTATCGCATTACACAGGAAATATTTAATAATATCGCCAAGCATTCCCAAGCCACTGAAGTGACCATTGGCTTAACCACTACCCACGATCAGTTGACTCTGTTTGTGCGCGATAATGGCCGGGGCTTTAATCCACAGCAATCAAAAACCACCGGGCTGGGGCTGGAATCGATGCATGAGCGGGCCTCATTGCTGGGCGGTACACTTAAACTTGATACCCATGCTAAAGGGACGACGGTTACTCTTGTCGCACCTTTGCAACTACAGGATGATCTCCGCTATGAATATTCTGATCGTTGACGACCACGCTGTAGTCCGCCAGGGCTATAGTGCGCTACTGACCATGATGCTGCCTGATGCCGTTGTCAGCGAAGCCGAGAATGCCCAGCAAACGCTGAAAGCACTGGCCGCTACAGATATTGACCTGGTTATTCTCGACATTAATCTGGAAAACGCCAGTGGGCTGAACCTGGCCGGTCGGCTACTAAAACGCTGGCCACGGCTTAAGATCATCTTCTTCAGTATGTTTGACGAACCCTCTGTAGTGAACCGTGCAATTCAGACCGGCGCTAAAGGGTATCTGAGCAAGCGCAGCAAGCCAGAGGTGATGGTTGAGGCGATTAAAGCCGTACTCAATGGCAAACGCTACATTGAGCACAACATTGCTATTCAACTGGCCACCCACCAACTCAATGATGCAGACGACAGTTGCAAACAACTCACCCAGCGTGAGTTTGATGTATTTTTAGGTATCGCTAAAGGCCTCGATCGGGCTCAGTTAGCCGACGAACTCAACGTTTCCAGTAAAACCGTTTCGAATACCCTCACCCAGTTAAAAGCCAAGTTACAAATCAGCACGCACGCAGAACTGGTGCACCTGGCTATTGAGCAGGGCTACCTTAAAGTGGCTGTGTAGCGTGCCTCACAGGATAGTAAAATAGGACTCCAGCAGTTCAATGGCCTGGCGGGTTTTAACCGGCATTGTCGGATAATCAGCAACAACCGCAAACACCTGATAATCCGGTAATTGCCAGTCTGGCAGCAAATCAACCAGCTCACCGTTGGCCAGATAGTGCTGAACTTCCTTTTGCGGTAACACCGCAAAGCCGAGTCCATCCACGGTAAACTGAATAAGCGCCTGCATCGAGTTGACGCTGAGCCTGGGGTGCGCCAGCAGATAACGCCCATCATGCGGTCCGCTCAGCTCGTGAGCAGGCAGGTGATCGTAAACAATAAACGGATGTTCTTTTAATTGCTCCGGATGCGATAAAGACTCAGTGCTTAACGGATGAGTCGGAGCAACGCATAACACCTGTGACCAGGTGGCAAGCTGATAGGATTTAAACCCTTCTTTATCAACCGGTGTAAACCCCAACGCCAAATCGGCGCCGCTGGCAACGATATCGTCATAGCCTTCGCCCAGGGTTACCGCAACGGAAATACGCTCTGAGCTCTGCAGTAACTGTCGCAGCGGTTTACTCAACAATCCCCCGCCAAAGCCTTCGGGTGCGAGGATCCTCAGTTCACCGGAGGCTGAATGCAGCAAGGCGTCGATTTCCTGCTGTCCCTGTTGAGCAGTGGCAAGTAACTCCTGACTGGTGCGGTAGTAAATCCGCCCGGCTTCAGTAAGGCTCAGATGGCGGGAGTTACGATTGACCAATTGCTGGCCGATATCTTCTTCCAGCTTACGCAACTGTTGGCTAATGGCCGACACGGTCATGTGTAACTGCCTGGCAGCCACACTCATGTTGCCACAGTCAGCAACGGTTAAAAACACTTTCAGGGCGCGGGTAAACTTAACGTTCATAGAAATTCATTTTTGCTAAACACACCGTTTAATATTAGTCGATTGCAGATAACTGACTCCGATCTTATCCTAAACAACAATCATTCTCACTAAGATTTTCACTGTTATATGCAATTATCCAAGATGTCCCTGGCACTTTGCTGTGCTTTCGTTTCCTCAGCTGTACTGGCTGTTTCTCCCGATAATGAAGAACTGGAAAAAATTGTGGTGACCGCTTCCGGCTCTGCACAAATGCTCAAAGAAGCGCCCGCCTCCATCAGTGTGCTCGATAAAGAAGACCTGAGTGAAAGGTTTTATCGGGACCTCACCGATGCCATGACTGATATCCCGGGCGTAATTGTGACCGGCGGCGGTGACAGAGAAGATATCAGCCTGCGAGGAATGGGCAGCCAGTATACCCTGATCCTGGTGGATGGTCAGCGCCAGACCTCACGCGAAACAAGGCCCAACAGCGACGGCCCCGGTGTTGAAGGCGCCTGGATCCCGCCGTTATCGGCAATCGAGCGCATCGAAGTTATCCGCGGCCCTATGTCTTCTTTATACGGTTCAGATGCCATTGGCGGTGTGATTAATATTATCACCAGCAAAACCCCGGATGAATGGCGCGGTGAAGTACGTTTAGATGCCACTATTCAGGAAGACAGCGACTCAGGTAATCAATACCAAACCACGTTCTTCACCGCCGGATCCCTGATCCCCGGCAAACTCGGCTTGCAGCTTTATGGCCAGTATACCCAGCGCGAAGAAGACAATATCGTCGATGGCTTTCGCGACCGTGACCATAAAAACATCAGTGCCAAACTGGCCTTTACCCCCAATGATAATCACGAGTTTGTGCTTGAAGCCACCCATACCATGCAGGAAATTAACGCGACCCTGGGTAAAACCGTTGCCCCCCTGGCCGAAGGTGAAGAATGCGGCCGTCGCGGTTGTCCGGCATCGAGCATGACCGAGTATGACCGTACAAACCTTTCACTCAGTCACACCGGTTACTGGGGCTGGGCAACCTCGCAAACTTATATCAAACAAGATGAGTTTGATAATGAATCGCGGCAAATGTACGTTAAAAACCTCGATGCTCAAACCATGTGGGCCATTCCGGTCAACGATCTGCTGAGTTTGAGTGCTGGCGGCGCTTATTTTGAGGAAGAACTCAATGACCAGACCAGCAACCAGATCAGCGAACTATCCCTGGTGGATGGCAATCAATGGTCGGTGTTTGCCGAAGGGGAATGGAAACTCATTAAGGATTTCGCGATTACTACCGGTTTACGCTACGACGACGACCAGAACTATGGCGGCCAGTTGAGCCCCCGTTTATATGGGGTGTGGCAAATCAGTTCAACAACCATTTTAAAGGGTGGCATATCCACTGGCTTCAGGGCGCCGAACCTGCGCCAGACCAATCCTTCCTGGGGGCAAATCAGTCGTGGCGGCAATATTTATGGTAACCCGGATCTGGAAGCTGAATCATCAGTCAGCTATGAGCTCGGCTTGTATCAGGATTTTGGAGAGGACACCACGGTCTCTGCCACAGTGTTTTATAACGAGTTTGAAGACCGTATTACCCGCATTCAGTGCCCGGCAGACCTGTGCAGTGACGGGCCTAACGATTTCGGTTCAGCCCCCACCACCTATATCAATATCGATGAGGCCATCACCCAGGGATTTGAAATGAGTGTGCAGGCTAAACTCACCAAAGCCATTGAGTTTAATGCCAACTATACCTATACCGACTCGGAACAAAAAACCGGTGAGTATGCTGGTAGCCCGCTCAATCAACTACCCAAACATCTGGTTCAAACCTCGCTGCGCTGGGCCATCAACGACATCACCAGCAGTTGGCTGCGGGTTCATTACCGTGGTGAAGAAAGCCAGCCCACCACTGGTCCGTCGCAAGACAGTTTAATAGCCCCTTCGTATACGCTGGCAGACGCAGGCTTAAACTACGGATTAACCAACGATATCAAACTCGGCGCTGGTATTTATAACCTGCTGGATAAAGACATTGGCATGGAAGAATACGGCTACGTGGAAGATGGCCGCCGTTACTGGCTGTCTCTGGCCTGGTCTTTTTAGGGGCTTTAGTAAAATTGCCTGCGCTGGTTTATGCCGAGCGCAGGCAATGCCCGGCTCGGTTATGTCATCAGCCGAATTAAAGCATCAACCAACCTTATTGCAATTGATTCTCAATAACATTTAGATTAAGGTTTCTATTATCGCTCTACAGAGCAACCAGGATAATATTTCAGGAGATTTTACGTTGTTAAAAAATAGCCCTTGCTTCTTGCCGTTTTATGGCAGGAGAAGCCGACCAAACACTTTGCTGAGTAAGCTTTTCAGGCTGGCCCTACCGCTTGGGATGCTCAGCGCAGCCATGACAGCCCAGGCCAATGAGCTTGAAATCACATTACCTGCCTTGAATGTAGCCGAATACCATGCCCCTTACGTTGCCGCATGGCTGGCCGATGAACGCGGTAAGCGCGTAGTGGATATTGCCGTATGGTACGACACCGACATGGCCGAAAGCGAAGGCGAAAAATGGCTGAAGGACTTACGTATGTGGTGGCGGCGTAGTGGTCGCAGTGCCAGCATGCCCATTGATGGTGTCAGTGGCGCTACCCGCCGACCGGGTACCTCGAGCATCGCGCTCGATGGCCGTTTCGATGATGTACCGGCTGGCGACTATTTTGTTTGGGTTGAAGCCGCGCGCGAACTCGGTGGCCGTGAAACGCTTAAAGTCCCGGTATCACTCCCGGTAAAACAAACAGTTAATACCCGTGCTGAAGGTCAGCACGAACTCTCTTCTATAAAATTAATCATGGAGCCTGCACAATGAAGAAATCACTATTAATCGGTGCCACCGCTCTGGCCCTGACTCTGGCCAGCCCGTTTAGTCAGGCCCACCGGGTGTGGATAAAGCCATCTACCACTTCTGTTTCTGGTGACAGCGAATGGATCACCTTCGATGTGGCCGTGGCCAACGGTATCTTTCATCCGGATCATTTTGCTTACCCGGCCGAACGTCTGTCGGTGGTATCGCCTTGTGGCGAGCCGGTAGCTATTCAGAATCAACAAAAGCTGCGCTACCGTAGTGTATTTGATGTGGAGCTGACTGAGAGCGGCACCTACAAAGTGTTTAATGCCTCACAGTCCTTAGTGGCGTTCTGGAAAGACGAAGACGGCGAGCGCCATTTCTGGCCCGGGCGTGGTAAAACCGGCACGGTAGAGGAGTTTTACGAGGCAGTACCGCAGGATGCCGATGACCTGAACGTCATGGAAACGGCTAATCGCCTGGAAACCTATGTCACGCTGGGCGCACCAACCGCCGACAACAATAAACTCACCGGCAAGGGGCTTGAGCTCAAAGCATTAACTCACCCCAACGATGCATACACCGGAGAGCCCATTGATTTTCAGTTCTTCATGAGCGGCGATAAAGCCCAGGGCACTAAAGTGATTGTGGTCAAAGACGGCGAAAAATACCGTGATACTGCCGGTGGTGTTGAAATGACGGCCGACAAAGAAGGCAAAATCAGCCTGCAATTCGATGAGCCGGGCATGTACTGGCTGGAAGCCGAGTACGAAGACGACAAAGCCACAGCGCCGGCTAAAAAGCGCCGCGCCAGCTACGTATTGGTATTTGAAGTGCTTCCTCTATAAAAATAATGGGGTCAGAGTCCATTATTTTTAAATGGACGGCCCTTTTTCGCAGCTTTAAGCTTAGTGTTAGTTGATGCTTCAATCTGATGTATAAAATCCGAATCGCCTAACACTAGTTCACGCTGTGAACAGTTGCGAATTTCCGTTAATAAATCAGCCCCGAGGGGTTGCTCAAATAATGACTGATACGCTAAGAGTCGCGAATCTTTCGTCTTGCCTAATGACATATACACCGGGTGCGCTGTGTATAACGATAAGCTTTGACCCAGTCCATTCATGGCAAAGCTCGACCACTTATACCGAGCAGGGCTTTCCACCATATTGGCCCGTACCGGATTCAATTCGATATATTGTTGTAATCGGAGCAAATAAGCCTCGGAATTGACCAGTGACGATCTGAATCGTCCCTCCCACAAGGTCCCTGTGCGCTGGTATTTGTGATTAAAAAACCTCACGTACACCCGGCCAAGAGATTGCATCATCTTACTAATTCCATGATTTTCGAGCCGGGGAGTACAGAGCAGGTGTACATGATTAGTCATCAGAACCCAGGCGTGAATATCCACCTCAAACTTTTTGGAATACTGTTTGAGCCAAGCAGTGTAAGCAATAAAGTCTTTCTCATCATAAAAACACGGGCTTCGGTTATTGCCGCGCTGTATAACATGTTGAGAAACGCCCTGCGGCGCAATGCGTTGGTGTCTTGCCATTGTTCTGCCATCTGGTGAGCCTTTTGATATCTTATTCAGCTACCAGACAACAACAATCCTGTACCCGGCAAAACAGTTCGTCAGAACAGCCCTCCAGGTTATTTTTTGGTGTTTTTTTACGGTACTTAATTGAGGGAAGGCTGGCGATTGGGGTCAAATAAAGTACTCTGACCCCATTATTTTTTTACCAGCTGTAGGTGGCGCTCAGCATATAATTACGTGGTCTGCCCGGAAAATAGCGATCGCCACCAAATGAAGTAAAATCGGCGCGTTCGGCGTAGGCTGTATCCAGCAGGTTATTCACTCTGGCATACAAGGTGAGCTCGGGCGTTAACTGCCAGGAAGAACGCAAATTCACTAACTCATGGCCTTCGTACTCGTGCAGATTCTCCGGGTCGGTGTAGTACTCACCCACGTGGTTTACTTCCAGCTCGGCGCGCACTTGCGGCGTGAAGTTATAGCCTATTCGCACATCGGCAATGGTATTGGGCGCTGTGTCAATGTCTTTACCGTTTATATTAACGCCACCGAGTTCCTGATTGTAGCGGTAAGTGTGACTCGCCAGGGTTGCCGCCAATGCAACATCCAGGCGCTGACTGGCCTGCCAGCGTAGTTCCAACTCCACTCCGGAATGTCGCGACTGACCGTCATTAACATTAAAGAAGTTACTGTCGCGGAAAATAAAGTTGTCTTTATCCATGTAATAAGCAGCAAGGGTATAGCTTAAGCCGGGGTAATTCCCTTTTACGCCAAATTCCAGGTTACGCGCTTCTTCCGAATTAAGATCGGCGACCTGCTGAGCACGCTGCAAACGATACAATTCAGTGGCCTGAGGCGCGCGATAGCCTAGTGAATAGTTAGCATAAAATTGCGTAGTATCAGAGTAGAGATAGGTGGCACCCAATTTTGGTGAGGCATTAGTAAAGCTGTTTTCACTGCTTGGTGGTCGCGAGTACCGGCAGCCGCCCATACCGCAGGCCGTGCCATCTTCCCGTAAGCGCCCCGAATTCATATTATTGGTATAGTCATAATGCATATATTCATAGCGCAGCCCTGCACTCAGTAACCAGCTATTATTGCGCCACACCAGCTCACTGAAGGCAGCAATCAACGACGCATCCACATCGTAATCATAATGTTTACCAGATGGAATGGTGGCAACCAGAAACGCCGAGCCGGTGGTGGGCTGCTCCTGATATTGCAACAGGCTTCCCTCGGTTTGCTCGGCATCTATACCGGCATTGAGGGTAACACTGGCAGAAACATTATGGGTCCATAAACTTTGCAACCCCACGCCTTGCTGGCGGTTTTCTTCGGTGGGTTGCCCAGGCAGAAAATGCATTAAAAACTCCATGTCCTGGTCGCGAATATAGGGCGTTACCGATAGCGTATCACCGCCGTTTAACTGCCACAGTGCTTTGGACCACAGGCGCAACGAACTGGCGTTACGAAAGGCTTCCGGATTTTCGTTACCCTGCGCAAGCTGAGCGTCTTTATAAGCATCGGTACCGGTGATATAGCCAGCGGTTTCCTGCTCCAGATTGGTATAGGTCAGGCCGGTTGTCAGGGTTAATGACGAGAACGCATGTTCATGACGCAGATTAAGCTTTTCCTGATCCAGCCCTTCGGCCACCCGATAACCATTGTCCCGGGTTACGCTCGCATTAAGCCCCACGCCGCCATCGCCATAGTGATAACCACTGCGCAGCTTCACCCGGTTATAGCCGTAAGAACCATAATCATAGCCAAGCAAACCGCCGCCCTGAGTGGTATCCGGGGTGATGACATTAATTACGCCGTGTACCGCATTGGAGCCATACAACGCCGACCCGGGCCCTTTGAGTACCTCTACCCGCTCGGCCATTTCAGAATGTGCTTCAAATAGTTCGTTGATGTTGCAAAAACCCGCGGCGCGCAAGGGAATGCCATCTTCGGCCGTTAACAGGCCACCACAGGCACCTGCTCCACTAAATACCTGTGAACGCAGGGCTGGCAGATATTCCTGCCCGTTACCTCGCTGCACCTGAGCACCGGCAATAAATTTAAGCACTTCCTCAATATGCGTAGGCGAAACGAGGTTAATATCCTGCTGGCCTACGGCGCTGATGATGAGTGGTGCATCGCTGTCGTCAACACCGTGCCGGGAACCCGTGGTGGTGATCCGCTCAATATCTTCAGGCAATTGTACCGGCGCCGTTTGCGCACTGGTGTTAAATGAAGCAGTAATGGCACAGGACAGGATGGTTAATGCAGGCAACCAGCCGCTTTGAGGTAACTTGGTCATGGCTTATCTTTTATTTTGATTAATGAAATGCAGCCCGAGTTGAGCCAGCGGTCATGATAGACCTTCATAATCATTAAGAAAACCAATTAAGTCGGTACTTTGCGGTCTGTTGGACTAGTACTTTGTACCCATTGCGCTCGCTGATAGATGCTGCACTAAGCCTTACTCATTTGCCTGCCGGCAACCAACGGCTGATCGCACGGTAAATGGCAAACACAATGGCCAGTCCGGAGGCGGCCAGAGACAGTAACAGTAAGGCATGAATAAACAAGCTGCTCCAATGACTATGATCATGCCCATCATGGGCCTGAACAGTGTGGCTCATGGCTAACAGCCAAATAATTAACCAGCGCCAATCAACCCGTTGCATGATGATCTCCTTGCTTTGTGTGGTTAGTAACCTGATGTAAAACCATTGTATTGATAGGGATTCAGCAGTCTTTGTCGTGGCCTGAGTCGGTCGAAGCTGCCATGCTGTTGTTCAAACCGACTCAAGCGCTGGTGAGCACTCCGACATCCCCAAACCGTGCAGGCTGATTCTCCCTGCTTACAGAAAACCGCCATCATCTGCTGTTTTGCTGTGACTAATACCTGCCAGGCCAGTCGCAGGCTGTTTTCCCGCTCATAAAGCTCGGCCAGATTGTGATAACTCACCAGTAACGCTTCAACAGTGTGCCGGGATACGGGCCACTTTTTTACCAGCGTTCTGGCCAAATCGATGGCTCTAAAGTAATAAACCATTGTTATCAGGGTGTGATGAAGCTCAAAGTTATCATTACCTGTCGCTATCACTTCCCGCCACTTTGCGTATGCGGCGTCAGACTGACTCATGATGACCTCCTGAGTTAATGCCGACTGGCACTGCAGTCAGTAAAGGCCGCTATGGCCTGATGAGCAGCCAATTCCTGATAACTTATCGCGGTAATCAGATCGGCAACGCGGCGCTGCATGGCTGCCTGGTAATCCAACAGTCCCAGGGCACCGTAGGCGTCGCAAATCAGTGTCGTAAGGGCAAAAACTTTTTCAATCAGTTGTCGGTTCTGACCTTCCTCTACCTCCAGCAAAATCGCGGTGATATCGAACGCGCAACCTAAGTAGGGAATACATTCGCGATACTCACCGTCGTAAAACAGGGTCGTGCCCTGAAACTCATCCCGGGCTAAAAAATTAACCGCCTCCAGTGGATGGCTATAAAACCAGTCGGCGTGTTTGGTACATAAAAAAGAAATTTCCATTGGCATGTCCTCCTGACTTAAACATACGCCACTTCAGACTTATTGCAAATGATAATTGTTTGCATTAGCATAAAATTACATTCAGTGGACTACAATGGTAGATGCTATGACACAACACATTGCCAAAGCGCTCGTGACATCGGCCAATTTAAAGCAACAGATCAGAATGGCATATCACCCGGATGATCCACAGTTGCTTAAGCGCTATATAAACTTAGCCCTCGACAGCGCAAATACTGCCGGGGCATCGTCCGAAAAAATTCGTATCCTGCTGGACTGTGCGGCGCTTTTGCTCGAGACAGCCTGTGATCAAAAGATAGTGCTGAGCTGGCGCTACCAGTGTCTCGACCAGATTTACCGGCCGCAGCTGGCGGCCGAAAAGCAAAGTATTACAGCCGGTGATCACCATCGCGTGAGGCAGTTTAGTCATCTGTTTACTCACCTCACGCCGACATTTTTTAACTAAGGACCTCAATTATGACCACCTCAACTGAAACACGAATCGAACAAGACAGCATGGGCGAATTGGAAGTCCCTGCAGAAGCTTTATATGGCGCGCAAACCCAGCGGGCAGTCAATAATTTTCCGGTCAGTGGCCAGTCTATGCCAGAGGCTTTTATCAGAGCGTTGATCACGGTAAAAAAAGCGGCGGCTCAGGCCAACGTCACATTAGATACGCTGGACAGTGATATAGGTGATGCGATTTGTCAGGCCTGCGACCAATTGCTCAACGCGCCACAGCTCATGGCTCACTTCCCGGTCGACATCTTTCAGACCGGTTCAGGCACCAGCACCAACATGAACGCTAACGAAGTGATTGCCAGGCTGGCCAGTCAGCAGTCCGGCCTGTCTGTTCACCCCAACGATCACGTTAATTACGGCCAGAGCAGTAACGATATTATCCCCACCACTATTCATGTGAGTGCCGCCCTAGCCCTGAAGAAGGAGCTCTTACCGTCACTCAGCCACCTGTATCGCGTGATAGGTAACAAGGCCAGTGAGCTAAAAGATGTCTGTAAAACCGGCCGTACTCACCTGATGGATGCTATGCCGGTGCGTATGGATCAGAGTTTATCCGGCTGGCAGGCACAAATAGGCCAGCAGATTAAAGCATTGAATGGCCACCAGCCAGCTATACAAACACTGGCACTGGGTGGTACAGCGGTTGGCACCGGCATTAATGCGCACCCCGATTTCTCAGCCATATTTAATGAAAAACTGACTGCGCTTAGCGGCATCCCTTTTCAGCCGGCAGATAACTATTTCGCACTTATTGCCTCGCAGGATACCGCGGTTACCTTATCTGGTTTGCTGAAATCAACCGCCGTGAGTTTAATGAAAATCAGCAATGACTTACGCTGGATGAATTCAGGCCCTCTGGCGGGGCTCGGCGAAATCGCGCTGCCTGCTCTGCAACCCGGCTCCTCCATTATGCCGGGTAAGGTAAATCCGGTTATCCCGGAAGCCGTGGCGATGGCTTCGGCCCAGGTTATAGGTAACGATGCCGCCATTACGGTTGGCGGTCAGTCAGGTAACTTTGAGTTAAATGTTATGCTGCCAATGATTGCCAGCAATCTGTTAAGTAGCTTTACGCTAATGGCCAATAGCGCTTCGTTACTGGCAGACAGTGCCATCAGCGGCTTTGAGGTATTAAACGAGAATCTGGAAGCTGCTTTGGATAAAAACCCGATACTGGTCACGGCGCTGAATCCCATTATCGGCTACAACAAAGCCGCCGAAATTGCCAAGCGAGCCTACAAAGAGAAGCGACCGATTGTTGATGTAGCCGACGAAATGACCGACCTGTCACGGCAAGAATTAACCGAGTTACTCGACCCGAGAAAGCTCACCGATAACAGCCAGTAACATTGGCGTTGAAAATCAGTCAATGATGTTCGCTCTGACAATTCTTACAGAACGGCGTCAAACAGCTCCAAGCGGGGCGGGCCCGCGTAGAAATCGCGACTCTGGCCTGCCCCGGCATGGGCTTTTTTGAACGCGTCAGACTTCACCCAGTTGTCAAAACTTGCTCGGCTTTCCCAACAAACGTGGGTCGCAAACAAGGTGTATTCCTCAAATGTTTCGCCTTGCAGTAAATGGAACGACTCAAACCCCGGCACCTCATCAAGAAAACTTTCCCGCTGTCGCCACATTTCGATAAAGGCCGCTTCACTGCCCGGCTTCACCTTAAAACGATTCATTGCAATAAACATCTGACTGTCCTTTTCAATAAAAGTCATTCACTATCGTGATCGGTAGTTCTAAGTGGTGCAACCACCATTTTGAAAAACAAGGTTGCCAGCGCCGTTATTAAACTGGCAAACAAGGACCAGTGTAGCGCTCTGTCAGCCTCCACTTCGAGGCTAAGCAACACAAAGAACACGGCAAAATAACCAAGCCCGGCTGAAATGATGACCGCCGAATAGTGTAATGCATTATTGATAAGCGTATCTTTATTCACTTGATTCTCCGCTAGCTACCATGGCCCTAAGGCACAGGCTACTCGTGTTTTGCCTTCAGCGCATCGTTGTCTGGCGGCGAGCCAGCATCCAGAAATCCATCGATAACCGTTTGTTCATGCTCGGTAAATGCGCTGTTGAAATTGTCCGGATGAACAGGAATAGCGCGGCGAAGCGGCGGCGCTATGCGTTCATTGGCGCGCGCCAGTTGTCGGGTAAATTGGGCTGGAGAGATACGATTATAAGTGAAGACACCAGGCTTGCCGCTGCCGGTTGTAGGCGTCAGCAAATCATCATGCTCCAGCAAAAATGCATGTTTAAACACCGCCTGGGACTTGCTGAAGTCAGCGTTGGTGCTGCGTAGCAATGCGGCCTCTGGCAGCGCTTTGACTCGAACTGTTCCGTTGTTTTTCTGCCAGGTAACACCACAAACACTAATAACCAGTGCAGTATTTCGCGTTGCGGTGATTGCACGGGCAAAGGGCGAGTCGGGCGGCAGTCGGTCCAGCGTTTCGACCACATTAGCCAGGGAATCCGGCGATAGCTTTTCCAGTGTTACTTTCCCACTGTTGGCGGTATAAGTCAGCTTAAGGGTATTTTCCAGATAATACACCTCACCGGTATCCTGCCAAATGGAGCCGCCAAGCTGCTCTGGTTGGCTAACATCGGTTTTCTTCGCGGCGCTGTTGAAACGTTTTAATAGCCCGGGTAACACTGCCATTTTCCCAAAAAGTAAACCTGAAACTGATACGGCGGGAGCAGAAAACTGGTTTATTTCAGGCGCTTTCTCAAGTCGCTAGTAATGCGGCCGGCTCCAGATAAAAGCCATCACAGCACAAAGCGTAATCCCCTGGATGGTAAGCAGTGCCGGGCGCAGGTCCATGAATATTGATAAGGTGTAAACCACTACCACCGATGCCGTGGCTGCGTATTTCGCAGCGAGGCTAATTGCGCCGCTGCGTTGCCAGTCGGCTATGGCCGGGCCGAATACGCGATGATTAACTAACCAGTCATGGGCACGATGGGAGGAGCGGGCAAAACAGTAGGCCGCGAGCAACATAAAAGGCACCGTAGGCAATAAGGGCAATACCGCGCCAATACCCCCTAACACCACACAAGCTACGCCCAGTAGTAACCAGAGAGGTCGCATCATAGACAAACGGGAAAGATTGTAAGACTTTGGCTCGTTCACATTTACACCTTAAACTTGCCTATAATGCCAAGTAACTCCTGGGCAGACGTAGCTTGTTCAGATGCTGCCTGGCTTGCGTCTGAGGCAGCACTGCTACCATCAGTAGAAAGCTGATTAATATCCACAATGATACGATTAACCTCAGCCGCCACGGAGTTTTGCTCCTCCGCCGCGCTGGCGATTTGCAGATTCATTTGTGAAATCTCACTGACTAACTGAGCGATTTGCTGCACACTGCTGCCCGCTTTCTGACTATAGTGCACCGTTTGTTCTATCTGATGATTACCCGATTCAATAGTCGTTTTAGCCTGCACGGACGCCTGCTGTAACTTGGAGATCATCGTATTAATCTCTTCAATGGACGACTGCGTTCGTTGCGCTAAAGAGCGCACCTCGTCGGCCACTACTGCAAAACCACGCCCCTGTTCGCCCGCTCTGGCTGCTTCTATCGCCGCATTGAGTGCCAACAGGTTAGTTTGCTCAGCAATGCCACGGATGACATCCAGTATCCCACCTATATTCTGACTGTCCTGATTAAGCGCCTCAATAACCTGAGTCGCCTGCTGCAGACTTTGACTTAGCTGGTCGATTTCTTTTATCGTAACTTCGATGCTGCTAACCACCTGCTGGCTGGACTTATCGGCTTCCTGCACTCTATCGGCAGCCACTGCGGTGCTCGATGCAATACCCTGAATTGACGCTTCCATTTGATTGAATGCCGTGGCCACCTTAGTCACTTCGTCATGCTGAGCATCTACCCTTTGTTGGGCGGTCTGGCTGCGTTTTAATGCATCACCGGCGCGACCGGAAATATCCTGACCGGCCGAGGCTACGCTACGAAAAATATCCTGCAAAGATGCTAAAAAGCGATTAATACCACTGGCTAACTCACCAATTTCATCACCGCGGCCGATATCCAGCCGGTACGTGAGATCGCCTCCAGATCTTGCCAGCCCGTCAATTCGCTGTTGTAACTCTTTTAGCGGCGCTGCGATAGATGTTGCAAAAATCAACGACAACCCAACCGCAATAGCAGTCGCGATAACCAATACCACCATAATCTGAATCATACTGGCGGAGATAATCGCCAGCGAATCAGCACTCACCCGATTAATCCACCCGCGTAACTGACTCGAAAGTGTCGTCAGGCTTTTCTCAATATCGGTTTGTAGCGCATTAATTTCTCTGGAATTCGCTATATATTGTTCGGCAATCGATCTGATTTGAGCATTAGCGCGTCGAGCGGCCATAGCATTTTCCAGCATCGCTGTCCCCTCCAGCAGTACTATCGCACGATCGGATGCTGCATCGAGTTCGTCAATGAACTTTATCAGCGCATCAGCCTTGTCCAGACTAACCGTGAGTTCATTGAATAATATCCAAATCTTATAGTTATTATTGGTATGTAGCAGCGCGTCACGTATGACCTGGCGCTCAAAGGTCGATACTGACTGGCGCTCGCTTTCATCGGCTAACCGATCACTCATGCTATAGATAAAGTTGTTAGACTCCGCCATGGATGCATTGACCACATCAACCATTTGCGCCGCCAATTCACGGTTTGTGTTAAACAACCCATTTATCTGACTGGCCTTGTCACTGGTGGATTTAAGCGAATCGGCCATATTCCTTTCGCCATTTATCTCCACTGCGACTAACTTTCTCTCTGTATTAGCAAACTCAGCACTGACCTGGTCGAACTGACTTCGGGTGTTAATAAAGCGATCAACGGCCAGGGTAAGCCCGGTAATATCCTCTGCCAGTTGGCTGCTCAAACTCATTTCCTGCTCTGCTGTCTCTATTGCAGACTGGTTACGCAGGTAAAGAAAAACCACAATCAACAAAATAACAATAAACAGAACAACCGGAGAAAGTAGTTTCCCCCGCACACTAATGTTTGACAATAAAGACGACATAGTAAAACCAGGCATAGTTAATTTATGTTCAAAGCGCGCCGCTTTTTACTCGTAGTAAACGGCCATCACACGCCACTATTTTGAATAATGCCAAAGGTCGATAACCGAGGCACCGACAAAGCTGACCAGAGTATTTGCGTTGCAACCATAAACCCAAAGACACGTCTCAGAGCTTACTTGAAGCTTAGCAGCCACGCCGTATTCTGCCAGCGCGATAACAAGCTGATATTCTGATGAATATCTATGCGGAATTAGCAAAAACGATGAATCAATCCGCTGTCAGTGAGATAGCTCTACGGGGGCTGAAAATAAACTGTCTGATGGTCAGGATGTGCCTGGTAGCAAACCGACAGCTGGTCCTGCGCCACTTTTAAAGAATGTGTGGGGGTGTAGATAATCGCGAGAGTCAGCTAACCGCCCTTTGCTAAAGGCGATTAGCCGGGATGGGTTAGCTAACGATAAACGCGCCTTTCATGATGGCAAAGTGGCCAGGGAATGAACAAAAGAAAGTGTAGTCTTCACCAGCGGTTAAACCGGCAACATCTATCGTGATCGTGTCCTGCTCGCCGCCGCCAATAATTTTGGTGGCCGCGATAATACGCTCATCGCCCGGTGGCAGGTAATTGTTATCCGGACCTGCTTTCAGGGCGCCGTTAACAATTTCCTGGGCATCGGCAGTAGTCGATAAAACCCAGTTATGGCCCATGTATTTCTTGTCCAGCTGTCCGGTATGCTTAAGCGTTACCTCAAAGGTATCGCACGAGGCAGGCACAGACATTTCTTTCATGTTGAACTGCATCATATCGTTACTTTCGATAGTCACAGCGCACTCATCAGCCAGGGTAAAACTACTAAAGGCTACCAGCAAAAACGCTAAACACTTTTTCATAGACATACTCTCATCTGTTAAATAAGTCTATATGTACCACTCGGCATAATGGATTAACATTATCCCTTAAGCCGCATCTGTACTACTTATGAACTACTGCCTGATTAGTATTTGCCGTAAGCACCACACCCTAATAGGTATCGCGATGATAACGCTGTTCATCAATAAGCAGCATTAATGCATCTTCACCAAGTATGTCAGTTAGCGTTTGGTGCACTGCCTGCCCCATCCCCTGATGGCTGCCGCATACATAAATATGCGCTCCCCGGGCGATTAGGTTTTGCAGTTCATCAGCTGCAGCGACCATGACATCCTGTACATATTGCCCTGGCTCGCCTCGCGAATAGGCCTGCTGAATCTTAAGCCCGGCAAACCCGGTTTGCCACGCTTCAATAACGGCAGGAATAACATTATCCAGTTGCGGCGACTGCTCGCCGTAAATTAACCAGATATCGGCGTCACTTTTAGCATGATATCGTTTTGCCAGTTGTGCCCGAATGCCCGCCAGACCACTGCCCGCACCAATGAGCACAAGTGGTGAATCATTTTGTGTAATATGGCACAGCGGATTGTCTTTCACGTAAGCATTAAATGGCTCTTCACCGTTCGCATAGGTGGTCAGCCAGCCGGAGCCGATACCTGGCGAACCATTTGGGTGATACTGTTTTCTGACAATCAGTTTTAGCTGCCCTTCCTCAGGTACAGAAGCAATGCTGTAACTGCGCAAAGATAACAAGGGCATGCTTAGAATGTATTGCTCTGCATTCCCAGCCCCGGATAAATCAGTCAGTTGGCGGGTTTGCAATACAAGCTCAAGCGGGGTTGGCGTGCCCTCAACAGCGATGACCGTATCCGGTTTAAGATCATGCTTTTCAAGCCATTTAGCGATGGCCGTGTTAGTGTTGTGGGGCTGAATGTCGAGAATGTCACCGGCCTGCCAGGCGGGCAATGCCTGATCGGCATCCAGTGTCACCATGAAAAGTTCCCGGCCGTCTGCACTGTTGAGTTGCTGTTGCTCAGTGACCCGCCAGGGACTTGAAGTAAGAGGACTATCAGCCCCCTCAGAAACATCACCCGGCAGGGGCTGCGACTGTGCCCGGTCGATTTTTTCGAGATCTGCAATGGCTGTAGCACCGGCCTGTTGAAGGGCATCATCGAGTTGCTCGCCAAAAGCACAAAACGCCGGATACTGACTATCCCCCAGAGCGATCACTCGGTATGAAAGGGATTGAAGTAATGCGGTATTGTGCTGTTTATTATGCTGTTGCAACGCCCGGTAAAATCGTCGGCCATTATCGGGTGGCTCACCGTCACCATAGGTACTCACCACAAACAGTGCATCGCTTGCTTTACGCAATGTATCAATGGCCAGGTCGTTTAAGGCGATGACTTTCACCGGGCGGTCTGAACCCAGCAAATCAGCCTGGAATTCGGCCAACTGTTTTGCCGTGCCGGTTTGGCTGGCGTAAGCCACAATAAACGCACCGGTAGTGACATGCCGCTGCTCTCGTTGCCGGGCATAATGGCCAACAATGATAAAGCCTACCCATGCGCAATAAGCCAGGCAAAGGGCAATAGCCAGCCACAGTCGTTGGTTATCTGTCATTCAAACTGCTCCCCGCCCGGCATCAATGGATAAAAACCAGAGCGATGATCACCGGGATCAATAATCCCAGCGCGGTGACGGGCCAGGTTGACTGTTTGTGAGAGGCCTGTTTTACCAGTAACCATAACCCGGTCAGAGTAAACACAATCATGGCAATGGCTATGACATCGATAAACACAAACCACACCGCCCCGGTATTACGGCCTTTGTGTAAATCATTAAAATAAGCAATCCAGCCGCGCTCTGTACCTTCATATAGCAGCGCTGCGTCATCCACGTTGATGGCCAGCCAGCGATCGGCGCCGGGCCCCGGCCAGGCCAGGTAAAACTCCATGCCATCAAATTCGCCTGCCACATCGGCCGGAACACTAATACTGTGTTCACTGGCCAGCCACTGGCGAACCTCTAGTGGCGTAGGCATTGCTGCCATGGGTAAGTCCTGTAAGTGCGTTAACACACTGGCGGGCACTTCACTTTCTACAGTGGTAACGGAAATTGATGCAGGGATGACTGCGGCGTGATTAAGCGTAATGCCGGTAACGGCAAATAGCAGCATGCCAACCAGCGAAACGGCAGCACTGATCCAGTGCCATTGACGGGCCGTGCCCAGTGAAAATCGCATAACGAAATACCCTTATCGTTGCTATGCAGTGCGTGCTGTGAACCCATTGGGGACAGGTATATTCTGGCTGTCAGGGCACCTTTGCAGAAAAGTAAATGATAACCATTTTTATTTAACCGTCAACACGCAGGTACTACACTGGTCTCGGGAATCAGGGGTTTAAACTTTGTGAGGACTGTAAAACTGAGAGTGGGGAGTAAAACAAACCAGGGTTATGCTACCGCGGATGCCAGCTGTTCAGGCATCCACGGCATCAATTGAAGTATTCAGGCAGGGCCAAACTGTTTGTTAAGGTAACCAATAATTTGCTTGGATTCGTAAAGCCACTCTTCCCGGCCATCGCTGTGCTGAATACGTAAACAAGGCACCTGCACTTTGCCGCCGCCCTGAATTAGTTCTTCCCTGTGCGGTGAGCCCTGCACGGCGCTGCGCTTTTCAATGGGTACGCGCAGTTTATGAATAGCTCGGCGGGTTTTGACACAAAACGGACAGGCAAAAAAGTGGTAAAGGGTCATCCCCTCAGCAGCCTGAGCAACCTTTTGCTGTGCTTCCGGGGTACGCTTCACCCGACTCCAGCGGGTTACTACATCAACGGACACAATAACCAGACCCAGTGCGTTGCGAACAAGTTTTACAATCATTAACTGAATGTCCTTGGGTTGAAAAAAGAACGCAGTATAGTCTTTTTAACCGTTAAGAAAAAACCGTGTGACAAGAAAAAGCCCGGATTAACCCCGTGAACAGCTCATCGGTAGTGAGTGAATCAGCGAGATGGCGATTTAAACAGGTGTGGGCGTTCAGCTTTACTCTATCGGGGATATTATTGAATTCGTTACACGCATTCACCGGAGGAATAATGCTTTCCAGCACATCATCAATCAGCAGACAGGCATGTGCCAGCACAATTCTGCGCCCGCCCGGGGCAGTCAGCACGCGCTGCGCCGTGCCCACTATTTTCTGGCCGTTAATGTTCAGGTTATAGTCGCCATCACAGTAAGCATACTCGGTAGCATGAATGTCGGCGCTGATATCCAGGGCGGCAAAGAATGCCAGCAAACTATCACAAAGCTGCTGATAAGCGCCTTTAACCGAATAAGACTGCGTTGCAGTTAGGGTGTACATGTGAGCAATATTGAGCATGGCCGGGCTTTGTGGAACCGGCGAACCGCCTGACCGGCGCTGCAAAATGTCCCAACCCCGTTGAGCCAGCCACTCACTTAACGGTTCGGTTATCTGCCACTTTCTACCTGCCGGTAAAACGATGGCCGGCGCTGTACAGCGCCACAATAATAAAGCCTGGCTAAAGTTGCCCTGCTTTACCTGTTCCAGCAACAGTTGCTCTTTTTCCATCGCCTTAACACAGGTAGTGGCCGGCAACCGAACTACCCGATGCTTTGGTTTATCGCTCATTTAGGTTTAAGTTAACTTTAAAGACCCTGGCCGAATAACACCACAATCCACAGGCACTGGCCAGCAGAATTATTTAACCCTTGCAGCCTTCTTACAAAAGCACCTGTGTATCTAGCGCTGCGAACTGCCAAAAAGGGTTTTCATCTGATTGGCCATTTCTACAAACTTTTCTTTAATCGTGCGTTTAAGGCCAATATCTACGCCGCCCATCAACACAATGCCTTCCACTGTGATAGTCGGTGCCTGCCGGTCAGCGATTGACGGGGCTTTGTTATCCAGGCCGCCCATTAAACAAAAAGCTTTGGTCACCACATTAACATTCTCCGGCACTTTGATATCGATACCGCCCATCACACACAACACTTTAATAGTGACGTTTGGGGTAGTAAACACAGCATCAGTAAAGTCGATATCTGAGCCGCCCATGAGACTTAGCACACGAATTTCGGCCGGTACTTTCCAGCGCCCTGAGCGATCCGAACCACCCATAATATTGATTACGGTTTCGTTTTCCGGCACATCACCGGCACTGTAATTAATATTGAGCTTTCTCTCTTTTTCGCGGGTGTAGTCACCATCGACCTGCATGGTGAGATCAGCCGCGAGATCGGCGATTTCATGATGATCCTGACTGGCCATGGCTTTATCCAGCCGGCGTTCAAACGCATCGGCCGAAATCACTCCATGACTGTAGTGATAAATCAGCTTATCGATAACTTCTTCCCTGACCTGTTCGATAGGACGATCTTCAAGTTTAACCATGACGGTGGCTCCCTGTATTAATCAATGCCATTTAAACTGTGTACTTTTAAGCAATTGCCGCGCCAGATAATAAACCGCTACTTTTCAGAAATTTAGAAAAACAGCATTGCGCTAAATAAAGCTTTACCACTAAGTGTTGGTCAATTACACCGCTTAGTGGCCTGTCTGACAAACCGCCCATAAGGCGTGTCGATTAACCGTTAAATCTGCTACATTACTGTGTTTTACGCAGAACTCTTAATCAACAATAATGCTTATGTCTTCAATTTCTTTTCCTGATACCGCACTTCGTGCTGTGTTTTTTGCCTTAGTACTGGCAGCCACCGGCTGCAGCAGCACTCCATCAACTGTCGACAGTGAAGTTAGCGTCGCCGAAGCAGACACCTTCGATGAAATTGCACCGGTTGTTGCCAACCTCAATAGCCAGTACGGTGCCGAAAACGTCCTTATCGTGGCCGACATTGATAATACCCTGCTGACCAGTGCCACCGATCTGGGCGGCGATATCTGGTACCAGTGGCAACGCGGTAAACTGCCGGTTAAGCCGACGCCGGAACAACAGGTGAGCTGCCTGTTTGAAGACACTATCAGCCTGCTCTATGAACTGGCGCCAATGAATCTTACCGAACCTCAGGCCCCGGCGTTACTCAACGATTGGCAGAAAGCCGGCAATACCCTGCTGTTACTCACTTCCCGCGCGCCCAAAAATCGTGCGGCAACCGAGCGCGAACTGTTACGCCACGGCATTGATGTTAGCCAGGCAGCGCTTACGCCTGTGGATAACGCTAACCCGGTTTACCGGGAAAAACTTGAACGTGAAATGAGTTACAGTCGCGGCCTGATGATGACCACAGGTATGAACAAAGGCACCATGCTGGAGTGGATCCTCAACACAACTGGGCGTGATTTTGACGCCATCGTGTTTGTCGATGATTCGCAACACAATATCGAAAATATGGATAACGTCTGGCAGCAGCACAACACCGATATGCGGATTTTTCATTACACCCATGTAGAAGCCGAGCGCAAAAAACTGCAGGGGCAGGTACTCACAGAGGTGCAGGCGGAGCGGATGGCCAACGATTACGCAAAGTTAATCGCCACGCTCAATAGCATTTTCCCGGCCCGTCAGAATGATGGGCAATGCCTCGGCCAGTAGGCCATATATCAAAGACCCGGCTGTTTGCCGGGTCTTACCCCCTATCAGAGCCTTTGGTTAATAGCACCCCGGTAAGCATCAATAGCGGGTAACAGGCTGCAAAGCAGTGTTGCCAGCATTATCGCGCCAACCACCATTGCGGTATGCAGAGTTAGCAGATTTGCCGAAATAAACATCCCGTAGTGGCTGGCTAACCATTCTTTGGCCACGGCAAACACCCCGGTTACCAGCGCTACAGCGGTAACACTCGCCGCGCCCGCCAACAGCATGGCTTCAATCAGAATTAAGCGAAATATGGTACCGGCCCCGGCACCAATGATACGCAGTACGGCGATTTCTTTTTCACGTTGCTGCATCGACGCCAGCAACATGGTGGATAGTCCGAACAGGGATGACAGCATAATGAGCAGGCTAATAAAACGCAGCAGGTTCTCGATGCTTGACATCATCTGCCACATTTCGGTAAGCGCTACGCCCGGTAAAATCGCCATCAGGCGATCATCTTCATAATTGTTCAGCTCCCGTTGCAGGGTAAAGGTAGCAAACTTACTGGTGAGGCCCACCATCACTGCGGTAACGCTGTCGGGTTGCACTGCCGGGTTAGTCACGTTATCCGGCTGTTCTAACACGCTATCAAGCTGAGCATGCGGCAAATGCATAGCCTCAATTCCCTGCAATGAAACGTGCACGGTTTTATCCACCGGCGTACCGGTGGGAGCCAGGATACCGGTAACGGTAAAAGGTGAGTCGTCATGATTCTGGAAACTCACCGCACCAAGGCCGTGAGCAATCACAATGTCATCACCTGGCTGATAATTAAGCGCACTGGCCACATCAGCGCCCAACACCGCGCCAAAGACCCCTTTAAAGGGTTCCCCCTGGCTAAACACTAAAGGCTGTTTGTTACCAAATTTATAGTGGTCAAAATACTGCTGATTGGTGCCGAGCACGCGATAGCCATGATGGGAATCCCCTAATGAGACTGGAATGGCCCAGTTTACCTGCGGGTGTTGTTGCAACATCTCATAGCTGGCATAGCTGATGTTATTGGTTGGGCTGCCCATGCGAAATACCGTGTAGAGCATCAGGTTTAATTGACCGCTTGGCGCACCGACGATGAGATCGACATCCGATACTGTGCGGTTAAAGCTCTCCTGAGCCTGTAATCTCACGTGCTCTACACTCAGCAACACACTTACGCTAATCAACAGCGACAAAAAAGTAAGTGCCAGCGATTTACCGCGACTACGCAAACTGCTTAAGGCAAAAGACATCAGCATGATGAAGCCTCCGCAGGAGTAGTAATTGCGCTTAAGGCTACACTTTTATCCAGATACTGACTCAGGCTCTGATCGTGACTAACAAAAATCAAAGTAGTGTGATGCTGCTCACATAACTCGGTTAGCAGCCGCATAAACGCATCCCGCGCGTCGGCATCCAGCGCCGAGGTAGGTTCGTCCACCAGCAGGATCTCCGGCTGATTAATTAACGCTCGGGCAATAGCCACTCGCTGTTGCTGCCCCACACTTAGTTGGCTGGCCTGCTTGTTTAGTACCTCTGCCGGCAACTGCAATGCATGGATAAGTGCGGCAAGTTGCTCTTTGCCCGGCTGACTACCGCCGGCAAAATGCGCCGCCAGGGCAATGTTCTGCGCTACAGTTAAATGGCTCACCAGATTAAACTGCTGAAAGACTACACCAATGTGGCGGGCCCTGAATTTGTCACGCTTGCCCTCGCTCAGACTTGAAAACGGCTTGCCCAACAACGCTACGCTGCCCGTATCCGGGGTCAGGATCCCAGCCAGCAGGTTTAGCAAAGTTGTTTTCCCCGAGCCTGAGGGCCCATACAAAAACAGACGTTCGCCCTGAGCTACCTGCCAGTGAGGAAAGCTCAGTCGGGAAGAGCTTTTGGGATACTGATAGGTCACATTTTCGAGGCTAATCGCCTGTACTGGTTTCGTTTCTGGCAATGTCAATTTTCACTACACCTTGTTGTTATATCCAGATTATACCCTTCGCCGATGAATTGAAACGGTCACTCACCCTGCCTTAGCGACAAAGAAACGAGGAGACCCTTACACCGGCATAATAAATGTTATAACATAACCAAAACAAGCAATAAAACGGACCGATTTTCATGACAACCAGCTCCATTCCTGATCGTCGACTCAGTAAAGCAAGGGGTTTTAAGGCGCGGATAACTTTAGTCGTTATTACGATGTTCTGCCTTATAACATCTGCCTCCAGCGCTGCGGCACAATATCGGGAAGTCGAATGGACTGAGCTGATGCCCAAAGAAGATTTGGCTGCACTGCTTGACCCACCGGATTTTCTCAACGGCATTGAAGATGGTTCCCAACAGGACTCTGTGGCGGCTCTTAATCAGCGAGACATCACTGATCAGAAGGCCGAGCGGTATCGTGAGGCGTTAAGCTCCACCCGGCCGATAGCCGAGTTTGACCAGCAAGCCATCAGAATTCCGGGTTACATTGTACCATTAGCGCAAAACGAGCAGCGTCGGGTTACCTCTTTCTTTGTGGTGCCATACTTTGGCGCCTGCCTGCATATGCCACCGCCCCCGCCTAATCAGATCCTGTTTGTAAATTATCCCCAGGGCATTGAGCTACAAAACCTGCAACAGCCCTTCTGGTTTGAGGGCAAGCTTAACATCGAAATCAGCAAACACGATTTAGGCACCTCTGCCTATACCCTGCATGTCGACAACTACCAACTTTACGAGTAACTACCATGAAAAAATCACTACTCATTTATACGACTGTAAGTGCTTTGTCTGCCAGTTCGTTCGTGGCTTCGGCTTGTCAGATGCATGCCAATGGCTTTGGTGCATTCGCTGCCTACCACAAAAATAACCGTTACGAAGCCATGATGAGCCAAACGGTAAACTATCCAACGGTGACCATGGCTAAGAAAGCCGTGGTAAAAGTAGGCAGTCAAAGCAATCAAAGTGTAAAGATCACTGTGCCGCTGAGTTATTACAACGTGAGCTTAACTGTTCGCGGTAGTGATGACATTAAATTACTGTCTGCCAGTAACCTCAAGCTAAGCGCGGTGTCTGACAATTACGATTTGGCCTTTACCTCAACAAAACCCGGCACCCATGAGATTACGGTTACGCTCAATGCCGTTTATGAAGGGTCTGCTTTCAGCACCAAACAAATACTTATCGTTGAGGCCGGGTGAAGGGCTTTCCTGCTTTCGGACAAATTGTTTTCATCCTCATCGTAGCCGCTGTAACAGGCGTGTTAGCTGGCCGCTTGTACTTTGCCGACGGTTTGTTACCTGGGGCACCGTTTGATTCCCACGGCAGCCCGCCCATTTACATTACGTCTGATCCCCAGTTACTGGCTCAGACTGAGTCGAAGCATTTTAAGCCTCTGGGATGGGCCGATTTACTCCCCCCGGCAGAGCAACAACTGCTTAATAAGTATCAGTCGGGGCCGGACCGCTCAATGGAAGATCAGTTCATCATAGCCATTGAAGCTGCAACTGATGACGCTTACCAGAACGCCTTGCACTCTACCGCGAGTGTGGCCACTCTGGAGGGCAAGGCAGTTACACTCAATGGCTTTATCGTGCCGCTGGAAGCTGATAGTGAACGTAAAGTGCTGCGTTTTTTCCTGGTGCCTTATTTCGGTGCCTGCCTGCATTTCCCGCCGCCCGCACCTAATCAGATGGTCTATGTTGTGAGTGACAGCGGTTTTATGCTGGCAGATATCAATAGCGCCTATTCGGTTTCCGGCATCCTGGGCAACGCCTTGTATGAAGACCCATTAGGTACCGCAGCTTACGTGATGGACGCAGTCACCATCAGCCGTTTTAACGGCCAGCCCGACGACTTCAGAATCCACCCAAAATAATGGGGTCAGAGTACATTAATCTGGCTTTTAATGTACTCTGACCCCATTATTTGTTGGTTTACATCGCATCCAGCGTTAGCAAGAGCCGTGACTGGCTGCTCTCTACCTGCGGCGAGCGATGTACCAGCGGCGTGTGTTCATTGCCTGCCCACATTGAACCTTTCAGCAGCGCAACCTCTCCTTCCTGCAAGGTATTGATGTGTTTGCTGTGATTATCAACATCACAAATCAGCCTGCCATCCTCAATGGCAATACACTGGTTAGGTAGCCACTGCGTACCACTGCCGTTATAGGTCATCACCAGGCGACAAGGCACCCGATCGAAATGAAACTTCGGGCACATGGCACTGCTAAGCGTTCGCAGGCGCAGGCCCACTAACTCAGTGTCGAACAAACAACCAAACATATCCACCAGCGCCGCCACGTCTTCACTTAACGCTGGCTGCCACTGACTGAGTGAATAATTCGCCTGCAGTGTTTTGAGAGCTTCACTAACCGACACTTCTTCTGTGACATTAAGTGTAAGCCCGGCGTTTATGCCTTGCTGTACTGCATATTGCACGGATCCCGCCAGTGGTCGTTGCCACACTGCCATGTTGACCTGCGGCTCATAAATATCGGCCAGTACATCGGCCTGTCCACCAAACGCTTGCTGCGGCATTGCCACATCAATATCACGACTAAAGGAAAATGCAGTACTCATGCTCAGGCCTCCCAGGCTGGAAATGGGTCGGGTAATAGCTGCCAGCCAGCGCGCCCTTCTACCAGCATTTCATCGTCTAACAAACAGTTGTCCAGTGCATCTCGGATCGCTTTTTCGTTAAGATCCTGGCCTATGAACACCAGTTCCTGACGCATATCCCCAAAAGGCTCCTGCCACTGCGCCATAATGGACTGGCGGTACTCTTCGTCTTCTGGCCAGTCTTTAGGATCTACCGCTTTCCAGAACATTCCCCCATAGCCGTAGCGGGCAATGCCACCAGCCTGGCTCCACTGACCGGCATAAAACGGTCGGCTGGCCAACCAGAAATACCCTTTAGAACGCAGCAGCTTACCGTAGCCGCGTTCGTTATGCAGGAAATCATAAAACCGCTGAGGATAAAAAGGCCGTCTGGCGGTATAAGTAAAGCTGCTGATCCCGTATTCCTCGGTTTCCGGAATATGCTCGCCGCGCATTTCCTTTAGCCAGCCTGGTGCCAGTTGCGCCTGCTCAAAGTCAAACAAGCCGGTACCCAAGACCGCTTTCACATCAATATTTCCCTGTGAGATAGGGATGATTCGGGCCCGGGTATTGAGCGTGGCTAAAATGGCCTTCAGCCGGGTAATGGCTGCTTCATCCACCAAATCGGTTTTGCTGATCAGTATGACGTCAGCAAATTCCACCTGATCAATCAGCAAATCGGCAACGCTTCGCTCATCATCTTCGCCCAATGATTCGCCAGCTTCCTGCAGGTATTTTGCTTCATCGAAGTCTTTGCTAAAGTTCACTGCATCGACCACGGTTACCATGGTGTCGAGCTGGGCAACATCGGCCAGGGTAACGCCGTCTTCATCCTCAAAAGTAAAGGTTTCGGCTACCGGCAACGGCTCAGAAATGCCCGTGGATTCAATCACCAGATAGTCAAATTTGCCGCTGTTGGCCAGTTCTCGTACCTCGATTAATAAATCCTCACGCAACGTACAGCAAATACAGCCATTGCTCATTTCCACCAGCTTTTCTTCGCTGCGATTTAAACTGACCTCGTTTTTAAGCACCGCCGCATCGATATTGATTTCACTCATATCATTCACAATCACCGCTACGCGCAGTCCTTCGCGGTTGTTAAGGATATGACTCAGCACTGTAGTTTTACCGGCCCCCAGAAAGCCTGAGAGCACAGTTACCGGTAAACGTTTTAGATTGTTCATACGATTTCTCTGCTTGTCGTTTGCATTTTCTGACTTAACTGATAGTTGCGTAAATGGGCGTAGGCGATAATCAACGACGCAACAATAGTGGCACCGGTTTCACCGATTTCGCCGAGGTAATCGTGGCCGTAAAGCGCGGTAACAAAGAGAATAGCCAGGCCAGTTAGTCCGCTGCCCAGTACGCTGTTTTTGTGGTGGTGGCGATAACCTGCAGCCAGCGCCGCCAGCCCCACAGGCAGCACAAAAAACAGGATAATCTGATGAAACAGCTCGTGACTGTCGGCAAACAATGCGCCAAATGATGGCAGGATAATCAATAGCAACGGTGTTCCGAGGCAATGGATAACGCACAGAGACGACAGCGCTATCGCCAGTTTGTCTCCCAGAGTTTGGTTTGGTCCCACGTTAGGACTCCTTAACGATTGAATCAGTACTCGGGCCACAGTTTTCGCATAACCCGGGGACTTCTAATGAATGACTGGATAATTGATAACCCAGCCGGTGTATATGTGCCTGGATGGCTGCCCCGGCACTTTTATCCAGAGTGAGTTTTTCTACCCCACAGCATTGTTGACAAGTGACATACAAACATACCGAGTTGTCAGCAACTTCTGCATCTTCCTGAGCAAGAAACTTATTAACAGAATGCAAATGAGCTATCAGATTAACGGATTTCAAAAATTCTAAAATCCGGTACACCGACATAGCGTGAATCGGCTTTTCGACAGCTTCGTTATATAGCTCAACAATTTCGTAGGCTGATAATGGCTTTTGCGCGTTAATCAGTACATCCAGTACCCGCTGGCGTTTAGGGGTCAATGCACCACGTAATTTACAAGACGGGCTGTCTTGCTGAGTCGACTCCTTTAGCGCCATTATCATTACACCTACCAGACCAGATCGCGCTTTTGCGGCGACACTTCCGCCTGTCCCTGACCCGCACTGACAATCCACTGCACGTCGATTTCGCCTAATGACGGTGCAATGTCAAACAAGGTTACGGTGATCCCGTTTAGCTTGCCATGGCATTGCAGCTGATAACGCAGCCTCACATCAGCGTGCTGTGTTTCATGCTCATCGTGGCCTTCGTGTTCATCGTTTCCTTCGTGATCGGCATGCTCTTCATGTTCATGGCTGTCGTGATGGTCATCAGCTTCATGATGCCCGCTGCCCGGCAAATCTACATCTTGCTCGGCCACCTCACAGTTGCCACCAAGGGTCGTAAACACTCTCTCGGGTATTGCCAGGCTTTCTTCAACGTTATGCAAGCGCTGTTTGTCTTGCTCGCTGTGCGCGGCGTGCTCAAACCCCACCACGTCGGCAGCCGGGAGATTGAATTCCAACTGCCATTGCTGGCCTTCCTGAGCAATCAGTAATTGCCCATGACCATGCACATGGGCCGAGCCGGCACCCAACACGGATGTGCTGCAACCGAGGCAACACACGGCTAACGCTGTGTACTTTTTTAAATGTGAGCCACTAATGCTTTTCGTCATGTTGTTCTTGCTCCCGTTAAAACAGATGTCCTCACCCCATTAAATGAGGTAAGGACAACGCGTGCTTAGTGCTCTTCTGCAATGCCTAGCCAGGTAATGGCTGCGGGTACGAAATCGAGCTCAATATCACCGGTTGTTTCGCCACTTTCCAAATCAATCACCAATACATGTTGCGCAATAGGATCGGCCACATACACAACCGCATCATTCTGAGCAATTGTCATTGAAAAGGCGCTATCTTCAGGCATCATCGCTAAGTCTTCATCGGAAATATCCAGGCGTTCTTCAACTTCCCAGTGAGTGTGATCGTCGTGGGCATGGCCCGATAACACCGTGAGATACCCCTGATCATCCAGAATCAAAAAGTGCTCGCCGTCATACGAAAACCCATAAGACACCACATGCGCATCGGTTTCAGGCTCCCAGTCGATAACTTCCATTTCGCCATGTTCAGGATCAATAGCGGCCAGTACCGCAGCGCCACCGCCGTGCTGTGAAGCGATACCTATAAAAGTTTCCACGTCGTGGTGCGCGTATACGGTGCCGATGCGCATGTCGTTAAGCTCATCGATATTATCGACCTTGAGCGACTCATACTCTTCGTCGTGGGCATGCAGCACTAACACACCATCGCTACAGCCAAACACTACGTGCTCGTCATTTAACGCCGCGCCGTGTAAATCAGGGCATTCACCGGCAAATAACTGCTCCTGCTCGTAGTCACCGTCGTGGAGGTGATAGATCCCAACACTGTCAGGCAATATCGGATTGGCTGATGTGGTTTCACTGTCATCACGACGTACCGAGGCAATGAGCATGTCATCCACAGGCTTGGCCACACCGTGCATATTGATGTTGAAAGTAAGCGTATTTACTTCTGCAGTTTCTACGGCAATATCCGTATCGGTAACCACTTGTACAGAAGCCGGTATACCGCTGTCGGCATCGCCGTCGTAAAAGACTGCGAGCTGGCCGTCATGCCCATCTACGTGGGTCGGTCGGCTACCATTGAGGGTAAAATCTGAATACGCCGGCGCTTCTTCGTAATCGTGTAAATGCTCGACATGATCTTCACGCCACAAGCCACCATCAATAAACTCCACCAGGTCATTGGCGCGGCTGCTCACCACCGCAAAGCGATAGTCTGCCGAATGCGTTACTGCGCTGCCCGAATGAGTCAGGCTAAACGTATCCAGTAAACTGTTGTCGTCTAAATCGTAAACTGCCAGCGCGTTCGAGTCAGCATCGGTTACCGTTAAGCGACCAGCACTCTCAATCTCGTACTCATCGTGGTTATGCTCTTCGCCCTCTTCATGATCATGCTCTTCTTCGATGGGCGGGAGTTCAGTAATGTTGGTTTCTGCATCACCACAACCGGTGAGCAGTATCGAGCTGATGGCGATAGCTAAAAACGATAATTTGCTTTGAGTGTTCATTTTAATTGGTTCCTTTAACTTTAATTCTCAACGACCTAGAAATAACCACGCACACCTACACCAACACTGCGGCCGGGGCGAGGGGCTAGATCTTTAAGGAATGAGGTGTGAACACGGGCTTCCGTGTCGGTCAGATTGGTACCTTTAAGGTAAACGGACATATCCTGATTCAGCAATTCAATGTCGTAAGACACAAAGGCATCAACCATGGTGTAGCCGTCTGTGGCCGTTTCAGTAGGCGCGGTGCGATCCTGCTCTGCATAATGGGTAATATCCAGATGAGCGCTGATGGTTTCGGTCTGATAGCTCAGCTGGGTACCCACACGCAGAGGCGGGGTTCTGGGTAAGTCGCCGCCGTCTTTTAACCGTGCACGCACATAGTCTGAGAACACCTGGGCTTTAAATTCATCGGTAAACTGCCAGGCCACCTGAACTTCAAAGCCGTGCAGGATGGCATCAGCCGAGCTGAATAAATACACCGGTAATTCTGCGCTATGGTCGTGCTCATCAGCTTCGTGATCGTGCGCGTCTTCTTCCCCATGATCGTGACCACTTTCGGCATAGAGTCCGGTATCTGTCTGGAAGTAATAATTATCAACCTGGTTGTAGAACGCATTGAACACAAAACCAATATCACCAGAGGTTTTACGCAAGGTAAAATCGATATTATTCGCCGTTTCCAGATCTATATTGGTAGTAGCCAGACCAAACGCGTTTTCTTCATTGCCGGAAAGGGCAAACAACGCGCCAACCTCATAGGTTCCGGTGCCGATGTGTGGGCCAAAAGATAATAGCTCTGAAGCGGAAGGGGCGCGTTGTGAGCGCGATACCGACAGACCCATGTTATATCCGGGCATGAAGTCCCAGACTAAGCCCGCCGACAATGAAACCGGCGTAAACTCCTGGTCGACGTCGAACACCCGGGTGAGTGATGCACTTTCTTCGTGCTCATGGTCGTGGTCGTCATCATGTGCGTCTTCCGCCTCTTCATCATGACCATGTGCGCCCAACTGCGGTAACAGCACTTCAGGCGCCTCCAGCGTTACCCGCTCTATCCGGGCACCGAGCTGCACCAATACATCGCCGAAGTGGCGCTCTTCCATCAACGCCAATGCTATCATTTGCGACTCAGAAGGCGGCGTAAAGGCTTCGCTTCCTTCAGCTGCAATCTCGCTGTCTTTGTAGTGCAGGCTAACACCGCCCTGCCATTGCCCTATTGCGGTATGCATTAACTCAACACGCAGTTCGTTGGTGTTATTCTCAAACACAGTACCCACCGCGCCACCCTCTATTTCAGAATGTTCGTAATCGGTGTGTCCGGCTCTGAAGTTGATGCTGCGCAACCAGTCGTTATTGAGTGTAAACTCGCCAAGCAGTTGTACTTTGGTTTGCTCGAGGTCAGCGAAAACCGCTTCTTCCTCGTCGTGATCATGAGCCTCATCCGCTTCGTCATGGTCGTGATCATGAGCATCATCTTCTTCAGCATGTTCATCGCCATGAGAGTGACCGGGAATACCGTACTCGCGGTTAAATTGCTCAACAGCTAAACCTATATAGCCGTTATCCAGCAGATAGCTGGCGCCAACGGTAAAACCGTTAGACTCTTCGGCACTGTTCGCCACACGGTGGGCTGCATCAGCGCCAGCTTCATCATTATCGGGCGCCACCGGCGTGTCGTAATCGTCAGACTCGCGCCAGTAACCATCAGCATAAAAACCAACAGCATCGGTACCGGTAGTCACATTAAAAGAACCCAGTTTTTGATTATTCACCGAGTCGGTTTCAAGCAACCATTCACCGCGGGTGTCAGAATCGGAGGGCACCCGACCGTCAACAACATTGACTACACCACCAATGGCGCCACTGCCATAAAATAAGGTTGCCGGTCCACGCAGCACCTCAATTTGCTGCGAGGTAGACGCTTCAGACGCCACCGAGTGATCCGGTCCGACGCGCGACACGTCACTGACATCAAGGCCATTTTGTGCAATTAACACACGAGGACCACTCAGACCACGAATGATGGGGGTACTGGCCACGTTACCATGAAAGTTCGATTGGACACCCGGCAGTTTTTCCAATGTATCCCCGAGGGTTGCCGCTTGTTGACGGCGTAAGGTTTCGCCACCGAGAACGTTTACCGGTGAGGCAGATTCCATAATGGACATATGCATAGGCGCTGCCACCACGTCTATGACTTCAATCGGTGAACGCTCAAGACGAAATGACATTTGCTCACTGCTGTTATCAGAAACGACAACAGTTTCATGCAGGTGAGCATAACCTGGCGCGTGAATATGCAGTACATATTCACCAGAATCTATCGCAGGCAGTGAAAAGTAGCCATTGTCATCGGCGGTCACCGATAAATTCAACGATTCGATTTCTATTTCTGCTTTAGCCAGTGGTTTACCACTTTGGTTAACCGCTTGTCCTTTAATCTCAGCAGCCTGTGAGATACCAGGCAGCAGCATGGTCATCACGATTGCCAGTTTATTTAATTTCACTTTTATGATCCATCTTGCCCAAAAGAAATGTGATGTTATAACATTTTATTATCTATCTCAATGGGCGAAACGGCCAGTATGTTGCCTCTCACCGGCTAATTGAGGCAAACTGTCGCAACGCTGAAATACCAAGTATATTTAATTAAAGGCTTATTTTTATTCATGAAACTGGAATTGATAGACAGCCGTCACATCCAGCCGTTATTGCGGATCGCAGCCGATAAGCGCATCGCACAAACGAGTGGCGTACCAGAAAACTGCACCGAGCAAGATATTGCGGAATGGATTAGCCGCAGCCTGCAGATGCCTGCCGAGGAAATGCACTTTGTATTGGTCGCCAACGACAAAGTGCTGGGCTGCTGCATACTAAAGAAAATTGACTGGCAAAGCAGGGAAGCCGAGCTCTCCTACTGGTTAGGTGTGGACTATTGGGGCAAAGGGCTGGGAAGCACCGCAGCCAGGCTAATGGCAGCAGCCGCTTTTGATATTCTGGGTATGAAGGCGCTTAACTCTCACTACCTGAAATCAGGCAATGCGCCCTCTGGCCGCATTCTTGAAAAGCTTGGATTTGAAGCTGATCCCTCCAGACAAGACCTGCCAGCCGAAGGCCGGTTTCTCATTAAGCCAGGCGACGTGTGGACCTTTGTAAAACTCAGCCGCACAACCTTCAGCTAAAAGGAATAATGGGGTCAGAGTACATTAATAGCTTTATTAATGTACTCTGACCCCATTATTTTATGATTTTAAAACTGGTATTTAACGCTTACGTTGTAGTTAACCGGTGAGCCAGGAATGGTCCATAGCTTGTGGTAGGAGTTTTCAAAATACGTTTTATCGAACAAGTTATTTACGTCGAAGCGAACGCTCAGTTGCTGACTAAGCTCTACCGACGCGGCAAGATTTACCAGCGTATAAGACGGTAACAGATAGCCCGCATCCGTGGTCTCGCCCAGGCGATCTCCCACATATCGTACAGTGGCGGAGAAAAAGGCTGGCCGTGCCATCACTTCATTAAAGTGATTCAGCGATACATACCCCGAGTTTTTGGCAATGTTGATCAGGCGCGAACCTTTCGGAATCGGCACTCCCCAATCCAGATTATTCACTTCATTAGCGGTTTTCGCATCGGTATAGGCATAGCCCAGGTCGATACTGGTATTAACGGACAAATCGGTAGTCAGCTGAAACTCAACGCCCTGGCTTTCTACTTTACCCAGAGTAGCGGAAAATCCGGTATTGGGTTCCGCAGTCAGCATGTTGGTTTTTTCAGCATCATAAATCGCCACGCTGCCAGAAAACATTCCTGCCAGATTCTGCCATTTTGCGCCCACTTCAAAGGAAGTGGTTTCTTCCGGATCGAACGCATTACGGTCGGAATCGAGGCCTGGATTTGGTCTGAAACCTTCAGCATAACTGGTGTACAGGTTAATACTGTCGTTAATATCGTATACGAACCCAACACGTGGGGTAATCACAGACTGATCCTGACTTTGCTCATCGTCATTGATTTTGTTCAGAATTTCCTGTTCAAACTTATCTACCCGAAAGCCCAGTAACAGCTTGGTTTGCTCTGTAAGCTCAATCAGATCCTGGGCATAGAAGCCTAGACCCTGTTGTTTTTCTGCCGTAAGAGTGGTTGGCGATACCTCTGGACGGAAAATAGTGTAATCCGGGTTGTTAGGATCGATACTGTAAGTGGTATCCCCGGCTCCCCAGGCTGTGCGCCAGCGACGATAATCAGTATCAAGATGATAGTTATAATAATCAAAGCCCACCAGCAGGTTATTGGCCATTCCAGCCAAAGTCACCTCGCCGCTTAACTCAAACCGAATCGATAAGTCCCGGGCCTGATAATCGCGGGTTCTGCGCTGCCGCGACAGAATAGTCGGATCGGTATACAGTAATTGTCGGCCCGCTGAAAGCTCGGTGTCAGAAGACATGCCCTGCATGGATGAATCCCGATAAGCGACACCGGATAATAAATGCCAGTCTTCGGTCAACTCGTGATTAACCACCAGCTGATGACCGAGCGCTTTGACTTCATGAGCACCATCGCGAACATCGCCGTAAAATGCTGCCACGTCAACGTCACCAAAGTTGTTATCCAGAATAAATATGCCACGATCGAGTGGTTTTTCCTGGTCGAGAATTTCCATTTCGTAGCTTAGGCTGGTGTCGGCCGAGATGTTCCAGATTAACGATGGGCTCAAATTCAGATTCTTGAAAAAAACGTGATCACGGTAAGTATCAGAGTCTTCATAAGAACCATTCAGGCGATAGGCCAGTTCATCGTTGAGCCCGTTAGTGTAGTCGAACTCGATCTGCTTTTTATCGAAGTTGCCAACGGTGCCCTGAATATAACCCTGCTCGTCAAACTGCGGCTTTTTGGTGATCACGTTTATAGTGCCACCCGGCTCGCCCTGCCCGTAGAGCGCCGAACCAGGCCCCTTCATCACTTCAATGGTCTGAATATTCGCGGTACTTCTGTTGCCACTGTAACCACGCACGTTAAATCCATTAACCAGATAGCCGGTAGGATTGTTTTCATCGCCGGAAAAACCACGAATGGCAAAGCTATCGAACATGCCACCAGAGTTATTCTGGCGCACAATGGCCGGTGAAAAGTCCAGCGCATCAATAAACCGGGTAATCCCCTGGTTTTCCAGCAAGGTTGCGTTAATGCTATCAACCGCCTGTGGCGTATCGATTAATGGCACATTACCCCGATAAGGCTGATAGTGCTTTTTCACCTCGATATGCTCGACTTCTTCACCCTGTGGCTGCGCCGGGTTTTGTGCCATGGGTGAAACATTATCCTGTGCTGCTGCACCAGCGGATAAAACGAATAATGAATATAATAACGACTGCTTCATTGATTATGTGTATGTGAGTAAGAAAGGCTGCGAATGATATAGTATAACATAACAGCCCACAACCATAGAAAAGCCACCTTTTATAAAAAACTCGCTAACTCACCTCGTAACTTATACACGACTGCAAGTTGGCCTGCAAATCAGGAGGAAGCTCTGTAGCAATGATTTCAACCCGGCTCTCAGCACATTCATCAAGGGCTATTTCGGTTAATCCATCTGCCGTGAGGTTGTAGCCAAATATGCCGGCATTGGTGATAAATACGCCTTTTAGCCTTTCCGCTTCCACGCTCGCTAGCAGTAAACGCAGTTGGTTGTAATCAAACACGCAATCCGGTGCAAAGCGCCAACCCACACTGTTAAACCCTTCGCCGCTGTTTTCAGCCGATAACATGCTACCAAGGGGCAACTCTTGCTCTGCAGCCAGTGGCTTTTCGCTGGCCGTATGGTGATGGTCGTGCCCGTGGTGATGATGTTCTTGATCATGCGTTTCATGATGATGCGGCTGTTGATAATTCACAGCGGCGCCGTTCAGGTTCTCCAACGCTACCTGCCCATGCTCGGTCAGCATCAGTTCCGTACCCGCCTGGCAATGTTCACTCACATAGTGTGCTAAACGCTCACCATCGTCAGTGCTATACAAATCCTGTTTATTGCCAACAACAACATCGGCGATAGCCAGTTGCTGATTGAAGGTATCATGGCTGGTATATCTTGCATCACTCAGTTTGCGCGCATCCACTAAGGTAACGGTTTTGTGAATGGATAACACCGGTTGATAATGCTCAGCAGTAAGCACCTGCATGACTTCTTTAGGATGACCAAGGCCGGTGGGCTCGATAATCAACCGATGAGGTCGGGATTCTGCCAGTAGCTGGTTAAGGGCAATCTGCATCGGCAGACTCGCGGCACAACACATACAACCGCCCGGCACTTCCCGAATAAACACATTGTTCTGGTTATTTAACTGACCTTCAAACAAGCTTTTATCAATGCCTATTTCGCCAAACTCATTGACCAGAATGGCCCAGCGTTCATCCGCTGGCTTTTGCGCTAATAAATGTAAGATGGCTGAGGTTTTACCCGCACCAAGAAAGCCGGTAATGATATTGGTAGGGACAGCCAGTATTTTGGCTTTTGTCATGATTGCAGCACCTGTTCGTTAAGAAAAAGGCTTTGCATCATAAAGGAAAGTGAATCCTAAATACTACAGAGAATTGCGCGGCCGCCGGCAAAGCATTACTACTTTAGCACTATATCGCTAATTACTTGGTCTGTAGCGAAGGTCGCAATGGCTAAAACCGGGAACTTTTCCCGGTTACATAAGGGAATAGCTCCCTTGGATAACCGCGCAACTCTTCCCATACTTACGTTGCCTTAACCACTTTATTACACAAAAAATACAAGCACCTGGAAATACCAGCCAGCAGCGTAATGTATTGATGAAAACGGACTGGAAGTAACTCAATGAAAAAAACCGCGTATCTCTATCTTGCAGCCTGTATTGCAGGCAGTTTTCAGGCACAAGCCGAGGACAACCAGGGTGATATCGAAAAAGTCACTGTTTATGGACAGTCACCACTGAGTTTTGTTACGGGCTTAACTGAGTATTCGCCTGCCAGCCAGCACCTTGATGCGGATGCACTGGATGTAGACAATGGTAACTCACTGGCACGTATTTTAGATAATCAATTAGTCAGCGTGTCGATTAACGACGTACAAAACAATCCATTCCAGGCCGATTTACAATACCGTGGCTTTACCGCTTCACCACTGCTGGGCTTACCTCAGGGCCTGGCGGTGTATTTTAATGGTACCCGGTTTAACGAGCCCTTCGGTGACACTGTAAACTGGGATCTGATCCCGCCATCGGCGCTTGAGTCGGTAACATTAGTCTCGGGCGCTAACCCGGTATTCGGTCAGAACACCTTGGGCGGCGCGCTAATCTTAAACAGTAAAGACGGCTTTAGCTTCCCGCATAATAAAGTCACCGTGATGGGCGGCGACTTTGGCCAGCAGGGCATTAACCTGGAATCCGGCGGCAACAACGGTGAATGGGGTTACTACATTAATGTTAATAAATATGAAGAAGACGGCTGGCGTGACTATTCACCCAGTGATGTTCAGCAAGGCCTGGCCAACATCACCCATAAAGGCAACAACTCAGCTAGCCGGATCACCCTGGCGGCCAACGATAACGATCTGATTGGTAACGGTGCTATTCCGGTTGATCTCATTCCATATGAGGGCCGCGACGCGATTTATACCCGCCCGGACCAAACTTTTACCAGCCTGCGTTTCATTAACCTGAATCACGAATGGCAACTCGACAATGATATGGTGGTACGTGTTAATGCTTACTTCCGTGAAAACGAAATCGAAACCTACAATGGTGACGACAGTGACTACGAAGAATGTGACGTAGGTTACGGTGAAACCTTGTGTGAAGAAGATGAAGAAGCCGAATTAGCCGAGGGTGATGAAGACGAGGAGGAAGCAGGTGAAGAAGAGGAAGTCTTTGAGGAAGACGATGCCATTCAGTTTGTTGGCTTCGACCCGCTGGTGCCACTGGAAGATATCTCAAATGCCGACCCGGATACCCTGGACGGTACTGCCAATACCAGCTTAACCGAGCAGGAAAGCTATGGTTTAAGTGCTGAGCTTGCCGGCGTGACGCAATCAGGCTCGTTAACCCACAACTGGGTAGTTGGCCTGGGTTTGGATACTGCTGATATCGCTTTCAGAAGTGACACTGAATTTGCCGTGCTCGATAACGATACGCCACAAGACAGCCGCGGCGTAACCGGCATTGGCGTATTCGACGAAGGTTCGCGGGTTCGCCTGGACACCGATGTAAAACATACTTACCTGTTCGTTAGCGATGTCATCGAATTCAATCAAAACTGGCAACTCGCCGTAGCCGGCCGGTACAACAAGTCCACCATTGATATGGTCGATGGCGTGGAAGTAGGCGAAGGCTCACTAAACGGTAACCATGAGTTCAGCCGGTTCAACCCCTCTGCCACCGTGCATTATCGCAAGGATGGTTACCATGCTTATGCATCTTACAGCCAATCCTCACGAACACCGAGCCCGGCAGAGCTAAGCTGCGCCGACGAAGACGACCCATGTAAATTGCCCAATGGTTTTGTGGCCGATCCGCCGCTTGATCAGGTACGCACCGATACGCTGGAGGTTGGCGTAAATTATTCGCTGGAGAATGGCCTGCTACACGCAGCGCTATTCCGCAGTGAAAGTAAAGACGACATTATCTTCCAGCAAGCAGGCGACCGTGCCTCAGTGGGCTATTTTGTGAACGTGGATAAAACCCGTCGTCAGGGCGCCGAATTCAGCCTGCTTCAGCAATATGAAGATCTGGAGATCTCAGCCAATGTGAGCTATTTACAGGCCACGTTTGAAACACCTTATGTGTCATTTAGTCCGCAAAACCCTATGGGTCCTGGACGTCAGGTAATGCCGGGGGACAACATTCCGGGCCAGCCTGAATGGCAGGCCGGTTTTGAGGTAACCTACCCGGTTATCGAAAATCTGTACATCAGCGCCGATGTGGATTATGCCTCTGGTCAGTATTTCCGCGGTGACGAAGCCAACGAAAACCGCGAACTGGACGGCTATACCCTGGTTAACCTGAGTGCCACTTATGCCCACAGTAGCGGCATTACTGTAGGACTTCGCCTGGAGAACGTGTTTGATACCGAATTTGAAACCTTTGGTACCTACGGCGAAGCAGATGAAGTGCTGGAAGATATCTATGACGATATCGACTCTACCGAGTTTGTAGGGCCTGGTCAGCCAAGAACCCTACGTTTATTCGCCTCTTACCAGTTTTAATCTGCTCCAGTGTGTGCAGCTCATCACTGCACATTCTTAGAGGCGTGTTAGTAACACGCCTTTATTTTATTCTGCCCCCCGATTGTCTGAACAACTTTTTTTGTGCATAAAATGGTCAAAATAAATTATTCCGCCGTAATAATGACGTTATTACAAAAAAAGCAACATCGCTGTAACTTTAAGTTGCCAGGGCGGCAACCATAAAACATTGATTTTCAATACAATTAACGAGTGACAGGGAGGGATAGAAAAAGTTCCATTGATTTGACACCAGAATGTTTTTTATTTAACTTTCAGTATGTCAATTTTTCTAAATTAGTTGACAGGCAAAGCCATCGCAGTAACAACGTCAAATCGCGTTTGTTGGTGGGGTTGTTTAAATATAAATAATTATAGTTGCATACAGATGTGTTATCGAAGATTTCACGTTTGATAGCACATTGATGCGGCAGAAACAGGGATTCACATGAATAACGATAATAAACTCCATAAGTTATCTATTGGAGTCATCACAGCTATGGGGTTATTAGCAACTCCACAGGTCTTCGCTCAGGAAGAAGCTGAAGATGGCGCTGAACCAGTAGAAAAAATCTCCATTGTTGGTTCACGTATTCGTACCGATGCGTTTGCTAACGATACACCTATCGACATTATCAGTGTTGAAGACGCCGAGCAGGAAGGTCTGAAAACACTGGGCGAATTATTAAGAACCAGTACTGCAGCAGCAGGTTCTAGCCAGATCACCGCAGCATTAACTGTTGGTTTTGTAACCGACGGTGGTACCGGTGCTGAAACAGTTGGTCTGCGTGGTCTTGGTGCAAACCGTACCCTGATCCTGTTAAACGGCCGTCGTGCCGGCCCTGCAGGTACTCGTGGTGCAGTATCAGCCTTCGACCTGAACAGTATTCCTCTGTCTGCTATTGAGCGTGTTGAAATCCTCAAAGACGGAGCTTCTGCACTGTACGGTTCAGACGCGGTTGCTGGTGTAATTAACATCATCACCAAGAAAGGCGACGACAAGACAATTACTGTTGATATCAGCCAGCCATTTGAGTCAGGCGGTGAAGACAAGCGTATCAACATCTCTTACGGTGAAGAGTTTGCAGAAGGTTCATTCCGTGTAACGGCTGACTACCGTAATACTGCGATGCTGAGCCGTGGCGACCGTGACTACTTCAACTGTACCGAGCGTTTACAGTTCCTGGAAGACGGTTCACGTTCTGATCCTATCGATCCACGTACCGGCAAACCGCACTGTAGCGAAACGGGTTACGGCCTGTGGTTATACGGCGGCGTTTCAAGCGCGTACGGCGGTAGCTTACAAGCGGCTTACGATTACGATGGCTTCTTTGCAGCAAATGGCTTCGAAAGCATTAACGAAGCAGATGTTGGTTTTACCACGCCAGATGGCTGGTACCCGGTATCTTACGGCAACGACTACGCCAGTGAAGGCTGGTGGGATCTGAACCACCCTTACCTGGCGAAGCAAACTGTAGTGCCAGAAACGACTACTACTTCACTTTATGCAACGGGTGATTACAACCTGTCTGATTCTATCACCATGTACGGTGAGTTAATCTTCAGCCGTCGTACTACTGAAACCAATGACTATCGTCAGTTCTGGACTGCAGACGTAGGTGTTCTGCCATCTTCAGTGCTTGACGGCTTCGACGGTGACGGTTTTGTATTCCCGGTAGCATTAACTGACCACTTCAGCTCAGATATCGAAGTTAACTACACTCGTGGTGTGGCTGGCTTAACTGGCGACGTAGGTTTCTGGACCTGGGATCTGTCTTACCAGCACAGTATCAGTGATGGTGACTACAACCAGGATATTATTTTCCGCGACTCAATGCTGATGGCCCAGAACAACGCAGCAGCAGGTACTACCTGTAACGGCGAAGTGACTGAGTTCAGTAACAAAACCTGTGTAAACATTCCATGGACTGATCCACAGTTCCTGTACGGTAACCGTTCACCAGAGCAACTGGACTTCCTGTTTGGCCGTGACAAAGGTAACACTGAGTACACGCAGCAAACCCTTGAAGGTTTCATCACTGGTGACCTGTTCACCATGCCTGCCGGTGAAGTTGGCGCGGCATTTGGTTTCCAGGTACAACGTGACGAAATCGACGACCGCCCTGGTTACCACACACTTAACGGTAACTCATGGGGTCTGACTGGCGCCGGTATCACTGCGGGTAGCCAAACCACTAAAGCGGTATTCGCTGAAGTTAAAATGCCTCTGCTCGAAGGTGTAGCCGGCGCAGAAAGACTTGATCTGACTGCTTCTGGCCGTTGGACTGACTACGATACGTTCGGTACCGACACCACCTTTAAATTGGGTCTGAACTGGGAAATCGTAGAAGGCTTAAGCGTACGCGCAAGCCGCGGTTCTTCTTTCCGTGCTCCAGCTCTGTTCGAACTGTTCCTGGCTGAGCAGACTGGCTTCGGTGGTCAGTTAGCGATTGACCCTTGTTTGGATTACGGCGCACAATACGAAGCGGGTAACATCTCTGACACGGTTTATCAGAACTGTCAGGCAGATGGCATCCCAGAAGACTATGCTCAGCCTGGTGGCTCTGTAACCCTGGTAACCAGTGGTGGTGCAGGCCGTCTTGAAGCTGAAACTTCTGTAGCTGAAAGCGTTGGTGTAGTTTGGACCAGCCCTGAAGATACTTACGCGGTGTCTGTTGACTACTTCTCAATCGAAATCTCTAACGAGATCGATAACTTAGGTGGCGCAAGCATCGTTAGCCGTTGTTATAACTCTATCGACTTCGCTAACGAGCCGCTGTGTGACCTGTTCACTCGTCGTGACGGTTCAAACGCAGGCGACTACGGTATCGACCAGGTTAACGGTGGTTACGTAAACATCGCTTATCAGGAAGTTCGTGGTGTGGACTATAACTTCACTTACCAGGATGACTTCGATTGGGGTTCACTGCGTTTCCGCGTAGAGCACACCATGCAAATCGAACAGTACAGCCTGCAGTTTGCTGACTCACCTTACAACAACTTTGTTGGTGAGAACGGTTCACCTAAGCACGTTGGTGTTGCACGTCTGACTTACTCTAACGATGACTTCAGCCTGACCTGGACTGCGAACTACTTCGACTCGACTAACGACTACGAGTACTACGCCAGTGAAACCAACACCACTACGGTTAATGGTAACACTGTAACCTTCATCGATGAGACACCTTGGACTATGTATCACACACTGTCAGGTTCATTCTCTTATGAAGGTCTGGATGCAATCGTAGGTGTTGCTAACCTGTTCGATAAAGAGCCACCTAGAATTTCTAGCAGCGGCTTCGACCTGGGTAACTCAGCACTTTACTCACAGTACGACTTCATCGGTCGTCGTGTATTTGCTAACCTGCGTTATAACTTCTAAGTTGTATTAGTTAAATAAAGCCCTCGCTTGTCGGGGGCTTTTTTTTCTAGAGGGAAAAATTATGAAAGTTCGTTTGATGTTACTTGTCATCACGACACTCCTTGGAAGTCTGACATTCACATCAGCAGCGCAAGCTAAAATCAATACGCCACTATTAGAAGCGTATGC
>Ga0213831_1000237_pt1 | contig 55961 bp, 32 predicted proteins | sample SWATP12_FD_163421 | JGI IMG/M metagenome (GOLD analysis project Ga0213831, IMG submission 163421) | Coastal seawater microbial communities from Marineland, Florida, United States - SWA TP1 #2 | ecosystem: Environmental > Aquatic > Marine > Coastal | place: USA: Florida | collected 2016-08-06 | reverse complement strand
ACATATCATTCAATTACAGGGGGAAAGCTATCGAAGAAAAACAGCAATAAAACAGGAAGAATAACTCAGCGACAACCGGTCAAGATAATTGACGCCGGACCGGTCAAGACAGTTGACGTTTTATAGCAATTCTGGTGGAATGAAATTTTAGATAAATTACCTACATTGAGGCCAGATAAAAACGTTGACAGTCACTATGACTTAAAAGCCTCGCACTTTACTGACAACGCTCATCGCAACTACGTAGGTGGGCTTTGGGAGGAAATGGGTAATTTGCAATTTAACTTTCTAGTCCAACAAGGTTTAGAACCACATCACAAGATGTTAGACGTTGGTTGCGGTTCTTTGAGAGGAGGACGGCATTTTATAGAATACTTAAATGAATATAACTACTATGGCACGGACCTCAACCCAAGTTTAATCGAGGCCGGCAGAACTAAAGAACTAACTCGGGAACAAAACAGAAAAGTTCGAGACAGCAATTTTATCGCGAGTGATAACTTTGATATAAACTTTGATTGTACTAATTTTGACTATGGGCTAGCACTGTCTGTCTTCACACATTTACCTAAAGATAGAATTAAAGAATGCCTAGCTAAGCTAGCTCCGAAATTTAGGGGCGGGAAATTTTACGCATCAGTATTTCTTTGTAAAGAAGATGAGTTCGATCGCGAGTTGAAGCAAAAAATGGGGATTAAAACTTACCCAAATACTGATCCTTATCATTATACGAAAAAGCACATACACGATATAGCTGCAGAAACAGGTTGGAAGGCTAAAATTATCGGAGATTTTGGCCATCCTAGAAACCAGCAAATGGTGCTTTTTCTCCCCGCAACTGACTAATCTTCAATAAATAAAAAGAGCACCCTAACTTACCTAGCGTGCTCTGATTTTTTTTCCACTATTGGTTTTATTAGCTTCTATTCTTTAGCAACCGCAACCGAATAACCATGCTTCTTCAATAGTGCGTGCTGTTTAGCTTTACCAAGGTCGTGTGCAACCATTTCTGCGCACATTTCTTCAACGGTAATTTCTGGCACCCAACCTAGCTTTTCTTTTGCTTTTGTAGGGTCGCCTAGTAGCGTTTCAACTTCTGCAGGGCGGAAGTAACGTGGGTCTACTTCTACAATAACATCACCCACTTTCACACCTGGCGCAGTTTCGTTATCTACCGCTGTTACCGTCGCAACTTCTTTCACACCTTCGCCGCTGAATTCAACAGTAATACCCGCTTCTTTTGCTGACATACGTACGAATTCGCGAACCGATATTTGCTTACCAGTAGCAATAACAAAATCTTCAGGTTTATCTTGTTGCAACATCATCCACTGCATACGCACATAGTCTTTAGCATGACCCCAGTCACGAAGAGCATCCATGTTGCCTAGGTAAAGTTTAGATTCTAAACCTTGTGCGATGTTAGCAATACCTCGAGTAATTTTGCGGGTAACAAACGTTTCACCACGGCGTGGAGATTCATGGTTAAACAAAATACCGTTACAAGCATAAATACCGTAAGACTCGCGGTAGTTAACCGCAATCCAGTATGCGTACATTTTTGCTACTGCGTAAGGAGAGCGCGGGTGAAACGGCGTAGTCTCTTTCTGCGGAATTTCTTGAACTTCACCGTAAAGCTCTGAAGTAGACGCTTGGTAGAACTTAGTTTTCTTTTCTAGACCTAAAAAGCGAATAGCTTCTAGCAAGCGAAGAGTACCCATAGCATCTACATCTGCAGTGTACTCAGGTGCCTCAAAAGATACCGCAACGTGTGACTGGGCACCAAGGTTATACACTTCGTCTGGCTGCACTTCTTGCATAATGCGGATAAGGTTTGAAGAATCCGTTAAATCACCGTAATGCAAAATGAAGTTGGCGTTTTCTACATGTGGATCTTCATAAATATGATCAACACGTTCTGTATTAAACAATGAAGCACGGCGCTTAATACCGTGAACTTCATATCCCTTTTCTAATAAAAACTCGGCTAAATAAGAGCCGTCCTGGCCGGTTACACCGGTAATAAGTGCTTTTTTCACAAAAAAACCTTTTTTATATAATAGACCATGTTCTTAGACCTAGATGAAACCTCATAAAACAAAAATTTTTAAAACTTTGAATTGACAATTCAACACTCTATCTTTTGGTTGATTTCACCAAAAAATAACTTTCATCTTAAATAAAAATGCTAATTAAGTTAAACTTTTGCGACTTTACTTTTCCATAGTTCCTTCGATTAAAGCACTTTCATAGACTTGTAAAAAAACGCTCACCAAGTCTTCTTCTGAATAAACTCTGGGATCATTAGAAAATTGTAATAATCCACTTTCGTTGGATGTAAAATCAACCCCCTTTATTACTCTTGGTCTTTTATTAATATTACTGGCAGGGTTAATAGGAAGAATTATTCTGTCTAAAGGTTCTTTAAGCTTTGCAATTTCCGTAGTTACAAATTGCATATTAATATGACTCAGAATTCGTTTTGCATACTCAACCAACAAAAATTTAGATGGGTGATTAAAAGTGAAAAAAAGTTGTTGATTTTGGCATTCAGATTTAATTAGGTCAGTTATACAAACATCTACTTCACTTTCTCTTGTTTCGAGTTCATCTATCGTTGAGCGAATTAAATTAGTATAACGGTCTTCGTTATATTTTATCGAATTTAAATCCGCAACGATTTCAGTTATCCCTTTGTCTTCCTTCCAACCATTCAAAATTGTTTTATTATGATAATCTGTCATAGGCCCCGTCACAATTACACCGTTATTATCTTTGATGTAAGCCCAATCGGGGTGATAACCAGCATAATATAAATTAACAACTTTAATTAACTTGTTATTGAATTTTTTTTGAAGAACATTTGTTCTGACAAATTTACATCTATAGTTTTCTGAAATTGGCTGGCTAATAATATAATCAGCCTCCATAAAGTCCTTGCTAAAATAAGCCTCATCATCGTCAGCGAGTTTATGAACCGTAGCAATATTCAGGACTTCAACGTCAGAACTCAGCAGAGCCAAGACTCGGCCTAATGGAGCCGCTTGACAATTACCAACAATAACTACTTTACACTTTTTAATCATATACTTTCTCTACAACAGCTTGCATATCTATCGATGCGTTCTCAACTTTGAATAATTCAGTCTCTACGTCCAAGTTAGTTAAAAACACATTCTGAGGAATATTTTTTAGCTGTCTCTTTTGTTCAGAAAAATATCGGTCAAAAATTGAAGACATAGTAGAATATGTAACATCTGTAGACCATTGCCTACTAGCAAAAATTAGCTGATTTACATCAAATTGGTTATCGCTTATGACCTCAATACCATCGTATCCAATTATAGCTATAGACCCAGACTCCAAATCAATAATTTTTTCATCATTATGCCCAGAGACTTTGTATTTACCTCCTGACAAAAAAACTGGAGCCTTACAACCTATTGTTCGTGGAACATTTTGCAAGCCAGACCTTATACCTATTTTTTCGCTTAATCTTTGAACCCCATCATTAAGTTCTTTTTGTAGAATAACGCTTATATTTGCCCAGCCAAGTTGGTTCCCTGCCACACAAATCATTCCCATTATGTCAGGTAAAAATTTATTATAATCTTTAGCTAAAGCTTCAAAAAAATTATCGGTGTAAAGTGATTTGAACCGGTCCGAACTGTTTTTTGATCTCACACTCCAATCAGCCCCAAAAAGTGCATGATGTTTACTAATATCGTGCCAGTAATGAGAGAATGCACGTTTTACTAATGAGCGTAAGTTAAAGACTACTTCAATATCAGCATCTTCTTTGAGACGCTTTAAGTTAGACACTACTTTCTTAAATTTATCAATACCTGCGTGTACATACGGGGGTGATGACTCAAAGTAAACATCTGCATCTTTATCACTAAAATAAGTTAAATACTGCTTAAAATTAATCTCTTTACCTGAAAAGGCTTGTATTTCCTTTTTTCCAAAGGGAGTTTCTATACAAGAACTCTTTTCGTAATACGCCTCCATTGCAGTGGTACCTGATCGCGCACATCCAACATTCACTATTATTTTCTTAGACATTTTCAACTCTGTATTATTTCTAACGTTGGCCAGTTTGTTTCAACAGCCGCCAATCCAGCGGGAACTAAAAGCGGTGTCGTTCGATCAAGCTTAGTTAATATCGATCTTAAACCTAATTCATTTGAGTAATGATACCCATTAATTCCATTAACAATATAGTAGTTAAGGCTGCCCAAACTAGGGGCTATACATGGCGTTTCGAATGTGGCTGCCTGAAAATAACTACCGGATGTCAATATATCTCTATAAGAGAGAAGTACATAATCACAAGCCTTTAAATATACTTGAACTTCTTCATCAGAAATAAATCGATTGTGCAAGACTAAATTGGTAGCTTCCTTTGCTTTAACAAGCGTTTCACTACAGGATACTTTTCCAGCAATCAGATACTCTATTTTCCCCTCGGTAATTTCATTTGCAGTTTTTACTGCGTCAATCTTACTTGGTAAAGATTTATACTCTCTTATCTGCCCCAATGTCCCAATTTTGATAGTATCCTCATGACACCCTAGTGCAGCGACAGCGTCTTCCCTGCCTATGCTATTCGGATAAAATCCTGTGTATAGGCCATGCTCTACGATTTCTATATTACAGACAGATGGTAACCAGTGACTCAATTCAAATGCTAACATAGGATGATGAAGCAGGACAGAATCGCACAAAAGTGCGAGATTGGCTCTGAAATTTAACTCTTGCTCTAAATCTATTTCCTCATGATTTTGTCTATTATGCACAGTCCAGATGATATTGACTCCCTTACCCTTCAACAAATTTAATTTGGCCAGGAAACTTTCTAAAACAGGCGTAATAGTATCTTTGGTGTGACCTTTAAACAAAATGTTTATCCAGTGAATGTGTAAAACATCACCCTCATCAAACAAATCAACATCTAAATTAATACTGTCGGGCTCACTTAAACCCTTTACCTCGACGCCCCTATTCCCAAAGTTTTGATAAAGAAGCCCTTGGTAGGGGTTTCCGTGACTGTAGTCTGGCAAATAGTAGAGTTTCTTTCCTGGCCGCAACCAGCTAAAATCACAAATTTTGGGAACATCTGTGTCATTTTCTAGAGTCGAAATTAAATAGCTCAGACTTTTTTCTAAACCGTAAATTCGGTTAACATTACACCAAAAGTCATATGGATCTACATTATACGCTGCCGCTAAGCAATTCGCTTCAATTACCGAATCTCCTCGCAATGCGTAAATCTTTGCTTTTACTAGCCAACCACACAACTTATCTTCATTAGTCGCTAATTTGTCAGCAAGTAATACATAGTTTTTAAATAGGAAATCTGGCAAGTAGCTAGTTGCACGCAGACAGAATCCTATTAAATCAATGAATGTTTTTCCTTTACTCATTACCGGTGAAAGTCTTTCAACAGCTTCGGTGACTTTTACTAGAGCTATACATAAATAATTCTCACACAACCTATTAAGTAGGTTTGCCTCAGCTTCCGTTAAGTCAGCTTTTCTACTGGCTATAAAAGAAAACAAGTGACTTAGGCCTACGTAAAAGTCCCCTTCTTTGAAGAAATGGATTAGTCTATTTAATTCAAATGCATTAACGGAACGGCTTAGTGCTTCAGTTCTCACTTTTTCGCCCTCAAAATGCTCATTAGCAATTAGAAAGTCGTAATTTTTTGCATTAGGATCTCTTCGCCAATAAGACTGGGGGGCGCGATAATAAAGACCATGGTCTTCGTTTAACAGATAAAAATTAGTGCCTTGAATGCCACAGCGAAGCCAAAACTCCCAATCAGAGGAAGGGCCAAAACGTTTTTCTTCAAAATAACCGAATTTTCGGTGCAGTTTAGCGCGCCACACAGGCATACAATGAGGAATATTGTGCGCCTGCATTAGTCCAAGTTCTTCGTTAAACTTTGTTATTTTCTTTACGTTGTATACTTCCGAAATGGGAGGCTTATACCATACAGTTTCATTGACTGAGTCTTCCCATTTTAGATTTTTTGTGTCCGTAACTCTCAAAGCAGTACTTCCAACGTCACAATTCGTGTTCGCGGTGAGAGCTTGTGTCAATTTAGTAATGTGACCTGGACCACGCTTGTCATCGATATTTGCATTTGAAATATAATTGGATGATGAAAGCCGAACCCCAAGATTCCATACATCATAAAGCCCAGGGTCTTTGGCTAGCCAAACATACACTAGAGAGTTATGTTGAACGCCAAACTCTAGTAAATCAAAATGCTCGGAATCTCTAGATTCGGGTCTGAAGATCATAAGTTCGACATCGATTAGATTCTGAAATTTAGAAGTATTTTCTAGAAAGTCGCCTTTATATTCGTCACCGTTAAACATAGAGGTAATTAAAGTACAAATTGGAGACCAACATTTCTGTTGTACCGATGTTTCCTTTTTGGCTAAAGAAGTGAGCGGAGAAATGTACTCACTCAAAATCTTGGGGCCTTTTTGAGGCTTGACTATTATGGTTTCGAATTTTGAGAGAAGTGCATTGCTAATCGTTTTACTATCAAAAACTACTACAAAGTTATTTTTAAAATCGGGGGAATAGTTGTTTACATGCTTTACATGTTCATTTGAAGCTTTTACATCGTTCGGCAGATTTGTTGTAAACAGCATAAATCGGTTTGCATAGATTTCATTAAAATATGTTAACTGAAGTAACCATTCATCAATTGAACCGGATGACAACATTGAACAGTCAAGTATTATCTTAGGCGCACTTATAGTTTGAGATATGACATTTTCAATTGATTTGACGATATGGTTTTCAAAACTTCTAATCCCCAAAGTCGTCTTAAGTTCCTCTAACGCTTCAAGCTTTTTTTGGTATATTTTTTTGTCGGATACGATTGCTTTCAACAAAGATGGAATACTTTTTATCGCTTCGGATGTTTCTTCAACAAAAACACAAGCAGCTTTCCACAAGTTTTTATCGCCTGGAAAATCGAGCGTGTCTGCTAGAATAACCGGAATAGAGCCATACTCTATCGATTCCCATAATCTTATTGAGTTTGGCCCCGTACCTGACGGGCAAAGAGAAAATTTTGAACTCAGTAGCACATCAATATACTCGATAGCGTTCTTCTGTTCTTCTGTTAAGTATTCAGCACTTAATTCTCTCCCATAAACTTGCTCATCATAAACTCGTGCTTGGTAATGCCAAGACGTTCGTTCTGTTATTAAACCGCCCTTATCGCTAAGGTAGTCAAAGATATTTTGCCTACTGTTGGTTAGATAGTAACGCCCATCGTATGCACCAACAAAAGAGTACAAAAACTCTCTATCAATCCAGTTAGTATTTTGGTTTGGGATGCATAGATTTTCTTTAACTTCAGTACTAGCTTGTACTGGGAAAAGCTGCAACGCATATAAATTTATAGCACCAAGGTTAGTTTGCTTTTTTTCTTTATGTGAAACAAAAAGGTCTGTAATTCCAGCTCGTTGAAATAGATGAGCATAGTCTCGAAACTTTATATGCTGACATACCGAAACTACGCGCTTTGCAGTTATATACTTTAATTGAAGTACAATTTTCTCGTATTCATGCAGTAAACGATGACCGAGGTCCGTATCTCTTGCTAGCCCATCAATCAGGCTAGCCCACGGAAAGGCGACGTATACCGCTCCTTCTAACCGGACCTCGGATTCCTTTAAACATTCATATACATATTGCTCTGTTTTTGCTGGTGTCTGCCAATCTGCATCATAAGCTATGTATTTTTCCATAATTTCTAACTCTTATTCAAACTTCTATAGACTTGTCGCATAAAAAACCACAACAATAAAACGCCGCTCGGCGAATTTTAGAAACACTTCATCGTTTCAAATTTTTTATATATTTTTATCAACATCTCGCTCACATGTTCTTGCTCAACCTTTTCTCTTAATTTTTCAAATAGATCATCCGTTAATTCGTGAAATTCAAGAAGTTCAAAAAGCTGCTTTCCCAACTCACTTTCATGGAATATTGATAAGTCTTCAGAGAAGATGACTGGAATACATCCAATAGCAATAGATTCCCAAAGCCGCAAAGTATTTGGACCAGCGCCCTCAGGACATAATGAATATTTAGATTCAGTTAATATTCTGTTATAACTCACAGTTTTATCATGTTGCAATTTAGCGTCAGTCGGGTCTACACACTGTCCTTGAACCTGCTCTTCATAAACTTGTTTATTAAAGTGCCATTCATCATTTACCTTTATTGCTACGTCTTTACAATCTGATGAAGCTGAAACTATTCTCTGAAGTTGCAATCTGCTATCGTCTCGGTAATGTGGCATATAAGCCCCTACAAAAGAAGCTAGGAAGCGTCGTTCACGTATTGGCAATATTTTTAGCCCGCTGGATAATTCAGGTGTAACATAGTTTACAGCTATTAAAGGCCAGCCATGTAATTTTAAAGAGGCTGATTTTTCAGATAGAGCTTTAGCACTAGACACCAACTTATGCGAAAGATGAAAGTCCGTAACTCCTAAGTCTACTACTTCGCTTTCCATCTTCTGCCAATGGATGTGCTGACAAACAGTATGAACCTTCAAATCGTATTCGTGCGTCTGAACTACATATTTATAAAATCCTAAAATATTTTTAATTTTGGTAAAGAGAGTTCTAGGAACTCGGCTTTTATCTATATAGGTCGCCCACGGTAGTGCTAAGTAGATGTTTACAATCCGCTTATTCGAATCAATATTATTGCAAACGCTAATATCTCTGTGGTTTTGAAAGGCTTGCCTTTCTGTCGAACAGGGGTATTGCCAAAAATTAAGGGGTTCGACCTCATTTGGCTTATCAAAAATCTCTTTTAAATGAAAGCTTAGCAACGGAGGAACAAGTAAGCACATTGAATAGTATTTAGGGTCTTCATAGAATATTGTTTTCCTAAGTTTTACTCCTTTCTTCTGTTCATAAAGATTGAAGGAATAAATTGAATCACCATATTCTACTAAACGGAAACTTCCAATGAATGAAAATACATCTGTACCATTCTTATACGCGAGAAGCATTTCATTGTTGGATGCAGTTTCGATAGAAAAGGGGCTTGAAAGTGAAGCCTGTGACATGTCAGTCTTCTAATCCATATTTATATTGAGAAGCAATTTTACCAAATGAACTAGATTGCTTGATTTCCTGCTCAAAGGCTGTAGATATGTTCTTTCGCTGACGTGAGGCTATCGTATCGCCTTTTCGCCCACTGTCCCCCGTAATATTAAAAGCAGAAAAAGTGTCTATAAATGAGTCTGAATAGGGCACTTTTAATACTTCAGCTATACTCTTTATACTTTCTTGAGGTTTAGTGACTATATCTTCATATCTAAACACTTGTTGTGTTTCAAACTGTTTTAAAAAAGATAGTAATCGATGACAGTAACTCTCAAAATTTTGGGGTTCAAAATGAACCCAGCCGTTTTTTTCCAGCGATAAATATGAATCAATAGGGTTTCTTAATGTTACTACATTACGAACCGAAAAATACTCACTTAGGATAGAAATAAAAGACGAACTCTTAGGTAAATCTTTACCACAGCAATACTCTGAGTGGGTGTGTTCTCTAAGCAATAAATACCCACCAAGTTCATCCACATGGTCATTAACTTTTTTAACGCTATCAACAAAGATACTCCATGCAAGGTTATCCACGTCTGGAATATTAGAATATCTTGCTTGCGTCGTTATATCTGACGGCGTAAATTTTGGCTTATCACCGCTCATATGTAACAAAGACATGGGATGTAGTTCGCTTAAAAGGAATACGTTTGGCAAAGCTGCTAAACACTTGGAAACCAATGTTCCACCACTGCAAGCAAAATGTTGAATTATTCTCAAGGTAGGTTTTGAGCTATAACTACTTTTATCTAGAACGTTTTCACAGCGCTCTATCAAACTTTTTGCTTCGTTCAATTGAAGATGATTTACAGAATTCGTACTTTCGCTGTCAGGCCTAACCGAAACATCATTATTGTCTAATAATTTCAGTGCATCATCTAACTGACGCTGCATGTTTTTTAAATCATCCATAGCTCTAACCAAGGTCCTTGGTTGCGCTTGCAATTTCTGGAAAGCGTGACTCTAGGTTATGATAGAAAACTGAAGCCTGCTTCAATTTTAGGTGTAACTCTGCTATTAGCTTTTGTAAGGCTTTTTCCGTTTCAACTTTTTCTTTGTACTGAAAGCGTAATTCATCTAAATCGCTTTGTAGCTTACTCATCAATTTAGTATTTAGCGCTAGTGTTTTAACAGCGTCTTTCTCTTTTATTGAGCTTGCATTATAACTCTCTTTTAAAGTCGTTACGTGGCTTTCTAGAGAAGATATCTGCTTTTCACAATCACTTAGTTTCTTTTCTAATGAACTACTTTTTTCCACTAAACCTTCGGCCCATTTTTTATTTTCGAGGTGCCAATGCTTATGTTGATCTCTTGACTCGCTTAGCTCTCGGCACTGTTCCTTCAACTCTTCTAGTTCGGAATACAGTTGCGATTTTTCCGCAGCCAAGTCCATATATTTCTCTTCGCTTTTCTGTTTCGCTAATTGCAGTTGCTCTTTAGCCTGCTGCAATTCGTCGCCCAACTGCTTTTGCTTTTCTTCACTTTGCTGTTTCACAGTTTGCAGTTGCTCTTTAGCCTGCTGTAATTCGCCGCCTAACTGCTTTTGCTTTTCTTCACTTTGCTGTTTCGCTGTTTGCAGTTGCTCACTAGCCTGCTGCAATTCGTCGCCTAACTGCTTTTGCTTCTCTTCACTCTGCTGTTTCGCTGCTTGCAGTTGCTCTTTCGCCTGCTGTAATTCATCGCCCAATTGCTTTTGCTTTTCTTCACTTTGCTGTTTCGCAGTTTGCAATTGCTCTTTAGCCTGCTGCAATTCGTCGCCCAACTGCTTTTGCTTTTCTTCACTTTGCTGCTTCGCAGTTTGAAGTTGCGCTTTAGCCTGCTGCAATTCACTGCCTAACTGCTTTTGCTTTTCTTCACTTTGTTGTTTAGCTGCTTGCAACTGTTGCTTGGTCTGCTGTAGCTCTTCATCAACTTTTTTAACATTGCTTTGAGAGACATTAAACTGGCTCTCAAGCTTTGCTTTAATTTCTCTATGCTGTTGCCTTTGGCTAAAGTAGTCCAGTGCTTGCTTAGCATTTACTTTTTTAGTCGCCACGAAATTGGAGTACGGTGGCATAGGTTCAGCTAATGCAAGGTAATCTCGCCCACATTCTGTAAACTCTTTTTCAAGCTTTTCTGCTGGTTTACTTTCACCATAAACAGGCTTTAATGAACTTTGAATTACCACATGGGTGAACGCATTTAATAATTGATTGTTCAAGCATTGCTGCTCTGCACCGTTAAGTTGCGAAATAAGCAAACAGGGGCGGCTTTCTGAAATGTCATACTGCTGTAGTAAAGGCTTTAGCTCAATAACTGCGGTGTCTTGTTCAGTAAATTCCAGTGCAGGTCGAATACTTTTAATCACATTAGGGGGGAGTACAGAAGAATAGCCCGGCACATTTGAAACAAAGCACCGCATGCTTTTTTGGTTAGCTTCAAACGCTGGTACGCCATGCTTTATTACCACACTCTCAGGCGAGCTTTTAGCGTTATGCAGTAATGTGGCTTTTTCAAACATTGCAGGTTCTGGCTCTACCAGAACAACTTGTGTTGCTGTTAAAGAAAACAACCAATTAAGCATAGCTTCAGTACGTGCACCAAGAACTAACACGCACTTGGGTTGCATCGACAGCCCTTTCACTATTTGTAATAAATCACTCATAGCCCCTCCTTACGTTCTTTTAGAACTTTGCAACCATACCTGATATCAGCTTCTGCCAGTTTTCAAGCGGCTGGTTAACTTTAAGCTTCTTACGGTCGAGCGTATGAAGCCTGTCAGCTAGCTTGGTTAGCAGTTCCTTTATGAACAACTTGTCTTCTTCTTTTAAGCTGTCGATTGCGTTTTGCTGCTGCTCGTTTAGCTGTGCAGGTAAATCGAGTACTAGTTTTAGCCCCCACTTGTCTTCTATTGCGGGCGGCCAGCTAGCCAGTGGCGCTTGGTTGTTGGCAAGTTCTCTAAACTCCAAGCTTCCGTATTCGGTGAATACTTTATCTTTTATTTGCTTTGCGCCAACTTTAATATCGAAAGCGGGGTAGCTAGTGCCGTTTGCTTGTAAGTTTTCAATACAAATAAGTAAATGCTCGTTTGTAGCGCCTACCATGTTTTGTTTAAGGCTTAGCTTTTTAAAGTTAAGCGGTTTAGGTGCTGGGCTGGGCGTAAGCTTTCTTAGTGCAGTTGAAAGTTTTAATAGCTTTTCTGGCCATGGGGCAATGTCTATATTTGCGGTGGCATCTGTACGTTGCACGTCGCTTTGCTGAAGTTTAGTTTGTAGTTCCTCAACTATTCCTATAAGCAATAGGTGATCTTCTGCTGATAGCTCTGCCAACGCTTTTTTGCCTGCATCAGTAAATGGGCTAAGTAGCGAAAAGTCGCATACTTTATTGCTGCCCGTTTTAACAAATTTTGACAATGGGTAAACACGTTTGTTATCTGGCGCATGAAACTCAACGTCTAGTACACCTTTTCTGTCGTTTACAATTACAGAAAATGCATTCCAGTGTTTGTCGGCGTGCTCTACTTGAGTGAAACGAGCAGTAATGCGCTGCAGATCTTTTTGGTTTGCACCACCGGTTAAGGTTACGCCTTCACTTAGTACCAGATGTGGGAAGCGCTCCTCTATTTTGCTCTTAAATTCGCTAAGGGCTTTATTATCGGGTGACTCGGTCTTTAGTTTTTGGTATTCAGTAAAATAAAACTCTAGCTCTTCTTGAAGCTGCTTTATTTGCAACTGTAATAGTTCCTGTTCACTCATTGCGTTTTCTAACTCTTTCCTTAATGCTGGCCCATTATCTTCTGAATTTGACAACTTAGCCTCTAGCTTATTTATTAGGCCTGCGCTTGTATTTTTATGTTCTTCGAATTGTAAATAAATACTTTCTAGCTCTTCTTGCAGTTGGCTTATTTGCAATACTAACAGCGCGTTCTCATCTTCTGCAGCCAACAATTTTTCTTTTAACGTATTAACAACCTCAGGGGCTGGCTGTTTTTCTTTCGTTGCAGCTTTTAATTGCGCATTCGTTTGCTCTGCGTTTTCTAACTGCTGTTGCACCTGCGTTAGTTTTGAAAAGGTTGCTTCTAATTCTTCTTGAAGCTGTTGAATTTGAAGTTGTAACAGCGCGTTTTCATCTGCGTTAACTTTATTCTCTTTTATTAGAAATTGCGTTTCAGAATTAGCTTCGGCCAACTTGCGATTGATGTCGGCATACTTAACTTCTAAGTCGGCAATTGTAACTTTGCTGTTTTCAGCATCAGTAAAAACAGCCTCTAGTTCTTCTTGCAACTGCTGAATTTGAAGCACTAGCAGTTCATTCTCGCTTTTTTGTTCATTGCTTTCAGCTACAAGTGCTTTGTTTTCCCCACTAGCCTGCGCTAGTTCAGAGTTAATATCGCGGTTTTGCTGTGTTAGTTCGGCAATAGCAGCTTGGTTTTTTTTAGCTTCAGTTTCCTTTGTTTCTAACTCGCCTTGAAGAACTTGAATTTTTTGCTTGTTTAACTTCACTTCTTCGTGCTGTTCTTTAAGCGCTTTTTCAATGCCTTCTTTTTCGTTTTTAGCGGCGTTTAATAATAAATCTTTCTTCGCATTTTCATTCTTTGCACTTATAAGGCTTTGATACTGCTGCAAACTGAAGTGAACAACCTTAGCCCACGACTCAGTATTATCATCTACGCTAAAACCTTCGAACTGCTGCAGTATTTCATTTGTATCAATATTCCTCTTCAGCGCACAACGCACTGTTTGAGCTAGTGCTTGCTGCTCGTTTGACAACACAGAATTACTTAACAATTTGATAGAAAATTGCTCGCCCAATAAGTACTGATGCTGCTGTAAAGCTTTGAAGTAACTGTTCCAGTTTTCTAAAGCGTTAGATAATTCAGCTTCTTTTACAGGCCTACTAGCAAATAGCGCAACCACATAAGCTTCTGGCGAAACAAGCAATGCTGTAATCGATTGTGCCTTGCTTATATCTTCACCTGCCTGCTTTATCGCTATATTTAGGTTTGGCGCGGCTGCATTAACAACGCTTTTTATAAAACCAGCAGCATTGCTTTGCGATTCCTGTTCTTCAGACCAATTTAGGCTTAAAGCGAGCGCCCCTTGTTGAATTTGGTGTTCTTTTTCTTCACCCTGAATACCTGCATAAGTGAACAAGCTTTCATTAGGTGCAATGACTAACGTTTGACCCACTTAAAATTCCTTAATTGTGCTGCTCAAAGATGAACTTACTGTTTTGCTATTAGCCATTTTCATTAATAAAGCTCTTTATTGCAAAGTACCAGCGTTCTAGCGAATATTGAGGGGTTTTACCCTTACAATCAGTTTTGTGTATTTTTTCTGCGATTGCTTGAGTTAACTCTACTGTACGTAACTTTAATGCTGGGTTGTCAACATTAACTGATAATACGTTATTTACTTTACTGTCTGCTGACAAAAGCACATTGAAAAATGTAGGTTTTGCAGCCCCCTCAATGTTAGCCTCGCCACTGAGCGCTAACTTGTTATTGGGTGCGTTGTTGGCGTCAGTTTTAGTTATTAAAGCTAGTTTCTTAACCGCTATTTTTATACTGGCACTACTAGTGTCACTATTGCTTACTTCTTTTGTTTTTACTTCTGATAACCTGGCAATAAGCGTTTCAATTGTTTGGCACCACATTTCTAAGCCACCTATAGTGCTTTCTGTCACGTTATTTTCAAACAAAGCCTGTTGTTTCGATAACGCTATGTGCAGCTGCATTAGTATAGTTATCAAATCGGATTGGTCGGTGGTTGAAAGCTTGTAGAACGCACTATTTTCAGCGTTTTCGGGCATTACTAGCATGTAGTCGGTAACGCCGTTATTACCACTTGTTACAAACTGACGTAGAGGGAAGTAGCGATGAGGCAATGGCGCATAGAATTCTACTTCCGCTCTTTCACCACGCTTATTAACAATGATAGGAAACGGTTTGCTCTCGCCCGATGTAAGTACAATTCCGCTTACGTTCATAACTAAGCGGCTCACGTTTTCTTTAACAAACCCTCCGCTTATAGTGACTTGGCAGTTTGAAGTGTCGACACTGTCTCTAGCCGTAAAGGATTTAACTTCGGAGATTGGAAACGATGTATTAGTTTTATGATCTGGAGCAAGTTTTTGCAGAACATTTGTTTCTTCGCTTACTGCTTCATCCGAAAACACGCTTTGCTTTTCTTGCTCTTTAGACCAGTGCTTTTTTTTGTGTTCTAGCTCATTAACAATGTCAAAGAAGGGTTTGGTAGCCGCCTGTTCCACAATGTTTAAACTATTTTCAAACTCGCCACTTTCTACCATTTGATTAAACGACAATGGCCCTGTTAAACGCCAGACATCATTACTATTGCGCTCTTTCAAGTTTTTTAAAATGCGATTCCAAATCCATTCTAGTGCGGGATGACCAGCCCGACACCCTATTGCGCCGTTCATAATACCGCCATGCCACTTTCTAACTAAAAGTAGTAAGCCGCTAGACAGCAAAGGTTGTATAGGCGCCTTACATCTAATACCGCAATCAACATAAAACCCACCCATTTTTAAACAATAGGCTACACGAAATATGTCAGACTGCATGGCAGGAAGTGCTGCTAACTTGAACAAGCCTTCTACTTCACTATTGTAATGCTGACCGATAAAAGCGCAGGCTTCTTCATACCCAAACAGCTTGTGTTCCATTGAAGGGTTGTAGTTCTTCCATGTTTCTACTAATTCTGCAATATCGTTTGGTAACTCTGGCGTATTCCAGTACTGAACAATAGTATTAGGTGTCATACTTCGATCTTAAAAATGCTGCATTTTGTTCGTAGATAGCGTAAAACTGAGATACTAACTCTTCGTTGGTGAACATTGCAGTTCCACCTAGCTCCACATTGGGCCCGTCTATTGATAGTACGTTTGTTCCTTTGGATTCCTTTCTACTAACTTCAACACATTGAATGCCAGGGGGAACAAGAGGAATAAGCTGGTTTAACGGCTCTAACTGTGAGTTTATAGCGATATCACTTCCTCTTTCACCCACGATTCGCTCACAGATTCGTTTTGCGTACTCGATTAACAATACCGATGCAGGATGATTGAAAGTGAAGAAAGTTCTCGATTGCTTGCGGGTAGACTCTATAAAATCTGCAATTTTTACATCTACTACTGCATCTCTTGCTTTCAATTCGTCAAGCGACTTTTGATCTTCTTTACCATATTCTTGTTTATTGTAGAACGGGTCTGACAACCAGTTCGCAACCTGCTGCTGACTGATCCCTAACAGCCATCCATCAAGAATAGTTTTATTATGATATTCGCCAAGAGGCCCCCTAAGTGTGGTTACTTCAGGGTGGCGAATGTACATCAAATCGGGGGTAAAGCCGCTAAAATAAAGGTTCAAAATAGTATGCGCTTTATCGCCATACAAGCGCTTTATTTCGCTGGTTCGAATAAACTTACATGGGTAAGCATCTGAAATCATTTGCGTAACAATAACATCTGCATCGTTGAGCGCGTCGCGATATTCTGCCTCATCGCTATCTTTCAATAAATGAACAATTGGCGTAGCTGTTACGCTTATGGTTGGTACAAGCTTTTCGATATAGTTAGCAAGGGGCCTAGCCTGGCAATTGCCAATAACAACTAATTTCATGCCACTGTCACCTTACTACCGCCTTACTACACACACACGACTTCGTACGTTGAAAAAATTTGATTGATAACACTATATAGACCGTTCTAACTTTGTAACCTTGTACCATACCAATTAGTTAAGCGGTAAATCATCCATTTTCGTATTTTTTTCTAACGGCTTTCCAATATCTTTTGATGAAATATCATCTTGTGCGGCGATATTTCCAGGCATGGTCATCTGTGGGTCTGGCGCAACCGCAGGAAACTCTTCGTCTAATTGTAAAGTTTCAGATTCAGGAGACATATAAGACAAGTCACCTTCAGGTGCTTCAGAAAATTGCATCTCTCGTTCTATTTCAGCAAGGAGTTCAGGATCGGTTTGTAGACCTAGTTTAGCGGCATCAGAATTATTTCTTTCAAGATACAAATCATCGGTATTTGAATCTTGCGGTAGAGGTATGCTTTCGCTCTGGGTATTTTCACTAAAGGAAACTGGGGAAGTATTACTGTTTTCTAGCGACTGGTCCGCACTGTCATTCGGAAATAAATCGAAAAACAAGACGAAAAAAACTACAATCACAACAAAACCTGTTATAACGCTTATTGTTTTCATCGCTAATTCCTTTTTGGCCAAGCTAAAATCAATCAATTGATGCTTTGCATTCTACCACTAAATAACAGGTATAACACCTTGAGTTTACTTAAGCAGAGGCGATATGAAAAAAACATTTATTTTTCTCTATAAAACTTTTATTTACCGCCAACTGCTTGGCTACAGCGCCCTCTTAATGTGCTCATTTACTGTTCAATCACAAGAGAACAATGTACTTCCTTTAGTAAACCACCCCGCGAAAGGAGTTAACTTTTTCTATTTGAACGGCAGAGATCAAGAAGACTTCGTGCAAGTGGCTGAGAAACTCTTTTTCGGGGACAACGCTTGTAAAGGCATTAGAGCTGATATTTCAGAACGTTTTGAGAACTCTTTGAAGGAAATTAAAAGCGCAGGGTTTGACTGGGTTCGATTACTCGTAAGCAAAGATTTTTACAACATTTACGCCCCCCGGTGTGGTTTTAGTATGGACGAAATTTATCCTGTATTAGCCGACAAACACCTATCTGTACTTGCTCAGCTTGTTGGAAAAGTGGCAGAGCATGGCCTTAAAATTGAGCTTGTACTGTCTGGAACGAGGTGGTTCGCAGACCCTAGAAATGATGTAAGGTTTTTTGAATCGATTTTGCTTGGCATACCGCTTGAGCATGTAAACATGATAATATTGGGTGGAGATGTTCAACCGTCTAACGCCCAGTACCAAGCTGACTGGCTTCTTCAGGTTTTACCCCATTTTTTAAATCACAAATACAGTAGTTTAGCTTCTCAGAACTATTTATTTGACACGGTAACTTATCGCAACAAAGATCAAGCATTGGCCTATGTTAAATGGGTAAAAAAACACTTCCCACAACTTAGCTATTTACCAGTTAATCTATACAACCGTACTCTTCCGCCTTCCAGTAGTTGGCGTGATTACTCGACTGCGCTCAAAGAGTTTATAGCTATATACAAGCAAGCAAACCTTCCTTTATGGATAGATGAGTATGGTTTTAGGTTAAGCAACGAATCGGAAAGCGTTCAGTATACGGAAGCCGATAGAGTTGCTTATTTGAAAGGCTTTTATCATGCATTGTCGTGCGAGAACCCTATAACAGCTGCATATTTTATATGGACAGCAGGCAATGATCGTCACGTTTCATTCCCTGACAAAGATACTGATAGAACGCCTTTCGGTCTGTTTAGCGGCTATGAAAATAACAAACCAATCACCACACCGGCATGGGATGAAGTAGCGTTATTCAACACTACCTCATCGTACTGCGAGCAATTAATTAAAGATTAGATAAAAAGTATTTTATTTAATGTATGGGGCTAATACAGATTCGTCTACCACCTTAGGGTTATACGGCTTTGCATTACCTCTTTCTACTGCATTTTCGACCATTTCGACAAATTCTTCGATGGGTATATCGGCAGATGCAGACAGAATACTCTGAACCTCGTAGTTCCACCACTTCAGTTGAACAAGCCTATCAATTGCATTTTGAGGGAAACGAAAACGAATTATCTTAGCAGGAACGCCCCCTACGATAGCGTAAGGAGGGACATCTTTCGTTACTAAAGCTTTTGACGCCAATATTGCACCGTCGCCAATGGAAACTCCGCGGGCAATTGTTACATCTTCTCCAATCCAAACGTCGTTGCCAATGGTCGCACTAAGGGTATTTTTAGGCTCTTGATTATTTACTTGGAAGTTTTCTATTTCGGGATGGTCTTTAAAAAACTGTGCGTTGGTAATAGCCTGGCGGTCGTAAGTAATATTGGCCGTTGTAAACCGACTTATGGGGTGGTCTATCCCCATCACAGATACTCTAGCTCCTATAGAACAATACCGGCCGATGACGGTGTTTATTGGAAAAACACTTCGCGTAAATGAAAACGAGCCCATAGAAAATAAAAAACTACCATTGATGTAGTTACTATAAGGCTCAATACGGCCGTTAGAGGGAAATACGAGCTGGTCAGTTGGTCGAAATCGTCCTTGTACTTTGCAGTTGCCAAATGGTGTGAAGTAAACGCGATGCTCATTCAAATAGGCCAGTAATTCGTCGCTTACTGTAATTCTATGGATCACTTCTGTTTCCTTTTTTGCTTTGTTCTTATGGGATTTAAAGCTGAGTGTCTAACTGAATACTAATGAAAAATATGCATATAAGATAGGATTTAAGTACACAAAAATGCAAAAGCCACTTCCTTATAAAGAAGTGGCTTTTGTGTTTACCTGTAAAGTGTTGGAGTAAATTTTCTACGTATTACTTAGCCACCTGCCAAGTATTATCCGTTGGCCTTAATACTCCGCGACTTTTTACTGTAGTACCATCCATCAAATGAACAATATTTCGAGTAGTTACTTCATTTCTCCACATTAAGTCTGCTTTTCCGTCACCGTCATAATCACCTATATTTCCGATTTGCCAGTTAAGGTCTGCAACTTCATTGATAAGCGTGCTGGTGTCTATTTGGCCGTCTTTCATTAAATAAGCCCAGTTTCTTCCATCTGCTTGGTTTCTTAAAATAATATCTGCAGTTCCATCACCATTTATATCCCCTGTTCCAGCAATTTGCCAGTTCGTGTTTGCGGTAATTAAGCTGTACTGGCTTGAGATTTCGCCGCCTTCCATTAACCAGATATAAACTAAGCCCGTGGTAGATCTGCGCCATATAATATCTTCGTCGCCATCACCATCTATATCGCCCGTAGCGACGACATGGAAGTTAAGGTCTGTAACCCAAAGCGAAGGTTTACTTTCACCAATACGACCATTCTCCATTAAATAGAACCACGTATCTCCTCGTTCAACGTTGCGCCACATAACGTCGCCAACACCGTCGGCGTCAAAATCACCGTTGCCTACCAACTGCCAGGTTTCAGCGGTAACGTAGTTAAGCACGTAGCGGTCTTTGATGTTGGCGCCATCCATTAGATAAATGAAGTTTTTACCTGTGTCGTTGTTGCGCCAGAAGATATCTGACTTTCCATCGCCATCGTAGTCGCCAAGGCCATCCATCGTCCATGTGTATTCCTGAACAACATTAATTGGCGTTGCTTCTGATATTTGTGTGCCGTCCATTGCCCACAAGAAGTTCCAGCCTTTATTGAAGCTTCGCCATAGTAGATCCGCATTACCATCGCCATCTACATCGAACTTAGTGGGCTTATAACGTGATGGGTCAAACGGGAACGCATCGTCTTCATCGTTAACCCCATCATTGTCGTCATCTGGATCGAGTAAATCAGAGATAAAGTCCCCGTCGTTGTCCGGTGGTGTACTGCCGCTATCTGATGGGTCAGTGTTATTTCTAAACTCATCCCAATTTGTGTAACCGTCACCGTCAGCATCACCATCGCTATCGGCTAACAACCAGTTCATCGCGCCTAAATATCTAAGCTCCCACCAGTCAGGAATGTTGTCACCGTCGCTATCGTGATTAGGAGATGTAACAACGGCAGTGCCCGTAGGTATAACCGTTGAAATCGCCTGCATTAAAACAGGTGATGAGGTAGAACTTGCCACATAATTACCAATAAGTAACTTACCTGGAGGAAGGTTGTACCCCATGGAAAGTACGTAGTTTAAAGGTGATATGGCACCGCTGTTTAAGCTTCCTAATTCCCATCTGCCCCATTCACTACCATCACAAACACCTGAACATCCACCAGCAGTGGTACTGTTTGGATAGCTACTATATTGCGGCGCATTAGAAGTAACTCTGACTTCTGCAATTTGGGTAGGACTAGTGACTTCGAGATCAAGATTTACCGTGGCTGTCGACTCACTGGTTATCGGAGTCGTGTACACATTTTCAACATCTAGAACGAAAGGCACTTGGTTGTGTATAGCAGTAACAAGGTTGCTTCTGCTTACGCTATCAGCATTGTCCTCGCTAATTATTTCCGCCTCTATTTTCATTGTTTGGCCGTTAGTTACCGTAGAGTTCGCTTTCAAGCTAAAAGCTACCGCACCTGAATGACTGGCTTCTATCGTTCCTAAGGGCCAGTAGATTACATTGCCTACCTTTTCATTTACCCCCGTAGCGCTCTGATAACTGTATCCTTCAGGAATGGTTACCTTCAACAGGGCATTGGGATATGCGGTTGCGCTTGAATTACCATAGCTCACTTGAAAGCTTTGAATTTCATTCGCTTTTATTACACTTCGTTGCGAGGAAAGCACCATTTCTAACGGCAGTACAGCTGAGGTTAACAAAGATTGTCTAGCAGTTACTTGCAAGTCACCAGAAGCTTCTGTTGCATAAGCAATAATGTCTAAGGGCTCGCCCGATACTGCATTGGTTGTGTAAAAAGGAATAGATATAGTTCTAGACTCGCCAGCCTTTAGGGTATCTAAAATCCAGCGACCTCTTTCATGATAGTCACACGCTCCACTGCAGCCCGCTGAAATTCCGGGAGAGGGGCGTGAATGGTGCAAACGTGTTCCCGTTTGAATATGTAATTGCACATCTGAAATGTCTAAAGCGCCTTCGTTTGCGACCACGAACTTTTGGTAACTATATAGGTCTTGCTGGTGTAATGTGCTTGCTCGCGACGCTGTAACAGTTAACTTCACGTCTTCTTTAATTACTATGCTATCTGCAGAGCGTTGAACACGTTCAGTGCTATTGTATACCGCAGCTTCTAGTGAAATTGGCGTACCTTCAGTAAGCTCTGTATCCACGTCGAAGTACGCATAGTGCATACCTCCATCGCCAGGATTTACTGTTCCCAAATTCCATTGTAGCTGGCCATTTGCGATAAACGCACCGTCGCTCCCTGAAACAAAAGTAAGGTTTTCTGGAATAGGTAATTTCAACATAACGTCGGTGTACGCATCGCTACCTAATTGCCCGTACGTAATCTCATAGCGCACACGCTCGCCTACAGCAACTTGTTGCTTATCTGAAACAAGTGATAACTGCATATCATTATCACTCTTAGCAACAAACGTGGGTTGTAGCGTTAAGTTATATGATTTCGTAGCATCGTCTACATGAAGCTGAATTTCTAAAGGCTCACCCTTTGTAATTTGATTGTAATAGATAGGAACAACAACAAAGCGTGACTCACCGGCGCCAATTACAGGAAATGTCCACCTTGCCCATTCACCAGAATCGCAAGCCCCTGAACAACCACCTGTAATACCTGGCATAGGTAGTGTAAAGGCTGTTCTTGATGGAACCATCATAGATAAGTTGAGCTCACTGATGTCTAATGCACCTTTATTAGCAACTAGCACTTTTACAAAGGTCAATTCACTTTCTTGGCTCATATCATTTTGTATAGTGGCAATAACGTCTAGGTTTAGCGTTCCATTAATAACAACAGAGTCTGTAGAGCGCTGAATCCAGTTCTCATCCTGGAGTATTGCTTCTGTTTTTACGATGTTACCGTTAGATAAAGGTGTAGAAGGCTTGATTTCTACGAACCGTGTTCCACCAATAGCAGGGTTAATAGTGCCTAAATTCCACTCTACGTTTGAGCCAACTACCGCTCCACCATCGCTACTTGAAACGTAATCAAATCCTTCGGGAATAGAAAAAAGCAACTTCATCGGCGTGTAAGCGCTAGTAGCTTGGTTTCCATAAGTAATTTGATACTTAATAGATTCGTTGTTAGCAACAATACCTTTATTTGGGGAGATAATTAAATCGACTGTTGATTCGTTTGCACGAATAACCGTAGGGCGCGTTCCTAGAAAGTATTCTCCGCTGCCCGTAAACACTTGAACTAAGCTTTCAATTGGCTCTCCAGAATCGGCATTGGTATTATAAATGGGCACAGTTATTACTTTCGACTCGCCAGCACCAATGGTTCCTAATTCCCACCGGCCCCACTCAGACGAGTCACATGCACCACTGCAACCACCATTTATGGAGGGCCTAGCCAGAGTATGTGCAGTTCCAGGAGCGACCATGGAAAAAAGGCTTACCTCGGGCACAGCCACACCGCTGTTATTACTAACAATATAACGCATCACATTATAAGATCCCTCTTGCCAATAATCATTATTAGCACTTACCGTTAAGCTTAATTGCGGCAAGTTACTTGTCACCACCGCATCTTCCGAAGTGACAATAGCATTAGAGCCATTGAAAAACTGTGCACTTACTTCATCCACTTTGCCATTTGAAGACGAACCGGACTTTTTCAAAGTAAATAGATACTTATTACCAACATCTGGGTTCAATGCAGGCAAGGTCCATACGATTTTATTGTTGGAAACCGTGCCGTTATGAGAGGCAGACACAAAACTCATTCCAGCAGGAATATTCACTTCCATCGAAGGTGAGGCGATGCCCGTGTTACCCACATTTCCATAGGAGATCTCAAAATCCACATTCTCGTTGGCAGATACAACTTGTGAATTGGCAGCAACGTGCAGTGCGACAGATGGAGAGTTGTTGATTGTTGAAGGTTTTAGCACTTCGAGCGTATTGGACTGCCCTGAATAGGTTACACTGGTTGTTAACGTGCGTTCGTCGCCAGTTGATAGGTTAGAAGAGTAAACAGGGAGCGTGACCACTTTAAAAGCGCCTGGGGCTAAGTCACCAAATTCCCATCTAGCAGTTTCTGTGTAGTCACAAACGCCGCTACACCCGCCCGATATAGAGGGTAATGGATTCCTAAAAAATGTGTTTTCTCCAACATTTACGTAAAGAGTAACGTCACTTTTTGTAGAGCTTGAATCATTTGAAATAATTATCTTGTGGTAGACGTAACCACCTGTTGAAGCTTTGTCAGTTGTTTTTGTAACGCTTAATGTCATGGCATTTGCCATTGACGATATCATCATCAAGAAAGCGCTATAAAACAATATAGCTATGTTTATTTTAGGTTTGTAGTTACCGCAGTCCATGTGTCACCCGCCTTAATATTGCATTGAATTTGATTATTAATCGGAATTGAAGGGAAACTTAGAATTGAGCCGAGCTAGCCCTTTCACCTAGAAGATTTCCCTTTCTGTAAAATGAGCGGGTAACTACCAAATACACACCTGCTCACTTTTCAAACAATACAGTTTTTGATATTTTAAGGAATACGTAGTTAGCAGTACTTAGCCGTAAATAAAGACATTTAAGAATTTCTGTAATGCCAGTTGAAAAGGATTTGAGAAATGGCTACAAGAAAGCGGGTTAGAGGTGTTATCGCGTCACGAAATAAGCTTGAAGTAGCAATGCTTAATGCAGGCATTCGTTCTCAGTCTGAACTTGCTAAGCTTATTGCAGAAAAAGAAAACATCAACTCCCCCCCTAGAGACCTAGTTAATAGAACTTTTCGTCAAACAAGGGTTTCTCACCAAACTATTACTCGCATTGCCACTGTCCTGGATGTCCCCCCTCATTCGCTATTTCTTACCCAAGATGAGCTAGAGTCGGAAGAGGAGTTAAACCCAGCCTCGGTAATCGACTCGACTATTCATAACGACACATCAGAGCCTGCGGATAACAATGCAGAAGAAGATTTAGAGGCTTCTGAGAAAAACAACGCTATTATACCTCCCTCTTCACCGACTTCCCGAACAGCTAAAGTTAAATCTCAAAGACACGCAGGAACGCTTCGACCCACACATATTGTGACTTTTTTTATTATTTCTGCCGCTCTTATTTCGTTAACTTTACTCTGGAACACTAACGAAACTACTGTCGATTCAATTTCTCAGTCCATACCTAATGTACAGTCATTAATGATCATAAAAGGTAACAGTGAGTTAGAAAAAGAAGTAGCTAGGAACCTGACCAAAAGACTGAAGAAAGACTTCACAATATCTTCCGTTTCTATATCTGATATTGCAGCGAATGACTCGCCGTACTCGTTAACCGAGAGCTATAATGTTGATTTAGTCATCTCATTAGAATTAGTTGAAAAGGGTATATTTAAGGCGCTTTTGGGCTTTGCTTACACCACTACAAACAAAACTTTGCTCGCATCTTTGATAGACAGCGAAACTATAGTTACAGAAGAAACTATTGATAAATCCTCTGTCAAACTAGAAAGCGCTCTTAAACAGTATTTAGCTATACCTGAGTACACTTATAAGGGGTTGGACGAAACTAACACGAAAAACTATGTTTCTAGTCAAGCATTGCTTCACAAGGGCCTAAACGAAGGTAATGTTAATGCTGCTCTTGAGAAAACTCATCTTATATTAGCGACTGCGCCAACAAATCCATTGGCCTTAGCTCAACTTTGTAATTTGTATGCTCAAAAAATGTATTTAACAGCGGATGACAACTATTTAGTACACGCCACCGATGCTTGCAACCGGGCTAGCGAACAAGCTAAAGATAAACCGGAAGTGTTATTTTCATTGGCACAAAAAAGTCGTCGAGAAAATGACATCGAGTCTGCAATCGCTTATTACTCAGAAGTTTTAAAAGTAAGTCCTAATTATTCTTCCGCATATGTAGGCCTGACAGAAAGTTATTTAAAGAAATTTTTGGTGACTAAAAGCTCTAAAGCCATGTCGTTAGCTAAAGAAAATATTGTTAAAGCAAGTAGATTGGCCCCCAACGATTGGATGATTCCATTCATTGAAGCCCGCTTACATTATTACGAAGGTAACGCTTCACTTGCCTTAAAAAAATTCGAAGAGAGTAAAGATATTGAGGTCACTCAAAACGTTTTAGGTAACTTAGGCAGTATTTATTTTTGCAACGGAAACATTGAGGCCGCCTTTCAAAACTATAAAGCAATGGAACATGAGTTTGGTGCCTCCAATATTTCAGATCATCTGCTAGCAACCGCTAGCTTTTATATGCAGAAATACGACGACGCCATAGGATATAATTTGAAAAGCCTCGACGCTATGGCTGATACTAATAGTAATGGCCTCTATCCAATTTGGATTAATTTGGGAGATTCATATTTAGCTAAGAACATGAAACAAGAAGCAATGGAAGCCTATGAAAATGCAGTTAAGATCTCACAAAGATCTGACCAAAACACCACGGTAATGGTTGATCAGTTATACGCTTATCTTCACATCTCTAGAATGAACCGCACGTTTGAAACAGGGTCGATAAAAGCAGGGATTCGTGAGGAACTTAGCAGCATTGAAAGCCAAATTTCTGACCCCGGCGCAAAGTTTCGTTCAATGGTCATTTGGGCTTATTTAGGAGACAAAGAGAAGGCACGCAACATTCAAAAAGTGCTTACATCGCAGTGTAAAGGTCTAGCTAAGTATCCCGGTGTGGAGGATATTTTAGGTTGAACTAATAAGCTATGTGATTGAAGAACACTTTATACAAACCTATCTAAATTGCTCTTTGCTAACTTTATACTCAAAACGTGAGCACTTTATGATTTACAGTTAAATAGTGAAATTAATAGTTATTCAGATAAGTAGGCTTTGTTTTCACCACAAAAACAAGCCTACTAAAAGAAAAAAGAGAGCAAACGCTCTCTTTTTTAATTTACTTGGCCACTTGCCAGTTGTTGTCAGTTGGCCTCAAGACTCCGCGATCTTTTATAGTAATACCGTCCATCAGATGGATGATATTTCTTGAAGTCACTTCATTTCTCCAGAGAAAGTCCACTTTTCCATCGCCGTCATAGTCGCCGATGTTAGCAATTTGCCAATTCAGGTCTGCCACTTCATTGATGAGAGTACTTGTACTTACTAAACCAGCATGCATGAAGTAAACCCAGTTTCGACCATCTACTTGGTTTCTCATAACGATGTCGTCGATACCGTCTCCATTTAAGTCACCAGTGCCAGCAATATCCCAATTAGTATTCACTGTATTAAGCGTATATTGATTAGCAATGATGCCATTTTCCATTAACCAGATGTAGTTTACGCCTGTTGTGCTGTGACGCCATATAACATCATCATCTCCGTCGCCGTCTAGGTCACCAGTTGCAGCAATTTTATAATTTAGGTCAGTTACCCAGAGAGACGGTTGGCTAATTCCAATATAACCGTTATTCATCATGTAAAACCATGTATCGCCTCGGCTTGTATTGCGCCACAATACATCACCTGTACCATCGCCATTGAAGTCACCACTACCAGCTAATTCCCAGATTCCGGCAGTCACATAATTTAAAGCGTAGCGCTCTTTTATACTTGCGCCGTCCATCAGGTAAATAAAGTTTTTACCTGTATCACTATTTCGCCAAAATATATCTGATTTGCCATCGCCGTCATAATCGCCCTGACCAGCCATGGACCACGTATATTCTTGCACGACGTTAATAGGAGTAGCTGAAGACAACTGGGTACCATCCATCGCCCATAGGAAGTTCCAACCTTTCGCAAAGCTTCGCCATAGTAGATCAGACTTTCCATCACCGTTTACATCGTTTATTGCTGCATAGCCAAGTGGCGTAGGGTCGGCAAGGTCGACAATACCATCACCATCATCGTCGTCATCGGCATTATTGCCAATACCATCACCATCAGTATCAAGCCACTCTGCAGGGTTTTGAGGGAACGCATCAACCGTGTCTAGCCAGCCATCGTTGTCATCATCTGGGTCGCTATTATTACCAATGCCGTCGCCGTCAGTATCAACCCATTCGAATCTGTCGTTTGGAAACGCATCAACGCTATCAATAACACCATCACCATCGCTGTCAGCCCCACTACCATTGTCTACACCTGGAATAACTATGTTATCCACCCAGGCTGAATCTAGACCATGAGAAACCGAACTATCCTTTGAAAAATCCCACTTAAAGGTGTGAGTGCCGTCAGAAATTGGAAACACAACGGTTTCAATTGCGCTTACACCAGACCACTGACCTTGTAATACATCATCTATGTAGAATTTTAAGAAGTCATAACCAGATTCTGAATCAACTTTCATATCAAAGCTTAAATCACCAGCAGCAGTTTCAAGCGTTAACTCTGCTGTTGCGGATTGCCCGTCTATTAGTGCATCTGGCACTTTCATACTATATAAGCCGTCTATAGGTTCTATATCGCTTATTTCCCAATTTGCGTCACCAGTAAGGACAAAGGAACTTAGTGCTGCGTCACCAGATTCAAAATCTAGTGCACTTGTTGATGGAGGAGCGCAGCTTAAAAAGCTACGTTGTGAACTTGCGATAGGTCTACCTTGAACAACAGTATTAATCACCGCTGTGTGCTGCATTTGGTCAGCAAAGATATCCGCGAACGTTATTAGGTACTGACTTTGTAAAACGTCAGATAAGGTTGCGTAAATGTTTGCCAACTCTGAATTATCTGGCGCGTAATAGTAAATACCATAAGTTCTGTTTGCCAATTCTTGTAGTACGGTAGCATCTGCTTGCCCTAAACCTATTGTAAATACAGGTATGTCGTACTGATTAGAATTAGCAATTACGGAATCGAGTGTTCCAGTACTGGCTGTATCGTCACCATCAGTCAGAACAATAATAGCTTTTCTGCCCGATGTACTAGCAATATCAGTTAAAGCTACATCAATCGCATCGTACATTGCTGTTGCACCGTAGTTATCGAATGGAGAATCGATAGCAGCATAAAGCAAAGCAGTGTCTGTCGTTAAGGCTTGTACGACATTCGGCTGGTCAGAAAATTTAACAACCATACCCTCATCGGCATCCGACTTATTTTCAATAATAAGTTTAGCAGCCGTTTGCATACTAGTTATATCAGAAGACGACATAGAAGCACTGTAGTCCATCACAACCGCGAAAGTCGTTTTTGAATTGGCTGACTGTACTTGAGTGACGCTACTAATTGGAGAGGCGGTGCCATCAAGGTACAAGTCGAAGCTATTTATACCCAGTCCATCTAAAGGCACACCATTTTGATCGTAAACACTCACCACCGCTTCAAGTAGCGGGCATTGATATTCTACTATTTGGTTGATGCCTGTATTGTAATCGCGGCAACTATCATATGTAGAAAACACTGAACCGAATTGATTCTCATCAGTAACTTGAACTTCAATGTTGTGATCTGAACCACCATTTGTAGGGTCTGTAAATGTGACTACATACTGACTTTGAATGCTTGTAACTATTGATTGATAGATGTCTTCCAACTCTGTCGATGTTGGAGAATAATAGCTTAGGCCACCAGTTCGCTGTGCTAGAGTGCTCATGGCATCTCTATCACCAGAACCAAGTGTTACTGTATAAACAACAATACCAAGACGATTGGCATAATCGACCACTTCGTCAATATTGAACGACGAGTTATTGTCAGAGCCATCAGACATTGCTACCACAACCTGCCTACCTGATTGGCCAGATACATTCGATAGAGCCTGATATACGCTATCGTACAATGCAGTTGAACCACCCCTTCCAGCGTAATCTTCAGGTATAGAACTTGTAACAAGAGCAAGATCATCAGTGAACGGCTGTATGACGTCTACGCTACTTGCAAATTTGATTATGCTAGCTTGGTCGCCAGGTTGCATGTAAGACACGAATTGTGTAGCTGCAGCTTCCATCGAAGTGATATCAGCTGAACTCATTGAACCGCTGTAGTCTAAAGTGAAAGCGACATTTAACACTGATGAACGTACGTCGGAAACTAAGCTTACGGTGTTCACATCCACCGGGGCACCGTTTATATGTATATTAAAATCGTCAGCCGTAAGGCCTGGTATGTTATTTCTGTAGGAATCTAGTACCGTTACCGTCATTTCCATTTCAGGACATTGACCGGTTGTATTGATATTGGTAAGCAGAGGCACTAGTGATGCTGTAATCTGGCCAGATGCGTCGCCGGCCAAACTCGTGTTTTTTACATTTCCGTATGCTTTAGGCCACGCTGACTCAGCGAGCGAGGTCGATGTTTCGAAAGCGATTAGCTCGTCATTATCGTTACCGACATAAAGTGTACCGTCTGAAACTAAGGTTGCAGACGCATCGAAATCATAAAAACCCGTTTCGTTCGAGCTCCATAAAAAATCACCTGCATTGCTAAGAGCATAAAACATATTGTCCCTGCTACCAAAGTAGATAGACCCATCTGCTCCAACTACTGGGGTACCATAAACGTAACCACCTGTGGTATAGACCCAGTTGATACTGCCAGTTGAGGATAACGAGTAAACATTGTTGTCTGCCGAACCAAAGATAATATTTCCGGCGTTATCAATTGCTGCTGAACCTCTGATGTCATTGCCTGTTTCAAAAACCCACTTTTGCGTGCCGTCGGGATTGAGTGCATACATCTTGTCGTCCGTTGAACCGACATACACTGTACCTATTGCGTCGATAGCTGGTGCACCGTAGTTATAACCTGTTGTTTCAGCTTGCCACTTCAAAGTACCGTCTGGATTCAACGCATAAATATCTCGATATTCAGACACAACATATACTGTACCGTCTGTAGCTATCGCAGCACCTGAACTGAAATCGCCGCTCCCTTGAAAAACCCATTTTTGTGTACCATCTGGATTTACAGCATAAAATTTATTGTCGTCAGAGCCTACATATATCGTCCCATCTGAGCCAAGCGCTGGTGTAGATGAAACATTGGCACCTGTAGTAAATTTCCACTTCAACGAACCGTCAGCATTGATTGCATAGAGTGAGTTATCAGTGGAACCGACGTATATCGTGCCATCCTGACCTATTACAGGCGAAGAGCCGTAATTTGTATAAGAATTATAGGTCCAAAGGTGTGAGCCGTTGATAGAATATGCCATTAGTCCATCATAGTAAGTACCAATGTAAATCGTGCCATCTTCAGCAACGGCTGGGACGGTTATAACATCACCAGCATTTAAATCGACAGACCATTTAATATCTCCTGGCGCAGCATTTGCGGCATTGGACAGTAGGAAAACTGTTGCCAACAAGCCAATGCAGAAGTAACTGTAAAGTTTCCTCACCTCTATATCCTTATATTAATCAATAACTAGTGTTTTATCTGAACGATAATTTGGTACATCAATAGACACGAGATTGCCATCGACTACATAGCTGCTTTGAAGCACCTGCCTTTGACCATCGTTTTCTTGCCACGCTCTAGGACGACTTACATACTGTGTTGTACCGTTATACGCGGTGATAAGAAGGTTTCCTTCACTATCCATAGTCACGGTGGATGCTTCCGAAAAGCGCATTTCTATATCAGATATGTTACCTTCGGGTGTAACGTGGAAATCAAAGTCGACTTTTCCTCCATCAACATATTCAATAACATCAATACCAGAATAAACGTCTTTTGTTCGTTTAAAGCCGTAATTCAGTAGTGAAGTTGGTTGCTTATGGATATCGCCCGTGGTCACTGTTTGAGCGTTTTTATTAGCATCTAGTAACTGTACTTTAATACGTGATTGGCTGTTCCCGTCACGGCTGGTAGATGAAAAAACATCAGTAGTCAGGGGTTCGCCCTGCTCTAACTGCTGTTCTTTCAGCCTGCTTTTTTGGGGTTCAGAAACATTGCTTAATATACTGCTGGGTGCTTTTGGGTCACCGTTGCCGTATTTAACATCTAGCTCTTTTTCATCGCGTTTGACGACAGAGTGAGTATCTTGAAGGGGTTTCTTTTCGTCGCGTGTGGTGTTTAGGTACAGTAAACCACTAGCAACGCTTATGACGACCATCCCTGTTATAAATGAAATACGCTTCATTTACGGAGTTCCTTTCCTTAAAACATTATTTCAAAATAACATAGAACTTGTATAAAAAAAAGGCGGTTCATGAACCGCCTTTTTAATTTAGTGTAAGTAGACCTACTTAGCTACTTTCCATGTATCGTCTGTCGGTCGTAATACTCCGCGACTTTTGATTGTCGTTCCGTTCATTAAGTGGATAAGATTACGAGTTGTCGTTTCGTTTCGCCACATGAAATCTGCTTTGCCATCGCCGTCATAATCGCCAACATTGCCAATTTCCCAATTTAAATCCGCAACTTGATTAATGAGAGTACTAGTTTCAATTTGACCATCTTTCATTAAATACGCCCAATTTCTACCATCAACTTGATTGCGTAGAACTATGTCATCAGTTCCATCGCCGTCTAAGTCTCCGGCCCCCACAATAGACCAATCTGTATTGATGACGTTGAGGCTGTATCTGCTCGCTATACCACCGTTTTCCATTATCCAAATGTAATTGCGGCCAGTACCATTGTGACGCCAAATTATGTCTTCTGAGCCGTCTCCGTTGACGTCACCTGTCGCTGCTACTTTGAAATCTAAGTCTGTTACCCAAAGAGATGGTTGGCTTGTTTCAATAAGCCCATCTTTCATCATGTAGAACCACGTGTCTCCCCGTTCTACGTTACGCCACATTACGTCGCCTATACCATCCCCATTAAAATCACCGTTACCCACTAATTCCCACCTACCTGCGGTTACGACATTTAGCGCATATCGACTCTTAATACTTGCTCCATCCATCAAATACATGAAGTTCATACCTGTAGCGCTATTTCTCCACAGAATGTCCGATTTACCATCACCGTCGTAATCACCGAGACCATCCATTGTCCACGTATACTCTTGTACTACATTGATTGGGGTAGCAGCAGATGTTTGAGTTCCATTCATTGTCCACAAAAAGTTCCAACCTTTATCGAAACTACGCCATAGCAAATCAGATTTACCATCTGCATTGAGATCATTCACTGGCGTGTAGGTTCTTATTTCTTGTGCTGACCAGTTAGCAGGATTAAAAGGAACGTCCCCATCGCGGTAATCACCTCCCAACTCCGGAATACCAGCCCACGCCCATCTTATACAGTCACCTTGTTGATCCAAAGTAATGCAATCTAAAGAATTAAAATCTAGGTAAGGAGAAATCAAAAATCCACCGTCTAGCCCAAAGGAGCAATCGCCTCCATTATCTAAAAATGTAAACCCTTGTACACAGACCCAAAAATCTAATGTATTACCAGAAATACTCATCCTAGCGGCGTGCGAAGGATCAGCGGCTCTTATTGCTAAGTCGCTAGTAATGTCGTACTCAATACCTGATAAAGAGGCACTTACTACATTAGTAATTACGATTGTGTCATTATCTTCAAGCAACGCACCTTCTACTACAGCAGTTAATTCATGCCCAGCAGTACCTCGAGCGTTGCCATCAAATGTATATGTAAATGAAAACAATTGAGTTGAAGCATCTGTTCTTGATGCGTCTGTAGGGAAATCGTCAACTACGTCCGGTACTCGGTCTCCATCCGTATCAGAATTTGTAGGGTTCGTTCCTAATGTAAACTCTTCAAGGTTGGTTAACCCATCATTATCCGCATCTTGATTGGCGTCATTGCTATTTAAATGATTAAGACCATAACTTTCTTCGAAGTAATCTTCCATGCCATCGTTATCGTCGTCGTCGTCATCAGAGTCGGATATTCCGTCACCGTCATTATCACCGTCAAATCCACCTGCGATATACTCATCTTTATATTGACTAAGATCTACTAACTCCAAGTAATTGATACGAGGAGCAATCCACACACCACTTGTACCACTAGAAACGTCTTCGTAAGTACTGTATTCCAATACAAACGTTAATCCATTATCGTTGGTTGTTAGCGGTATCCAGTTTCTCTCTCGAATAGCATAACTAGAGTCAAAGTTTAACGAGACCTTCCCATCTAACACTGTCCATGTCCAACCTGAAACTCCCATTAGGATCGTATCATTGGTGCAGTGAACACCTCGATTGAAAGTACCGTCACTGTTGAAAGAGTAAGCAAATAACATGTCGCAAATAGGCCAACCATTGTCATTCGCCCAAGCGTCAATACGACCGTTAATATTAGCGTTATAAACAAAGGGAAAGTTTGAGACTAACCCAGAACCAAAATTTTTAGCCGAGCCATCAATCGCCACCAGTTCACGAGCAAAGCGATACGTTTCCCCCTCAGCGCTTACTTCAACGAGAACAGTCCACACCGATTCATTAACTTTCTGTATGGGGGTGATAACAAACAGAACTCCATTCATATTAACTAGAATTTCGTTACTTCTAAGTTCAGTTGTATATGCGTCTTCAAGAACTTGACTTATTGATGTTACAGGCGTGCTCGATAACTCGAAAATGTCATGCACAATCGAATTTACTTCGTCACCGAATTGGAAGTCGATTTCATCGACAATTGGAATAGCAGCACTCATCCCCTCTAAGCCGTCAAACGTAATTCCTCTATCTGCTATTCCAAACTCGAAACGTACTCCATTATATACGTTTGTTGAAAACGCAGAAATTTCCGTCTCACCTTGCCAGCCCCCCTCAATTCCATTCACGACATTTTCTGGGATATAGAGAATTTCCTCTACTGTAACACTTGCAGTAAGGTCGAAATAGCCGTCAGCTGCATTGGTTATAGTGTAAACAACATTGTCAGTTACACTTGACCATTGCAAAGATGGTGTTTGTGTTATCAAGCCCTGCTCAAATGCTGCGATGAGCTGGTCAGCAACAAGGTCGCCCCATCGATCTCGGTACGAACTGGTGTAGACATCATACTCCTGAAACGACGAGCTTCCGTGGGATTTGTCTAGATAAGTTTGGGTGAGCTGATTTCCAGCTGCGGTAAAAACAATATCGTAGGAGGGAACAATCTGTGTTTGTGTATAATCAGAGAAGCTCCATGAGCCAGAGTTTGACTTGACTAATATTCCTTCGACGATAATCCCATATTCATCAAGGGAGGTTTTGTCAACCGAGAGAATTAATGACTCGTTGTCTATCAACTCTTGAAAACTTTGGTAAGTTGCAGCACAAACTTGTGTAGAAAGTGAAGCTAGTGCAATTAATAAGCATTTAGCTAGAACCAATCGAATGGTACTCATGAGGCGTCCCTGTCAATAATTTAAAATACTAATAGATAAATTTTTTATTACATTAGAGCACGCTGTTCGTTTTTTCAACGACGAAACTAAAAAATAATGTTTACGCCTATCTCACGGAACATTTGATTTACTTCCGTGTACCAAATGAAAAAGCCACTTGGAAAGTGGCTTTTATCAAACTTGCAAGGTCCTATAAGGATGTAAAAATACCAACAGATTCGAAGATTTTTCTCATTTTTTTAACGCCATTTTGGTAAGAAAAATTCTCCTTAGCTAGTATTTCGCTATTTTCACTAAACTGTTTCCAAAGTTTGTCATCGTCGTACAGCTTTATAATTGCCTCAACCCACTCGTCTACGTCATCGGCAATTAACGTATTAATTCCATTGGTGAGACCAGTTCCTTCCGCAGCGATGGAAGTAAGGATAGTAGGTGTAGCATATGCTAAAGCGTCTAAAACTTTACCTTTGATCCCCGCGCCAGAGAGTAAAGGCGCTATAAATACTTTATGATTGTGGTAAACGCCATCTAATGTTTCTGCAAAACCTTTTACCTTAACATTATCACTTTCAAAGTCCTTGAAATGTTCGGGCATTTTACTGCCGTAAATATAAAAGGTGATGTCAGGTCGTTGAACTTTCAGTTTCGGCATCACCTCTTTAACCATATATTCCACAGCTTCCGTGTTCGGTTTATGGTTGTATCCACCAAGAAATGCAATACCTTCTCTCTCGTGGAATTGGGGGCCGCTATCTTTTGGCTCGACTATCCAAGGAGTAATATGCATATTGGCTTCTTGCGCTATATGGCTCGAAATTACTGCCTGTTCTGTAGTATTGTATGTAAGAATGGCGTCTACTTTCTGACAGACCTCTAACTCTTCATCTCTCGTTATTAGGGCCAAGTCCATAGCCTCCTCATCATTTTGAACCAAAGCTGCACGAATTTCTCTAAGGAAATGAAGGTCTGCATTATTGAATAGGATTGGTTTGCCTGATTCTTTTATTACATCGACATACTTTTGTGCGACATCGTATCTAGTAATATAAACAGCATCCATCTCACCTAAGCGGCGCTGTAATACATCATCCAATGAATAATAGAACGGCACATACAAAACCTCTACACCCATTTTTTGCAAAACACTGGTGTACTTACCCATAGGCGCTAAATTCGCTGGCACGAAGGTAACTTTAAATCCTAACGCCAGCATCATTTTTATCTCTTGTAATGCAGCATGACTGCCAGCGTCCATTCCTTGCATCGGTGTAGCATAATCTACAACCATTACACGCTGTTCCACATTTCTATCTTTTTCTAGATGCAAATTACTAAGAGATGGTTTGGCCCCTTTTTTATAAGTGTTAAACCATTTTCGTCTAAACGTTGTTTCGTTAACTACTTGATACTGCTTTAAGCCCTTAGTTACGTCTGTGCCATGAGACTGACCTTCAAAATGAATCACTTCAGAATGCGGTACATAAAGTACCTTATAACCTGCGTCTCGAACTTTAAATGAGAGGTCAGTATCTTCGTAATAACATGGTGCGTATTCTTCACTGAATTTACCAACCTCTTCCCACACTGATTTAGTCACACACATTGCTGCGCCAGTAACATAATCGACTTGACGTACATAGTTCCAAGCTGGATCAAATGGATTTCCGTCACGACCTGCGTTCCAAGGTTCTCCTGTTGCCCATACTATTCCACCCGCTTCTTGCAAGGTTCCATCTAAATTCAATAACTTAGAACCTGTAAGCCCCACATGTTCATCTGCTTCGTGTTGCGCCACAAGTTCGTCAAGCCAGTGACTTTTCACTTCGGTGTCATTATTTAGGAAAACGATATAATCGCCTTTCGCAAGCTCAGATGCTTTGTTGCAACTCTTCAGAAAGCGTAGATTTTCGTCGTTTCTAGACACGACCAGATTGCCTATTATTTCTTCAGCTTTTGCTGTTTCATCAGTAGAACAATCATCGGCTAAAATGATTTCGAAAGACGTTTTGTTGTATGCAAGAAAAACGGAGGCAATGCAGTGATAAGTAAGCTCAAATTTGTTATATGCTGGAATTATTACAGAAGCTACAGGGTTTTCAACCTTAGGAAGAGAAAATGACGGGTATACTTTTCTTCCCTGATAACCCTCAACCAACACTGTATGTGCAATAGACAAATCTTTGATATCGCTTACTCTATTTGAATCACTTAGATTAAGTGTTAAAGACTCGTAACGACCATTAGCACTAGCAGGTTTAGAAATGAAATGAGCTTCTTTTCTACTATGATTTAAAAATTCCCATGGCGTGAGGATTGGGTCACCTTTTATTTCCAACTTTCCATAGCTTGCAACTTCGCCTTGCACGCCTACGTTTATGACATGGTATGCATTATCAAGAAATTTTGCTGGAACCCAGATGTGAGATGAGTGCATTTTCTCTTTTTTACTGAACTCGTAGGTACCAATTTTTTCTTTGCCTATGCTAAAGGTAAGAATCTTGCTCTCGTCGCCGATGCTATGATTGTATATTGTAAACGAAAGCTTATTGCCTAACAGGTTTTCAATTGTCACGCTTGCAGATGGTTTTGAAATTTCTATTTCAAAACGAGATCTTGCTATGACCTTTTCAGTTTGTTTGCATTTTATAACAATTGCTCGACCTGCTTCCATAAGTAAGGTATTCACTTCAAAAGAAAAGGCGTGATTCCCCTTGTTAATACCCCCAGATTCAAGATCTTTTCGATATAAGTCAGCAACCCCCTCTCCGAGAAGTACCCCCTCGTCATCGTACACCGCCAGTTCGATTGGAGATTCGTCGCCTACTCTCGCAGCCCATCCCTGTAACACGCCGCTTTCAAAACGGTCTATATGGCCCTTCAAGGTCGATTCTAGCTCCGACATATTTTTCCTCAACTTCCTCTGAGCACAATTGAATGCATCTAATATAAATTTAAGACAATATTACCTGATATCTGCAAGTTCTCAATCTAAGTACTTTTAGACCTCAAATAGTACAATCTACAATATTGGTTTTCTCTATACTTTGCACCAGATAATGCGGTTGTAGTAACATCTCATGCAAATTATCGAATGATGACAATCCTCACATGGAGAAGTAGGTGCTTAGCGTTTTCAAGAAAAATAAAGGCAACATTACAGAAGCTTCAATAAAAAACCTCATAGAAACTGAGTTCGATGCTGAGTTTTACGCAAAAAAATATAAGTTTTTGGAAACAGACGACTACCTTAGCCACTTTTTAAAAGAAGGGTGGAAAGAAGGACTAGATCCATGTGAGTGGTTTTCAACAAGTAAATACTTGATTGCCTACCCTGATGTAGCCGCTTCCGGTGTCAATCCATTTTTCCATTACTTACATTACGGAAAAGCCGAGGGTCGCAATGGAGGTCTAGTCGCAAAAGGTAATGACGACCTGCGTTCTTTAGTTAGAACAAATAACTTCGCCGATTCAGAGTACGAAAACTCTAAATATTTTAGTGAAGCATGTGACATTCTTGGCACTAACACTGAATTTTCTTCGAACGATTTTGAACGCTTTGCAAACTGGACAAAAATAGTACCGAAAGCAAATGGGCCTCATCCTCATGTAAAAGCTTTCATCGATTCAGTGAAAGCCACTGGAAGTGGAAGTGAAGCAGTCACTTCTGGGTGGGTTATACGAAAGCAGAATTCATTTATTTGGTTTGAAACGAATCAAGGACAAATTCTTCCGATGCGTTCCGCTTTTTTCCAGTATCGTGAGGATGTATACAACGCATTCGAAGATGAGATGACTGAAGCGTTACCACTTACGGGTTTTGTTCAAGCGTTGACGGCATGTAATCCTGGGACAGTTCTCAAAATTTACGCTTTATCTTCAGAAGGTGCTCACGAAGTCGCTCAGTGTGAAGTTGAGCGTATTGAGTCTACGCCAAAAAAACTGGCTGAATTTTTAGCCACGATAGATACGCCCTTATCAGAACTCCCAAAGCGAATTAGCAAAATTGATGAGCCTTTGATTTCCAGCGCTATCGCGCAAAAAAATAAAGCTATCGCTGCTATGCCACATGAAGTATATAGCTTTGGGGAGTGTAGCAATCCTGAAGCAAGCATAATCATTCCCCTGTACGGCAGAGTGGATTTTGTAGAAGCGCAAATGCAGTGTTTCTCAAAAGATCTCTTTATTCAAAATCATTGCGAATTGATTTACGTTATCGACGACCCTACTTTGGTTGAGCCTTTTAAAAAACTATCTAGCGATATCCATGCGCTTTATGGCATACCTTTCAAAGTTGTTTGGGGTGGATTAAATAGAGGTTTTTCAGGCGCAAATAATTTGGGTGTTGAATACGCAACGGCGCATTATCTTCTATTTTTAAATAGCGATGCGTTCCCTACGAATCCAGGCTGGGTTGAACAGCTTACGGATGTTTTAAATAGTAACTCAGACTTTGGTGTCGTTTCTCCTCGCCTTTTGTTCGCAGACGGTTCTATCCAGCACGCTGGTATGGAATTCGTATATAGGAATGAGTTGTCTATTTGGACTAACCACCATCCTAACATGGGCATAGACCCGAGTTTAGACCTACATACCGAAGCAACTATGGTTCCGGCCGTGACAGGTGCATGTATGCTAATGACCCGCGCGCTGTTTGATTCTGTAGGGGGCTGGGATAACGGTTACCTGATAGGCGACTTCGAAGATTCTGACTTATGCTTCAAGATAAGAGAACAAGGTAAACATTGCATATACGTTCCCACTGTTGAGTTAACGCACCTAGAGCGACAATCGTTCAACTTAACCGGCGCTCCCGATTTCAGAACTAAAGTGGTAATATATAACGCTACCCGCCATCAAAATAAATGGTCCTCATTACTTCAACAAAGCGTTAGCAAAGGTTAAAAGGAAGCAACTAAGCACATGAAACAAAGAATTTTAGTCGTATCTCATGGTCACCCAGACTTCAGTTTGGGTGGTGCTGAAATTGCAGCTTATAACTTGTATGAAGCATTCAAAAAAAATGACGATGTGGAAGATACGTGGTTTCTCGCCCGCGCCGACCGCGGTCGAGGCGTTACAGGTCAAATTCACAAGCGCCGTGACAACGAATACCTGTGGGAACAAGGTGTGGCCGATTGGCATTTAATGAAATCTGCACATCAAGAATCTGTAACCACATGGTTTGTTGACTTGCTTAAATCATTAAAACCTACCATTGTACATATTCATCATTACGCGCATATCGGGCTTGAGTTCATACGCGCAATTAAAAAGTATGATAGCAACATTAAAGTTTACCTAACCCTTCACGAGTACATGGCCATTTGTAAACACAATGGCCAAATGGTCAAGACGGGCGAAGGTATGAAGCTATGTAGCAGCGAAAGTTTTGATGAGTGCAGAGGCTGTTTTCCAGAAAATACTGCCGAAGATTTCTGGCTAAGAAAGCATCACTTTAAATCCACTTTTGATCTAGCCGACGGGTTCATTTCCCCCTCCGAATTTTTACGTCAGCGATATATCAACTGGGGTATTGATGAAAATGATATTGTTGTTATTGAGAACGGTCAGAGCGACTTACCTCCGTTAGCCCCCCGTGCGATTGAAGATGGTGAAACCAGGAATAGATTCGGTTTTTTTGGGCAAGTTAACCCATATAAAGGAATAGACGTTCTTTTAGAAGCTTTGCGCAGCATGACAAAAGACGAAAGAAAGTCTGTTCTTGTCGAAATTCACGGGACGAACTTAGAAACCCAGTCAGGTGAGTTTCAAGTAAAAATTAAGAAATTAGCAAAAAGTCTTATTAAAGAAGGCTGCCTTCGCTGGGTCGGCCCTTACAGGCCAGAAGAGCAAAGAGCAAGATTAAATGAGCTTGATTGGGTAATTGTTCCATCAGTATGGTGGGAAAACTCACCGATGGTTATTCAAGAAGCTTTCACCGCTGGAAGACCACTTATTGTTTCAAATATTGGTGGAATGGCGGAAAAAGTAAAAGATGGTGTTGATGGTTTACATTTTAGTGCCCGAAACCCTCTAGAATTAGCAAACAAGTTAAAATACGCGGCAACTGACAAAACAATATGGAATGATTTTTATCAAAACATAACGTCTCCTCTCAGTTACACAGAGTGCGCTGAAAAACATTTGTCTTTCTTCGAAACGCGATAATTTTAGCTTTAAAATCAGAATGGTATAGATATGAAAATTGGTATTATCACAAACTTAATTCACATCGACAGGTTTGTGAAGTCGGAGATGGCATTTGCAGATTCGAAACGATGGATGTCGGCAACAGGTGGAAACACTGGAAACACTGCATTTGTTGAAGGTGTTAAAAAGATAGTTAAAGCTGATGTAGTTAGAGAAGTGCATTGGGGAGACAATCCCGAGCAAGTGAATAAAGCCTATGACATGCTGGTTATTTGCTGTGCAAATCAAATTGGTGCACATGTCGATTTAGGAACTTGGGCAGATAGGCTTAAAGCATTTGATTTACCTACCATGTTTATCGGTTTGGGTGCACAAAGCAACAGCGTGGGAACTCACCCTGAAATTCCAGAAGGAACTAAACGCCTTTTAGCATTATCAAAAGAACTTAGGACCGATAGTTCGGTATCAAACATTATCACTAGAGGCGCATTTACATCTGAAGTAATCGAAACTTGTGATGTAGATTCAAATCCTTTTGGTTGTCCATCTCAATTTATTTCAACGGAACTGAATGTAGGCCAAAAGTGCTTAGAGCACCAAACATCTACTAAACATTTTAGAGTACTAACGGCTGCAGGTAACCCATGGCACCCGTCCTATGTGCTCGAAAAAACGCTAGTTGAACTTGTCAACCAGTATCAAGGCGATTATGTGATACAACACCCCGAAAGCCTTATCAAACTCTGTTTAAACGAAGGCTCTACTATCGATAGTAAGCAGCAAGAAAGACTGAAAACGGTATACAACAGTTTGGGAGACTGGGAGACACTTACAAGTTGGTTTAGAAGCCACGGCGTGCTCTTTGCGGACGCACAAAACTGGATGCATTACTCAAAGAGGTTCAGTCTAGCTGTTGGTCCCCGATATCATGGCGTAGCACTGCCTATCCAAGCAGGAGTACCAGGCAAAGTTATTGCTATCGACTCTCGTACCGAAGAGCTTTCAAGCACCACCGGTATTCCATTCGTACGCTACAAAGATGTAGAAAACTCTACACCTGAAGAATTGATTGAGTGGTGCAAATGGACACAGGAAGATGCAAATAATTACGACAACATTAGACTCAATAACGCCAAAAAATACGCACAATTTTTCGAGCAGAATAAGTTAAGTTATAACCAGTCGCTTAAAGCCCTGTCAGAACAACATATCCAGTAAGTTAATGGCAAATAAGGATTACGTAATATGTTAGCCGCAGTTACAATGGTATACAATGAGCCTGAATTTATTCCTCTTTGGATAAAATACTATGGCGAGCAAGTTGGTAAGGAAAATTGCTATATTGTAGACAATGGTTCGAATGATGGGTCATTGGATCCCTACAGGCATGAAGTTAATGTCATAAGAGTTCCTAGAGAGTACAAGGACAATCAGCAAAGAACTAAGTTTTTGAGCGAGTTTTGTAGTTCACTTCTTAATTACTTTAGCCATGTTATACATGTCGATGTCGATGAGTTTATAGTTGCTAACCCAGCAAGATACCAGGGGCTTAAAGATTATACTGCTAACTGGGTAAAGAATAGGAAGTCAGTTACTGCGATTGGTCTAAATGTCACTCAGCTTCCAAGTGAAGAAGACACTATTGACTTTTCAAAACCGGTTCTATCACAACGCTCTTACGTACGGTTTGTCTCACCAATGTGTAAACCTTGTATTATCGCCAAACCTATCACTTGGTCACCTGGTTTTCACGGTTCAACTCACGAAACCGTATTCGACGATATATATATGTTCCACATGAGATACTTTGATCTTCAGTATGGGTTGACACGGCTCGACAGAACTCGAAATATGAAATGGAAAAGTGAAAAAGACGGTCAACATCAAAGAGTTGAGGATGAGACATGGAAGAAATGGTTCGTAAGTTTTGAGAAGTTTTTAAAAAAAGGCTTGTTTTACTCAGACGGTTCCATAAATGAAACTCTCGCTACCTATTTGGACCAGTTAAGAGAAGGTTCTTCGATAGACTCTACTGGAAGAACTAAGCCTCCAATGCTTACACCAAATACGTTGTTTGAAATTCCAGAATCTTTCAAGAAACTGGTTTAGTTAAAATTCAGGCTATATTTCTCGTTAGTTTAATACTACCCGTTTTGATTTAAGAAATAACATCTTGAATAAAACGGGTTAGCTTTTCTTTTGGCGCGTATTTTTAATGATTAAGCCATGGAGTAGGGTTCATATTCCAGCTCGACTTTTCGATAAGCTGAAATAGCCTCTACTTCTTTTGCTATAGTTTCTTCGTCTGGTGTATCCCAGTTTGAACTTCTAACAATGATAGTTGTGTGCTACCAATGATTCGTGCAGCTTATCATGATCTAAGTCGGAAATTTGGGTTGAAGATACAACAGGAAGTCCTGCCGCTTTCCAATAGCCTTTTAAATACGGCTTACCTTTACTTAGTTCACCTGTTTTAGATATCAATTGAAAATCAAAACCAAAGTGCTTCTTTCGCCTCCAAATAACGAAAACATCTTGAGTAGCTTGCGCAACCATTGCAAAGAGGTGATATGCTGAACCATCGAAAAATATGATCTTTTTTGCGCTTACGTAAAATTGTAATTGTTCTAACACAGACATTTTTTCAGGATGAACAACACGACAACCTTGATTTTCAAGGTTTTTTCAACTTTTCTCTCTCCAACAAAGCCTCCTTCCCACCCGAAAGTTGAGAACGAGAAACATATAGTTTCTCTGGAAAGTTTTTGCCTTGTAAGCTAGCGCGCACTGCTTCTATCAAGTTATTTACACATGGCTCGGCGGCGTTGTGATGCACAAACACTCCAGAACGTTCTATGCCTAGTTGATTAGGCACAAAAAGTGTCTCGAACTCTGTTGCCTCTTCCACTATCGTAATAGAAATTTCGTTTGTTAATAGAGCAACAAAATCTTCTACAAACTTTGGTACACCCCGCCTTTTTTCGCGCTTATAAAAAACAAGACTATCTATATCTTTTAGAAAACCAGACGCCCAAAGTCTTGATACACTCTCAACCATGAAGTGACCAAAGTGTGAATTTTGCAACATCCCACAGAATAAATGCTTCCCGGCTAACTTTTTGCTCACTGAATAGTCATCACTTGGCGGAATACAATTTAAGCCAGCCTTTATGTGTACACTATACTTACAAAAATCCCCGCTACTAGTAATCACTCAAGCCTGAAACTCTCCATTTCTTAAATTCTGAATAGGAACGACAACTGCTTTATTATGAATTTGAATTTCAGGTGTAAGAGATAAAGCTCTCTTTACTATTTCCATCTTAACTCCATTAAGGCTTATGGCATCAAACGACAGCCCATATACTCAGGCTCAAATCAAAAAACTACTGACTTAAAGGGCGAGCTTACTAGGAAGAAGTTATATAAAAAGTATATTGTATTTACTACATCTAAGATTTATTAAGCTGGCTGTAAGGCATATTATGTACCGCTATACTTGGCGGTCTATTGTATCGCTAAGCAATATCTCACCTGTTTCCTTAGCCGCAAAATCAAGTTGAGTACCATTCTTAAGCTTTTTAGGGTAAGTAAAACTAAACCCAACAAAACCGTTTCGATGAATGTTTCGTTCATTAGCGGTACTTCTGTATTCACTGGCTGGTATTTCAGCAATTTTTTTCTTACCAACACGCACGTCAATGACTACAGGAGACTGACTGTTATAATCGGCAGCCCACCCCTTTATCATTTTGCCTTCATCACTTGCAGCCATGATTGTCTTACCGAAGCGAATAAAAGGAGTATCAGATTCTATAGCCAGCTTTTGCCGTTCAAAACGTGTAAGTGCATATTCATAAAGTTTAAAATCTTCTTTATTGTGCTTTTTTATAAGCGCAATCTCTTCGCCTGATAATTCATAGCTTGAAGATTTTTTCTCTGTATTTTTATTGATATCCAATCCTTGAATATCAATGGAATACATCTTATTGATGAGTGCTAATGATTCATTGTAACGTTCTGTCAAACCTATAAAGCCAATAGCATCAGGCCACGTGCCTTGAAACGCTTTGTATTGTACGTTTTTAAATCGCGGTTCATTTACGAATTCGGTGAACGAACGTTTATAACGGTGGTGGCGGGTAAAATGCTCGTAATGGGAACGAACCTGTTGAATAGGATCACGAACGAAGGTAATTGCATTCTTAGCCGGAATAAATGGCGCATATTTAGGATGATTAATGTGCCCTGTAAGGAATTTAGCTTTTTCTACTATCTTCATTCCGGCTGCGTAGCGGTCACGTTTTTCATAATCTAACGTTCGTATGTCTGGGTTAGTCTCATTTGCTTTAGGCCCATAATCATAGAAGACATGCTCTTTACCGAAGTAGCGCTCGGCCGCTACGCGGAAACTAGAACCTGCAGTTTTAGATATATGAATAAAAAATAATGGGTAATTTGCTGCTTCCATTTTGTCCTATCTAATAGAAAATGTTCGGTGGGCATTGAAAGGTTTATGTTGGTCAATATTACCATTTGCAGGCTCACTGACAACCGCAATAAGTGCATAACCCTAATGTACATAAGAGTTCTACAACTTAGTTAAATCTATAACACCATTTAAATAAAAATGAGGCTTTAAAAAAGCAATGTAAAACGCAATTCAAATATCCCACCAAAGTAAAGCGTTAAGGCGTTAAATAAAAGGACAACCACTCCCGTTCCTGAGAGTTAAGGCTGTTTTGCTGGGGCTGCCTAAACATCTCAGCATTCCAAGCCTCGTACAAGTTTTTAAGTTCTTCTGCTTTGTCTGGCATGTCTGAAATTAAATTGCTGGAAACTGCCTCGTCTGAAGCCATATCAAATAAAAACTCGTGCTCTGCGCCCATTTTAAGGTACTTATAGTTTCCAAGACGAACTGCTGACTGATTCCAAAAACGCCAAAAAAGCGGGCGATTCATAAGAGCGCTCTTGTCAAAACCTTGAGTTGGAAAAATATCAACACCGTCGAGTTCTGATAAAACAGTTTCAGAAGCACCTGCACGTTTAATAGCAGAGTACAGCACATCTAAGCTAATAACAGGCTCATCTATAACGGTATTGCTTTGAAGCTTTTCGGGCCAATGGACGATAAAGGGCACTTTTATCCCCCCATCAGTCAACATACCTTTCTCACCCAGCAATGGCGCATTCAATGAACCGTTCCAAGCCTCTTTTTCTGTTATGGGAGCATCAGTAAAGTCGAGTCCTATTGGAGCACCATTGTCACTGATAAAAGCGATAATAGTGTTTTCCAGTATTCCATATTCTTCAAGCTTAGATATTATGCTGCCTACACCTGCATCTACTGCGTACATCATTGCCAACGCGTATCTACGCCGATTAGATGACTGCTCAGGGAACAATGATAAGTAATCTTCCGTTGCCTCTAAAGGTACATGTGGTGCGTAATGAGCAACATGAAGATAAAACGGCTCATCGTGATTTATATCTATAAATTGCGTCGCTGCGTCTGAAACGACATCTAACCTGTAGTCAGAATTACTTTTCCAGCCCAACTGGGTTTGATTGCCCTTAAGGTCATAGTTAGCCCAGTAACGGTTTGCGTAACCGAAATAATTGTATTTATAACCTTTTGATGACGGGTAATATCGCTCCTTTAGCGATGAAGGTAACCTTCCTGGATTAAACTCACTTATGGGTGTATCAGGGAAGTTTTCTTTAAACCATGGCTTTGAATTTTGATCTATTTCAAGGTGCCACTTGCCAACCATTCCTGTTGTATAACCAAGGTCAGAATAACGGTCTCCCATGGTGACCACATTTTCAGGTATTGGTGTATATCGGTTGTCATCTACTCCAAATCGTTGTTGATAAACACCAGTAACCATTCCCGCTCGCGAGGGTGTGCACTGAGGGGCAGTTATGTAGCCGTTAGAAAATAGCACCCCATTGGCCGCTAGCTTGTCTATATTAGGCGTGTTGATGTCGTTAACAATGTTATGGGCACCGATATCAGCATATCCTTGGTCGTCGGTGAAAATGACAATTAGATTTGGCTTGGAAGGAAGTATTAAAGACTGCGCGCTGACATTAAATTTCGTTCCGGCTTCATTTACTAGGTTTGCTGTAATACTAAATGATGTGCGCTTACGTACTTGGGGCGCAATAAAACTGAACTTGCCTTCACTGGTATTCACTATATTTAGCGAAGCTTCCAATGATGTACTCCACGACTCTACAGTAACCTTTTGCGGATTGCTGTTATTAGAGGCGTTTACAGTTAAGATGATTGTGTCATCAGAAACAATCTCTTGTGGTAAAGTTATTGAATAAGAGCGACTTAATTGCTCCTGTTCAGACACCGTTGGTGAGGACGATTGGGAGTCGCCGCCACATGAAGCTACACATAATAAAACTAAAAAAAACAAGCCACGCAACGTTACAGCATCCATACTTTAATTCCAAATTCGGCGAATAACACCTCACCAGTATTCTTGTATTATTGATTGGCGAATTATCTAGCGTCAATAATAAAAATAGTAGTTACAAATAATTCGCTGTTTTATTGATCTTTAATAGATTCTATTTCTTCAAGAAACTCATTTTCTTCATCAGTATTTACCCAAGGTTCACGCTTGTGAGCATCTTTGCTTATTTTTTTCTTCAGCGCTCTGTTTTTTTCTAACTGCTCGGGATTTTTGAAAGTTGGTGCGTCATCAGAATTTAAGCCAGTGTTGATTGCAGGGTACACCCAGTGTTTTTCCGTGCTGCCGTTGTACCCCTGCCGGATGAACCTCTCAGTCCACTCGACATGTCCGGCACCATAGCCACTAAACCTTGGATCCAAGTAACCTATATTATCCATTGCATCCTTGCTACAAGCTGTGCATTGCCCTGTTACCAACCTGCAAAGATACGGTAAAGTACTCGATCCAGTACCAGAAACCACTGCATCTTCTTTTTTGATTATTCGCTTATGCGCATAATTAATGTGACCCCATAAAAGCGCAGCAATCACCCACTCTTTTTGCCAGTTTTCTTTATTCGGCCGACAGTCGTCCTCTAGCAAAATTAAAACATCAACTTTTTTGACTTCGTTGAGATAATACAAAGCTCTGTTTTTGTTTCGAACAACGCCTTTATTCGCACAATAAGTATGAGGTACATTATTCTGTTTACACCACTCTACTGTATCGTCTTTACTGCCGTCGTCAGCAACAACAAGTTGATAATCACCTGTTGTGAAGGCTTTGATGGCTTCGACAGTTTTTGCTAAATGGTCTTTTCTATTGTATGTGATAACCCCAATGCCTACATTTAAAGTAGCTATGTATTCGTCTGCTATCGAATTAAAAAGGTTAGAGATTATAGGACCATTAGGCCGAATCATCTTGGCCCTTGCAATCAAATAAAAGCTCGTACTTTTGCTAACCTTTCTAAAAAGTATCGCTAAATCTCTAAAAACCTCAGGAGAGAGGTCTTCATTCATTATGAATTGACTAACTGGGAAGTCTGCATGATTCAGTATAAAAGTAACTAATGTGGTTATATCTGTAGAAGGCAAACTATTCGCAATTAACGCCTTGGCAGCATCTAGCGAAACTCTTACTTCTCTGTCGCTATTTAATTCATTACTTTTAAAGCCAATAAGCTTCTCTAACTTTTTATTTCCCTTTTCTATTTCCCGTTGGGCAAAGGCTAATTCTATATTTGTTAAGCAAAACCTGTTCGTTTTTACAAGGCTCTGAGGCTGGTTCTGGCCAGTTACCTTATTACGTATGGCTTTAACGTAACGCTGCACTTGTTGCTTAGTTGCAACGGCCCGATTTTGAAGGTGTTTTTGCTGTAATTTCTTTTTCATTTTGAGACTATTTCAATAGGCCTAACAGTTTCGGAAGTTTGCTTTTTAGCTAACAACATCTTCAAAAATCACTATCTGCGTTTGCTTTTCTACAACTTTAACTGCCTGGCCTTCTCTAAAAGTATCTGGATATTTGTAAGACTTCCCTATATACCCTTCGCGATGAATATTTCTCTCTGAGGCCAGAGCCCGATAGTCAGATAACTTGACATGTTCGACAACTTGGCCGTCGACTATGATATCGGCTTCTAATGCTTCTTCTTGCTCGTAGCAACACGCCCATATGTTAAGTTGCTTCCCTTTATCTTTCGGCAAAATATTCATCTGTCCAAATCGAACTAAAGGAAGTTCTTTTTCTAAAAGTTCTTTGTGTAGCTCAAATCGAATTAGCGCATAATCGTAAAGCGCATAGTCTTTCGCGTTCATTTTTTTGATAAGTGAAGTTTCACTTTCTGTGAAAGTATAAGTACCGGATGCTTTGGCTGTGTTTTTGTTTATATCTAGTACTTTAATATCAGTTCCATAGTATTTATTAAACAGGGCTATAGACTCATTATAGCGCTCTGTAATACCAATAAATCCGATAGCATCAGTCCAGATGCCATTTAATGCTTTAGACTGCATATTGGCGAAGCGGTTTTCCTTTATAAAGTCTTCGAAACTACTATTATAACCATGAAGTCTTGAAAAATGCTCATAGTGTGAACGAACTTGCTGGGCAGGATCACGGACAAATGTTACTACGCTCTTTGCAGGAAAAAAGGGAGCGTATTTGGGGTAAATGACATGTCCTGACAAAAATTTTGCATTTTTCTTTATACTCTTTGCCGCCAGATACCTATCTTTAGACTCGTATTCGAACTTTAAAATATCAGGATGAGTTTCTTTTGAACCATTACCGTAGTCAAAATAAGTAGCTTCCGAACCAAAATATTGTTCCGCCGCCACACGAAAACTCGAACCAGCGGTTTTAGGGATATGGATAAAAAATAGAGGAAAGTTGTTCATAATACTTCTAGTTGTTCAGCGACTAACGCAGCGAAAAGTTTTCATGTGTGTTGGATAGATTAGGGTTATAAGCTGTGTCATTGCACAATAGCTTTTTCCACTTTTCTTTCATGTACTCACTTTCTTTGTTAAATCGCGCCACCTTCTCCGGCGTATCTTCTTCGCCGCGACTTATTGATTCATGATGATAAAGCTCGGCCCATGGTGTGAATAAGTTTCGGTAACCTGCGGTATGAACTTTTAAGCAAAAATCCACATCATTAAAGGCCACTGTTAAGTCTTGCTCGTTTAATCCGCCAACTTCTTCAAACACAGACTTACGGACTAGTAAGCATGCTGCTGTAACTGCAGACATATTTTGGACAAGATGAAGGCGCGTAAAATAACCAGGTTCGCTCTTATGAAAGTACTTGTGAGAGTGACCGGCAACCCCACCAATGCCAAGTATTACACCAGCGTGTTGAATAGTGTCATTAGGATAGTAAAGCTTCGCACCTACACAGCCGATTTCAGGCCTTAAGGCATGAGAAACCATTTCTGATAGCCATTCTTTGTTTATAACTTCAATATCGTTGTTAACTAAACCAACTACTTCACCTTTGGCTTGCGAAACTGCAAAGTTATTAAGTGCTGAATAGTTGAACGGTTTGTCCCATTTTAAGACTCTGAAATTAGTTTTGGTACTAGTGTACTCACTGAAGAGGCCCAATGTTTTGTCACAGGTCGTTTGGTTATCTACAACAATAATCTCGAAGTTCTTGTATGACGTCTTGTCGTAAATAGACTCTAGACACTGCTTTAAAATGTCATAACCATCCCTTGTAGGAATGACCAAGCTAACGAGTGGTTGCTCATCTGGCAGCGCCCAATTAACTTTATACGTATTTGGGTACTTACCTTTCTCGACTGAAGCATTCTGGCCTGATTGGTCAAGAAAGTACTTTATAGCTTCAATGCCCGCATCGGTCGTATAAGACTTAGCTGAAGCATTCGAGGCTGTTGAGTTCTCAATAACACGCCAGTGGTAAAGAATGAAAGGTAAATGTACAACTTCATCATGATTAAGGCCGGCAGTCGCTCGTAGAAGTAAATCGTGATCTTGCGAACCTTCGACACCAACCCTAAATCCACCTATCTTTTTAAGCACACTTGTTTTGTACACTACTGGGTGACATATATAGTTTTGGCTTAATAGTAAATCAGGGTTCCAACCAGATTTAAAGTGCGGCTGATGGCGATTGCCCTGTTCATCTATTTTATCTTCGTCCCCATAAAGCACTTTTGCCTTTATGTTATCTGTTATAGCTTTCGCAAAGAAGGACAACGAGTGCGCAGGTAATGTATCGTCATGGTCAAGCAGCAAAACGTAATCGTTAGTTACCATGTTCAAAGCAGCGTTACTTGCTTTGGATATATGTCCGTTTTCGCTCAGCAAGTTCAGTTTTATATTGGCGTGCTTTTGTGCGTACGATTTTAATGTACTGATAGTTTCGGCGTTGGTCGACGCATCGTCGGCAATACATAGTTCCCAATTTTTGTGATTTTGCTGCAGAACAGAATCGATACACTCTTTTAAAAAAATAGGGTCAGTATTGTAAGTAGGAAGGATAATAGAAAATTTCACTTCAGATTGCGCTTGAGTGAAAGTTTGCTTCATTTTCTCTAATGCACGCGGCTCGTCGAACTCTACCCAGAACGGATAGCTTTTTTCCATAGCGCCGGTAGAAAATGTTTTATTATACTCTTTGTATACTGTCTCTATTAAATTTCCGCCGTTTAGCTTAAAGTTTGTATCAAGGTATTCTTCCACATTATCCAAGTGGCTGAGCAGCTTATACAATCGCTGTTTCATATGTCGCGTCGCAATGAAAGACGGCACCTTCGAAATCATGAAAGTATTCATGGTGAACTCGGTTTCCGCCTCACAGGGGTCAAAGCGAAGCATGCTATTGTTACTTTCAAGATAGAAAAGGCGGTTCACGTATTTGGTGCTGTGCCAAGGTACGTCAACGGTGGCTAGCTCGCCTTTCTGTAAGTTGGAATACAGCTTTCCAACATGCGACTGATGGTTTGCTTCAGTGATTTTTACACGAAGAAGATACCAGCCTTTTGAAAAGTTTCGTGAAGGTATTCGGCGAGCAGGATGAATAATAAACTGTGGGTCATCACCGGTTGTCACCCAGCTTGAGCCATTACTTTCAGACGTGGTTTCAGTCAACTGGTGGTGAGGGACAATGATTAACTTTTTGGCTAGCCGATATGCTAATCGTTTGAGATTAGATGGCTTTAGTACTTTTGATAACAAAATGCGTAAACACCCTATTCCTATGCAATGCTAAACTGCTTTCCTTAATATTGCATGGTTCAGCTACTGAGCATGCAAACCAGCTATTACCGCTAATAATAACCTATTTCAAATAGTGGCAACATAGGATATTCGTCATTTTAACTTTTAGAGAGTGCCCTGGATAAGAAAAAAGCACCTTACGGTGCTTTTTCAAAGTCTTATTCTGAGTTATTTTTCAACGCGCCCATACCTATCAGAAAAACGCACAATATCGTCTTCTCCAAGATATGCACCTGACTGAACTTCAATAAGCTCTAGTGGAATTTTGCCTGGGTTTTCCAACGCGTGAACAGCACCTATAGGGATGTAAACTGACTCGTTTTCGGTAACTAGCTGTGTCTCTTCATCAATAGTTACGTTTGCACTGCCAGAAACTACAATCCAGTGCTCAGCGCGGTGATGGTGCATTTGAACCGATAGCTTTTCGCCTGGCTTAACAGTGATACGTTTAACTTGGAAACGCGCGCCGCTGTCGATAGAGTCATAGCTTCCCCATGGGCGGAATACTTCACGGTGGAATTCGAACTCTGGGCGATGCTCTGCTTTTAGTTTGTTTACTACCGTTTTAATGCTTTGCGCATCGTCCTTGTGGGCGACCATAACGGCATCTTTGGTTTCTACCACAATGACGTCTTCTAGCCCGATAACAGAAACCAAACGCTGCTCAGCATTTACGTAACTGTTTTTGGTGTTTTCTAGAATTGTATCGCCTACAGTTGCATTGCCGTTTTCGTCTTTTTCAGCAGTTTCCCATAGTGACGACCAACTGCCTACATCGCTCCAGCCTGCGTCTAATGGAACCATAGCTGCGCTATCCGTTTTCTCCATTACAGCGTAATCGATTGAATCGTCTGGGCAAGTCGCAAAAATGTCGTGATCAACCCGGATGAAATCTAAATCTGGAGTTTCTGTGTCGATAGCGCGCTTACATACGTCTAGCATTTCAGGGTTATATTTTTCTAGTTCTTCCAAATAACGGCTTGCTTTAAACATAAACATGCCGCTATTCCAGTAAAAGCTGCCAGAATCTACGTATTCTTTCGCAGTTTCCAATGCAGGCTTTTCTACAAACTGTGCAACTTCAAAACCATCGCCTGCTTGCTCCCCTGCTTTGATGTAGCCATACCCTGTGTGGGGCTGATCTGGAACAATACCGAAAGTGACGAGTTTACCCTGCGATGCAAGCTTTTCCGCTTTGGCAATAGCATTGTGAAACGCTTGGTTGTCTTTTATAAGATGGTCTGCCGCTAGCACAAGAAGCACTGGATCTTCACCATTAATGGTAGCATGCAATGCTGCTAACGCGATTGCCGGTGCTGTATTGCGACCAACAGGCTCTAGAAGAATGCCGCCATGCTGAATGTCTTTTTGACGAAGCTGCTCAGCTACAAGAAACCTGTGTGCGTCATTACAAATAAAAATAGGGTTTTGTGCTGGCGTACCTTTTAAGCGTGTGATCGTGTCTTGCAGCATGGTGCTGTCTGATGTGAGAGACAGAAACTGCTTTGGAAGTGCTGCACGCGATTTTGGCCATAAGCGACTACCTGAGCCGCCAGCTAATACTACTGGTTTCATTTGTAATATCCTTGATGTGTGAGTTCTGTGCCCACGTCCTGTTATTAATATATTCGCTGGTTAGTATACAAAGGTTTGTATTACGATTAAATGGCAAAGTTGTATTGAGTTACAGTTGAAGCAAAAGTGGCTTAAAGCTTGATGGTTTAGGTTTATGGCACTTAGATTAAGATAGTCATAACTCAAGTATTGATGTCAGAGTCGAGACACTGATCCCATTATTCATGCACTTTGATTAACTGTGTCATTCAACAACCCCAAAACCTGCTCATCGCTAGACTTAGCCTGGGCACGCACAGATATACTCGCCTGTTCAACTATTTGTGCTTGAGTAAGTAGTGCAGTTTCTGACGCGAAGTCTGCGTCCGATATTTGTGAGTGGGCGCGGCTTATATTTTCGAAGCCTATCGCGTTGTTTCTAATGGCTGATGCCATTTGATTAATTTTCGCGCCGTAAAATGCTCGGCTTTCGCTCACCAACTGCAAAGCGCTATCTATTCGCTCGAGTGCGCTTTCTGCATCGCTTTCATTCTGTAGTGATGTGCCATCTAAACCGAGGTCAGTCAGCGTCGCAGGTGTTTTAGTGAGTTCAATGAAATCCGTTCCAACACCGAGTTGGTTTGTCGCGGTAATGTCTACTGGGCCTAATGTAAAGGCTGATCCGCCTTCGTTTCCAAGCGACGTCCACGACGCAGTTACGTTGAAGGCACCAGAGCCAATAACCGAGATGATTAACGGCTGAGCATTACTAGCGATAGTAAGGGTTTCATTAAGGTTACCACTTGCGTTTTGATCTCCAGTGAATGAGATACTATTTCCATCTATCGTTGCTGAACCTATGGTTAGCAAATTGCTGTCATCATAGCTCGCTGTTGGCTCATACCCATTGGTTGGTAAAAAGAAAGTACTTTCAATGGAAGTACTATTTGAAATGCCGTTACTATTCCATGTGCCAGCAGACAAAGGGGTGCCTGCTAAGTGTTTACCGTCTACAGTAAACACTTGAATATCGTCATTAGCACCATTGTCGTTTAAGTTAATCTGTATGTTCGTAGAGCCTGCGGGAATATAAGCGATAGAGCGCAATCCGCTGGTCATACTTTGATTTACGCCGTTTGTAAATGTATCGCTTATAGATGGAACGTTAGCTGAAAGCAGATCGCTATCATCCACTAGCGGTAAACGATTAAATGCTTCGGTATTGTAGGCAATGCCATTTAGTGCGTTTTTTAGTTGCTGAAATTCCTTATCTAATGCGGCACGGTCACTTACGCTATTAATTCCGTTTTGCGACTGTATTGCCAGTTGCCGCATTCGTTGCAGTATAGCGGCAGATTCTTGCAGTCCACCCTCTGCAATTTGCGCATAGCTTATACCGTCATTCAAGTTACGGTTCAGTTGCGTGTAGGCTCTTTTTTCTGAGGCAAGTCTATTGGATATCTGAAGACCAGCACTATCGTCAGCAGCGCTGTTTATTCTTAGACCTGAACTTAAACGCTCTAAACGCGTTGATAGCGCAGTATTTTGTAAAGTTGAAAGACCTAAAGACTGGTAATTTCCTGTAACCGATAGCACGTTTTTTCCTTAACGCTCTTCGCTTTGTTTAATACAGATGTAAACTTAGCTTTGAATAAGTTCTTGCCCTAAATAAATGTTTACAATAAGCATGCCAAATAAATGATGATTACGGTACGAATAGATAATATTGAGAACAAAACAACAGACACAAAAAAAGGGGCCTGAGTTTTCACTCAGGCCCCTTTTTCTAATCGAGTATTAATTACTCTTCAGTTGCTTCTACTGCTTCTTCTTCAGCTTCTACAACTGGACGGTCAACTAGCTCAACATATGCCATTGGGGCATTGTCGCCAGCACGGAAACCGCATTTAAGAATGCGAGTGTAGCCGCCTGGACGAGCTTCGTAAC
>Ga0213831_1000232_pt1 | contig 57947 bp, 47 predicted proteins | sample SWATP12_FD_163421 | JGI IMG/M metagenome (GOLD analysis project Ga0213831, IMG submission 163421) | Coastal seawater microbial communities from Marineland, Florida, United States - SWA TP1 #2 | ecosystem: Environmental > Aquatic > Marine > Coastal | place: USA: Florida | collected 2016-08-06 | reverse complement strand
GGATAAATGACCGTTAGATAATAAGACTTATTCTGATAACAGACTACGTACAACTAACCAAGAAAATGGAGACTCATATGGCTTTTGAACTACCAGCGTTACCTTATGAAAAAGATGCTCTGGAGCCACACATTTCTGCTGAGACGCTTGATTACCACTATGGTAAACACCACGCTACTTACGTAACCAAACTGAATGGTCTGGTAGAAGGTACTGATCTGGAATCAAAGAGCCTGGAAGAAATCGTTAAGACTTCTGAAGGCGGCGTGTTCAACAACGCTGCTCAGGTATGGAACCACACGTTCTACTGGAACTGCTTAAGCCCGAATGGCGGCGGTGAGCCAACTGGCGCCTTGGCAGACGCAATCGTTGCAAAATGGGGTTCTTTTGAAGACTTCCAGGCTGCATTCAACGACAAAGCCGTTAACAACTTTGGCTCTAGCTGGACCTGGCTGGTTAAAACTGCCGACGGTAGCCTGGATATCGTTAACACCAGCAACGCAGCAACGCCACTGACTGACGACAGCCTGACACCAGTGCTGACTGTTGACCTGTGGGAACACGCTTACTACATCGACTACCGTAACCTGCGTCCTAAGTACTTAGGTGGCTTCTGGGCACTGGTTAATTGGGAATTTGCAGCCGCCAACTTCGGCGCGTAACCCCTTTTTCGTACCCGCACCCTGCGGGTACGAACCTTCTCTCCCCCACTGATAATTTTCACTTTTTTCTGTTTATTACTGCCCTTTGCCAGCCCTTAGTTCACTTGGGCCTCATGATTTCATTAACATTTTTGTTGCAAAAATAAACGACGAATAACAGCCTCCCCCCATTGTTTTCTGAAATTATAGGACTATGCTGGAAGTACGGGAGACCGTTTTTTATACAGGGGTATTTATGGGTATTTTCGAGCATTACCAAGAGCGCTATGAAAAACATAAGCAAGAAGAGTTTACCATTCAGGAATTCTTAGACATCTGTAAAAACGACCCGATGGCCTATGCAAATTCCGCGGAAAGATTGCTGCAGGCCATTGGTGAGCCTGAAATGATAGACACATCCACCGATCCGGCACTCAGCCGCATTTTCTCAAACCGCGTCATTGCCCGCTATCCGGCATTCCATGAGTTTTTTGGCATGGAAGAGGCAATTGAACAGATAGTGTCCTACCTGCGTCACGCCGCTCAGGGGCTGGAAGAGAAGAAGCAAATTCTGTACTTGTTGGGGCCGGTGGGTGGCGGTAAATCATCACTCGCTGAACGGCTGAAAGAGCTGATGCAGAAAGTGCCGGTTTACATGATCAAAGACTCACCGGTAAACGACCATCCGTTCTGCCTGTTCGATTTAAATGAAGACGGCAACATTCTTGAACAAGAGTACGGCATTCCAAAGCGGTATTTAAAGACCATCATGTCACCCTGGGCCAGAAAGCGCCTGCATGAATACAACGGTGACATCACTAAATTTAAAGTAGTGAAGGTTTATCCCTCCATTCTCGATCAGATGGGCATTGCTAAAACTGAGCCCGGCGATGAAAACAACCAGGATATTTCGTCGCTGGTCGGTAAAGTGGATATCCGTCGTCTGGAGCAATTTGCCCAGAACGATCCGGATGCCTACAGCTACTCAGGTTCTCTGTGTAAGGCCAATCAGGGCCTGATGGAGTTTGTAGAAATGTTTAAAGCGCCGATTAAGGTGCTGCACCCGCTGCTAACCGCAACGCAGGAAGGCAACTATAACCCTACAGAAGGCTTTTCTGCCCTGCCCTTTGATGGGCTTATTCTGGCTCACTCTAACGAGTCTGAATGGCAGTCGTTTCGCAACAACAAAAACAATGAGGCGTTCCTTGATCGGGTTTACATTGTTAAAGTGCCTTATTGCCTGCGCGTTTCTGAAGAAATGCGGATCTACGACAAACTATTGCAAAACAGTGAATTACACGGCGCGCCCTGCGCACCAGACACGTTAAAAAGTCTGGCGCAGTTTATCGTGCTGTCACGACTTAAAGAGCCTGAAAACTCTAGTATCTATTCGAAAATGCGGGTTTACGATGGAGAAAGCCTGAAAGATACCGATCCGAAAGCCAAGTCCTATCAGGAATACCGCGATTACGCCGGGGTTGATGAGGGCATGGAAGGTTTGTCTACACGTTTCGCCTTCAAAATATTATCCCGCGTGTTCAACTTCGACCACGCCGAGGTTGCGGCTAACCCGGTGCATTTATTCTATGTGCTGGAACGACAAATTGAGCGTGAGCAGTTCCCTCAGGATACGGCCGATCGCTACAAGGAATTTTTAAAAGGATTCTTAATTCCTCATTACGTGGAGTTCATTGGCAAAGAGATTCAAACGGCGTACCTGGAGTCTTACTCTGAATATGGCCAGAACCTGTTTGACCGCTATGTAACCTATGCCGACTTCTGGATCCAGGATCAGGAATACCGTGATCCGGAAACCGGTCAGCTGTTCGATCGCGCGTCGCTGAATGCCGAGCTGGAGAAAACCGAAAAGCCGGCCGGTATCAGTAATCCAAAAGATTTCCGTAATGAAATCGTGAATTTTGTGCTTCGTGCCCGGGCCAATAATGGGGGTAAAAACCCTAACTGGACCAGCTACGAAAAACTGCGCACCGTAATCGAAAAGAAAATGTTCTCTAATACGGAAGATTTACTGCCGGTGATTTCGTTTAACACCAAAGGGTCTGCCGAAGATCGTAAGAAACACGACGACTTTGTGAACCGAATGGTGGAAAAAGGGTATACACAAAAACAAGTACGGTTACTGTGCGAATGGTACCTGCGTGTCCGCAAAGCATCTTAGGGTGCAATTTAGCGTGAAGGGGTTGTATGGCACATTTCATAGACCGCAGGTTAAATAGCAAAGGGAAAAGCACCCTTAACCGTCAGCGGTTTTTAAAACGATACAAGCAACAAATCAAACGCGCTGTGTCAGATGCCGTCGGTCAGCGTTCGGTGACCGACGTCGAGTCTGGCGAACATATCAGCATACCGAAACAAGACATCTCCGAACCATTATTTCACACCGGCAAAGGTGGCAAACGCACGGTTGTTCACCCGGGCAACGATCAGTTTACCGCCGGTGACCGAATCGACCGTCCGCCGCCACAGGGCGGCCAGGGCTCAGGTCAGGGCGATGCCGGTAACACTGGCGAAGGTGAAGATGACTTTACCTTCTCCATCTCCAAAGACGAATACCTCGACTTACTGTTTGAAGATTTGGCCCTGCCCAACCTGAAAAACAGCCAGTTCGATCAGGTAGTTCAGTACGAGACTTACCGGGCGGGTTATCAAACCGACGGGGTGCCTACCAACCTGGACATCGTACGCTCACTTAAGGGCTCGATGGCCCGACGGGTAGCGCTGACTGCGGCAGACCGGCGTAAGCTGCGTGAGGCCGAAGAAGAGCTGGAGAAGCTTAAAGCCGACAAGCACGATAACACCGTAGCTATTATCGAATTGGAAAAAACCATTGGCGCGTTAAAAGCTAAAATTGCTGGTGTTCCGTTTATTGACACCTTTGATTTACGCTTTAAAAACTACGCTAAAAAGCCTGTCCCCACCAGCAAGGCAGTCATGTTTTGCCTTATGGATGTCTCCGGCTCGATGGACCAGGCCACCAAAGACATGGCCAAGCGCTTTTATATCCTGCTCTATTTGTTTTTAAGCAGGACCTATAAAAACGTCGAGGTGGTATACATTCGCCATCATACTCAGGCTAAAGAAGTCGATGAGCAGGAGTTTTTCTACTCTCAGGAAACCGGCGGTACCATTGTCTCCAGCGCGCTTAAACTGATGGACGAAATTATTGCCGAACGCTATCAGGACAGCGACTGGAACATTTATGCCGCACAGGCCTCCGACGGCGATAACTGGGCCGACGACTCCCCTCAGTGCCGTGAAATCCTGATGAAAAAACTGCTGCCGGTAACACGCTATTTCGCTTACATCGAAATCACTGAACGCCAGCACCAAAGCCTGTGGCGTGAATACCAGAGCGTGGAAGAAGCTTGCAGTAACTTTGTTTGCAAACACATCATCTCGGTCAGCGATATCTATCCTGTATTCCGTGAACTGTTTGAAAAAACCAGTGAAACCAGCGGAGGAAGCTAATGACGGCTGAAGTAGCAGAAGTAAAGAAAACACTCAGCGACGGGCCCGACTGGACCTTCGACATGCTGGCCCAGTACGAAACTGAAATAGACCGGATTGCCAAAGAATATAAACTCGACATCTATCCAAACCAGATTGAGGTGATCACTGCCGAGCAAATGATGGATGCCTATGCCAGCATTGGGATGCCCATTAACTACACCCACTGGTCCTTTGGCAAAAAATTCATTCAAAACGAGCAGCAATACCGCCGCGGTCAGATGGGCCTCGCTTATGAGATCGTGATTAATTCGAATCCGTGTATTGCGTATCTGATGGAAGAAAATACCATTACCATGCAAGCCCTGGTAATGGCTCATGCCTGTTATGGCCACAATTCCTTTTTTAAAGGCAATTATCTGTTTCAAACCTGGACCGATGCCAGTTCGATTATCGATTATCTGGTGTTTGCCAAAAACTACATTGCCAAATGCGAACAAAAGTACGGTTACGAAGAAGTCGAGCAAACGCTGGACTCCTGCCACGCGCTGATGAATTTTGGTGTAGACCGTTACAAACGCCCGCAGAAGTTATCGCTTCAGGAGGAAAAGAGCCGCCAGAAACAACGGGCTAAGTATTTGCAGTCGCAGGTAAATGAACTTTGGCGCACCCTGCCCGACAGCAAAGAAAAAAATCAGCCCAAAGCAATGCGTTTCCCGGCGGAACCGCAGGAAAACCTGCTTTATTTCATCGAAAAAAATGCCCCTTTACTAGAGCCCTGGCAACGTGAAATTGTGCGCATAGTGCGCAAGGTATCCCAGTACTTTTATCCGCAAAAACAAACCCAGGTAATGAACGAAGGCTGGGCGTGTTTCTGGCATTACCATATTTTAAACAAGCTTTATGATGAAGGGCTGGTAACCGACCGGTTTATGCTGGAATTCCTGCATAGTCACACCAGTGTAGTCACCCAGCCCGACTACAACAGCCCCTATTACAGCGGTATCAACCCTTATGCACTGGGTTTTAATATGTTTATGGATATCAAACGTATTTGCCAGGAGCCTACCGAAGAAGACCGCTACTGGTTTCCGGACATTGCTGGTAAGGACTGGTTGGAAACCGTGCATTTCGCTATGCATAATTTTAAGGATGAAAGCTTTATCAGTCAGTTTTTATCACCCAAAGTCATGCGTGATTTTAAACTGTTCGCGGTAGAAGATGACGCAGATAAACCCTATGTGAGCGTATCGGCAATTCACGACGAGCGCGGCTACCGTGCGATTCGGGAAAAGCTCTCTGCCCAGTACAATCTGAGTAACTTAGAACCCAATATTCAGGTGTATAACGTAGATGTGCGCGGCGATCGTTCACTCACTTTACGGTATGTGCCGCAAAATGGGATCCCTCTGGCCGACAGCAAAGACGAAGTGATGCGCCACCTGCACCGGCTATGGAAATTCGACGTGAAACTCGAACAGATACAGGATGATGGCGAGCCTGCGGTGATAGCCCGCTGTATCAGGCAGTAATCTGATAGTAATGCCTGGGCGTATTTCGCTCAGGCATTATGCTCCGGCCGGCGGCTCCCAAAGCTCAACTTTATTTCCTTCGGGGTCGATTACCCAGCCAAATTTACCAAATTCTGATTCGTCTGTATTGTCTAAGACATTACAACCTTCAGCGCGAAGTGCGGTTAATAGTTCGCTTAAATTAGCGACTCGATAATTAACCATAAAAGAGGACTCGCTGGGGGTAAAACTATCGCCATTTCCAATCATCCAGGCGGTTGTTCCTGCGTAAGGCTCTCCCTTGTCATCCACCCACTTAAAAGACGTTCCACCCCAAACCTGAACATCAATCCCCAGATGCTTTTTGTACCAATTTTGCAACTTCTCTGGACTTTTAGCTTTTATAAAAATACCGCCTATGCCTGTTACCCTGCTCATGATTTCGCTCCCAGCTTACATTTTACTGCTCATTAATTGTTCAGTTTACGCTTCAGTATTTGAAAAGCTAAAAAATTTTACTCTCTCATCCCTGATTACGCACCATCCGCAAATAATACTCAACCAACACTACTCCGCTTACCAGCAACATCCCCTGCAATAGTAATGTTAGTTGTTCAATGGTAAGCAAACTGCTCGTTTGCACCAATTCAAAGGCCCAGATGCCGTCTACCCATTTAGTTTTCTCACTACAAAGGCCCTGAACTAAATTCAAACCCACATGAAAGCCGATGGGAATGGCAAGCCCTTTGGTCCAGTATGTCAGCACGCCATAAAACAGCCCCCAAATAGCCGGGCCTGCAAGACTCTCAATGCTCAAGCCATGATACAAGCCAAATAGAATGGAGGTTATATATATCGCGCCCCGAACACCGATCGCCGCCTCAAGCTTTTTTAACAGGTAACCTCTGAAAGCCACTTCTTCCATAATTCCTAGCACAATAAAGAGTAAAGAATTAAGAACTAACAGTTGCAGCACCCTGGCGTCTTCAAACGGCGCAAAGACAACGGGCGTTAGCATAGAGTAGAGCATGTAAAAGCCGGTAAATACGATGCAGCCTGCCAGCAAAGCAATCACAAACCGGACGAACGAACTGCCTTTTACTGCCATGCCCAGATCCTTCATGGTCAGCACATCAAACTTAAGAAACACAACCGTCAACAGCAATATGCTGACTGTGATTACGCTCCCCATCACTAAACCAACGCCCCAGCTCGGAAGCATCGGAAAAAGAAAGCTGAAACCACCGGTAAAGAAAAGTCCCTGAAAAATGGCCCAGAACAAAATGGCTTTGGCCATGCTGACTATTGCGGATTCAGAACCTTCCATAACAGGGCTCGTTTATTATTGCCTCGGGAAACATAAACACACTACCCTTCGCTTGAGAAGAGAGGACTGTTGCCGCTGAATGCAGCAGACTGACAAGCAACGACTTCAAACTTGTAGGGAATGGGCACACGGCCCTGCTCCGCCAACAATTGCTCTTCTTCTTTATCAATGGTTACCGGCGTGACAGTAAGAATTTCAAAATCATTGATTTCGACAACCCGGGCGTTTTCAGGATGGGCGCACCGGGAGAGATTATCTGCTTCATTATTAAATATAAACTCTGCCAGCAAACGCTTCTGTGCGGTGCGAAAACTATTGGTATTGCGCTGTATTTCCTGTTGCAAGGCCTGATGAGATGCTTCTATCTCCGCCGCTCTGGTCGGGTCGACATCGTTCTTTGTCTCAAAAAAACCTTGCGCGGCTACGGTGTAGCTAGCACCTAACAAAGGTGTATCTTTGGTAATAACCCCTACCTTAGCCGCTAAAACAGAAAAGTTAATGAATAATATAAGCAGCCACACATAACGCAGAATGGCCGTGGATAACACATACTGATATTCAGGCTTATGCCACAATCCATGCACGCCAAAAGGCTTAAGAATGACCAGTAATATCAGATAAAACGGCAGAAGGGCTTGCAGCATCACCAGGGTGATCAGGCTGACAATAAAAAACCACGTGGGTAAAACCAGAATCAGCGCAAAATTATGACTATACGGGGTCACCGAAGCAGATACCCCGGTGACGCCATTCACCAGCCCGGATGAGTGCGCCAAGGCAAAGTTAGCGATAATCGCATAAAAAAACAAAACGGCCGCTTTGCCGAGCAAATGCTCCCAAAAACGGCTAAACCGCGGCCAGAATTCGTAACACAACCCCATTATGGCGAACGTGACCGGAATACCAAAGCCTACGGTATTATTGACGTCTAGCATATCAAACAGCAATAGCAGAATAGTTGCGCCAACATAGCAACGCTGCGCAAAGTTTAAATTTTTCCATATCGACTTCACTTTATTGAAGCGAAAGGAGGCGATATATCGCCGCCCTTTTAACAGAAAAATGTTGAGCTTTTTTAACCCTCTCGGGGCTGCTTGCAGATTAGGTAAGTCCATGGGTATATCGTGACTCAATGCACTCGACGTCCGGTTCTCACTTATAGTACTCACAAAGTGCACTACAAAGAAAGCGCCCTGCCACACGGTAGCAGGATTAATTCTCCAGGCGCTTGTCCATTTGCTGAGGCGTTACAAGCAATAATACCAATCCACCTGCGGCGGCACAGGCGCCAGCTGCGGAGAACGTCAGCATGGAGCCGGCGCCCTGCTGCCACAACAACCCTGCGACATAATTGCCGATGGCACCTCCCAGTCCAAAGGCCAGACTGATATAAGCGGCCTGTATACGGCCATGGATCTGGGTTGGAAAATAATGATGGATAAAATGCATCGACGTAGAGTGATTCAACCCAAAGCTTAAAGCATGGATAAACTGACTGAAAAAAACCAGCCAGAACATGTCTGCCAGGGTGCCCAAAACCAACCAGCGAAGGCCAGTGGCGAGCAAACAGAACACCATTAAACGCCACACTCCAAAACGGGATATCAACCGCTGGGCCACCAGGAAAATGCCAACCTCTACAGTTACTCCCAATGCGATCAGCAAACCGGTTTGCATGCCGGAATACCCCAAATCCCGCATATACAGTGCAAAAAAACCGTAGTACGCGCCAAAACTTAATTGTAGTAAGGCATTGGACAGCAGAAACAACAGTGCCACTTTATCCCGCAAAAAAGGCATGATCCGCACCGCAACAGCGGCTTTCGGTTTAAGGTTTTGCGGCTGGGTAAGCGTAAGGCTGCTGATAAACAGCCCGATTAACACCAGCATCGAAGCATAAATTGGCGCGTCAGTAGAAAAAAAGTCGAGTGCCTGTCCAACCAAAACGGTCAGTACAATAAAGCCAATACTGCCCCACAAACGAATACGACCGTAACGTTTAGAGTCGCCTTCGATAGTTTGCAGGGTGAGTACTTCGAGCTGTGGCAACACCGCTGTCCAGAACATCATCATCAGCCCCATTACGAGCGTTAAATACCAGAACGAGTAAGCCCAGAACACACCAATAAAACTCAGTACGGTTAAACCGCTGCCGAGTCTCAGAATAAACAGGATTTTACCGGTACGATCGGCAACGCCTGCCCACAGCGAAGGGCCGATAATGCGTGCCAGGGTAATCACCGCAAACAACTCGCCAATTTCTACCGACGTAAAACCGCGCCCATCAAGGAAGACGCCAAGATAAGGGGTAATGACCCCTAACTGACCAAAGTACAGAGCATAGGTAAGGCTGAGCGCTAGAATAGCAAAGCGGCTGGAAGACGCCGCCATTACTTGAATGTCAGGTTCAGCATCTTATTTGGCTGAACCCGGAATAATCGGCGTAGTGCAATGAACAGCCGCATTTTGCGCGCGATGACGCAGGCAGTGGTCCATTAACACCAGCGCCAGCATGGCTTCGGCGATGGGTACTGCACGAATGCCTACGCAAGGGTCGTGACGCCCTTTAGTAACAATTTCAATGGCGTTACCGTCGGTATCAATAGTTTCGCCCGGTACCGAAATACTGGAAGTGGGCTTAAGTGCCATATGAACCACCAAATCCTGGCCGGTTGAAATACCCCCCAATACGCCACCTGAATGATTAGAGGTAAATCCATCCGGGCTAAGTGTGTCGCGATGCTCACTGCCCTTTTGGGTTACCACATCAAAGCCGTCACCCACTTCAACCCCTTTCACCGCATTAATGCCCATCATGGCACCGGCAATGTCAGCATCGAGGCGATCAAACACCGGTTCACCCAGACCTACCGGCATATTAGTGGCAACTACTGACACTTTCGCGCCGATTGAGTCGCCGGATTTTTTCAGATCGCGCATGTATTCATCCAGCGCTTCCAGCTTCGACGCATCCGGGCAGAAAAACGGGTTTTCGTTAATAATGCTGTAGTCAACCGTATCGATGGCAACCGGGCCTAATTGCGATAAAAAGCCATGAATTTTAATGCCATGAACCTGTTCCAGGTATTTCTTCGCAATGCCGCCGGCGGCAACCCGAATGGCGGTTTCGCGCGCAGATGAGCGGCCACCGCCACGATAGTCGCGAAAACCATATTTTTGCTGGTAGGTATAATCGGCATGGCCAGGACGGAAACTGGCAGCGATATTGGAATAATCCTGACTGCGCTGATCTTTATTCTTAATCAGCAAGCCAATACTGGTACCGGTGGTTTTGCCTTCAAACACGCCAGATAAAATTTGCACTTCGTCGTCTTCGCGACGGGCAGTGGTATAGCGTGAGGTACCTGGTTTACGACGGTCTAAATCTACCTGTAAATCTTCTTCGGTCAGTTCCAGTCCCGGAGGACAACCGTCTACCACACCGCCAAGGGCAATGCCGTGACTCTCACCAAAGGTGGATACCGTAAATATTTTACCGAAAGTATTACCCGCCATCTCTTTTATTTATCCTGTTGGTTGTAACTGTCTAATGCTGCTTTGGTTACAGCGAAAATACCATGGCCGCCCTGTGCCAGTTCGACCCACTCAATATCGAGCCCCGGGAACCTGGCTTCCATATGCACCAGGCTGTTGCCGACTTCGACAAACATGACCCCCTGCTCGGTAAGGTAATTTCCGGCCCGGGCAATCATGGTCTCGACTAAATCGAGGCCGTCGTCGCCGGCGGCCAGTGCCAATTCTGGTTCATGCTGAAATTCTACCGGCAAATCGGCCATATCCTCAGCGTCCACATAAGGGGGGTTCGATACGATTAAGTCGTATTGTTGTCCTTCGAGCTGACCGAACAAATCGGAGTACAAAGGGAAAACCCGGTCACTGAGTCCGTGCTCTTCTATATTCAGCTCTGCTACGGCCAGTGCATCGGCACTGATATCCACCGCATCAACCTGGGCCTCATCAAATGCATAGGCCAGTGCAATAGCTATACAACCGCCGCCGGTGCACATATCCAGAATGCGAGTTGGCGTGTCATGCAGATGTGGCGAAAACTTGCTCTGAATAAGCTCGGCAAACGGTGAGCGTGGGATAAGCACCCGCTCATCCACATAGAACGGCAGTTCGCAAAACCAGGCTTCATGCGTAATGTACGGCAGTGGTAAACGCGTTTGCACTCGTTGCAGCACCAGTTCGGCCACCTTACTGCGCTCACTCTTGGTGAGCCGTGCTGCAAACACGCCGTCACCGGTTTGAGAGGTTAACGTGTGAGGTAAATGCAGGGCATAAAATACCAGACTCACGGCCTCATCCCAGGCATTGTCGGTACCATGACCGTAAAACAGTTCTGCATCATTAAACCGGCTGACCGCCCAGCGCACCATATCTAAAATGGAGTGCAGATCAGCAATGGCTTCGTCGAGGTAAAACTTGTCGGTCATACGGGCTACAATGTCCTGAAATCATAAAGCTGGTATGATACATAATGTTGTCCGCTTCGGACATGCTTAATTTAGTGCAAAATCAGCCGCAATAAAGATTAGGAAACCTGGCCTGTGAAATTTAAGTCGCAATTTCCCCCTGTCACCGCCGAGCAGGACACCGACGACAGTGATGATATGGCGTTATTTCGACAAGAAATTAAAGGCGTAGCGCCTTTGAAGCAGGATACTTATGTGCCGGAGACAGCCCGTCCGGAAGTGAAAATTCGTCGCCAGCAAAAAACTCACCGGCAGGCCAGAGCCAGCTTTGAGTTTTCTGACGCCTTTGAAGGCTTTATTCCGCCAGAAGGCGCGCCCCGCTATTGCCGTCAGGATGTGCCGGGCTATGAGCTTAAACAGTTGCGCCGGGGCGATTACAACCCGGATTACATACTTGACTTACACGGCCTGACCAAAGCGCAGGCCAAACATGAATTAGCCGCTTTATTGCACACAGCCTGGCAGGAGCATGTCGACTGTGTGTGTATCGTTCACGGTGTAGGTTCAGGCGTTCTCAAACAGGCGCTGCCCCACTATCTTATCCAACATCCCAAAGTAATGGCCTTCCATCAGGCACCACTGGAATACGGTGGGCAGGGTGCCTTGCTGGTATTGCTGGAAGTCGAGTCACCGTTTAGTAAAAAACGCTAATCTCAATCACGTTTCCGGGTTACGGGTTTACTTATGGTCATCACTGCTGTTGTGGATGAATAAGTAAGTGTAATACGCCATCATTACGCATACGATAAAAATGCCAAGTAATGAGCCCCATACCACTGGATCTTTTAATAACATTGACCACATAACAATCACCTTTTTATTTGCTGTTTCTATGGTGATAGTGTGCGCCCGTGAGGCAGAAAAAACGCTGATCCAAATCAATATCAAAATGTCTGCCTGGCGCAAAGCATGACCTGGATCAAAAGAATGCGGCTAACCTAATATACAGGACTTTTAAAACTTTTATTGATAATAATTATCATTTAGATTAAAGTAAAAATGCCTGTTGGGTTTCCGGAAATTTTACGGTCTTGGACGGAATCCCACTTCTGGCAGGCGGGCACTTTGCCCGCCTGCTTTTTTCCAGCCAGGGGCTTCGTGCCGCCATTAAGACGTTAGTCAAATAACTTGAAAAACCAGCTTTTCTGGAGATCTTCTTCACAGGTTTTTAATTGCGTAGCATAGCGCAGTGAACGGCCTTTAACGCGCTGCGAGACTTGTACCAACCACTCCTTCCTGAGATAGGTCTTGCGCCGGTAGCCTCCCCACCCTTCATGATAATTAAGGTATTGCGCGTAGGCATCCCATTTTGAGACACCATTCACTTTATGGGTTTTACTGATAAACCAGCCCATAAAATCTATCGCATCTTCAAAATCATCGCGGTCAGCGCCAGAATTCCCGGTTTCGCGGATGTAATCGCTCCAGGTGGGCGTTTTGGCCTGAGAATAGCCGTAAGCCGAACTCACCCTGCCCCAGGGAATGAGTCCGAAGAGAATGTAATCCCGGGGCGGCAGCGCGTCGTGACGAAAAGAACTTTCCTGGTACATCATTGCCATGGGTACGTGGATGGGTACGCCCCATTTATCACGCATGTCGGCCGCCGCGTCGTACCAGTCTTCCTTTTCGTAAAAGATCTCACAAAGATTGCTGGTATCTTTTGGTGGCGTGGTGGCACAACCTGTGATCACCATTGGTAAGAAAATCACCCAGCCGGAAAAAAAGATACAAATTTGTTTGAACTTTTTGTACATATGCTGTCCAAATTAATGTTCCGAAAGTGTGTTTCCCTGGAACAAATTCTTATGCCTGACCCTTGTCAGGCATTTTTTTTGGCTGGCTCCCGCGCAAAGTAATCCGTGATAAACTCGCAGAAAGACACGTTATCACTGGCTTCAATCTCACGCTGAGCTGCAAAAGATCGCTCGGCTTCAGCAACAAAGTCCGCTGCCGATTTAAAGTGATAATTAAAATCACCAATTTGCTGACGATAGGTTTCAGCCAATTCACGACCCACTACCGCGTTGTCACCCCCTGCCAGTAATGTATTCAGCCAGCGCCCTGAGAAGGTCAGGTCTGGATCTTCCACTTTTAACCATTCGCGTTTAACCGCTTCGCTGTAGCGATTGTCATCATAGTTTTCGTCCATGATGGCTGCCACTTCGCCGTAACGTGCAAATAAGGCTTCAGCCCAGTCGCGCATAGCAACTTCCTGCTCATTTTGCAGCAAGGTTAAACCTGGCTTGCGCCCTTCGAGCACTACGCGATTAAGATTAACTTCGGTTTCTTTGTAGCGCTCAGCATCAAACTTAGGGCTCTCGGTGAGCAAGCATGCCATCAGGAATACATCCAGGAAATGCATTTGCTCTTTATCGATACCAACCGGACTAAACGGATTCACATCCAGCGCCCGGATCTCAATGTAACTTACGCCTCGCAGTGCCAGCGCGTCAGTGGGCTTTTCACCGGATGCGGTGGGCTGTTTGGGCCGAATTGGCGAGTAAAACTCGTTTTCAATCTGCAGTACATTTTTACTGAGCTGTTGATAATCACCGCCCTCGCCGGCGGCAAAACCTGCGTAATTCTTTGACGGCGAATACATCGCTTCCCGCAACAAGCGCACGTAGGTATCGATTGAGTTGTAACAAATACGCAGAGAAGATTGCTCATTGCTGGTGTAACCCAGCCCGCTCATGCGTAATGACGTAGCATAAGGTAAATATAACGTGCCGCGTCCCAGCTGTTTAAAGTCCAGACCGTGTTCACGCCCTTCAACAAAAGACTTACACAACGCCGGAGAAGCGCCAAATAAATACGGAATTAACCAACAACTGCGGCGGTAATTTCTGATCAGAGCAAAATATTGTTCAGACACCCATTCCTGGGAAGCTTGCACGCCTTTCTGGGTGGCCAGGTGCTGCCAGAATGTATCGGGTACAGAAAAGTTAAAGTGCACCCCGGAAATCACCTGCATCATGCTACCGTAGCGGTTACGTAACCCCATCCGATAGGCTTTTTTCATTTTACCCACGTTAGACTCGCCAAAGTAAGCGATTGGAATATCCTGCGCATTTTCAATAAAGCAAGGCATACTCAGCGGCCACAAGCGTTCATCGCCAATATTATCGATGGTAAATTTGTGCACGTCTTCTAACTGCGCCAGCGTAGTATTAACGTCTGACTCGGGCGGAGTAATAAATTCAAGCAGCGATTCAGAGTAATCAGTGGTGATACTCTCATGAGTCAGAGCTGCTCCAAGCGCCTTTGGATGCGGCGTCATTGCCAGCATGCCAGTTGGATTTATCCGCAAGCATTCGCGTTCAACCCCGCGTTTAATGCCACTGAGTGCAGAAAACGCTGAAGATGATTTAAGGGCCTCAAAATCGTAAGAAAGGTCGTGAGTCAGTTGGCGCAATGTCGATTCCATAATGTCGGTTGCGACTTACATTGGTTGCAAGACGGTTAGCTGTGGGCCGTATAATATCAAATATTTATATCGACCCAAGCATAATTCACAGCACAAAGTGGTTAATTTATGGCGCCCCTGCCCCGGTTGAGCCCCAAAATCACTGTTATTGCAGGCCTGCAGGACGCACTTCTTTAATCGCAATGCCTAGGGTTTCAAGCTGGGGCAGGATCACATTTTTGTCTCCTACAACAACAATTTGCAATAACTCCGGGTGCAAAGCCTTAGCGGCCACAGCATCAATTTCTGCTTTACTGATATTCAGCAATATAGCTTTTTGTGCTTTTTTATAATTAACCGGTAGGTCGTAGGCCAGCAGGCGGCGTAAAAAAGAGGCCTTATCCAGCGGCGTTTCGTATTCTAATGCTTCACTCAGGGTAAAGGCATTTTGCATGTAACTGAGCTCAGCATCTGTGATACCGCGCTGCTGATAATGATTGATTTCACCCAGCAGTTCCATGATACCAGCCGCGGTGAACTCTTGTTTCAGATCGGCACCGGCCTCGAACCACCCCAGGGTTTTACCGCCATTAAACGCGGAGAATGCGCCGTAGGTGTAGCCTTTATCTTCGCGCAGGTTAAGGTTAATCCGGCTGTTAAAATCATCACCAAGCGGAAAGTTCATCAGCTGGGCACGAAAATAATCGCCGGTAGCGTCATAGGGCATCGCCCGCTCAACCATTCTTACCAGACTCTGCGCAGCACCGGGCACGTCCACCAGCACAATTTGCTGACCGTCGTACTCAGGAAAGTCGCCGTAATCGGCAATCTGATAGTCATCTCCCTGCCAGGTATTGATAAAGTCAAAATATGTGGTGATTTGGCCAGGAGTCATGTCTCCCACCACCACGATGGTGCCTTTTGCCGGCACATAATATTGCTCGTAAAACGTTTTAATATCGTCCAGAGTGATCCGGGAGACGCTCTTTGCGGTGCCGCCGGGCGGCAACCCAACACGGTTCTCACCACCCCACAACACAGCGGTTTTTACCTGTTCCATAATGGCGCCCGGCTCTTTGCTCTGAGCGTTGATGTTATCGAGCAACTGCTGTTTGATACGGGCGAAATCCTCGGCTTTAAATGCCGGGTTAAACAGCTTCTCTTCCAGTAGCGCCAGCGTCTCATTTAAGTGCTCTGTCAGACTCGAGATAAAGACCTGAGTGTAGCGGCCATTGCTGGCAAAACTGATAGAGGAGCCCATTTTTGCCAGCGCGTTAGACATATCCTCATTGGAATAATTTAACGTTGATTCGTTCATCATCAGCGCCGTAAATGTCGATAAGCCGGCTTTATTCACCGGATCCAGTAACATCCCGCCATCCAGATCCAGTGTAATGGTAACCGTGGGCGTTTCATCGTTTGTGACCCCAAGCACCTGAATACCATTACGCAATTTGAGCTGCCAGAAACTAGGAATAGTCACTACCGGCGGTTCACCGGCTGCTGGTATCTGGCTCCGGTCAAAATCAGACGATGGTGTTTCGTTGGTATTCAACTGCTGTTCGGCTTTATTTGCCACCACCTGGCGCTCGGGCTGACTGACAGTGGCAGGTTTAACCGCTAAAGCGGGCTGACCTTCAGGTACCACACTCAGAACAACCGCCGCCCGGCCTTTAATATAACGATCGAAAACCCGGTACACGTCTTCCTTAGTGACTTCGCTATAACGCTTAACATCCTCATTCATTAAATCAGGCTTGCCAAAAAAAGTTTCGTTATAAGCCAGGGTTGACACCTTGCCGCTAACACTCTGTAACCCATAAATGGTCGACGCTTTAATATTCGCCTTAACTCTGGCCAGCGCATCGTCGTCGAACGGGCGGCTTTCAAAATCTGCCAGTATGGTTTCAATTTCGTTAAAAATCATGGCCAGTGAATGTTCTGATTCCGGCGACACCAGGGCCACCAGATTGAATTCGCAGGCGAGTTCACTACAGGGGTGAGAAACACCGGCCTGAACCACCTTGCCAGTTTTTACCAGCTGTTCGTAGAACACCGATGTCTTGCCACTGCCCAGAATACTGGCCAGCACGTCGAGCGCGGCTTCGTCTTCGTGACGTGCATACACGGTAGGAAAGACTATTTGCACCAGCGGCAGATGCACGTTGTCCTGCATGGTGATGAATTTGTTTTCGCTAAGCGATGCGGGCGCTGGCGACTGAGCTTTAACGTCCGGACCAGCCGGCAACTCACCAAAATACTTTTCAATCCAGGCTTTAGTCTGGGCGACATTAATATCACCACCGATAGATAACACTGCATTGTTGGGCCCATACCAGCGTTTAAAAAACGCTTTAAGGTCATCAACATCAACCCGGTCGAGATCTTCAGTGTAGCCAATCGTCAACCACGAATACGGATGTCCGCCGGGATACAGCACTTCGCCAATTCGTTCATGGCGGCGGGCATACGGCTGGTTATCAATACGCTCGGCCCGTTCGTTTTTAACTGTTTCGCGCTGGATCTCAAACTTTTCCTGGGTCACAGCCGGTAACAAAAACCCCATCCGGTCTGATTCAAGCCAAAGTACTTTTTCTAACTGATTAGCCGGCACGGTCTGATAATAATTGGTTCTGTCACGATTGGTAGAACCATTGAGCGTACCACCGGCATCGGTAATCAGCTTAAAGTGCTGTTCATCGGCCACATTGGCAGAGCCCTGAAACATCATGTGCTCGTAGAAGTGAGCAAAACCGGTTTTACCAGGTTCTTCTCTGGCCGATCCCACGTGGTAGGTTACATCCACATGCACCAGCGGATCAGAGTGATCTTCGTGTAGAATAACGGTAAGTCCGTTTTTTAATTGATATTTCTCATAAGCAATAGCAACAGGTTGTGCTACACTTTTTGTATTGGCCGGTGAGAGATCGGATGTCTGAGAGCAACCATATAATAAATGGGCAATCAAACCCAACAGGATAAATCTGAACAACATTAAACATTCCGGAATTTAGTGGATGGCGCATCCATCTGCGAAGGTACGTTAAGTTTACGTGACAAGTTTAACAATAATTACACGTAAATGTTTACTGTTAAAGCCTCGTCGGCATTTTTTCGTATTTACAGATATATCGAGATTACAGGAACTTATGCAAGAACAGCCAATGGTAATAGATTTTGACTTCGGATTGCGGCAGCTAAATGGCAACCGTAGCCTGTTATATCGTCTGTTGCGCAAGTTTGCGGCTGAGTATCAGTCTTTGGATACCCGTTTGCAAACCATGCTCGCCCAACAGGAGATAACAGAAGCCGAGAACCTGGTCCACACCTTAAAAGGCGTGTCGGGCAACCTTGGCTGCACGGCAGTCTATCAATCAAGCCGCCTGGTCAATGAAGAACTCAAACTGGGCAAGCCCGAACAGTCCTCATTGAAAGAATTAATTCACCGCCTGGCCGAAACCATCCGGGTAATTGAGGAACTGCCCGACGATTCTGAGCTGAATGCGAGCGCAAAAGCCGCGCCGTCAGACGAAAAGCAGCAAACCTATCAGGCACTGAGTCAGGCTCTACAACACCACGAATACATCAACGACGAAAAACTCAACAACTGGCTGACAACGCTGGATCTCAACAGCAGTCATCAGCAGGAATTAGTCGATGCAGTGTCATCGCTGGAATATGACAAAGCGCTGGCTATCCTAGAAGATGCTAATGCCTGATGACTGAAGCCATTTTCAGTCATCCCGATTTCTTCATCATTAACAAACCTGCCGGAATTACCATGCACGATGCCCAGCACGGCATCGTGCAACATATGCGTGAAACGTTGGGACAAACAGACTTACACCTGGTTCACCGACTTGACGACGGCACCTCCGGCTGTTTGATTCTGGCCCGCAACCCTCAGGCTGCAGCGCGCTTCGAAGTCTTATTTCGCACCCGACAGGTACAGAAATATTATCTGGCACTGGTCGAGAAAAAACCCAAAAAGAAACAGGGAACCATAACCGGTGACATGAAAAACCGCCGTAATGGTCAGCATATTTTATTAAAGTCTCAGCATAACCCTGCTGTTACCCAGTTTTTTAGTTACGGCTTTGCCGATGCGCCGCGTCTGATGCTGGTTAAACCCTTAAGTGGCAAAACCCATCAGATACGCGTGGCCATGAAAAGCCTGGGCAGCCCTATTGTTGGCGATACCCTTTACAGCGCTGCGCCCGCAGACAGATTGTATCTGCATGCCTGGGGCCTTGAATTTGAGTATGCTGGTGAGCCGGTAAGCGTATTCTGCACACCGTCTGCTGGCGATTTTTTTGCGCATAGCAGTATCGCGGGGTGGCTTGCTCAGGCGCCCCATCCCAATACGTTAAACTGGCCCAAGTCTGCTGTTAAAAGCCTGGATAAGGACATCTGATATGACCGTAAATATTCTTGGCAGCGGTGCTATTGGCGGGCTTTGTGCAGTGGGTGCACAGTTATCCGCGACACCTTATCGCTTATGGCCAAGGCCTGGCAGCACCACGCTTAACCGTGTGGAGTTGTTGAACGGGGAATCGGTAAGCCTCGAACCGCTAGACTGTGCTGACAAGGCACTCACCGCTAGCGATTTATTGATAGTCCCGCTTAAGGTAACGCAACTTAAAGAAGCGCTGAAAACCTGGCGGCATAAACTATTGCCAGATACGCCGGTTGTATTGCTGCATAACGGTATGGGCGGAATGGAACTGGCAGCCAAATATCTGCCGCATAACCCGGTATTTCTCGCCACCACCAGCCATGGTGCACTCAAAGCCTCAGCAACCAGTATCCGGCATACCGGCAAAGGTGAAACCATGTTGGGTAGCTCGCCCTGCCACACCACTTCTACGCCGCTTAATACCCAAATAGCGGAAATGATGAATCGCTGTATCGGCCCGGTGACCTGGCGTGATGATATCGAAACCGCTCTCTGGCAAAAGCTGGCGGTTAACTGTGCCATCAACCCGTTAACCGCGCTTAACCATATCCCCAACGGCGGCCTGCGGGCAGCGCAATATGCAAAGACGATTACCGGCATCTGTGAAGAAGTATGTGCGGTGGCCAGAGCGTGTAAGATAGCGCTTGAGGTAAACACAATTATCACTCTGGTATTTAACGTAATCGAACGCACCGCAGAGAACTTTTCCAGTATGCATCAGGATGTGATCCACGGGCGCACCACCGAGATAGAAGGGATCAACGGCTACATTGTAAAACAGGCAAAGAAAAAGGGTATCGATGTGCCCATCAATACCCTTTTATACAAAGCTGTTAAAGCGCTATAGTGCTTATTCGGCGTCCTGAGCCTGCACTTCCGGTTTCATATGCGGGAACAGGATAACGTCTTTAATCGTAGGACTGTCAGTAAACAGCATGGTCAGACGGTCGATACCAATCCCCTCACCTGCCGTTGGCGGTAAACCAAACTCCAGTGCACGAATGTAGTCTTCGTCATAATGCATGGCTTCGTCGTCGCCGGCGTCTTTTTCTTCCACCTGCTTGCGGAAACGCTCCGCCTGATCTTCCGGATCATTGAGCTCGCTGAAGCCATTGGCCAGTTCGCGGCCGCCCACAAAGAATTCAAAGCGGTCGGTGATAAACGGGTTGGCATCATTACGACGGGCCAGCGGTGAAACTTCCCACGGGTACTCAGTAATAAAGGTTGGCTGTTCGAGTTTTTCTTCGGCAGTCGCTTCAAAAATTTCGCACAGATATTTACCAGCGCCCCAAATCCCATCAACTTCAGGCTCTTTAATGTGCAGCTGCTTCGCCATGGCTTTCAGCTCATCAAGGTGCGCTTCCGGATCACGGATAGCGGCTTCATTCGCTTCTGGCCAGTATTTCAGGATGGCTTCACCCATGCTCAGGCGATCGAAAGGTTTACCGAAGTCGTAGTGTTTTTCTTCAACTACGTTGCCTTCCGTATCACGCACGGTATTCACCAGTTCGGTAGTACCTAAAATGTCTTCAGCCAGCGTGCGCAGCATGTCTTCGGTCAGGTTCATCAGATCGTTGTAATCTGCATAGGCCTGATAGAATTCCAGCATGGTAAATTCCGGGTTGTGACGGGTAGATAATCCTTCGTTACGGAAATTACGGTTGATTTCGAACACCCGCTCGAAGCCACCTACTACCAGACGCTTAAGATACAGCTCCGGCGCGATACGTAAATACATATCGATATCCAGCGAGTTGTGATGAGTCACAAATGGCTTCGCTGTCGCCCCGCCAGGAATAACCTGCAACATAGGCGTTTCTACTTCAATGTAGTTACGGGTGGTCAGGAAGTTGCGGATACCGTTAACAATTTTACTGCGCACCACAAAGGTTTCGCGGGTCTTTTCGCTGGTGATCAGATCCACATAACGCTGGCGGTACTTGGTTTCCTGGTCGGTTAAACCATGAAACTTTTCAGGTAACGGGCGCAGTGACTTGGTCAGCAGTTCGTAGCTGGCCATGTTCACATATAAATCACCTTTACCAGATTTGTGCAAAGCACCGGCCACGCCGATGATGTCACCAATATCCAGCGAACCGTAGCGGGCTTTAATGTCTTTTTGGGTGGCTTTATCAGCATAGGCCTGAATGCGGCCGGTCATGTCCTGTAACAACAGGAAAGGGCCTCGTTTGGCCATTACACGGCCGGCGATACTGACCTGATTGTCCTGAGTTTCGAGGGTTTCTTTGTCCAGCTCACCGAACTGCGCTTGCAGTTCCTCGGCGTAATTCTCGCGACGGAAGCCATTGGGAAAACCGTTAGCGCGACAGTTTTCGCGGATAGCGCTTAATTTGGCGCGGCGCTCGGCAATCAGTTTATTTTCGTCGAGTTGTTGTTCGCTCATAGTCTGTTCACTTAAAGTTGAGTTACTACAGCCCCGATTTCAGGCTGGCTTCTATAAATTTATCTAACCCACCGTCCAGAACGGCCTGGGTATTACGGGTTTCAACACCGGTGCGCAAATCCTTAATGCGCGAGTCGTCCAGTACGTACGAGCGGATCTGACTGCCCCAGCCGATATCGGATTTATTGTCTTCCATAACTTGTTTTTCAGCGTTTTGTTTTTGCAGCTCAAACTCATAAAGTTTGGCTTTTAACTGCTTCATCGCCTGATCTTTATTCTTATGCTGTGAACGGTCGTTCTGACACTGCACCACAATACCTGTGGGTTCGTGGGTAATACGTACCGCCGAGTCGGTCCGGTTAACGTGCTGACCACCCGCACCAGAGGCACGATAGGTATCAATGCGTAAATCAGACGGGTTGATATCAATTTCAATATCATCATCGATTTCAGGATAAACAAAGGCTGATGCAAATGACGTATGACGACGGTTGCCCGAGTCAAAAGGCGACTTACGCACCAGACGGTGAACGCCGGTTTCAGTGCGTAGCCAACCAAAGGCGTATTCACCTTCAAAGCGAACGGTAGCACTCTTAATGCCTGCCACATCGCCGTCAGACACTTCAATAAGTTCGGTTTTAAAACCGTGTTCTTCACCCCAGCGCAGGTACATTCTGAGCAGCATATTGGCCCAGTCCTGGGCTTCAGTACCACCGGAGCCTGACTGGATATCCAGATAGCAGTCACAGGTATCATTAGGCCCGGCAAACATACGGCGAAACTCAAGGGTTTCCAGTTGCGCAATCAGGCCATCCAACTCGCCCTGTGCCTCGATAAAGGTTTCTTCATCTTCGGCTTCTACGGCCAGCTCGACCAAACCATCAACGTCTTCGGCACCCTGCTCCAGGTTTACAATGGTTTCTACCACCTGCTCAAGGGCGACTTTTTCTTTACCGAGGGCCTGAGCTCGCTCCGGCTCATTCCACACGTCGGGACTTTCTAGTTCGCGGTTAACTTCTTCTAAGCGCTCTGACTTTACATCAAAGTCAAAGATACCCCCGAAGCGCTGCAGTACGCTCACGGATATCCCGAATCGCATTTAGCACAGGGTTTACTTCAAACATAATGACCTTTTAACTGATTCATTTTTAAGGGCACGGATAGTACCGGATTTGGCCTGGTTTTAACAGTCGTTTTGTATGCAAAGTGCGCAGGCAGAGTGCGGTTAATCCTTAAGCTTTTCAGCCATGGAGACCACTTGCGAGGCTAAGTTAGCTAACTGCTTCTTAGCAGTATCGTCGGTAAGCTTGCCGGCGTCGTCCAATTTGTCGGCTGCTTTGGCTACTGACACCTGCACAGGCGTCACCACACACATCAGGTTTTGCATCAGCATGCGCAGTACCACCAGAACACGCATTCCGCCCAGCGCGCCTGGCGAAGCAGCCATTAAGCCAACCACTTTGTTTTTGTAGGCGGCCAGCACGGCTTCATCACCGGCTTTGCGCGACGCCCAGTCGATGGCATTTTTCAGCACCGCCGGATAACTGCTGTTGTACTCCGGGCTGGCAATCAAAAACGCATCGTGTTCGATAAGCAACTGCTTAAATGCCTGAGCCCGCTCGGGAATACCGTACTCGTCTTCCTCATCCTGATTAAAGATTGGCATCGCATAGTCAGCCAGGTTAATTACCGTAACCTCTGCGCCCGCTTCGCGCGCGGCATCGGCGGCGTTTTCCACCAACGCCTGATTTAATGAACCACTACGGGTGCTACCTGAGAATGCCAGTACTTTAACCATGATGTCTTCCTTATTAAAAGTGAGTGTGGGCGCTTATCAGCCTTACATTTTTTCCAGTGTTTCGATGCCCAACAGTTCAAGGCCCAGTTTCAGCTCTTTGGCAACCAGTGCGGATAAGGCTAAACGACTGTTTCGCGTGGCTTCAGGCACATCACTCTTTAATACCGGGCAAGCTTCATAAAAGCTCATAAAATGGCTGGCCAGATCATATAAGTAGCTACACAGCACATGCGGCGTTGCATCACGGGCGACAACATTCAGCTGTTCTTCCAGCTGCAACAACTGCACCGCCAGCGCATGCTCCTGAGCATGTTCGATGCTGATAGTGGCATTCAGTGCGGTAGGACTCACCTCAGCCTTGCGGAACAGGCTTTGCACCCGGGTGTAAGCATATTGCAGATAAGGCGCAGTATTGCCTTCAAAGCTCAGCATAGTATCCCAGTTGAACACATAATCGGTGGTACGGTTTTTACTCAAATCGGCGTATTTAACCGCGCCAATACCCACTTTGCGGGCCACGTCGTTAAGTTCGTCAGCGGTTAAACCGGTATCTCTCTCGGCCAGCAATTTACGCGCACGCTCAACTGCTTCATCCAGCAGTTCCACCAGCTTAACGGTACCACCGCTGCGGGTTTTAAACGGCTTGCCGTCACTGCCGAGCATCATACCGAACGGGCAGTGTTCGTAAGTTTGTTCTGGCTGCATAAAGCCGGCTTTGCGGCCGACAATCTCAGTTTGTTTAAAGTGCAGAGCCTGACGAGCATCGGTCAGGATCAGAGTACGGTCTGCGCCTAATTTCCCACTACGATAGCGCATTGCCGCCAAATCCGTGGTCGCATACAGGTAACCACCACCGGATTTTTGTACGATATACACCGCCGGATTGCCTTCTTTATCGGCCAGCTCTTCAAGGAACACCACCTGGGCGCCCTGATCTTCCACGGCTATGCCCTTCTCTTTCAGCTCGGCTACCACGTGAGGCAGATCGTCGTTATAGGCCGACTCGCCCATAATGTCCTGGCGGGTCAGGCTGACATTGAGTTTGTCATAGACCTCTTCACTGTGTGAAATCGACACATCAATAAACAAATGCCAGAGCTCGGCACACTGCTGATCGCCGCTTTGCAGTTTTACTACATATTCACGGGCCCGATCGGCAAAGCCTTCTTCCTCATCGAAGCGAATTTTGGCTTCCCGGTAAAAGTTTTCCAGATCAGAAAGTGCGGTTTCGGCTACGGCATTGGCGCTGAGTTTATCGCTTAGGTGCGCCAGCAGCATACCAAACTGAGTGCCCCAGTCGCCCATATGGTTCTGGCGAATCACCTTGTGGCCTAGAAACTCCAGCAGTTTAACCACCGCGTCACCAATAATGGTGGTACGCAGGTGACCAACGTGCATCTCTTTGGCCAGGTTGGGTGACGAGTAGTCCACCACTACTGTTTGTGGGGCCTGCGCAGGAATACCTGAGCGAGTGTCTTCCAGCGCCTGTTGACACTGCTGTGCCAGCCAATTGTCGGCCAGATGAATGTTAATAAAGCCCGGACCGGCAATCTCAAGCTTGCTGGCCACGTCGTCAAGTTTTACGTGCTCTAAAATACTAGTGGCAATATCGCGGGGCTTTTGTTTAAGCTGCTTGGCCAGCGCCATGGCACCATTAAACTGATATTCACCAAACTCAGGTCGGCCACTGCGCGCTACCGGTACCGGCGCGTCGGTAATGCCCATGTCACTTAAGGCCTGAGAAAAACGAGAAATAAGAAGTGCGTGAATATTCATTGTGGTCTCTAGTGCTCGCGAGTCGTTCTAAATTCAATATCGGGGTAGCGTTCCTGTGCCAGCGACAGGTTCACCATGGTTGGCGCAACGTAAGCTAAGTTATCACCACCGTCCAGCGCCAGGTTTTGCTCGGCTTTGCGGCGGAATTCATCGAGCTTCTTCTCGCTGTCAGAATACACCCAGCGGGCAGTTGCCACACTGACATGCTCATACAGTGCATCAACGTTGTATTCGGCTTTAAGGCGCGCCACTACTACGTCGAACTGCAGTACGCCTACTGCGCCGACAATCAGGTCGTTATTCGCCAACGGGCGGAATACCTGTACCGCGCCTTCCTCAGAGAGCTGAATCAGGCCCTTTTGCAGTTGCTTCATTTTCAGCGGATCGCGCAGGCGAATGCGTTTAAACAGTTCCGGCGCAAAGTTAGGAATACCGGTAAAGCGGTAATCTTCGCCTGAGGAGAAGGTGTCACCAATGCGGATAGAACCATGATTATGCAAACCGATAATATCCCCGGCGTAAGCTTCTTCGAGCAACGCCCGGTCGCCCGCTAAGAAAGTGAGCGCGTCGGAAATACGCACATCTTTACCAATCCGCGTATGGCGCATTTTCATGCCTTTTTCGTATTTGCCTGACACTATCCGGCAAAACGCAATACGGTCGCGGTGTTTAGGGTCCATGTTGGCCTGAATTTTAAATACAAAGCCGCTGAACTTAGGCGCCAGCGCATCCACACTGCCGTTATCCGTTTCGCGTCCTTGCGGTTGAGGCGCCCATTCCACCAGGCCATCGAGCATATGGTCCACACCAAAGTTACCCAGTGCGGTACCGAAGAAAACCGGGGTAATCTCACCTGCCAGGAACAGCTCCTGATCGAATTCGTTGGACGCCCCCATCACCAGTTCCAGTTCATCACGGAACTCAGCAGCCAGGCCATCACCTACCGCCGCATCCAGCTCCGGGTTGTCCAGCCCTTTGATAATCTGCACATCCTGAATGGTATGGCCCTGACCGGTTTTATACAAAATCGTTTCGTCACGGTGAATGTGGTAAACCCCTTTAAACTGCTTACCACAGCCAATCGGCCAGGTAACCGGCGCGCAGGCAATATTGAGTTCAGTTTCGACTTCGTCCAGCAGCTCCATAGGGTCGCGAATATCACGGTCGAGCTTGTTCATAAACGTGATGATCGGCGTATCCCGTAAACGAGTAACCTCCATCAGCTTGCGGGTGCGATCCTCAACCCCTTTTGCCGCATCAATCACCATCAGACAGGAGTCAACGGCGGTCAGGGTACGATAGGTATCTTCAGAGAAGTCTTCGTGCCCCGGCGTGTCGAGCAGATTAACCAGATGTTCACCATAGGGAAACTGCATGACGGACGTGGTAACGGAGATCCCCCGCTCTTTTTCCATTTCCATCCAGTCGGATTTAGCATGCTGGCCGGACTTTTTACCTTTAACGGTACCGGCGGTTTGCAATGCTTGTCCGTATAACAGCACTTTTTCGGTGATGGTTGTTTTACCGGCGTCCGGGTGCGAAATGATCGCAAACGTGCGACGACGCTTAATTTCTTCTAGCAGCTGGGTCATTCACTAAACCTGATTTTTATTCGGGAGCTGGCCCTGAGCGTGATTACAGTAATCCTTGCCTTGCTGGCAAAACTCAGGCCTTACGTTTTCGCGGGATTATACGGACTTTTGCTTTTTAATGGTAGTAAAGCAGGGAGGTCAGCACCGGATTTAGCGCTTTATCCGGTACTGTAAGGTTTGAGAAGACAGTTAGTGCTGTGTCAGCAAATGGACTACCTGTTCACGCAACACCGTGCGCAAAATTTTACCGGCACCATTACGAGGAATAGCGTCGGTAAGGGTGACATATTTAGGCACTTTATAGCGGGCAAGATGGTCATTCAGGCCGGCCAGGAATTGCTCTTCATCAGCAAAGTCGCGCTCGTTAAAGGGAACCACAAACAGGTGGCCAACCTCGCCCCAGCGTTCATCGGGAACGCCAATCAGCGCACAGTCTTTCACCGCAGGGTGCTTCAGGACCACTCCTTCCACTTCTACCGGATAAACATTTTCGCCGCCGGAAATAAACATATCCTTTTTGCGATCCACAATGCGATAGAAACCGGCCTGGTTGCATACCGCCATATCTCCGGTTTTAAACCAGCCCTCTGCAGTAAAGCATTGTTTGTACATGGCTTCCTGCTGCCAGATACCAACAAACAAGTTACCGCCTTTAATTTCCACTTCGCCGGCTTCACCCTCGGCCACCTCATTACCCTGCTCGTCGGTAAGGCGCACCCTTACCCTCGGTGTCGCAAGGCCAACACAGCCGGCGTTTTTATCCAGCAGTTCGAGGTCAAACGGCATGCCAAATACCGTGCCGGCTTCGCTCATGCCGTAGCCATCCACAATGGGGATACCGTCATTGAGCCAGGCGCGGATTTGCACTTCGGGATGGGGTGCCCCACCGGTCAGTAAGGCTTTAAGGTTTTTCAGGCTGCTCACATCAAACTGCTCGTGCTGACGCAGCATATTGGCCATTTGCGGCACACAAAAGTAATGGCTTATCTTAAGTGTTTCATCGGCCAGCCTGCTCAGTGTGCGGCCCGGCTCAAAGGCATCCGAAATCACCAGGCTGCCACCACAGTAAAGTGCCGGACGAACGCAGGACACCAGGCCAATCACATGAAACATTGGCGTTTCACATAAAAACACACTGTGCTCATTCACATGGCCAAGCTGGGTCATGTTCAGAGTGGTTTCCATCAGCGTAGCTTCGCTGTGCATTATACCCTTGGGTTTACCCGTGGTTCCGGAGGTGTACAAAATAAGCGAAGGTGCATGCTCATCGTAGTCAGACCCGGCAGCACTTAAGCTCTGACTGTCGCTCAGCAACTGATTAATGTCATAGTGGCTGAACTGCATGGCCGCCGCGGTTTCATCGCCAATCAGAATCGCCGGTGTGCAGTCACTTATAAGTGCTTCCAGCTCTTCTTTAGCCAGCCGCCAGTTTAACGGTACAAATAACAATCCGGCCCGAGCGCAAGCCAGGTGCAATGCCACCAGCTCGGCCCGGTTTTTAGACAGACAAGCCACTCTGTCACCCTGCTTCAGGCCATTAACCTGACACCAGCTAACCAGCCGGTTAATGGTGTTATCGAACTCGGCGTAAGACCAGGTTCGACCGTGAGTGACATCGTTAACAGCAATACTTCCTGGCCGTAATCGCGCCTGCAGGGTCACAAAATCCATGTCAGCCTCATTTAGTTTTGTTGCTTGGATTTGTCATAAGCCCCTAACCCAGGCTTATAGGTTTTATCGTCGATAAACTGTTTAATACCTTCCTTACGGCCGTCATTATCGAAGCTGTTAGCTGCTTCCTGAGCGCGCACCAGATAGTCCTCGGCGTTATCGTAGGTCATTTCTTTCACGCGGCGAATAGCGTCTTTGGTAGCCTTAAGCGCAACCGGGTTTTTCTCCAGCAATACATTACACATTTCGGTGACCCGCGCTTTGAGTTGATCGGCCGGTACCGCTTCGTTAATCAGGCCCCACTCTACAGCGGTTTTACCATCGATGTTTTCGCCCATCATGGCGTGATACATGGCTTTGCGCAGTGGCATCAGGTCGGCAACCACTTTGCTGGCACCGCCGCCAGGTAAAATTCCCCAGTTGATTTCGCTCAGGCCAAAGGTGGCATCTTCTGCAGATACTGCAAGGTCACAGCTGAACAGCGGCCCGTAACCACCGCCAAAACACCAGCCGTTAATCATGGCGATAGTAGGCTTGTGATACCAGCGTAATGCGCGCCACCAGCCGTAAGCTTCACGCTGGGCTTTACGGGTTGCCCCCAGACCTTTTGCCTCGTTTTCGCGGAAGTACTCTTTTAAATCCATTCCGGCTGTCCAGGCTGTACCTTCACCAGACAATACCAACACACCCACATCGTCACGGTACTCGAGATCTTCAAGCACGCGCATCATCTGGCGGTTCAGTTTGGGGCTCATGCAGTTGCGTTTTTCCGGGCGGTTGTAGTACACCCAGGCAATCTTGTTCTCAACAATTACCTTTACTGTTTCTTCTTCACTTCTTTCTACTGACACGTTTAAATCCTCTTGCAAAATAGTGTTGGGATGCATTCGATGCTCTGCATCGCAGAAGGCAATGCATCCGGGCAGTTAAATCGGGTAATGACCAGGTTCGGTTTCCACCGTGATCCAGCGCAATTCAGTAAACTGATCGATACCGGCTTTGCCACCGAAACGGCCGTAACCGGAGTCACCTACACCGCCAAATGGCATCTGCGCCTCATCGTGTACCGTTGGGCCATTAACATGACAAATACCGGATTTGATTTGTTTGGCGACTTTGAGTGCATTGGCAATGTCGGTAGAAAATACCGCTGCACTGAGGCCATATTCGCTGTCGTTCGCGATGCGAATGGCGTCGGCTTCATCTTTAGCGCGGATCACCGCGACCACAGGGCCAAAACTTTCATCCGCATAAATCGCCATGTCTTCGGTGACACCGTCTAAAATGGTGGCAGGCATGAGTACCGAGTCGGCTTTACCACCTGTTACCAGGGTGGCTCCTTTACTCAGTGCGTCATCAATCAGAGCATTCACTTTTTCAACGGTTTTCATGTCGATAACCGCACCCAGTGGGGTATTACCTTCACGCGGATCGCCGGTTTCCATGGTAGAGACTTTCGCTTTAAACGCGGCAACAAACTCATCGGCAATACTGTCGACCACCACCAGGCGTTCGGTAGACATGCAAATCTGGCCCTGATTCATGTAGGCACCAAATGCAGCGGCTTTCACAGCCTCGTCGAGGTTTGCGTCTTCCAGCACCAGTAAAGGCGCTTTGCCACCCAGTTCAAGTAAACAGGGTTTCAGGTTGTCGGCAGCGCGGCGAGCAATAATACGGCCCACGGCAGTAGAGCCGGTAAAGTTAATTCGCTTGACCGGTTTTGCATCTATCAGCGCTCCCACCACGTCGGCGGCATCATCCTGAGAATTGGTTACGATGTTCACTGTGCCTTCAGGGAAGCCTGCTTCTGCCAGTGCTTCGATAATTAACGAATGTGTAAGCGGGCAAATCTCAGACGCTTTTAAAATAACCGCATTGCCACACGCCAGAGCAGTAGACACTGCCCGGGTACCCAGAATAATGGGCGCATTCCACGGGGCGATACCCAGAATAACGCCTACCGGCTCACGTAGCGCCATTGCCATACAGCCGGGTTTGTCCGACGGAATAACCTCACCACTGATTTGCGTAGTCAGCGCGCTGGCTTCACGTAACATTGAGGCCGCCAGCATCAGGTTAAACATGGCCCAACCAGCGGTAGCGCCGGTCTCGCCCATCATGGCAGCAACAAAGGCTTCCTGTTTACTTTCCAGCGCCGTTGCGGCTTTTTGCAGTACTGCCCGGCGGGCATTCGGGCCAACCTTCGACCATGCTTCAAACCCTTGCTGGGCTTTTTCAGCAACCGCTGCCATATCGGCCGCCTGCATGGCCTCTGCCTCACTGGCCAATTCACCAGTCACTGGGTTTAATCGGGTGAATTTCATTCTCAATCCCCTTAATTATCGCAAGTTTGTTTTGTTAAAATAGGACTCGCATCTTGCGCAGACTTATGTTGCTGCACTCGACCAAGCAGAAAGACAGTAATAGCGGCCACCACGGCCCCCGCTCCCATTACAATGGCCACGCCCTGTAATGACACGCCCTGAGTAAATAGAATGCCGGCCACAACCGGGCTTAACGCTGCGCCACCGCGTCCTACGCCAATCACAATTCCAGTGCCGGATCCTCGAACCTGAGGTGGGAACGCCTGTGCCATTAAGGCGTACAAACCCACCACACCCGAGTTGGTAAAAAATCCGGTTGCTGCTGAAATTAACGCCAGTTGGCCAAGTGATTCATAGCCGATGCCAAATACCGAGACCATTACGAAACCAGCAAGCAATACACCAATCAGTAATTGCTTAAGAGGTAGTTTGGAAGCAAATAAGCCCAGTAAAGTCGCACCAATAGCGCCACCGACATTGGCCCATACCAACACTTGCCCGGCCTGAGAAGGATGGAACCCCATATCAACCACAATTTTTGGGATCCACTTTAAAATAAAGTAAAAGGTCATAATCTGGGCGAAATACGCCACTATCAGCAACAGCGTTGTTGCTCGTAGCTGCGGCGTAAATAACTCGATAAAAGAGCTTTTCCCGGCGTTAGGCGCAAGTGGCGGCAGTGACGTCAGCACAGGCTTTTGCATGGCCAGTAAAGAACGGTTAATTCGATCCAGCGCATTAGCAGGTTGTTTGGAGGCCAGGTAAACCACAGACTCAGCAAGGAATAACTGGATAATAATCAGAAATGCGCCGGTTACCACACCGCCGAAAATAAACACTGAACGCCAGCTGTAGGTTTCCAGCAATACCGAACTGATAGAACCACCAACAATCGCCCCAACCGGATAACCGGTGGCCATCAGAATAACGCACAGGTGACGAAATTTCTGATTGGAATACTCAGCCACCATGGCATTGGTTGACGCCAGCATACCGCCAATCCCAAGGCCGGTAATAAACCGCACCACCAGTAAAGTGGTTACCGAGTTAGCAAACGCCGAAAAGCACATCCCTGCGGTCATCACCACCAAACAGGTTTGAATTGTGGGTTTACGGCCAATTTTGTCGGCAAAACCACCCAGAAAAATTGAACCAAAAGCCATGCCGAGTAGTTCCATGGCCAACACCACACCTAACTCAGTACGATTGATTGCCCACTCTGCGGCAATACCCGGAGAGGCAAAACTGATTGCCAGTACATCAAATCCATCCAGCGCATTTAACGCAATGCACAAAATGACAGCAATAACCTGGTGCCGGCTCATTTTGCTGTTGTCGAGGATTTCGGACGGGTGTTGATTCATAACATTCACTCTGTTTTTGGGTGGAACTGCCAGACTCATGTTAACGGGGCGCTCCAAACTTTTACCAGATGTTAATATTATGTACCTGATTGTAAAATAGCAGAAAGTGACGAAATAATTGTCAAATAATGACAATAAGTATTTTTTGCATGTGTGTGGAGGGCGAACTTAAATGAAAAAAACTGGGTGAAGCTTATTTTGCGTTGCGATGAACCAGGCTCAGGTAAGTTCGTCTTTGTGTATAGCCCTGAACTTCCTTGGTGTTTCGCCAGTCCAGGCGCGAAAAGCACGGGTAAAAGCTGCAGGGTCGGTGAAACCGACTAACTCTGCAATCAGGTTTATTGGTGTGGACCGCTGCGTTAACAATAGTACGGCTCTATCTCGTCGGACAACGTCTTTTATCTGCTGAAAACACGTGCCTTCATCTTTTAATCGCCGCATCAGTGTTCGACTCGTCATGTGCAGCGCTGACGCGACTAAATCAATAGTGAGAAGGCCATTTTCTATATCGCTGATCAGCAAATGTCTGATTTCTGAAGTTAACGAATAATCCGATTTGTATTGCCGGAACAACTCCAGTGGACACCGTTTCATGAAAGAACTTAGCGAGCCCTCGCTTTGCTTAACAGGTTTAGACAAATAATGATCGGGAAAAGAAATCGATAAATGGCTGCAGTTAAATTCGTGCTCGCCGGGAAAGAGATAGTGATATTCATGGATATGTGGCGGCGGAGCATAATTAAACTTTACTTTTGTCAGTGGAATACTGCTGGCAATCAGCCAAGAAGAATAACGGTGCCAGGCTAAAAGCACCATTTCGGCAAACAGATATTTATGATCTGCATGCGGAACAGGCAAATGAAAAATGAGTTCTGCGCGGTCTTCTTGCGCTGAAATTTCGATAAAATTATCGGCGACAACAAGATTATAAAACGCGATTCCTTTTGTAATAGCCTGTCTGAGCGTTGGCTGATGGACGGTTAACTCCCCCATCATCTCATAGGTACCTGGCTTCATCGGGATTCCACAAAGACAGGCGGACTCATCCCGCAATAGTCTCCACACTAAAAGTTGCAGTTGAGATAGTTTTTCGGTAGGAATTCTTAACCCAGGCTTATTCATTACATTCGGATCGATTTTGCATCGCCGTAACAGTCTCTCTACCTGCAAGTTATTTTTGGCGGCAACCTCACACAGGGCAGTCAGGTAGTGATTAGAAGCACTACCATACTTACTTTTATCATCCTGCATGACTTCTCCCTGAAGGACTGAATGCACATTCGCAGTCGTAAATGCTATGTAAAAAAATTGCAATTTACAACCAACATATGGGTCTACGAGTGTATAAATTCCCGTAGACTGAGAGTTTAAAACAAATATCTTACCGCAAGGACTCTCCACACAACCGACTATTAATACACTCACGAGGCACAGGGTAAGGCTCGTAGTCGGTAAAGGACAGTTCATTTGAATTGCCATGCGTACTCAAGAAGTATGCCGGGAGAGCCGGCCATTGACCTGAGTCAAGCCGTTCTTCCAGAGCAGAAATTAGTGCTTTGTGCTCAGCTTCGGTTTCAGTACAGTGACCCGCCCGTTCAAGCCAGGCTGCAGCGACCATATGACGTCCACTTCGTTGCATAATCAATTCGGTATAGCCTGCCTGCAACGCGGGAGAAGTCATACTATCACCTATGGTATGAGCATTGAGTACCGGTATAGTGACGTGCCCAGAAGGCGTAAAGTTTTCGCGCATATAACCAACAGCATGCGGTTCTGGCTTAACTCTGCTCTGGCGCGCCAACGTAACCAGATCATCATCCAGCGATGCCCCTGCCATTTTATACATTGCTTCGACAAAATCCGACCTACCACTAGCTGCCAGCAACTTGTGATAATCAATATCGCTGTTTCCTGAAAATACTCCCTCGGCACGACGTTCCTGATCGCCTCTTGGCAAGAACACTCCCATTCCGATAGCTTTGGCTATATTAGCTTCCTGTTGACGGTAATCTGTGGCATGTGGTCGCGGTGTGTGTTTTTGCGTCCAGGATGGAATACCTCCCAACACTCCAGCCAATGCCACCCGGGCTCGACCTAAAGGTGTTTCTCTCGCTACCTTAACCTTGTCCATCAACTCACGAACCGCGGCAAAGTTATCCCCCCTGCCAACCGGCGAAAACGCTTCCTCAGGGGCTATTAAGGTTGCAATAGTAAATGCGCCATCAAATGCCATATTCATCATCGGAACAGCTCCAAAAGCTGAAGCGCAAAGTGTGATAGCTCCGTCAAGCCTATCGCTATGGCGTTCGGCCAGCGCTGCTGTAACCAGTCCACCCATCGAAGAGCCCCAGGCAATGACTCGGTCGGGTTTAGTGTATACATTGGAAAACGCATCAAGCGCCATAACCTGACTTGGAATTGCCTGTTCTACCGACCAGCCAGCCTGAGGATATTGCGACGCCACCAAAGCATAACCAGCCTTGAGTAACATTTTTTCACTGTCGCCAGGAGCCAGCTTGGGTGGTGATAATTTTGAGGAATAGCCGCGGGCATAGAGCAGTAAAGTTCCGTTCCAGTTTTTTGGCACACTGGCACGCCACATTGCGCCATCAGCCAGCCTTCCCTCTGTTTTCCTCACGTCAGCATGAGTATTAGCATCCACCAGCAACGGGTGTTTACCGGTGCAGGATTGCAGAAGAAAACAACCGGCTAGTATGAATATAAGCAAACTGCGCATTTAATTCACTCCCCCAACTGCTTACGTTTTACCTGCCAGTCAAAGTCTTCACATAGGAGACATTCTTTTCCATAGAACCAACGCCCCTGCTCAGCCTCACCTTTTAATTGCCAGTTAAGCCAGAAAAGCGCGACCCTGGCATAAGCTCCCCCGTTAGGATCTCTAAATGTGCCGCCATGACCAACGCCATTTTCGGCAAATAGCACTGGAATATGCTTTATTTTTTCAAAGTCATCAATCGCATTAAAATAAGCAATATCGGAGGGGCCGCCATTAATGTAGGCTAACGGAATATTGATTTTGTCTAACATCTCATGACGAACCTTTAAAGCCGTACTCTGCACCGACATCGGCTCATTGATTACACCGCTATTAAAAATAATGGCAGTGTCCAGTCGTGAATCGGTAGCCACTTCGATTGCCTGTAAGCCACCACAACTATGACCCATAACCGCGACCATCTCAGTATTTATTCGCTCATGCAGTGGATGACCTTGCTGTGTATTGACTTCTTGCAACCAGGTCAAACCCTTTAACAACTGGGTTGCTGTTGTTTTATCCGGCTCGCCGAACTGATGACTTCCTGAGCGTTGCTCACCAGCAAGCTTTGCGCGAGCTTGTTCTATTGCTGTTTTACCTTCTGAAAGAGGCTGACCAGCCGCCAGGACAATATAACCATGGGAGGCTATTTCACGTAAAAACATGCCATAAGCCAAAGCATTGTCCATACATCCGCCATTTCCCCATAAAATTACCGGTAAGCTACCATCAGGCAATTGAACCGGGAGAAACAGCGTATTTTGCGGCATTTCGTTTACAGCAAATGCTGATGCCGGGTGTGTTCCTCTGCCACTGGTCACCGATACTTCAGATAACTTTTCCGTGGAGTGAGCCTGAGAAGCGACAATGCTTGTCAGGCTCATGCACAATGCAAACACGTTAACGATGTTTTGCATAATTGCTCCTTAAAACGTGTAGCGAATTTTTACACCTACCTGGCGCGGAGCTCCCAACAGGAAGTTACCGCGGCCATCTGCTGCGCCTCCAGCCTGGGTGATGTAGGTCTCATCAAACAAATTCTGAACATATAAATCGGCTCTCCAGCCACTGTCGTGCTCATAAGCCAGATTCGCCTCCCATAATGTTCTTGATGGTGTCAGATGATAGTCCAATTGATAAAACGAAGTATAAAATTCAGACTGATAGGAAACCCTGACCGATGGCAACAATACCGCTTCATCCATCGCAATGCCCATATACTCAATGCCTGCACTCATTGAGCGCTCGGATAAAAAGTCAACCGGCCGACCTTTCAGGTTGATAGGCTCTGGCTGAGTCGGGTTAACCCCATCATAGGCACCTGGTCTCATAAAGAATTCCAGATCACCGTACTGACCATCGTTGTAGGCGCCTGAAATATCCCACATAAAGTCACCGGTAATGCCTTTAACCTGTAATTCGATACCGGCAATCGTGGTGCCGTCTACGTTGCGGGTAATAGAGTCTGCCGGATTATCCGTGGGCGAGTAAGTTCGTTGAAACGCATCATAATCCATGTGAAAAATCGCAACAGAGCCATCAATACCGTCTGTTAACGTACCTTTCCAACCAATTTCCTTGTTCAGCACTTCCTCTTCGTCATAGGTTGGCCCCATAGGTGAAGTGCCGCCAGGCTTATAACCTCGTCCTACCGTGGCATAAATCATTGAATCGTCAGTTAGCATATAATTCATCACAAAACGTCCGGTAACCGCAGAAAAGTCAAACATGTCCTGCTGCGGCAAAGGAAATCCACTGGTGGCGTTATACGAGCCTGCTCCTGGTGTAAGGTATGAATCCGGTGAGAAGCCCACTTCATCCTTATTATAACGTAGGCCGAATTTAACATTCAGGTTGTCAGTTAAGGCATAACCAATCTCACCAAAAACGGCGCTATTTTTACGTTCATTATCCAGATACATGTAAAGGCGCGTATGGTTCTCAAGATCCAATGAGGTACCGGGGAACTGCTCTGTATTATAGCGAAGTAAATTGAGGTAATTTTCCTGCCTGTAATCAATATAACTGGCACCTGCCGTCCATTCGAAAGGCCCATCAAGGGTAGAAACCAACGACAACTCACCTGTCCAGTAACTATCAACGATATGAAAATTCCGTCCTTCCTGTGACTCATCCGTCGTCAGATGAGACTCGAAGTCCCCATCTGTCTGGATGTTTTGTACACTGTCGAACATCGAAAAATTACCCAGCACTTTGAATGCGTCGCTGGCTTGCCAATCGAAAGTCAGCGTGTTTCTCTCATACGTTACGTCCCGGTAGGTATCCATATCGTAATTCAGATCCCAGGGATCGTCTGGTAATTTGGTATTACCATATTCAGGAAAGTTTTGGGTAGGCACACCATCCGTGAAATTATTACTGTTCTCGTAGATTAGTCTGACTTCAAGATCTGCAGTAGGAGAATAAAGGAGCTGAAATCGCGACATAGAGCGATTGAGATTGCCAGGTTGATTGTTGATCAGTTTCGCATCGTCCTCAGGATCAGGCCCATGGTTGCTATAAAAACTATCGCGACGCTCAGTATTACCAGATATGCGCATTGCCAGATTATCAGTCAACGGAAATGACACGCCGGCACTAAACTTTGTCAGATCATAGTTGCCTTTCTCAGCGCTGGCGAAACCCTCAGTTACCCCTAGTTCAGGGCGCTTCGAATTAATAAATATTGCTCCGCCACTAGCATTCTGGCCGGAGTAAGTACCTTGAGGACCCCGTAAGACTTCGATACTGGCCAGGTCAAAAAATGCATCGCCATAAACAAACTCACGGGCAACATATGCGCCATCCAGGTGGACTGCAACGCCGTTAGTCTGGTTTGGCGCAGCTTCTGACAAGCCAACGCCCCGGATATTAATAAACTTCGAGTTACCATTATCGTTAAACTGTAAATTCGGTACCTGCGTTTGCAGGCGATCCATATCCGTGATGTTACGATTCTGCAAAGACTCGCCAGAAAAACCAATGACAGACAGTGGCATCTCATTTTCACTGACTGAGCGCCGCTCTGCGGTAATTAACACTCGCTCAAGGTCTTTTTCATCCGCATCAGTTTCCTGAGCAAAAGCACCGAGTGACAGAGAGGAGCCAGTTATAGTCAAGGCAATTAAACCAGCTAAGTGACTGCGTTTAAACTGTGTAGAGTACTTGTTATTCATTATATTCGCGTTCCTGTGAGCCGCACTTTATTTAGTTTCAACCGGTTATCCGTTACGAAACGGATTAATTCGACGGAATAAATGTTAACGCCATGTAGACTAAAGGTTAATGATATATAATGACGAAAAAATAGGCACAAACTGACAGCAATCGGATTTCGTTAAGTATATTGCTTGCTCGCGTCAGACTCTCTATCGTTATCCGAGGAGGATTTGTGTTTTTATTATGTAACGGGAAACTGGCTTGTCCTGGGTGTATTCTTCGGACCGCCCGAATAACGTTTAATTTTAATTATCAATCTCTTACCAATGAAATACCGGCTCCCCTTATCTGTCAGCGATAACACAAAAGTTGGGAGAACGGGAACTGTCGTTCGACAAGTAATCGCTGAACTATCGACACGAGGTATACTTTCAATATCATGAAAAGGCGGCACTTTTAGACAAAAGTACCGCAGAAGATAAACACAAGAACGCTTATAGCGCGAGGGAGTCTGCTTTTGTTATTCCGCGGGATTTAACTCAACACTGATACGCCTGTTTTTCCAATCCTCAACGCCGGTTGCCATTACTGATTCAGGTTGAACTTCTATGGTGAAACCTTTCTTATTTATACCTAATTCAGTGAGCAATTCGGCAAACATATCAGCCCTTTCCTGCGCCATACCACTTTTTTCTTCCATCACATCCCCATTATCCAGGCGACTAGCTCCCTGATAACTCCTTACAAGGAAATGACCACCTGAAAACTTAGAATAATGTATCAGGTACAGGAGTTTGCGTAATTCAGGGCCGGACGAGCGCTTGCTATTGAACGGGTAATGCAAATTCAACGTCTGCCTCACATACGGAGGCTTCACTGGTGGGAAAGGCGCAGGATCATAAATCGCTTCTTGTAACGAAGCTTCAGGATTATCGGCTACCTCTGCCATTAACTTAAATGCCCGCTGGCGATGCTCTTCTGGCATTCGTAAAAACAAATTGTTATTTTTAGTCTGCACTGAACCATCATCCGGCAGAATCTGATTACATTCAGGACTGATTTCTTCCCTCATCACAGACAGCACACCTTTAATTCGGGTGGCTCCACATACCATTTCTCCGTCTATAACTTCACCTTCTACCATCACTTTATGTTTTAGCATCGGGCGGTTATAACCATTGGGATCAAATAGTCCGTAGGTTTTCCCGTTATATTCAGCAATAAAACACACATCACTTTGAGGACCAATATCCCGGGCAATAGGACAGGCTACGAATGCTATATGCTCATTCGCCAATACCTTCTGGGACATTAAGCAACTCCATATGACGATCGCTACGCGCAGTGTTGTACTCGTCGGATATACTCGCATTACAACGTCCTCATAAAGTTAACTAAATCTGCTTTTTCTTGTTCGGTATAACCAATGTTGAAGCGTCGGTCGTAAAAATCGACAAGCTCACGCAAATTTGCAGCCGCACCGCCAGCGAAGTATGGCGCCCGGGCCGCTAACCCTCTCAACTGTTGAGTCATAGTTGCACCAACATCAGTACATTTACCTGTAATAAGAGCCCGGCCTGGATCGTGGGTATAAATTTCCCGGCCCAGAAATGACTGTGGCTGCACATCATCCCTGCAGGTAATTTTAAAAAGTGGCAGGTCATTGCGACGATTTTGCCAGGGAAAGTTATTCAAACCTAAGTCCATGAATCCGGGAGACAGATCCATGCCCATCGATAAAGTGTTATGACATCCTGAACCACAAGAGCGTTTAAATGGATTACCCAAACCTTTATCGTTATACATCCCCACATCGCTGATGTAAAAACGTACTTCGCGAAAAATCTCAGAGCCCCTCGCAACAGAAGCTTTAAAGGCCTTGACCTTATCTTGTTGAGTTTCCTGAGATTCATCATCAGTGCTTTCCCACATAGAAAACTCACCAAAAATCTTATTAAGTGGGTTATTGCCCAGCCTTGCTTTAGGTGAGATAACCAAAGCTTGTGGTCCCAACCCCGGAGGAGATTCTTTACTGGTTAAATCTCCGGCCAGGTTATCAAAACTCTGAGCTCCATAAATCTGGCGCTCAAATGCTTCGATTTCCTCTAACTCATCATTACTTAGCGCATCAAACAACTCTAAGTGCGTCAAAGCTGCATCGGTTGCCTGATACTTCGGCGTGAGTCCACGCCCATCAGCCATGAGTTGTTGAGGAACTGTTAAGCCGGTATCGGGCCCTTTTGGTAAGGGCATAGCATCATTAAAAAAGAAATTATTGAAAGGAGGCACACCGTGTGGCAATTCCATCAAATGGGCAATATTAATCACCGGCCTTGGCCGACGAAATACTGAAACGGCAGAGGAAGGACTGTCAATTCCCCATTCAGGATCAAGATTGCAACCAGTCGGATCGCGCACGACTTCAATGGAAAATTCAGGCTCAACCGGCTTTCCATTAAAAGGCCTTGGTGGCCACGGCATTGCAATACGAATCAACCCTTTTTCCAACAGCAATGAATGCGATTCTGGCTTCCCCTGAGGTAAGCTCGGACAATTTGACCCATCGATTGCAGCGAACAGTGGATCTTTACCGTTTGTGTCCTGCCAGCGTTTCTGGATCGTCGGCACCGACAGACTCATGGCATCACTCGGCTGATGGCAGGTGACACACGCCCGCCCGTTTGGTCCTTTAGCTGAGAAGAAAGGGTGTTTACTGGTGTCTATGGGGCCAGCAGTGTTAATAATACCAAACTTCCCCGAGGCATTTTGATATTCGCTGAATTTCGGAAACATCCGGTCGTCACCCGGAGACCACCAGCTACTCCCCTGCTCTGCGGCGTTAGCAAGGAAAACACTAAAACACACTAATATTGCTGTGCATGTCTTAGTTAGTCTCTCTGGATATTTGTTGTACATTGAAATAGAAGCCTCTAAAAATATCTGACGATGATGTAGACAAAAATGAGTGCGCCGAAATACCGATTAGGGAGAAATCCCGACAGCAACTGCAAAAAACTAACGCACTTAAAAGTTAACTTTTTGTGTAATAAAGGTTAATAACATTTACTGACGAAATACTATACAAAAACTGTCAAAAGAGGAATTATGCATATCACTGAAGCGTGTCTGAATTAATTTTACGACCAATAGTGCATTGCTCATCAACACTTACAAAACTTATTAACTAATTGAATTTCTTCTAGCAATACCCCTGGTCATTTTATAACCTAGATAAAACGTAACATCCTTATTGCGTATTAATATTGTCTGGTTTCAGGGAAGTAATTTATGAAGTTGTGTTCGTCTGTGGGATTTTTGGTAGGTATGGTAGCTGTTCCTTCAACTGTGCTGGCAGACCAGTACCATTACGGGAACCTGCTGGTTGGCGGTAAAGCCATTGGCTATGGGGGCGCGTACGTGGCACTGGCAGACGATCAGTCAGCGATGCACTACAACCCTGCCGGGCTGTCTTTCCAGGCAAATGCAAAATCGGCTTCCGTAAACACTCTGGCATTTGAAGATACAGAATTTAAAAACGTCTATACCGACGGCTCTGACTTTGCGAGAACCTCCTTCTCTGTTGTACCGGGCTTTCTTGGCATTAGCACCAGCTCAGGGCAATGGAGTTATGGTAGCTATTTTACAGTTACCGATTACTCCCAGGAACGAAACGATAGCAGTTCTGCCTTCGACTTACCGGCCACCATGACTACGCCACCACAGAGTGTTATTGAAACCGTTACCTACGATTTCGACAACGCCGCTTACAAATTCGGCGGCGCCTTGTCCTACCGCCTGAATGACCAGTGGGCGCTGGGCTTCTCTTTGTCGCTAAAATACATTGAACAGGTTCTGTCGCAAACCTCCGGTGCAGCGATTACCATGTATACACCAACCGGCTCTTTTACTTCGGGGTTTGATGCCCGGCGACGCATCAATGAAAAGCAGTATCTGCTTGAGCCTTCCCTGAGTGTGTTATACGAGGATGAGGCTTTAAGTATTGGAGCTCATTACGTTCACAGCGAATCCATAAACCGTAACTACCGTTCCAATAACCTGATTGTCGCACCTATCATCACCTTATTAAACGGCTCACCAGACACCACTTTTCCGGATTTTATTCGTACGGATAAAGAACAGGACCAGCCGTCCCTGTTTTCTTTCGGCTCTGCTTATACTCATCGTGGCTGGGTAGTGTCAGGCCAGGTAGATTATTATAGCCACGTTGAAAAGGATGACGTGGTACTAGACGACATCGACTTAACCCGAGAACTCAAACAGGTAACCAATTATTCCCTGGGACTACGTATCCCGTTATCCACGGATACCGCCCTACAAATTGGATTTTTCACTGATAACAGCAACGGCGTTATCGACTTTGATATTCCCTTTCAGCGCGTGGAGGCTATTGATACCCGGGGGATCAGTGTGGCCTATGAAACGAAGTTAATGGGCTACCCGTTAACCCTTGGCCTTTACGCCAAACAGGGCGATGGCAAGGTGCGATATGCTGATGTGCGGTATGTGGAAGCGATCACCGGCGTCAGCCTCTACCCGGAAAATGATTCAAATGACGTCCAGTCAGCGGAAAAATCCTCGGTGGTAATATTCGCTAGTATGGACTTTTAAACAGGGCTGGTGTGTTGGCTGTCAGCGCTGATGGTTAAGGACATCATAAGCGCGTCTTCCCTGCCATCCTTGGTAGGATAATAGCCTTTACGCCGCTCAAGTAATGCAAAGCCGCTATTTGAGTAAAGTGTGTGGGCGGCTACATTCGACTCGCGCACTTCCAGAAAACAGCCTGACGCATTCAGCTGTTTGCAGCGGTTAATCACAAAATCCAGCATCCGTTTGCCGGCTCCTTGTCCTCGCAATTCTGCACTGATGGCAATATCCATCAGGGTTACTTCATCCAAGACTACCAGTAGGATGGCAAACCCGATAACCTGCCCGTCATTGAGCATCACCCAACATTCGTAAGGTGATGTGGTGCAATCCAGAAAAGTGGCCTCAGACCACGGCGCATACTGGGCTTCACAATGAATGGAATGGGCTGCTACAGCGAGAGACTCATCGGCCTGAGTAATGTTTAACTGTGATAAATCTAGCTCAGTGCGCACAATGCCTGCCAGAGCTGCTTTTTATGTTGATAGGTTAGTTTATCCGGTGCTACCGGCAACGTAATCGCCGTTTGCGAGACTGATACCGGAGCGCCCACTTTAACTGGAGGAACGTTTTCCATGGCCAGGCCCTGCACAGCGATAAGCAGATCGGCAAAAAATTGTGGCGCCTGCTGTGCTTTGATTTCCTGCAGTGCCGGAGGGGCTACCGGTTCATCAGCCTTTTTAACCGTTTGAGATGGCGCAGGCTTAGCGGATACACTGTCTTTTATGCGTTGCAAATGCGAGCGAGCGGTATCCTGCGATACGGGTTCTGATTTCACTTTTTCTGCCACGTCAGGCACTTCACCGGCTGGTTCTGCCAGTTTTCCTTGCGGCTGCCAAACCGGAATTTGCATTTCTTGTAATGCAGCAATTTGATAATCAGCTAACGCGAATGCCATGATAAGCGATGATTTTTCTGTGTAAGGAAATGAGTTACAGGAGTTTATCAGAACAAAGGGGAAAGTGGCAGGGGTGGAGGGACTCGAACCCCCAACCATCGGTTTTGGAGACCGCTGTTCTACCAATTCGAACTACACCCCTAGCGCGCTGTGAATTATACGTATGCGCCTTCAAAGGTAAAGTATTTTTACAATAAATGACTAAAATCGCGTTTAAGCGCGCAAATATTAAACGCAACGGCGAATTATTAGCCCGGATTCCTCTCGGCAGCCGCCGTCCACAAACGATTGGTAAAATCCACCACCGGTAAAAAAGCAGCCACGCTGCTTGCCACCAAGTCTGCCGATTTGCCTGCCTGGTGCGCATACTCGTCACATAACTGCTGTTGTTGTTCACCGTTAAGCTCATTAATAAGCACGCAGGCGGCAATATCAAAATAACGGTTACCGGTAGCCGCATACTCCCAGTCGACCACTTTATTGCGTGACGCGCCTACCAGGTGTGCAAACGACAGATCGTTATGGCAAAAACAAAAATCCTGGTAATGACTGAACTGGGAAATCACCGGCACCAGCTTATCTCTTTCAGTCGAGTAGCATCGTGCGACTTTATTGGGTAACTGTTCCAGGTAATGTTGCCAGCATGGCAAAAGGGCAAGGGTTGGCGCACTAATATCACTTTGATGGATGTTTGCCAGCGAATGCGCCAGTCGCTCAATATCCAGTGATTGTTGGTCTGGCGTATCGACCCACTCTTCAATCCAAATGCGTAATGCCGGATCATAGGCGGTAACCACCGGCGCCAGACCACAAACGGCCAGTTGCTGCTGCAATTTAGCGACAACAGTGTAGTTAACGGCACTGAACGTGGCCGGCCCCAGCAATTTTACCGCCCAGCTTTGCCCGCCGCTGCTTGCCCGGAATACACTGTTAGCCAGGCCCTGACGAACCGGTTCAAAAGATAATTGCGATGCGCCACAGGCCCCGGTAATAAAGTCGCTTAGCTGTTTGTCAGATACCTTTCTGACCATTCCTGTTTCCATTGGTTATATCCGTAAACTGAAAAGCCAACATACCCTAAAAACAGGCAGGCAGACAGAATTAATCCGCTTTGCCAGTACAGGAACACTGCGGCGGTATTGATGACAAACCAGTAGATCCAGTTTTGCAGTATTTTGTGCGCCACCATAAAGGTGGTCGCTACACTGAAAACATTAATGGCCGCATCAAGCCACAGGTACTCACTGCTAAACTGCGTTGCCGCTAATTTACCTAAGCCTACGGCCACTGCTGTTAAGCCGAACACCGCCAGCACATGCCAGCTCAAAGACCGTGACTGCACTGATTTATCTTCGCCCGGTTTATGATGCCACTGCCAGTAGCCGTAAACCGCCATTACCATGTAAAACAGATTCAGCGCCGATTGAAACGGTAGCGCTACCTGCCAGAACAACCAGGTATAAATTGCAGTGCTGGTGAGGGCTGCCAGCCAGCACCAGGCACTTTGCCGGGCAGCGAGCAGCACATAGGCGATGGCCAGCACAACAGCCAGCCATTCTGCCAGTGAGGTTGCGACAATTTGTTCAACCAATTGAGAAAGGATCTGTTCCATTCTGCCCTACTTACTGCTCATGGCATCAAAATTAAGAAATTTAGCCACAAACACCGCCTGCCCGACTTCTTCATGGGTTCGCTGCATTTCTACGCCCAGCACTTGCATCACCTCGGTGTAGTCACCATGCACCTGGGTGCTGGTAGAACAGGTGATGACTGTAAGGTTGCTGTAACTATTCAGCCGTTCAATAAAGGCCTTGATTGGCCCGATATAGTCATTAACCAATGGGTACAGCGATAACTCAACCATCACCTGCATAATGCGCTCCTAGAATTGATAACGAACAGTAACACCGGTCTGACGACCGTTACCCAACTGATAATAGGGTTCATCAAATTCGTAAAAATCACGGGGATCATTACTGAATCCGCCAAAACCACGGGTGTAGTATGTTTCATCAAACGCATTGTTGATCCACAGCTGCGTTTCCCAGTTCTCTATTCGCCAGCTTAGCTGGGTATGCACTAAGGTGCGCGAAGGTGCCGTCACATCATGGCCATCAGAAAAGCGATAACGATCGGCAAAATCCACTTCAACATTCCAGCGTATTGACTCGTTGATATCCAGCTGGCTGAGTAGATTGGCAGTAAACTCAGGCGCCTGGGCTTGTTGCTGCTCGGTTACGGTTGTCCCGTCAGCACGGGTATAATCCTCAAAATAGGCATCCAGATAACCACCCGAGAAGTTCAGGCTCCAGATGTCAGTTGCCTGCCAGCTAAGTTCAACTTCAACACCCTGGTTGGTGCCTAAATCGGCGTTACTGATAATATCAATAAACTCCGCCGAGCCGTCATCCCGATACTGCAGTTCGTAGTCGCTGACCTGCGTATCTTCCCGTTTCATGATAAAAAATGCCACGCGAGAGGTTAACTGATCAGCCAGTCGCCCTTTCATGCCGACTTCATAGTTCCAGTTGTACTCTTCATCGTAGAAGCGGTTGTCAGTAGACACGTTCTGGTCAGGGTTAATGCCGGCGCCTTTATAGCCCCGAGAAACACTGGCATATACCAGTTGCTGACCGAGTTGATAACTCAGTGCCAGCTTGCCGCCCAGCATGGTGGAATCATGCTCACCAGTCAGGCCGGCGTTGTCGCCATAAGAAAAGTCATAATTTTCCGCGCGTAATGCAAACGTCAGCAATAAGTCATTGGTTAACTGGCTTTCCAGCTGCCCATAAACGGCTTGCGTAATGGGCTGATACTGACTGACAAAATCGCCATCGGCATAAGTGTACTGACGCAGTAAATCTTCTTTATTATTCTTAACCCGCGTACCGATAACCCAGGACGTGGTGTCGTTAAATAAACGCCATTGATCGCCACTGACGAAACGTAACTCCACGGTATTGGTCTCTACATCGCGGTAATACGCATCGAAAGAGGTATATCCCCACGGATGAAAGCCATCATAGGTCCAGTCTTCGTCATACGCATAACCTATATTGTGGCTGGCGTGAGTAACTATAAAGTGCAGGTCGCCGCCGTCCAGCCGGGTTAGCAGATTAGCGCTGATAGCATGAGTTTGCTGGCGGTCAAAGCCGGGTTCGTCAGACAATGTTTCGCGGGTGTTATCCAAAGAAAAAGCATCAAAACCGTTGTCGATATTATACCAGCGATAATTAACGGTTAACGATACTTCATCGCTGTAGTCGTAGCTTGCCGCCAAACGAATAGCACTTTCGTCAATGTTGTTGGTATCGTCGCGATTAAGAAAGGTGTTGCGCACAAAACCGTCACTCTGGTTGTGCACTAACGCACCGCGTATAGCCAGGTTGTCTGTTACCTCGACACTCTTACCCGCTTCCACGCGATAGCTGCTCTTTGTCGCCGCAGTAAGCTGAACGTAATCGGCGTCGAGCTCCTTAGCCTGGGTAGATTTAATTAATACAGCGCCTGCCAGGGCTCCGGTACCGAATACCGTGGCCTGAGGGCCTCTGAATATTTCTACCTGCTGGGTATCAAACAGCAGTGCGGCAGCGCCTAGTCCGGTAAAGTCAAAGTCGTCAACCATAATGCTTACCGACGGATTAATCGGCTCGGCGTACTGGCTGCGCTCGCCAATGCCGCGAATCTGCACAAAGCGTCCCCGCGAGGCACCTGTTGCAAAATTTACGTTTGGCGCTACTCGCAGTAAATCTTCAATGTGCACAGCCTGACGGCTTTGAATACGTGCATTATCAATAATTGAGGCACTGGCGCTCAGTTGAGCCAGGGCCCGCTGATGAAAGTCGCCGTATACGGTGACTTTTTCGATGTCTTGTTGCTCAGCAGCTAAAGCGCTGACAGATAAACTCAGTAAAGATAAAGAAAACAGAGTTTTAGGTAATTTCATACTGGATCTCTTGTGCAATGATGACCAAAAGATCCGGCTTTTAACGGCAGGTGATAAGGCTTGATTGTAACCATCCCTACGCCGGTATTATCCGGATCAGGTTTAAGGGTTCCCACATCATGGATCTCAGCCGTTTCCGGCACCCCTTGGTGAATGCATTTTGAATGCGCGATGGAGTCTACCAAGACTTAAGAGATTTGCAACTGTTTAACAGATTGTTACGCAGAGGTATTTTTCAGCAGAAATAAGAACGCCCACCGTGACGTGGTGGGCGTTGCTTAATTGCTCCCGGATAAAGAGCTTTATACAGACCGGCGGTGACGACGCCAGCCTGTTATGCCGAGTCCGAGTACTGCCAGCGACAATGCGGTTGGCGCGCTAACCTCAGACAACGTCATATCTCTAAAACGTACTTGAGTGTTGCCACACTCGCGGTCACAATCGTTTACCAAGACGATGTGGGTAAAACTGCCACTCAGGTAGTTATCCAGATCGATTGAGAAACGTTGCCAGCGATCGTTGGTATAAGAAAAATCGTCCAGTCCCCAGTTTTGCGTGCCAACCAGGTTAAACGACTGGCTGGAAACCGCGTCAGTCTGACCACCAGAGAAATCAGCAAAGAACAAACCACCAATTTCAGGAAGTGAGGTAGGTACACCTCTGGCTTGGCCACCATCGCCAATGCGCTGGAATAAACGGAATCTGAAATCCAGCGTATAGTTTGTCAGCGGATCGTCCAGATTAACTGAATCAATGCCAAACGTGTCTTCCAAATCAATCGCAAACCAGGAATCTGAGTAAATTCTGATTGCACCATTGTTCTGTACAAAATAATCGCTATCGCCGTTGTTCTGACGGCTCATGCCTTCAAAAGTAGCGGTATCAAAGTCCACATCGTAATTGATAACACCAGCGTTGGCAGAGGCTGCCATACCGCAGGCGACGATTGCTGAACATAATTTTCTGGCCAACTTCATGTTTTAATCCTTAACTACTAATCAATACGTAAAAACTGTACTGACTCTGAGTAACCCGGCCACCTTTGACTTAAAGGCCCGTGGCTTTCCGTCCTTGCTTCACAACAAGTTTGGCTTTGTGCATCATCAAACTTCGGAGTTAATGGTAGCGCAGCCGAAAAATCAAAATAGGACACATTTTATCGAACTATAGGACAATTTTGTCTGTCCTCACTTAACACCCGGGCAAAAGTCGTTATTATGGTGGGAGAATTGCAAGGGATAGAAAAACTGATATGTCTGTTACCTATACAGGAACGTTTTGGTCAGCCGTTACGCGGGCGTTATTATCATTACGCCGGGATAAGAGCCTGACAACGGAAGATGAGTCTACCGCGCTATCGGCGCTTGGCGATATTGAAAGCGGTGATTATCCGGTTACGGCCCTGAATGAAAAGTTAGCACTCCTGAGTAAGAGTGACTCACCGCAACGGATTGGCCAGTCTTTACTGGGTTATCTTGATTTTAACAAGATGGGTACTTTTCACTGTTTTTTATCCATGGCCCGGGATATCAATGCCGCTCTGGATGCTTTACACACTTTCGACACGCCATTATTTGAAGCATCAGAAGAAATTCATATCAACAAAACAGAAAGTCAGGTAACGCTCACAGTAAAAGCTGGCATTCTGGCGGATATGGAACCCTTTGTGGTGGCTTTTCTGCTGGCGCTGTTTCGTCACCTGGCCGGGCGAAATTTCGATTTTAACCAGGTTGAACTGGTTCACGAGCACTCCGAGTGGCTGTTAGCATCCGTTAGTGAAGCTCATTGCGCCCACCACCATCCGGCACTGGCTGTTACTTTCGACGCCAGATGGTTAGCCAGCCCATCGTTTTTTTACAGTCCAAAATTGCAACTTGTGCTGGTTAAAAACCTGCAACCTGCCGGTGAAGGAGGCTTTAAACAGGATCTGGTCGATGCGTTTAAACAGTTTGATACGCCTGCCAGAATTCGCTCTGAGGCGGTTGGCGAACTGTTGGGCATGTCTGAGTCGGTGTTTCGGCGCAAACTCAAACAGGAAAAACTGTCTTTCAGCGCCCTGCTAAAATCGCACATTCACGAGCGCAGCATAAATGGTTTACTGAGCGGCGAGAAAGTGGATGTGCTGGCTGAGTCACTGGGCTTTTCCGATCGCCGTTCCTTCGACCGAAGTTTTAAGGAGTTTACCGGCATAAGCCCTGGCCAGTTACGTCAGGTGGGCAGCCGACTGCGATTCCAGCGAGGTAACCAGGCACTGATCGAAGTAACCGAAAATCTGCCTCCCCTGCCGGAAACCATCAGTCATATTGTGAATCTGTCTGATGATCAACTTTCAGTCAGCCGTCTGGTAAAACTCATCGAACCAGACCCTGTATTTCTCGCACACATCATAGGTAAAGCCAGTAAAGCCCTTTACGGATCCGTGCCTCAGTCTCTTGAACAGGCGATCGGCCGTAATCTTGGCGTGAATAACGTGAGAAACCTGGCGGTGTTATTTGCCGCCCAGCAATACCTCACAGTGCAAAGTGTCCATCCGAATATTGAGCGGCTGATAGACGCCATGCTGTTAAGTAATGCCTTATTTGAGGCGTTATTTGCCGGCGAATACAGCAACGAGGATAAAGCCCTGATTGCCCAGCTTATTCTGTTTGGACCACTGGCCTTACTTTTAATATTCCATACCGAACACCTCGATGCCTCATTGTTTTTTGAACAGTGGCAAAGCGCTTCCAGTTTTGATGAGTTTCAGTCTGGCCTGGCTGCGGAGCATAACCTGTGCCTGTATGGCGCCTCATCACTGTTACTGGTCAGATGGGGCTTTACCAGTAAGGTGAATCAGACCTTATGGCGATTGTGTCAGGAGCCGGATGCAAAAGTGAATCAGCGGATCCGCTGTTGTCACGAACTGGCCTTTAACCGTTTATGTTTTGATCAGGCGCCAATCCACAACGAACAACTCGCTGCTGCATTGTCAGAACAGCAGTTAACCGAAGCCCGGGATTTACTAGCAAAGTGGTAATGTACCGTTAATGCTTATGGCTGCATTGGTGGCTACTCCACAAACAGGTACAATAGCCATTTTACATAATGGCGTTTTGCTCATATGCCCAGCGCGAAGACGTTAGCCGCACTATCCGACTGGAATACTGCGCTCTTACAGACTCCCAATGCTCACCGCCAACTGCTGGTAGTGAGCGGTTCTGCGCATTACTGCAAAGACGTTATTGAACAACTAACACAGCGATATAGTGACCACGAAACTCTGCTTCTCGGCACATTTCTGTGCCCTGACAATAACTCACTAAGCATCGCCGCCTATCGGCAAATTCTCGGCGTAGAATACAACCTGGCCATTATTGATACCTTTGAGGCGTTTCGCCCTAATGCTGTTCTGGCCATTGCCGGGACTGTTACTCAGGGTGGGCTGATGGTTGTGTGCTGTCCGGACTTTAACGAATGGCCAGCGTACCCCGAGGCATCCACCGGCCACTATTTAAGTTATGGAGAACAACTCCAATTCAGCCAATTGCGGGCCGCTATACTCATGCAGTTCGGGACAGACTCAAGCGTTGCCATCTTGCGCGAAAATTACGAGCCAGAGTTACCTGAAGTAATTGCTGCACAGCCACCGGTTGCTCCACCTTCACCATTCAGATCGGCGGAACAACAACGCCTGTTCAAGCTTATTACTGGCGGCCAACCAAGTGAAAGCGCACTGCTCACTGCCGACCGCGGCAGAGGTAAATCAACCCTGTTGGGCATGATTGCCGGGCACCATATGGCTATAAAAGCACAGTCTGTGATTATTACCAGTCGTTATGTAGAGTCAGTAAGTCAGGTATTTGCCGGCGTCCTGCTAACCTGCCCTCAGGCGACGCAGCTTGATCGTCATCAGTTGACATTTAATGATTTGACTTGCCAATGGCTGCCACTTGACCACCCCTCGCTGGCTACACTCGCCGAATCTACACTATTACTTATCGACGAAGCCGCAAGCATTCCGGTGCCCCAGCTCACATCACTTTGCAATCAGGCTAAGCACCTGTTGCTAAGTACGACAGTAAGAGGCTATGAAGGGTCTGGTAGAGGCTTTATCACCCGCTTTATTCCCTGGCTTAAGCAACACCGGCCGGATATTCACCATTACGAATTACAAACACCCATTCGTTGGTTTGAAGAAGACCCACTGGAGCATTTTTGGTACCGCGCTCTGTGTATAGACACAACAAGTTCTGCTAGTAATGAATTGGAGTCCGGAAATTCTCTCTGCGGCAACACTTTATACTATGAGGCGCTTGATAAAGAACAGTACGATAGTCCAGCTAACCGCCAGTTGCTACCGCTGCTCATGCAAGCCCACTATCAGACCACGGCTGATGAATTAGTACGCCTTTACGATTCGCCAGCCAATAATACATTACTGGCGATAAGCAACAGTCAGGTAATCGGCGTACTCAATTATCAGCAGGAAGGCGGCACATTACTCAAAGACGTTGCAAATGACATTGCCTGCGGTGCAAGACGGGTAAACGGGCACCTATCCGCCCAGGGCTTAAGTGTGCTTACGGCGTCTACAGCTATGGCGACTGCAATCTACTGGCGTATTAACCGAATCGCTGTCCTGCCCGGTTTCCAGCGTAAAGGTATCGCCACCACATTAATTAACAGGTTGCTGCAACAGGCAAAAACTGCGGGAGTGGACGCACTGACTACTTCTTATGGTGCAACGCCTTCTTTGACTGCTTTTTGGAACGCCAATGATTTTAAGCCCGCCAAACCGGGATTAAAACGTGACGCCTCAAGTGGTGAATACAGTTTACTCATGTTTCTGCCATTAAGTCAGAAGATGGTCGATATTCAGGCGCTTATTGCCCAGCGTTTTAGTCAGGAGCTACTGCTCCACCCTGCACCGGAAACATTTGGCTATCAACCGACTATATTGCCTTTTGCAGTGAACGATAGTATTCGAGCGTGTACTTTGACCATACTGGAGCAGGTTATTAACGGTAGCAGAAGCCTTCAGCATGCCCGTGGCAGTGTTGCGTGGCTGCTTGAAACACATTCAGAGAACATCGCACCAAGCGAGAGCAAGGTTGTGCTGGAGGACTTTGTGACAAACAGTAACGCACTCAACAGGCTTACTGAGCGGTACAGGCTGAGCGGCAAGCGTGAAACGGAGCGCTTTATCATCAGCCATCTCGGCCGTGTTCTTACCCGATAAGAGCGATAAAGAATGAGAATAAAAGAGATAAAAAAAGCGCCGTTAAGGCGCTTTTTCAATTAGATATTAATACCGCGGTTTTTCGCTTTCTGCTTGATGTAAGGCTCCCAGGCATTGGCATTTCTGCGTAATGTCTTGTCCTTCTTAGCTTCCTTAATATGCTCGTAGGCTTGTTTAAAGTCGCCGGCATAAAAGTTAGCTTCCATTAAGCTAAAGTGAACTTTTCCCGGGTCTTCTACGCCACGTTCCAGAGCTTTAGAAAGCGCTGTAATAGCACCTTTGTAATCCTCTGCAACCAGCAGCAGTACACCCTGCTTACGGTAAAATTCTGGATCAGACGACATTTCTGCCGCTTGCTGATAATACTGTGCAGCAGTTTCATACTCCATCGCCTGGTGATAGCTGTTCGCTACAGACGCCAGATTATCTGCTGTTTTCTCAATCTTGCCGTTCGCAATATTCTCCGCCAGCACCTTGGCTGAGCGATAAGGCATATTGTTTGTTGCGTACAACTGAGACAACATTTTTATCAGGTTAGGTTTTTCTAAAAAGCCCTGGTTATATGCAATTTCTAATGTCGCTAAAGACTTTTTATAGTCTTCGATCATCAGATAGAACTGACCTAACTGAACCCACCACTTACCTTCTTCAGGGAACGTATTAACGATGTCTTCAGCAACCCCAACGGTTTCTTTGTACATCTTACGCTCATAGTACGAAGATAACTTCAGTACATATGGGTTTTTGTTTGGCTCTTCATACAACGCGATAGCTTTGTTAGCTGGATCGATAAGCTTGTCGTATTGCTTCAGCTCATAAAAAGCATTGGCCATACGGGTGTAAACTTCAGGGTCCTCTTTACAAGTAAAGTCCAGATATGCCTGATAGTACTTAACCGCTTGTTCGTATTCCTTTTCCTGCAGGCTAAGGTCAGCAACCAGCTTGAGCGTTTGCGAGTGCTCAAGGTCGTTTAACACCTTAGTTTCTACTGACGACACTAACAGCTCCAGGGCTTTTGGCCCCATGCCATCTTTAGTTGCCATGATGTTACCGAGGAAACGGTTTACATAAGCTTTGTCAAAGTCTTCCTTCGCTTCAATCTCAGACAGGATTGTGATCGCGTCATCAATCAGGTCTTCGTTATAAGCTTCAAAAGCCTTCTGTACTTTTTTACCTACACGCTCACCAACCAAGTTGGTTGTACCTTTCTCGTAGCCTGGACACACTACCGGTGCCGAGCTTTGCGCTGCTGCTGGCAACGCAATCGCTGAGCTCAAAGTGAATGCCGCTACTACCAGTGACTTTTTAAACATTGTGGATTTCAACATGATTATTGCTCCAGTTTAAAGTCTAGTTGTACAAACATATTTGGTTGCTTAACAGGCTTACCGTCAACGATCTTAGGCTTATATTTCCACTTCGCCAGAGCTCGACGGGCTTCACGGTCGAAGATACGCTTTGGATCTGCATCGATTACATCGATGTCATCAACCGAGCCATCTTCCATGATAGTAAACTGAAGCTTAACCCAGCCTTCTTTACCATCACGTGCTGCCTGTGGCGGGTACTTAGGATCGATACGAACGATAGGTGTCGCATCACCATCACTCTGCATCGCACCAACACCACCAATGTTTACACCAACACCACCGGTATCAACACCTGGAATATCCAGGCTGAATCCGTCTGCATCCGGCTCAGCTTCTTCCGGCTCAACAGGCTCCATTTTAGGCGGCTGTTGTGGCGGAGGAGGAGGTGGTGGCGGAACACGGGTACGTGTTTGCGTATCCTCTTCTGGCGGCTGCATAACGATATCGATAACCGGTGCATCCGGAATTTCATCAACCGGACGCGCTGAGTTTTCAATAAGTTTAGCCATTACTACGAACAGACCAAATGCTACGGCTGCACCGATGACTATAGAGGCGATAATTCTACCCATACTAGTTCCTCGCTGCTACTGCAATACGGTCAATGCCTGCGGCTTTAACCTGGTCCATAACTTCAACAACCACCCCGTGTTTAGCCTTAATATCAGCCTGTATAAACACATAATCAGTTGGTTGCTCCGTAAGTAATCGCTCTAAGTTTGCCCTGACGCTGTCAACAGACACCTCGCGTTTATCTAACCAGACATCGCCATCTTCGGTGATCGCAATGAAAATGTTAGCATTTTTATGTAAGAACGCTCGGCTCGCATCGGGCTTGTTAACTTCTATACCGGCTTCCTTAACGAAAACCGTTGTCACGATAAAGAAGATCAGCATGATGAATACGATGTCCAGCATGGGCGTCATATCAATCGCTGCATCTTCCTCTTCGGTTCTGACTTTTCGAGCCATAATCTCTCTCTCTAATGATACGGCAAGCTATCAACTAGCTTTTCCCGCGCAATCTTAACCTTCGCCTCGAGACGAGTACTGATAAACAGCCCTGACAGCGCCGCGACCATTCCCGCCATTGTCGGGATAGTTGCCATCGAGATACCACCCGCCATCAGACGTGCGTTACTCGTACCTTGCGTTGCCATAGTCTCAAACACGCTGATCATCCCAGTTACAGTACCCAGTAGTCCGATTAGCGGACACATAGCTACCAGGGTTCGAATGATAAGCATTCTGGCGTTCAGGTTATCTGAAGCCTCGGAGATCCACGCTTCACGGATTCTATGCGCATACCATGACTTAGTATCTGCACGAGCGTTCCAATCCTGAATGATTTGCTTTTTCATTTTTGGAAACACTGACGTCAAATACCAGTAGCGCTCAATCATTAATACCCACATGAGAAAGAGCGCGGCAGCAACAGCGTATAACACGTCACCGCCGGTAGCGATAAAGTCCCTGACCGATTCCCATAATCCAATCAGGTAAACCATATTATGCTTTCTCCGACTCTGCGTGAGCAGCAATGATGCCTGCAGTTTGCTCGTCCAGGATATGAACGATTGACTTGCTCTTAGAGGCAACGATGCTGTGCGTCAGGATTAATGGCAGCGCTGCAATAATACCTTGCGCGGTAGTTACAAGTGCCATAGAGATACTTCCTGCCATCATACGTGGGTCACCAGTACCGAACAGTGTGATGGTTTGGAAGGTGGCGATCATACCCAGTACTGTACCTAACAGACCCAGCAGAGGTGCGATTGCCGCAAAGATTTTGATTACGTTAACGCCAGAGTCAATGCTTGGCAGTTCACGCAGGATAGCTTCATCCAGTTTCAGTTCCAGGTTTTCAGCGTCAACATTTTTGTTTTCACTGTAAACTTTCAGGATACGACCCAGAGGGTTTTTCTCTGAAGGAGCAGAAGGATTTTTCAGCTGTGAACGGATCTTACCACCAACCAGAGTCAGGGTGATCAGTTTGTACAGACCGATTAACAGGCCAATTGCCAGCATACCAGTGATAACGTAACCTACTACGCCACCAGCGTGATAACGCTCAGACATAGTTGCTTTCTGCTTCAACAGACCTAAGATTTGGCCGCGTGAAGGGTCAGCATAAAAAGGTACGAAACCAGAAGTTGATTCGCGTGCTTCTTTAGCAGCAGAAACCAGGTAACCGTCTGGCTGACGACCAAGAGGCTGAACAATGTCGTTCTCGTCGTCGTAAGTCAGGTAACCTTCGTCACCTACTAAGTTAAATGTACCAACACGCAGAACTTCCTGAGAGTTAGTACCACCGTCAAGGTTGATTACGTCAGTAGTAAATTTAACTACTGAACCCTGTTCAGTCATTTCAGTTTGCAGTGCAATCCACAGCTCTTCCAGTTCGTCGATGTTAGGAAGACCTTTAGATTCTTCAGACATGCGAGCCAGGAACTCATCACGGCCAGGATACTGAGCACTAACGATTGACGTTGCGATACGGCCGTAAGCTTCAGAAGATGCCTGACGTACCACACCGAACATCTCACCTAAAGTACCGGTAGCCTGTTCCAGTTCAGCTGCTTTTTCGTTCAACGTTACTTCGTTGTCAGAGAATTGCTGTTGCAGACGATTACCACGGTCTTCTTCAGCTTTTAATTCAGACTGAGCTTTACGCAGTAATGCTTGCTTATCAGCACGGGCAGATTGGAACTCGGCTTCGCGCTGTGCGTTGATTTTTGCTTCAGAAGCACGGTTTTCTTTCACAGAGTTCAGCAGGTCTTGCAGAGATGCTGGCTCCTGAGCTACCGCAGTAGAAGACATAACCGCTACCGTCGCAGCGGCGAGTAGAGATTTAAATACTGGTTTCATTAACGCTTACTCCGCTGCTTTAATTGGAAGTTTGATAAGTTCTGCTGGGACCAAACCATTAGCCATTTTCACAGCTTCGTTTACAGAGCCCAGATATTCGTCACCAAGTGCTTCCCAAGAACGGGTGTCATTGTTCCAAACCCAAGCGTGTTTTTGGTCCAGAGACAGAGCAAGCATTGCCGTACGGCCCAGGTTAAAGAAGTCAACGGTTACTTCAGTACCGTTGTCATCCAGAGTACCCTGGTAAGACGCGATGCGCGTGCCGTATTCAGTTTCGATTAGGTATGCATCAAGCACCTGACGGAACTGCTCGGAAACGGTTACATTCGAGTTAGCCATCAGGTCACGCAGTCTTTCGACACGCTCTTTACGCTCTTCAAGACGAATTGGAACGTCCAGTTCGATGAATTTCTCAAGACTGTCGATCATACGGAACATCAGAGGAACGATACCTTGTTTGGTATCTTCGATGCTGTCGATTTGCTTTTGTAAAGAGTCGATACCACGCTGCTGGTCAGCAACCAGACTTGCCAGGTAATCGTTGTAGATCTTCAGGTTTTCAGTTTCATCAACAACACCACGGTATTCTACCAGCAGATCTTGTGACTGCTCGAAGAGTGAGTTGATTTTTTCCTGAGATTTCGCTGCAGCCGCATGAATCTTTGCTTCTTCATTGTGAAGATCGCTCAGATTCGTTGCAGAGACGACTGCGCTACCAGTCAGTGCGAATGCACCCATCATAGTAGAAGCAATAAGAGTTCTCTTGCTCATTTTGGACATAGTTCCCAACCAATTTCTTATTTGAATCCTTGC
>Ga0213831_1000231_pt1 | contig 57969 bp, 49 predicted proteins | sample SWATP12_FD_163421 | JGI IMG/M metagenome (GOLD analysis project Ga0213831, IMG submission 163421) | Coastal seawater microbial communities from Marineland, Florida, United States - SWA TP1 #2 | ecosystem: Environmental > Aquatic > Marine > Coastal | place: USA: Florida | collected 2016-08-06 | reverse complement strand
TCGCCCTTTGGGAACTCACCAGAGCTGCGATAATCGCCCAAAACTTATTTGATGTAGAACGACTATACCTGCACAAGTTTCGATTATTCTCGCAGCTCTGGTGAAATTCTGAATTGACTAATTCTTTATGCAGATTGGTATTACTCATTTGATGGCTTTGAACAACGTTAATGACAATTAACGTTTTAATGGTACTATTGCGGATAGTAAAGTCTGTATATCAACTGAGTTTTAAATGAATTCAAACTCCAATTTAAATTTAACATTGAAATAAAACAAAAGCTGATGCATACTTTTATATAACAACTAACCCTACTTTCACGCGTAGCATTGAGTCTCCTGAATATAGGGAAAAAAAGCCGACCTCTGTGTCGGTTTTTTTGTAACTAAAGTTAAGGATATCTGTTTGAAGACTCGTGTATATATTGATGGATACAATTTGTATTACGGCTGTCTAAAGCGCACTCCTTATAAATGGTTAGATTTATCCAAACTGTTTATCAACCACATCTTACCTAGCTCTTCTAGCACCAAACACTCATACAATGATCTTAGTATTAAGTTTTTCACTGCCGAAATTGTTGGCAACGCGGCGATGTCAAAAGACTCGCTAAAAGACCAACAAACATATCACCGAGCGTTAACTTTCCATGCGAGTGAAAATCAGCTTGAGATTATTAAAGGCTACTATGCTGTAAACAAAACACGCGCCTTTAAAGTTGATGAAGAAAATCCTAGCAAGCCACCAAATGAGTGCGAATATGTTGATATTTGGAAGTTAGAAGAAAAGCAAACTGACGTAAATATTGCCGTTGAATCACTTTACGATGTAATGAACGATGACTCATTGGAGCAAGTTGTATTTGTAACTAATGATACCGACCTCGCCAGCGTATTAGAAAAAATACAATCATTAGACAAGTTAAAAGTTGGCTTAGTCATTCCAACGACTGACAGTGTTCGAAACCCCAATGAGAAGCTAGACAAACATGCGGATTGGACTCGAAAGAACATTATTCTAGATGAACTTCAGGCTTCTCAACTGCCGAGAGTTATTCAAGGCGGGAGAAAACCAGCGGTAAAACCTATGGGGTGGTTTGGTCAGCCCGATATTATTCAGCAAATATTCGACACCATTTTGCCAATCGAAAAGAAGCCCACTAAATGTTGGCGCTGGTTAGAAAAACAACCTCCTAAATTTGACGATCTGCCCCCTATTACTGATTTACCTATCAACCTACTCGATGATGAGGAAACGGCAAAAGTAGTCCTAAAGTATGCTCAAAAATATGTAGAGATAAAAGAAAACAACTAATACTCTACTAATGAAGTTCATCTGCACTTTTAGAGCAAGGGGGGGGTAAAATGGCGTATATAAATTTAAATTCAACATTACACCCGAGATAGGCCTTCGGCTTAGTCAAATCGTCAGTGAACATTCGACTCGCCAAAACCACTTTCCACAAAAATTGATCTTTATCAAAACCTCAAATTAAGTGCTGAAGCGAGACTTCAATTTCATACATTTAACCCGTTCTTCAATCTACATTTCTAAAATAATTTGTTTTGTTCGAAATTTGCACGTCCTGGTCGCAACGCCTTTAATCATAGCTGACCAACGACTGGTAACTTAGAAACAACAGCGGCTCGAAAGTGTTCAAATAAGCCGTTATCTCTTTGAGTTGATCCTAATCAACACATCGAAATACGTAAAATAGAATCATACACCACAACATATAGTGTTTTGGTTTTGTTTTATGTCTATATATGGTGTTTCTTTAATTGAGAATAAAATGCGAAGTTGGTCGCCTCAGGTGGTTTTTCAGGAGGTGCCAGATCATATTTCTTTGGCGTTTACGATCAGTGGTTGCCCATTAAAGTGTGAAGGTTGCCATAGTCAGGACACCTGGGCAGTTGAATCTGGCGATGAACTAAATGACGAGTTATTCACTGAGCATCTGATGACATACCAAGGTTTGGTTTCTTGTGTTGTATTTTTTGGTGGTGAGTGGTGGCCAGATTGCCTTATCCGCAAATTGCGAATTGCTCAGGGCATGGGGTTCAAAACTTGTCTTTATAGTGGCTTTGAGCAAGTGCCTAATCGCATCAAACGACATCTGGATTTCGTAAAACTTGGTGCCTACCAATCTAAATTAGGTGGGTTATGTAACCCGAAAACAAATCAAACATTCATTGATCTTAGTAACGGCGAATGTCTTAACCACCGTTTTTACCAATCTCCAATAACAACAAATATCCATCAGGAGCGCTTACATGATTTTACTTAATGAGTCTCAGTTGTCCGCTAAATTGAATTTTATCGAAGATTACATCAACGCTAACAATGCGGCAGATGGGGCGACGCTGGACGCGAATGCCAATGTGAGTATCAAGAATATTGCGACGTTAGAGTCGGAAATCATGAAGGACTTTTTCATACAGGTAAATCGAGCGCAGGTAAAAGGCAAGATTGCTGAGTTATACGGCGAGGATTTAGCTAAGGAGTATCAACGTCAGATTGAAAGTCACGAAATTTATGTACACGATGAAACGAGTTTAAAGCCTTATTGCGCATCTATTTCTTTATATCCATTTTTATTGGACGGCTTAACTTCATTGGGTGGCGAGTCCAAAGCACCCAAACATCTGGAGTCATTTTGTGGAAGTTTCATTAATCTGGTCTTTGCGGTCAGCGCCCAGTTTGCCGGCGCAATTGCGACCGTAGAGTTTCTGACATATTTTGATTATTTCGCTCGAAAGGAATTTGGTGACGACTATTTAACAACCCATTCAAAAACAATCGAAAACCATCTGCAACACGTTGTTTATGCGCTCAATCAGCCAGCCGCCGCGCGAGGTTACCAGAGTGTGTTCTGGAACATATCTCTCTACGATCGTTATTACTTTGAGTCGTTGTTCCAAGATTTTGTATTCCCAGACTTTACCAAGCCAATTTGGGGGAGTATTGAAAGACTTCAGAAATTCTTTATGGATTGGTTTAATGAAGAGCGTACCAAAGCAGTATTGACGTTCCCTGTGGTAACCGCCGCCATGTTAACGGAAAATGACTTGGTGAAAGATCAGAGATTTGCTCAAATGTGCGCGAGTCAGATGGCAAAAGGCAATTCATTTTTTGTGTATCAATCTGAAAATGCAGACTCACTAGCATCCTGTTGCCGATTAAGAAATGAAATCACCGATAATACGTTTTCCTATTCGTTAGGGGCGGGAGGTATCGCGACAGGCTCCATTAATGTGATTACATTAAACATGAATCGCTTGGTACAGGATGGCCGAGATTTGTCTGAACAGGTTAGCAAGATACAAAAGTATCAAGTGGCTTATCGTCGCTTAATGGAAACGAACTTAGAAAAAGGCCTGTTGCCTGTTTATGATGCCGGTTTTATTAATCTGGATAAACAATTTTTAACCATAGGCATCAATGGTCTGGTTGAAGCGGCGGAATACAAAGGCATTGACGTAGGTAACAATTCTGAATATCAAGCATTTGTAGATAGCCTTCTAAAGCCCATTTTTGAAGCTAATAAACTAGCAAAAGACGAATACGGCTACATGTTTAATACCGAATTTGTGCCAGCTGAAAACTTAGGGGTTAAAAACGCAAAGTGGGATAGAGAAGACGGTTACGATGTTCCGCGTGATTGTTATAACTCCTACTTTTATCCAGTAGAGTCTGAGTCTATTAATCATCTGGACAAATTTGTACTTCATGGCAAATCTTACACTTCTTATCTGGATGGTGGTTCGGCGTTACATTTGAATCTGGAGCAACATCTTACCGAAATCAACGCGTTGAATTTGCTTAATGTGGCGGCAAAAACGGGATGCAACTATTTTTGCATCAACGTGAAGACCACCATTTGTAACGATTGCGAGCACATAGATAAACAAACTCATCAAGCATGTCCTAAATGCGGCTCAACAAATATCGATTATGGCACACGTGTCATTGGTTATTTAAAGCGGGTATCGGCATTTAGTAAAGGCCGCAGGGACGAACATGACCGTCGATATTATCAGGTAAATAAATAGTTATTTAATGCGACTAATTACTGGATGACTGGTTTAGTTTTCGACCGAGCCGTATTGTCATAGCGGCTATGAATTCTGAATTGGGCGTCCGGAACTCGAAGGTTTAAAAACTGTTTTACCAGTTGTCCAGTAACTCGTGTTATATCCTAATAGTATGAATATTAAAACTATTATTTCAACTGCTGTCTGGCCCATTTGAGCTGTAGCGAATTTGCAGAGTAATTGATTGCATTATTGAAGGGAAATTAGTGGAGCGGATTGGAAGCATCCTTTTCATCCAAACAAAACTTCTGGTCAGACCAAGATTTACAGCGTTATACTGACCTATATAAATCAATAATAAGAATAATAAAAATGATATTGCCCAAATTACAGACCCTTTATTTTGTTTCTGCCGTTGTCTATTTAGTTTCGTTAATGGCATCACCGTATTTCATGGATTTTGCCGTTAAAGCTTTGCCTATAGTTGTTCTTTTAGGGATCTGCATCAGTCACTTAAACGGGTTACTGCGTAAACTAATGATAGTGGCGTTAGTTGCCAGTGCAACTGGAGATGTTTTTTTGGCTCTAGATATTCCCCATGGATTTGTCATGGGACTTGGTTCATTTCTGGTGGCTCAACTGATATACACCTTCTGTTTTGTTAAATATCGCCAAGTATATGAAGACAAAAGTTTGCGTCTGTCAGGGTCATTTATTGTCGGCATATTTGCCGTGTTAATGGCGTTGTATGTATTACCCCATACAGGTGAGATGTTAGCGCCTGTGGCATTTTATTTGGTCATTATATCTTGCATGGGGATGGTGGCCTTTTTATGTGGCATGGACAAAATGACATTACTCGGTGCCTGTTTATTCATTGTTTCTGACGCCATAATCGCTCAATCGGTTTTCAGATCAGATTTTCCATATTCTAGTTTGGCCATCATGACAACATACTATTTGGCTCAATATTTTATTTTGCATGGTTTGATAAAACTGCAATCAGAGCGTCAATTTTAAGTATTGCTCCCTAGTTGTTTGGTTCAGGGGAGTCTACACTTATACCAATCTGCATAAAGAATTGGTCATTCAGCGAGAATGAAAAAGTGTATAGGCAAGGCATTGATTGCAGAGAATGGTTGTTCCCTTGTTAAAATCAATAACGCAGCATATAAGCTTTTTAAACTCGCCCTTTGGGAACTCACCAGAGCTGCGACAATCGCCCAAAACTTATTTGATGTAGAACGACTATATCTGCACAAGTTTCGATTATTCTCGCAGCTCTGGTGCAGTTCTGAATTGACTAATTCTTTATGCAGATTGGTATTAAATGTTGGTTGTTTACCTTTTGCGCATAGAACTACTCTCTGAACCGATTGTAAATATTAGTTATTTGTTCAATATTTTTATTAAAAAGTTGCACTATTGTCGGGTCGAATTTTGTTCCAGACAGTTGGTTAATTTCTTCAACGGCGTTTTCTAAGGTCCAGGCACGTTTATAACTGCGTTTCGAGATTAGAGCATCAAAAACATCGGAGATGGCGGTTAGTCTTCCTTCTATAGGAATGGACTCACCTAATAAACCGTTTGGGTACCCAGAGCCATCCCAGTTCTCATGATGAGTAACAGTGATGGTAGATGCAACCTGCGCTACATCTGACTCAATATCAGCAAGTAAACACTGACCAGTAGTTGTATGGGTCTTCATAACTTCCCATTCAGCATCGTTTAATGGACCCTCTTTTAACAAAATGGTATCGGGTATCGCTACTTTTCCTACATCGTGCAGTGGCGCGGCCTTACCTATCAACATGCAAATTTTGTCAGGCAAGCCATATTCTTTAGCCAAAAGTTCAGCGTATGCTCCAACACGCAAAACATGACGCCCTGTTTCATTGTCTTTTAGTTCACCAAGTTTTGCCAAGCGCTGAACTAACAGGTTTTTCGCTTTGACAAGCTCTGCTGTCCGTTCGTTAACTTCACTTTCGAGTTGATTAGATGACGCCTTTTTAAGTTCATAGGCATTGTGAAATTTAAGAGTGTTCTTAACCCTTAAGGCAACTTCCTCTTGATCTAAAGGTTTGGTGATGTAATCGACGGCCCCTAAATCCAATGCTTCATTGCGTACCGATTTATCTTTTACACCGCTCAGGATGATTACGGGAAAATACTCATCTACCAAACGATGTTTCTGCATGTATTGCATGACTTCTATGCCGTTCATGTTAGGCATCTCAATATCCAGCAACATAAGATCAAATCGTGAGGTTTTTAGCGCTCTCAATGCCTGCTCTGGCGCATTGTAGGTTTCAACGTTCTTATATCCTTCACTTTTTAGCAGTTCTGAAACAATGAGTGTATTCGTGAAGCTATCATCACAAACTAGTATGCTGGAGTTCTTGAAGTTTTGGTTCATACAAACCTCCTTGTTCAATAAAGCGGGTCGGTTGTCTTTTGCTCATTATTGAATTTACGTATTGCGCAGCCAAAAAATTATCAAGCGGCTCACCTTGGGACCGTCTAGCTTGTCCAACAGCGCTTACTAAAGCTTAGCTCAGTTTGCTAATTTTACTGGCCTACAGCGCAGCTATCTGAAATAAATGACCGCAAATTTTTGATTTTATTAGTACTATTTTTGGGAAAAATTTGTAGTCTACTTATAAGTGGGGAGCAAGCGGCTTTTGGTGGTAGATAAGCAATTGTTTTGCGATAAGTTTACAAATTCTGTAAAAATCTTAGTACACCAAATCCCTATTTTTTTAAAAAAATGGTTACCATTTTTGGCAACTCATTATATGTTGCTCGCTTCGAGAAACAATTTAGGTGACAAAGTGGAAGTGAATAAGACCATAGGCAGTATGTTAATCATTGCAGGAACAACCATAGGCGCAGGTATGCTGGCGTTGCCCATCGCATCGGCCGGGTTGGGATTTACGACGGCAACATTGCTGTTGTTCGCTATGTGGTTGTTGATGACTTATACCGCATTACTGATGCTTGAGTTGCATCAACATGCGAATCAAAAAGCTACGCTGAATACACTTGCGAAATCGATTCTGGGTAAGAAAGGCCAGATTGTTGCTAATTTTTCCATGTTGTTTTTGTTGTATGCCCTTTGTGCCGCCTATATAGCAGGTGGTGGTACCCAGTTACAAGGCAAAATCAATTTGGCCCTTGGGACTGATCTAAGCCCACAAGTTGGTTCAGTGATATTGGCCATTATCGTCGCGACGGTGATTACGTTGGGAACAAGTACTGTCGACAAACTAAATCGAGTTTTGTTTGCGACAAAAATTGTAGTGCTGGCCAGCGTGTTTTATATGTTGACGCCGCACGTTAATGGTAAACATTTATTAGATTTACCTATAGAACAAGGCCTTATTCTTTCGGCAATACCTATTGTGTTTACTTCGTTTGGCTTCCACAGCTCGATTCCTTCAATCGTTCGATACGTTGGGGTTGACATAAAGTCTTTGCGTAAAGTCATGATCATTGGGGCTTCTCTACCACTTGTGATTTATTTGTTCTGGCAGTTGATCAGCCAAGGGTTGATGCCACAACAAACTTTAATGCAGAGTGAAGGTTTGCCTGGTTTTATGGCGAGCGTGGCTGAGATTGCAAAGAGTGATACGGTTGCGACTGCTGTGACTATATTTGCGGATCTGGCTTTGGCGACTTCGTTTTTAGGTGTGAGTTTAGGTTTGTTTGATTTTCTAAATGATGCCCTTAAATGCAGTGATGATACAAAAGGGCGTGTAGTAACTGCTTTAGTGACGTATATGCCACCCTTGTGTTTTGCTTTGTTTTACCCGCAAGGGTTTATCATGGCGCTAGGTTATGCAGCGGTAGCTTTGGTTGTACTTGCTATATTCTTACCTGTGGCTATGGTATGGCGACAAAGACAACAGCCTGAATTAGTTGGGTATTCGGTAAAAGGTGGCAGCATTGGTTTGATGATTGCCGCTATATTTGGTGTTTTGATCATAGCGGCTCAAGGCATGCAGATGGTTGGGCTTATACCAGCTATTGGTTAATACAAATTGATTTGAGTTAAGCGAACCAGGAAAGGGATGTTGATGAATACGTTATTGTTGTCAGCTGGCGCATGCAGCGCTATCGCAGCACTTGCCCATGTCGGTTGTATCGTATTCGGGGCATCCTGGTACCGATTTTTGGGTGCAGGTGAGCAAATGGCTGTCTGGGCGGAGCAGGGGAATATTCGTCCAACGATAATCACCTCTGGGATCATTCTGGTATTGAGTATTTGGGCCTTGTACGCGTTTTCCGCTGCCGGTGTGATTCAAAGATTACCCCTTCTAAAATTAGCTTTAGCCTTGATAACTGGCGTTTATTTGTTTCGAGGCGTGGCTGGATTTTTCTTTATTAATAACCCTATTGGTCGTTCTCCAGAATTCTGGTTTTGGAGTTCCGTGATTTGTCTGTCTATTGGTATTCTTCATTTAGCAGGTACTTACAAACTCATTTTTAGTAAGTAGTTTGAGCTTGTCATTTCAAAAATGAACTTTGTCACATTTGAATTCTGAACAAAGCGAGTTTGCAAGGTAAACTGGCAGCAACTTATATTGTTTGACTCAATTTCGATTTCGCTTCTCCAATAGGGACATTATCATGACAAACAAACTGCTCTCTTTGACCTTTTTAGCACCTCTAGTTATTTCTACTACTGTCTTCGCCAACTCAAACTCAGTTTTAGGTGTGGAAATTGGTGACGATAAAGTTCAGGTTCAACAAGCATTGCAAGCAAAATGTAACTCGTTAACTATTAAAAGCGCGCATCAAGTTAGTTTTCCATTAGCAAAACAATCTGAACTCCACGTCGTTTGTGAAGCCGTTAAATCAGGCGGAAAAGCAGCCGTTATCCTTGCTGATGATAAAGTTGTTCATGTTTACGCCACCGGTCTGGCCAACAGCGAAATAACTCAGGTTGAAGGTGAGAATAAACAATACCTTGATTATCAGATTTCCTCAGATCATACGTTATGGAGAAACGCTAAAACCGATTCTGTAACACTACTGAGTCATAAAGGCCTTCATCCTAATTTGTTTGTCTGGGAAAATTTCTATTTAAATGTCGACAGGGAAGAAATAAAGCCCGTTACATTGAACGAAGGCTTACCGACATTCTTACGATATGGAGCAAGCATAGAGGAATTAAAATCTGAGCTAGAAAGTCAATGCCATCCCATGCAAGTCCAAGAGTCGAATCCATGGTTACCTAATAAACCCAAGCAACAAACTCAGGTCAATTGCTTTAATGTTAATTATTTAGGGTTTCCGAGAAAAATGGAGTTAGTCTTTGGTGACGATAAACTTGAGTTAGTCTGGATATTATCGGCCGAAGAAGAAGAAAAGCGAATTCGTGATCAGCTAGTGGGACACTTTGGTTTGGCGTCGTCCATTAATGACAAATGGGAAACGTTTAATGGCGGTAAGGTTTACCTAAGAAAAGACAAGCCAGAAGTGTTGGCTGTATCAGACGCACTCGTAAAACACTATCGTTCTGCAAATAATAAATAAATTAAAGTATTAGCTGCGAGCTAAAACTCGCACGCTTTTTCAAACACGAGTTTCTGCTCTGTTTCGGGGTGATTGATTTCTAAGCGTTGGGCGTGCAGCTGCAAACGTTTTGCTTGTTTGATAATGTCTTCCGGTGCATACAAACGGTCGCCTAAAATCGGGTGACCCAATTCTTTTAAATGCACTCGCAGTTGGTGACTTCTGCCGGTAATCGGTATGAGCTTCACTCTTGTCCACAAGTTGTCGCCGTCTTGGCCGCGTTCCAATACTTCAAAATGTGTTAACGAGGGCTTGCCATTTTCATAACAAACTTTTTGTTTAGGTCTGTTCGGCCAATCGCAAATTAGAGGCAGATCGATACTGCCTGAGTCTTCTTTTATATGGCCACTGACCTTTGCAATGTAAAACTTGTCGGTCAGTCTGTCTTGAAATTGTCGATTTAAGTACCTTAACGAATCCTTAGTCATCGCCATAACAATGATGCCTGACGTCATCATATCTAATCGATGTACAATTCCCGCATTAGGCCATACGCTCTGAACGCGTAACATGAGTGAGTCGAAGTGTTCTTTGTTCTTCCCTGGCACGGACAATAATCCGCTAGGTTTATTTAGGGCAATGATGTGCTCATCCTGATACAACACTTCAATGTAGGGAGAAGTCGGGGGATTGTATTCTAACAGCGCCATCAAACAGCCTTAAATGCATGGTCAAAAAAGAGGCGGGATTTTAGCTTAGAACAGGTTAAATTGGTATGAGCAAAGTCGAATATTATTGTTATGAGTAAGAGTAGCGAGGCTTTTGGCCCCGCTAATAGTTTGTAATCAAATAGTTAACCCTGAGTGACAACAATTAACCGTATCGCATCAAGATTGACTTGAGCGGCGTCAATTTCCTTAATCGAGTCGGTAAGCTGGTTTTGCATAAAGGCTATTTCTTCTTCTCGAATCGCCGGATTAACTTGTTTAAGTGCTGTTAAGCGGTTGAGTTCCAGCTCTCTGTGTTTAGTTAATTCGGTTTTGGCGTTGAGTTTTATCTCAGCTGCGGCGGCAGAGGCAATATTTTCACCCTTCACCAAAATGCGAGAAATATCGTCTTTCAGTGCTTTGATAAGCTGCAGTGCCATTTGTTTCTTGGCATTTTTCAGCGACTTGTCTAAAGAGCCCTGTTTAACTTTATCCGCCAAATTATTACCATTTTTATCTAACATTAGGCGTATGGCCGTATTTGGCAAGAACCTGTGCAATTGCAGTGTTTTAGGAGCATTAGTCGAAAGCACAAAGCTAACTTCAATCAGGAAAGTTCCGGCTGGTAGTTGCTTATGTGGTAATAAGGCAACCGAAGTATTACCTAATTCACCTGAGGTTAACATCTCCAGAGCACCTAATGTCATTGGATGTTCCCAGCTGAGGAAGTGCTGATCTTCCTGACTTAATGCCGTTTCACGATCAAAACATACCGTCATGCCATCGGTTAGAAGGCCGGGGAAATGGTCGTGTAACATATGCTCACCAGGACGCAAGATAGTGCTGTAAGTTGCTTTTTCTTCTTGCTGAACGCCAAATTGATCCCAGATACGAGCCATGTAATTCATTAGTTCGGTAGAATCGTCAATCTCATCGATTTGATCACAAATCTCTTGCGCTTTAGCTCCACCACCAGAATTAATCTCTAATAGTCGATCCCGGCCGTTTTCCACTTCCTTTTTTAGTTCAGCGTTTCTAGCTTTACATTGCTCAATGAGTTTTAACTGGGATATTTCATCCACTTCGCAAAGTAAACTCTCGCTTATCTCGTTTTCAAACTCCTTGAATACCACGCGGGCGGTGGTTGACGTCTGTTCAAAGGCGTTAAAAGATGCGTGATACCAATGGAACAGGTTTTCTTGTGCGCTGTTTTCAATGTATGGCACGTGGATCTTAACCGTTTCCTGCTGGCCAATTCTGTCCAGGCGACCTATGCGTTGCTCAAGGAGGTCTGGGTTTGATGGCAGATCAAACAAAACCAGATGATGAGCAAACTGGAAGTTACGCCCTTCTGAACCGATTTCAGAACAGATAAGCGCTTGAGCGCTGTTTTCTTCATCCGCAAAGTAGGCTGCCGCTTTATCACGTTCTACAATTGTCATTCCTTCGTGGAATACCGTTGATTTTATGCCTTCCTGTTCGAATAAGGCGTCGTCAATTTTTAAGGCGGTATTCGCATGGGCACAAATAACCAGTACTTTTTCACCCTTATTTTGCTTAAGGAAGTCACGCAACCAGTGTAACCGCGGATCGACGTTCCACCAGGCATTTTGCTCGTCGACGCCATGATTATGTTGACGTTCCGGATGAACACCAATAAAACCGCCATCATTTGGGTACGCTGAAGGCGCTTCCTGAGGATGAGCAAGTACCTTTCTCTCAGGGAACCCTTTGATGCCGTGTCTGCTATTCCTAAACATAATGCGGCCGGTACCATGCCTGTCTAACAGGTCCTGGATTATTGCTTGGGCGAGTTCTTTGCGGTTTTCATCAGCCTGATAATTGTTAATGCGCTCTAGACTTTCAGGATCGTTCAATAATGTCGTCAGCTTTTCATATTCGGCTTTAGTCAGATCTGAATTCGACAGTAAGTTATTGGCAATATCGGCGACTTGCTGATATTGAGCTTCTTCCTCTTTGAACGTCTCATAGTCATGGAAACGCGCTGGATCTAGTAACTGTAATCGGCAAAAGTGACCATAATGTCCTAGCTGGTCTGGTGTTGCAGTTAATAACACGAGTCCTTTTGTTTGCTGACCAATCGCCTTAATGCTCTGGTAAAGGTGTTCGGCGCCCGCATCTTTGTGCTGGCTGTTTTGCGGTGTAATGTGGTGAGCCTCATCAACAACGACCAGATCCCATTGAGTCGCCAAAAGCTGCTGTTGCCATTTGTTGTCCTGTGACAACCACTCCTGACTGACGAGAATTTGTTGCTCGGTTTCAAAGACATTGCTGCCTTCTTCAATGTCACTTGCTTCGGCGGCACACCTCTCATCATCAAAAATGGCAAACTTCAAGTTGAAACGTCTTAACATTTCTACCAGCCACTGATGTTGCAAGCTCTCTGGTAAGACAAGTAGCACACGTTGTGCTCGGCCACTGATCAATTGCTGATGAATAATAAGACCTGCTTCAATCGTTTTACCCAGACCGACTTCGTCAGCTAACAAAACTCGAGGGGCGTAACGTTGACCGACGGTGTCTGCAATGTACAACTGATGGGGGATCAAGCTTACTCTGGCGCCCTGTAGACCCAGTAGGTGAGATGATTCCAGTTTTGCTCTTTGTTGATGCGCTTCTAATCGCAAAGAGAACCAGTTTGGGCGATCATAATTGCCGGTAAATAGTCTGGCTTCCGGCGTATGTAACCGAATGTGGTGATCTAACATGATCTCTTTGACAGCAACGGTTTCACCATTATCTGTGCGCTTACCGTGATAGATAAAGGTATTGTGTGCAGACTCAACTTTTTCGACGACAAACTGGAACTCTTCAAGGCTTGTCAGGGTGTCACCTGGAGAAAATTCAACTCGCATTAATGGTGCTTGATCAATCGCGTATTGTCTGGATTCTTCGGCTGCAGGGAACATGACCTGAACAAAACGATTGTCTACCTGAATGATAGTCCCTAAACCCAGATCATTTTCCGCCTGGCTAACCCAGCGTTGACCAATAGCAAAACTCATTAATGAACTCCTAACTCGAACGATTACTGCATAAAAGGGCGCGTATTCTACTTATTCACAGTAATTTTTACAGTTTTTTAAACGGAAATTTTTTAGTAATTTTTGTGTCATTAACCATAGGTCAATTTGTGACAATTTGTTAACTATTCTGGTGGAGTGAAGGGGCAAATAAATACATGGAAATAATTAGACACTATTTTCAGGTTGTTCATTAAATTTTCATAAATAGTTCGGATTATTAGCTACATTTAAGGTAGAACAATAAAAAAAGGACGGTGAGATTTATGCCAAAAAACTCGAAACGCGCTAGTAAAAAATTGTTTGTTTTGGATACTAATATTCTTCTGCACGACCCCCACGCTTTTTTTAACTTTCAAGAACATGATGTGTTGATCCCAATGACAGTGTTGGAGGAGTTGGATCATATAAAGGACCGCCATAAAGACGTTTCCCGTGATGCAAGAGTTGCGATTCGTTCTTTAGAGAATACGTTGCAAGACGTAGAGCCTGAGCAAATGATAGAAGGTGTTCCGCTTAATCGAGGTGACTTAAAAGACAGCAATGTTACTGGACATTTGATTATTTTAAATGACCATCATATTGCAACAGAATTATCCGGGTTACCCGGTGGAGAAAATGACAACCGCATTATCAATGCTGCATTACATTTACAAAAAGAAAGACCCAAAATAACCGTAGTGTTGGTTACAAAAGACATTAACATGCGCCTAAAAGCAAAAGGCGCTGGGTTAAAGCATGTTGAAGATTACACTACTGACCAACTGATTGATGACATCAGTTTTTTAACCAAAGGTTACGAAAAAATTAAAGGTGAATTTTGGCAACAAGTTAACTCTGTTGAAAGCAACAAAGATGGTAGGGACACCATACATACCATCGAAACGCAGTCCTTTCAGAATACCTTCATAAATGAATATTTATTGGATGAAGAGTCTGACTTTGCCGCCCGCGTTGTGCAAAAAGATTCAGAACATATTCAGCTTCTCGATTTAGGGCGCCAGCGCATTATGTCACGCAAAGCGTGGGGAATATCTCCAAAAAATATTTACCAAGCAATGGCATTAAATGCCTTAATGGATCCAAACATTGAGCTGGTTATCTTAACGGGTCCAGCGGGGTGCGGTAAGACACTTTTAGCGCTGGCATCTGCATTAGAAATGGTCATTGAACAAGGGGTTTACGATAAAGTGCTGGTGACTAGAAATACGCCAGAAATCGCTGAATCAATTGGGTTTTTACCTGGAACGGAAGAAGAAAAGATGGCGCCTTGGTTGGCGGCGATAACAGATTCTTTGGAAGTGTTGCACAAAAATGATGAAAATCCGAGTTCGAGTCTGAATTACATCATGGAAAAAGCCAATATTCAGTTTAAATCGGTCAACTTTATGCGAGGGCGTAGCATTCAAAATGCCGTCGTGTTGCTGGATGAATGTCAGAATTTAACCGCTTCTCAGTTAAAAACCATTATTACTCGTTGTGGTGAGGGGACCAAACTGGTGTGCTCTGGCAACCTGGCTCAGATCGACAGTAATTATTTGTCAGCACTTACCTCTGGACTTACTTATATTGTGGAGCGATTTAAAGATTTTGAGGGCAGTGCAACAGTGAACTTAGATGGCGTTGTGCGTAGCCGATTAGCACAGTTTGCTGAAGAAAACCTGTAAAGTAATAAAGGGCTGAAACGGTATTTTAGTAGAGGCTGTGGTATTTCCCTTTTCAAAACATCGACATAGTGTTAAAACGGGGGATTTGCGAATAGCGTCACGTTAAAATCTGTTAGCTGATACTCGGGGTCGATTCATTGAAGTCCTTTGTTTATAGGAAGTTATATCTAAGTATGGCCATAAGTCTGGTTCTATTGACCATGATTTGTGGCTTTTTAGTATTTCAGGACTATCAACGAAACTTAACCCAGTTGTTAGAAACTAAGTTCAAGCCTCAGCAAACGCATCTCCGTGAATTAGATCACATTATCTCGACCAGCCACAAATTATTGAATCAAGGCAGCGATATTATCGCTCAACATTTACTTGTTTATCCTAGGTATGAACACGTTAATAACAACATAGAATTTGCAGTCGCAGATCGAGCCAAACAAGTGTACCAGCTAGATTTGTTACAACCGAATCGTATCATGGGGGTTGCTCAAGGCACCCATAGACCTGTCGTGCAACTCCTTCTAAATCATTATGATGTGATTGAGCCTGTGTTAACGTCTATGATAGGTAATGAGTTTGTGGCAGGTGTAGCCTTTGTCAATATGGGGCAAAATACGCTTTTTACATACAGCAAGGCCGGGGAGTTCAGTTCTCCTGGAAAAATTTTTAATTGGATGCAGCACAATAAAGGACTGTTAGACGCGAGTTATACCCGTCGAACACTCGTATTTGCACCGCCCATTTACGACTCGATCAAAGAACAAAACCTAAATTATGTCTTGTACCCTGTTGCTACTAATTTAAAAAATAAACAATTCATCGTGGTGAAGCTAGAAAGTCGTTTGGTGTCTAGAGCAGAAAAACGTAATGAAAAGATGAGGTTTGTTTCCTGGCACCAGAAGAGCGGCTTAGCGATTGAGTCAAACGTGGCCAGTGAGCATACTGAGTCGGAAAACCGCAGACAATTTTTGGTTACACGTTATTTACCTTCCCAATTTCACGATTATGTGAGGGCTCCGAAGCCCTCCATACTTTTTGAACCTGACTTGAATATTGTTGAAACTCGATTGCAATCAGACCCGAGCGTAAAAGAGTGGCTGGTCTACTTTCAGTCCTTGCCGCCTACGCCATATCGGTTTTTATACTTCACTCCTGCAGCGCCATTGATGCATGAGTCGTTACAACAAGCTTTAACAGAAAACTTACCTATCTTCTTGTCTGGACTGGGTGTGATATTGCTCTCGTTTTCCGTTGTCATCTGGCAGTTGGCTGTACCCACTTCAAAGCTCATCACGCATATCGAGCAACAAAGCTCTTTGTACGAAATGGACAGTCAGATTGTTGTGGCGGGGTGGGAGAAGTGGTTTGAAAAAGTTTCTTTGTCTTTCAGTGATAACAGAAAATTATTACGGTCCTTAATGGAGAAAAACAAGCAACTCGATTCAAAAGTGCAACAACGTACCCGTGAATTACAAACCCAGACGAAGTCGAAAGATCGGAACTTGGCTCTTAACCGTGCGATTATGAACTCGATTCCAGACATGATTTATTATAAAAATATCGACGGTAGTTACTTGGGGTGTAACAGCGCCTTTGAGTATTTTGCAGGTACAAGTGAAGCTGAGTTGGTTACCTTTTTAACGGAAGATATATTTAGCGAACGAGACGCGGAAGAACTCACAAAGTTTGATTTTCAAGCCCTTAAATCAAAACGAATATTCACGGGTAAGTGTTGGCATCGATTTCCAGATGGACGAGATTTGAATATCCATTGGTTAGTATCTCCAATCATAAATCTTGAAGGTGAAGTGCTCGGCTTGTTAGGACTTGGTAAAGATATTACGGAGCAAGAGCAAAGCATTAAGAAAATTGAACAAGCAAGACTTGAAGCCGAGCAGGCTAATGAAGCCAAGAGTCAGTTTATTGCTAACATGAGCCACGAAATTCGAACGCCTATGAACGCTATTATGGGAATGTTAGAGCTTATGCACAGCGCTTCCCCTTCGGCACTTCAACAAAGTTATCTTAATGTTGCAGAAACATCTTCACAACACCTGTTGCACATCATAAACGACATTCTGGATTTCTCTAAAGTTAATGCTGACAAGTTAGAGCTACATAATGACGTTTTCGGTTTGTCAGAAGTTTTTGATATCGCTTTTGCAAATAGTTTACCGGCTGCAATGGAAAAAGGTTTATTGCTTGATATTCATATGCCATTAGAACTACCTGAGTATTTTGTTGGTGATCAGGTTCGCTTAAATCAAGTATTTACTAACCTCATTGGTAATGCAGTGAAGTTTACAGAAAGTGGCTCTGTTACATTGGCGGTTCACGTTGTTAACAGATTAGAAGATGTTTATCAGTTGGAATTTGTACTGACAGATACCGGTGTTGGAATACCAGACGACAAACAAAAACGCGTATTTGATGCATTTACACAAGCAGATTCAACCGTCACGCGAGAGTACGGGGGGACAGGACTAGGGTTAACCATTGTGTACCAATTGGTCCGGCTGATGGGAGGCACGACTCAATTGAAGAGTGATGTGGGCAAAGGAACGCAATTTACTATTTGCTTGACTCTCGAAGCAACCACCGAGCAGCCTGATTATGCAAGAGTTAAACGTGAGTGGGTGATATATGAGCCTACCTATACTTGCAGAAAAATTTTACTGGATAAACTGAGGTTAGCGGGGCAAAACTTCAGAGTGTACGAGCAAAATGAAGTGCAAGAACTGGAGCTGCATCAAAATGAAATTCTTATTTGTCAGCCAGATCTTTTGACCTTGATGCCACAAAGAGAGTTGGACAAAATCAACTTGGGTCAAGCGCACTTTCAGCCTGTAGTATTTGATTTGTCTCACTTTTCATCAGATTTCATCCATGGCTTGCCATACTATCCAATTTTATCTATTCCGTTTAGTGTTAAATCATTACTGTTTAACCAATTTCAACATCAAGTGGTTGAAAGGCTGGATGGTTCTTGTCATCAGCAACAGTTGACTGGTATCAGAATATTAGTTGTTGAGGATAACGACATCAATCAGCAAGTTTTGCGATTGATCTTAGAGGAAGAAGGTGCGATTGTCAGTGTGGCTGATAATGGGGAGTCAGGTTTAAAGGCAGTAAAAACGGGTGAGTTTGACATAGTTATCATAGATGTTCAGATGCCCGTTATGGATGGCTTAACATGTGCTAGCCGAATTAGAGAAATAGAAGAGTTTGCTAAGTTACCTATCATAGCCATGACGGCGCATGCGGGTGAAGAAGATAGGTTAAAATCTGTAAACGCTGGGATAAATGAGCATTTAACAAAACCAATTGAAAGACGGATCTTGCTGCAAGTTATTAGACGCCATTTGGCAGATCAACTTCTTACTTCAGAAAAGCAAGTAGAAGGTTTAGGCCAGCCGTTAGAAGCGGATCAAAATGATGTAAATTCATCCGTATTCGATACATTAAGACAGACCATTAACATAGAATTTTTGTTGCGCCAGTTTGGTAACAGTGAGGCAACAGTGAGAACTTTATTAAAACGGTTTGTTGACTCTAAACAGTCTGAAATTGAGGCGCTGTTTAACAACGTTCATGATATGCCGAAAGAAGAAGCTCTTTCTAAATTGCACAACCTGAAAGGTATGATGGGGAATTTAGGTGCAGAATCATTGCATAAAAAATCTGGACAACTTGAAAAAGCAATGAAAGAAGGTGAGTTTCCGACGGTTCTATTTGAGCAATGGCAACAGGAAATCCGACAATTAATTGCAGATATCAAATCTATTTAGATGGTTTTTAAGTTGTTGTTTTTAAACGTTTTGATTTTAACGGTTAAAAAGTAGTTCAACCCGGTAATTACCTGACTCTATGTATCTTTTAGAGCGGTCGGAAATGTCTGCAAACTTTATCATGCCAGGTCCTACTGGTTCCGCTAAGGTATAATCCAGTCCATCAATGTCCAGAACATAATCCTCTTGCAAATGGGATACATTCATTCCAATTAGTGCATGTTCTGGGATATAAATGATAGCAATGCGTAGCCGCGGAAACATTTGTTTTAAAAGTGAGGCCATTAACGTAACTTTGCTGTCACAATCACCCTGATTGCGATCAAGTACTTTTATTGGTGGCAAAAAGCCTGCACCATTGCTCTCAGTTCTGGACTCCATAGTATTGTATGGAATGTTCTGCAGCCAGGGAAGAATGAATTTAGCCACGTTTCTGGCTGAAGCGCGTGGTAATTTTTCTTTTATTGCAGTAATGATTGGAACGAGTGATGGACCTGATTCTTCCACGAAGCGTTTATGATCCGGTTTATAAGTGATAACAGGATTGCTGGAACGGCCTGTAAACCCGGAAAACTCGACATAATATTCCTGATACAGGTATTCTTTTAGAGACTTATGGTAAACGTCTGTCAATTCCTTTGAGGTGTGATTGACCCATTCTTGGTCCCTGCCTTGGATTTCAAAATTGATATCTTGGTAGGAGGGTAGGATCTTTACTTTGCCTTTTCTGGGATCTAATTTCCCTATTTGCTGTTTCAACTTACGCAGCGAATACATTTTTAGCAGTGAAGGACGCAGCGCTTTAAAATGTCGGTAGTTGTCATTCACGTCTTTTTGTGACAATACGAACGACAAAGATTGTGGTTCTTTATCAATGTTTAGCCATTGATGGTCGTAACGGTAGCCTTTGTTCAAAATCGATTTTTCAAACAATACTTGTTCCGCTTCAGCCAGCCCTGACTTCATGCAGGTTACAACAAATAACGTTATGATGACGAGCTTGTATTGGACTTGTTGGATTAGGAATTTTTGCTTCATAACCCTGTTAACGGCAAAAGTTGCTAAAACCTAACCTTAGCCTTTATAAATCGCAATTTAAAGTTGCTTGGTTCTTTCTGTTTTATCTCCACGTTTATGCGGCTTGGGCCGTAACTAAAAGTTCCTGCGCGTTTGCGCGCGTGGTATCGGATATCAGGTCTCCGCCTAATAATCTGGCTAGTTCGTTGATTCGACCATTGTTGTCCAAACACACCATATGTGTTTGAGTATGACCTTCGTTAGTATTTTTCTTAACAAATTGTTGTTGATGGCCGTGGCATGCGACCTGAGGTAAGTGGGTAACACAAATGACTTGAGTATTATTACTCAGTTTTCGCATAAGCTTGCCTACGGCAGTTGCAGTAGGCCCAGAAACGCCAACGTCAACTTCATCAAATAAGAGTGTTGGAGTGGTGACACGTTGTGCAATGATCACTTGAATCGCTAAACTAATTCTGCTCAATTCACCACCAGAAGCGACTTTGGCTAAAGGTTGCAGTGGCTGGCCTGGGTTAGCGCTTACTAAAAATTCAACTTTGTCGTAACCCTGAGCCGACATTACGGTGTCATCTGTTTCCAATTTTATCTGGAATTGGGCCCCAGCCATATTTAAATCAGCCATGCTCAAGGTTATCTTTTCATTTAATTCCAAGGCATATTCATAGCGTTTTTTACTAAGTTGATGGGCAACTTCTAAATAACCTTGTTTCGCTTCTTCAATTTCAACTTCTAGTTGTTGCAACCTGTCGTCATTGTAACCAAGCTGATCTAACTCTTGTGCTAGCTCTTGAAAATGCTGATGCAAATTTTCCGGTAAAACCTGATGCTTGCGAGAAAGATCCATAAATAGATTTAACCTTTGCTCAATTTCAAACAAACGTTCGGGGTTTACTTCTATTTGTTCGATGTAACTTCGCAATTCGCTGGTTCCTTCATCCAGCTGAATAAGGGCGGTTTCTAACAGATCTACACTGGGTTGCATGTTACTGTCTACAGCGGCTGACTTATGTAGAATTGATAACGCACTTTGCACTGCGCTGTATGCATTTCCTGAGTCGTTTTGGTATAGGATGTCTAACGCATGTTGCCCGTCGGCGATAAGTGATTGAGCATGGTGTAATCTTTGATGTTCCTGCTCAATATAGGCAAACTCGTCTGCTTGAATATCTGCTTCACTGAGCTCTTCAACTTGATATTGCAATAATTGTTGTTGAGCACTTACGTCTTTTTGTTGTTGTTGCAGTTTGTTAAATTCACTTCGTTTTTTCTGCCATAAACGAAATGCATCAGTAACTCTAATTAACAAAGTCTGGTTACCTGCGTATTCATCCAGCAGGGTGGTTTGATGTTCAGGTTTGATAAGGAGTTGATGTGCGTGCTGGCCATGAATACTGACTAAGAGGTTGCCTAACCCTTTTAGCTGAGATGCAGGGACTGGACTTCCATTTATATATGCCCGTGAACGTCCCTCTTTTGAAATCACTCGACGTAAAATACATTCTTCATCGGTATGTAAGTCGTGTTGTTCTAGCCATTGTTGGGCAGCAGGTAAATTGGAAATGTCAAATGAGGCAACCACTTCGGCTTTATCCGCCCCTGCGCGAACGGCACTGGCATCACTGCGTTCACCTAGCGCCAATGACAGGGCGTCAATAGCTATAGATTTACCTGCGCCGGTTTCACCAGTAATGGTCGTCATTGCAGCATGCCACTGAACTTCTAACTCTTTTACAATGGCAAAATTCTTGATCGCTAAACTGGATAACATTAGGCTGGTACCTGAAAATGAATAACTGTTGGTATGTACAGTAGTTTGTTTCTAGGAAATTGTCCAGTTAAAAAATAGGCAACATTATTTCTACATGTTTAGTAGTTTTGCCGTCCCCAATGTAATTTCTTTCGTAAAACGTCGTAATAATCGTGATTTATCGGATGAATTAGTCTGAGCGCAAGGTCATGTTTCTTGATATTGATCTCGTCCCCGGGCATCACAGACAACATGATATGACTATCACAACTGATTTGCAGCTGAGCATCATTAGCTTTTGATACAACGATCTTTACTTCGCTGTCGGCGTCGACCACCAGGGGGCGGCTGGTTAATGTGTGGGGAAACATAGGGACTAATGTCATCGCATTCAGGTTTGGGTGGACTATAGGTCCGCCACCTGACAAAGAGTAGGCGGTTGAACCTGTTGGCGTACTAATAATTAAGCCATCTGAACGCTGATGAAAAACAAACGAGCCATCGATAAAGGCTTCAAATTCGATCATATGAGCGACTTTGTCAGCGTGCAATACCACTTCGTTCATAGCAGAATTGTTGGCTTTGACGACTTGGTGTCTTACTACGGAAACATCAAGTAAATAACGCATTTCCGTATGATACTTACCTTGCAGGACTTGAGTTAGTGTGTCGGCGAAATCATCTGGATTTAGGTCTGTCAAGAATCCTAAGTTGCCACGGTTAACGCCTATGACGGCAACATCAAATCGGCTTAATACCCTCGCTGCACCTAACATGTTGCCATCCCCCCCCACGACAATGACCAAATCACATCGTTTGCCCAGATTGACCAGATCGCTTACTTGCTTTTCTTTATCCTCGATATAGTTGGCAACATTCTCTTCAACAATGGTGTTGCAACCTTGCTGTTGTAAAAATTCATACAATGCGGTTACAGTACCCGCCGTTGCATTGTGGTTAGCTTTTCCGATTAACCCTATGGTTTTAAATTGCGAGGCCATTGTAATTTTCCTAAATGCCCAAATAGTTATGGCAGTGGTGGGTTTATTTAGATAATTTTAGTCTTATAGCCGTTTTCTTCATGAAATAGAAGTATGAGTATTAATTTCGATGTTAAAAACAAATAGAAATCAACGAGCTGATTTAGTTTTGCACTTGATCATTGAACATTATTTACGCCAGGGCACACCCATTCCTTCCAAGTTAATTGCTAACGATCCGGAAATCGGCGCCTCACCCGCCACCGTCAGAAATGTCATGTGTGCCCTTGAAAATCAGGGCTTAATTTATTCTCCACATACCAGTGCTGGCCGAATTCCCACCATTCAGGGGTTGCGGATGTTTGTTGACGGGTTGTTAAATTGTAAACAACCTAAAGCAAACTCTTTGCAACAACTGACGATGAGTTTGAGTAAGTCGGTGACACCTGAAGATATGTGCAAAAAGGCCAGCAAACTTATTGCCGACATGACCAGCATGACGGGGCTGGTTGTGATGCCAAAAACCAATGATGTTGTCATCAGGCAACTAGAGTTGGTTCGTCTAGCCGATAGGCGCCTATTGTGTGTACTCATTGACGAACATGATCAGGTGCAAAATAGGGTAGTAGACTTAGAGCAGCCTGTTAGTGAATTGGTTTTACAACAGACTTTGCAGTTGTTAAATACTGCACTCGCCGGGTTTACTTTGGATGAAGGTGGAGAACGTTTAGGTTTTGCCTTAAAACACGTTGAGCCAGAAGTATCTGAATTAGTAAAGCTGGCACTTTTTGGTGATACTTTAGAACTCAATGAACAAGTGGTATTTGCGTCCGGAGAAACCCGCTTATTAACCAGCGATATTTCAGATGATACGGCGACGTTACGTCGTTTGTTAAAGTTCTTTGAAGATGTAACACCACTCAATCATTTATTCGGAAAATGTACACAAAACAATGATGTGAGGGTCTTTATTGGCAAAGAAACGGGTGTCGATGCATTTGAAAACTGCTCCTTGGTAACCAAGGCATTTTGCAAAGATGGCAAACCCGCAGGAGTTATTGCCGTTGTCGGCCCAATCCGTATGGACTACCAAACGGTTATATCATCTGTCGACATGACGGCGAATATTCTATCTTCGGCCTTGAATCGTCAGTTGTAATCCCCATAATACGCGTCAGTAAATTAATTTATCCATAATTAGACCTGTTTGGAGTAGTAGACTCATGTCTGATCAAGAGACCAAAGTAGAACAAGAAAACCAAGACGTTGCAGCGGAGCAAGCTGAAACTGTTGAAAATGCAGAGCAAGTAATATCTGAAGATGTGGATGCCATCGAACATATCGCTCGATTAGAAGCTGAGTTAGCTGAAGCTAAAGATACTATTGACGGTCAAAAAGAATCTGTTGTACGAGCTGCCGCTGAGGTTGACAACATTCGTCGTCGCGCTGCACAAGATGTAGAAAAAGCGCATAAGTTTGCGCTAGAAAAGTTCGCAAATGAATTATTGCCGGTTATCGATAACCTGGAAAGAGCGGTTGAGTTTTCAGATAAAGAAAACGAAGCAATAAAACCGGTTATCGAAGGGGTTGAATTAACCCACAAGGCGTTTATTGACGCAATTGCAAAATTTAATGTTGAAGTCGTAAACCCTCAAGGTGAGAAGTTTAACGCAGAGTTCCATCAGGCTATGTCGATGCAACCAAGTGAAGACGTTGAACCAAATACGGTTATTGCTGTGATGCAAAAAGGTTATACGTTAAATGGTCGTTTGTTACGTCCAGCGATGGTAATGGTATCTAAAGCACCATAATATCTACCTTTCTTTTGAAGAAAGCCTGCATTGCAGGCTTTTTTTATGGCTATCTTAAAAAGAAAACAATGTGAGTCTCTAATTTGACGACCAAATTCATAAAACAAAATCAACTAAATAATGATTCTTTATTTCGAGAGGCGGAAGGATTGGCTTTGCTTAATAAAAACATAAAGCGATACGCCATTCCTTATCTCAGAACGCCAGAAGTGATTACCGTGTCGCAGTCAGAATTAATACTCCAACATATAAACGCGCGTCCTGCTAGTTCCAAACAAATGATGGAGTTTGGGCATGGCCTCGCCGAGCTTCATAAAATCGAACAATGCAAATTTGGCTTTGAACATAACAATTTTATCGGATTAGGTGAACAGGTTAATTGTTTAACGAGTGACTGGGGGCAATTTTTTATTGAGTGGCGATTGCTGGCTCAGGTGGACAAAATACGGAATAGGAGAGTCAAACGAGAGTTTCAAAAAGTATTAAATAAACATGAAAAATCGATATTGAATCTAATAGGTGACTATCGGGTAACTCCAAGCTTGTTGCATGGTGACCTCTGGTCTGGGAATGTTTTGTTTGACGAATCAGGGCCCTGGTTAATAGATCCTGCGGTTTATTATGGCGACGGCGAGGCTGATATTGCGATGACCAAAATGTTTGGAGGTTTTAGTGCGAACTTCTATCGCGCCTACCATGAGGTAAGGCCAAAGTCAGAAGATTTTCTGAGAAAAATGGCATTGTACAATTTGTATCATTATCTGAATCACTACAACTTGTTTGGTAACAGTTACCTTGATGGTTGTAGAACGTCTCTAAACAACGCTTTGTTAGCTTAAATCTTACCTGCTTATTCATCTTGGTCTCTGATCTACCCAGTCAATTCAGTTTTTAATTGGTAACGAGGCAGATCATAACCTTAATATCAGGACATTCCAAAAACGCATGATTTGGTTAGACGTACTTTATCTTTACAAGCCTGTTGTATCGTACCCACAAAATAATTACCCTTAATAAAAACAACGACTCGCAGTAATATTCTTGCTGCGGATAATAAGAAGCTTGCTTCATACAGGCCACTAATCACAATGACAAAATCTTTTAAAGTTCCTCACACGCTCGTTCTCTTACTCTCAATGATGTTGATTGCTTATCTAGCCACTTGGTTGGTGCCGCAAGGGTTCTTCGAAACCGTGACTCTGGAAAATGGTCGACAAACGGTTGTGCCGGGCACATATGCTTTAGCCGATAGTCAGGTTCGCCTCACGCCGATGGACTTTCTGGTTGCGATACCAAGAGCATTGGCGGCGGCGCAAGATATTATCTTCTTTGTCTTCATTGTGGGTGGTGTACTGGCTGTTGCCAGAGCCACGGGCACAATAGACGCGCTTATCGGCAATCTGATCGAACGATTTGGTCATAAGCCCAATTTGCTTATTTTTATGGTGGTATTTTGTTTTGCCATGGCATCCGGTGCGATTGGAATGGCTGGCGAATACATTCCGTTTGTTTTGATCCTGGTCGGACTGTGTAAAGCGATGAAACTCGATGCCATGACGGCCGTTGGTATGGTTATTACGGGTTACGGCATTGGTTATGGTGTCTCGGCATTTAATCCGTTTACTGTCATGATTGCGCAAAACGTTGCAGATATCCCGGTTTATTCTGGTATTGAACTTCGTTTAGCCATTTTTATTCCCTTTGTGTTGATTGGGTTTCACCACGTCTGGAGTTACGCCAAGAAGGTCTTGAAAGAACCTGGGGCGTCATTGACCGCTGACCTTCCTTGCCCACTGCAAGGGCAGGAAATCACAGACTATCCAAAACTTGAACTTCGCCACAAGTTAGTCCTATTTGGCTTAGTGGGAACCATAGTTGCTGCCGTTTGGGGGATTTCTCAACAAGGGTGGTATTTGTACGAATTAGGGGCGTTATTCATATTATGGGGGCTGTTTACGGTTGTCATAGGCAAACTCGACGCAGATACTGCAGCTAATCAATTTATCGAAGGCGTCAAAGATCTTGCCAGTACAGCCATGTTAATTGGTGTTGCAAGGGGCATCGCATTAATTATGGAAGATGGCCAGATATTACATTCATTGGTGTATGGCATGTCTTACCCGCTGTCATTTTTAGGCTCTGAACTTGCGGCGGTTGGCATGTTTGTTATGCAAACTTTGCTTAACTTATTTATTCCATCCGGCAGTGGCCAGGCTTATGTGACGATTCCACTATTAACGCCAGTCGGTGATTTGGTCGGGGTGTATCGTCAGGTTGTGGTTTTGGCGTATCAGTTTGGTGATGGTTTCTCAAATATGATCATCCCAACCAACGCTGTTTTAATGGGGATCATAGGGATGGCGGGTGTGCCATATCATCTATGGTTTCGTTTTTGCCTGCCGTTATTACTCAAGTTAATGACGGCTGCGGCAGCTGTTTTAGTGTTAGCGGTTATGTTTGAATATGGCCTTGATGTGCAGCCTGCACTTGATAGCATGTCGCAAAGTTCGACAAATGCCCCCACTTCAGAGTAGGTCATATTAGAGAAAAACTAATCTACATGCCTTCAAACTGTTTTTTTTGAAATAGACTCAGGTTCGTTAAACGATTACTGAACTGCGCTCAATTTATAATCAATCGAAAGAAGGTCGGGAACTTAACTCTCGCAGGTCAGTCTTTTCAATGATGTTTTTATGGAAGGGATTGGCCTTGAATTTATTTAACTACAGGGATTGGGTTCTCCCATTCGTTATATTTTTTATTTTGTTTCACAGCTTGTCTACTGAGGCAGTCATCATGCGACATGATGTTGAACCTAGTGAATATCTTCTGGATGAATTTGATTATCCTTCTACCATAGATTTGAAATCTTGTACTGGTGTGTTTGTTCATCAACGATGGATCATGACCGCAGCGCACTGCTTAAAAGGCTTTAGTGTTTTAGAAGTCAATCGTGATGTATTCAAGGCCGTTCATTTACATCCTGGATATAAAATAAAAGACGGTAGTACGATTCATGATATTGCACTTATAGAATTATTAGAACCCGAAGTTAATGTCGAAGCAACACCAGTATACGAAGGGGGAGCAGAAGCTGGACAGATCCTGAAAATAACAGGATTCGGCAAAACGGGCAATGGCAAGACTGGCTTAGACAATTCCTGTCGTTCATGCCCATTGAGAGGTTTTGACAATGTGGTCACGGAAGTGAATCAATATCATTTGAGAATATTCTTTGACCACCCAAATAGCCCTACGGCGTTGTATCTGGAGGGGGTAAGTGGACCAGGCGATAGCGGCGCTCCTGCATATATTGAAACCGAGGATGGTCGCTTTGTTGCTGGCATAGGCTCGTTCGGAAGCAATTATTACTTTGACCATGACAATTTTACACGCGTAAGTCAGGAATTGGATTGGATAACTCAGGTAATGGGCGATGACTTTAGCGGGGAATATTCAGGGCCATTGTATTCAGAACGTTCGCACGCTGAAGAAAAAATACCCAGTTATGGTGGAAGTGTTTCAATGAGTTTTATCTTTACCCTGTTATTTGTGCTTTGGGGCAAAAGAGGCGTCCGCATTAAACAATATTACTGACTTCATACACGTGCGTTTTTTCGCTTACCGTAAGAGACACGTCATCGTCAATTTGTTTTCCGAGCAGTGCTTTTCCCATGGGCGATTGATGTGAAATAACTGTTACTTTTAAGGGAGCTAACGTTAATGTCATTCCCCCAGAAGTTCGTCCTAGAAGAAAGTATCGCGTACTAAATGTTTCGTCGGTAAGTTCGATTAAAGAACCCGACTGAATATCATTAGTGCTGGGACAAGATATTAATTGTTGCCAGTCTGCTATTTCTTTTTGCAATTGGGTTACTCGTTGTGACTGACCTTCTGCCAAAAAAGCAGCTTCCAGGCCTACCGTATCGTATTGAGTTTCCGGTTTACTTTGTTCATGGGTGGCTAAATCATGCGCCGACTTTGCTGCCAACTCTGCCGATTGCAACGAGTTGTTTAGCTCTAGGAGCAAACGTTCAATTACTTGTTGTTTGAAAGCTGGTGTAAACATAATGAAGAGTAGGCAATTTAAATTAAGCACAGATCATAGAGTGAGTATGAGTCAGTTTTCAATACTTATACCAATCTGCACAAAGAATTAGTCAATTCAGAATTTCACCAGAGCTGCGGGAATAATCGAAACTTGTGCAGGTATAGTCGTTCTCGGCTTGGTCTCCTGAGTCGCCCTACCTCCTGCATCCATGCAGTCGTACATCAAATAAGTGTTGGGCGATTATCGCAGCTCTGGTGAGTTCCCAAAGGGCGAGTTTAAAAAGCTTATTTGCTGCGTTGCCCCACAGGGACGTGGGGTAAGGGGACAATGCAGGAGCATATTGTCCTAATTGATTTTAACAAGGGAACAACCATTCTCTGCAATCAATGCCTTGCCTATACACTTTTTCATTCTCGCTGAATGACCAATTCTTTATGCAGATTGGTATTATGTGTTCTGAAAAAGAATGAATACTCAGGCCGATTTATTGAAGGTGGTATGACTTTTCAATGATAACATTCATTTTTGTTATGGCCTTCTGAACTCCAAGTCGTAAGTCAGGTTATACGCCTGCAGCGCATTTAAACTATTGGATATGGTCAGCGTACCGCCAACAAAGATATCAATGGTTCCATCGGTACCAGTCATCATCCAGGCATCGGCCCCAGCTATGGGAGCAAGTGTTACGCCACCAACATCGTTCGTTAGCCGTGCCTTGGGTGCAAATCTCAGACCTTGAGCGACATCATCAACCATGTTCAGGCGAACGACGATGTTGATATTAGGATCAGCGGTAATTCTATAATGAGCCAGTTGAGCCTCACCTAAACACATGTTATCCGGACTTGAAATGGAACCATCAGCAACGTCGAGTTCACAAAAACCTGACTTAGGAATAACTTCACCGAAGCTTAAAGGATCTAACTGTACAATTGCATCGGCCGCCAGACTCTTTTGTGTCAGTAGCAGTAAAAACCAAAATACAGTAGGACGTGGCTTAAAACTTAACAATTCTTGCACCTCGTCGATATGGGGCTGGAAGTTTTCTCAAACTTTGCTGAGCCAGTTCTTCAGTCAGGAAGTCTCCAACATAAACCTTGCACCTTTGGTTGTCGTTGACGACGTAAGTGCTTAACAAATTCAATTTGCTAATGTCGGATTGGCACTCCTGTTGACTGGTAAAACTGTCAATTAAGATAGCGTAAACGGGTTCTATTTGACTGTATAGAGTGACAAAACCGTCTGTTAATACTTCTTGCGGTATGGTTCTGCGATAACGACTAGCCTGTGGTCTAGTACTAAATTCACCTGCCAGTACTTTACAGTAATTGGTTGCCAGACTATAAAATGCGTCTTTGACGCCAATGGCTTTTAGTTCTTCAACGCGCATTTGGCAATAATCTCGTTCAGCATAAACGCCAAATTGGACGGTATAAAATTCGCCTTTACGTAAGCGCGGATCAACCAGTTGGCTCTCCAAACTCTGAGGTGTGCCATTGCTAATTTGAATGCTATCCAGAGATACGACTTGTTCATTGCCGTTTAACAATAATGGCAAGGATTCTGGTGTCGATACGAGTTGTTTTTCTGCTAGGTATTCAGGTTCAACTCTAACAGTGAAACGCCCCGGCCATAGATTTTCGACAAAGAAGTAGTTTTCAACGTCGGTTAACGTTTGTTTAATGATATTCTGTTTTTCATCCAGAATCTGAATAGGTACAAACTTAGCGGTTTGGCCTGTTGTATTGTCTTCTACCAACCCGTCTAAACTGGCGCTGTAATTAAACGGAACGTCCAGAGATGTTACGCCTCCAGCATGTGTATAAAAGCGGAAATTGTCGTTTACCGCCTTCAAAGCCGGTGATTTGGTTTCGTTTGTATTGAAATAAACCTTAATTGGCGCGTTGTGGCCTAGACCAGGTAAATAGGTTAAGCCGTTTCTGTTAGAGCGTATGTCTTGCCAATAAGGTTTAATGCCAAATTGCACCCCTGACAAGGGTTCGTCGTATTCATCGAACTTGGCGTTTTTGTTGTTATCAATAAAGGTCAACAAATCTAAGGTCGATGATGAGGCGGCATATTCACTTTGGAAGTTAAACTGCCCAGTGTGATGGTTATAATCTATGTTGAAAGATATACCCGCGTTTAATTGCCATTGTGTTTCACTGGAGTATGAGGCACCAAAAATCATGTTGTATTTTTTGCGGCGAAGGCTAACGTTACTGGAGAGCCGATAGGTGTCATCTAGATAGTGCTGGGCGTTAAAAGAAGCATAAACATTAGTTGGCAGTCGCCAGGTGGCATTTATGTCAATGGAGTCGAGCTCAGTTTTTGTATCTTCGCCATTTTCTAAGTTGAAGTTGGCGCTGGTTCGCAAATACCAGTGATCACCAATTGGAGTTGATACCGCCAATTGATTAGTTAATTCTGTGTGTGATGTTAATGCACTATTAAAACTGTATTTCACCGTGTTGGAGATGTTCAGCATCTTGAAGCGTGAAGAGAGGCCCAAACTGAACTCATCAAACTGACTGGTTTCCTGAAGCCCGTTTTGTTCGTAATCATTCTGTTTACTGAAACCTGACATGGTCAATCCAAAACTGCTGAATCGAGTTGAAATGCTGCCTCGGTAGCCAGTTTGTTCGCCCAGTGGGGCGGTGGCGTCACGAGAAGTGTAGTTTTTATTATTAAACGCCCCCAGGTTATATCTGAACCAGCGGCTCATACTACCTAGAATATTCACATCTACTTTGTATTTATCATCGTCTTGCACAAACACATTCAGATCTAACAAGGCATTAGGTAATTGGCGGGACAGCGAAACAATCCCTTCCTGCAGGGTTTCATCATCCTGATCACCCGTTTGGTTTTGATCTTTTTGAACAAAATAAGACAGACCCAAACTGGTTTTTTCATTGATGCCGTATTCAGTTTGAAAGAAAGCGGCGGGGGTGGATTTTCGGTCGTTATTGCCATTGTTAAAGAGGCTTTGACTGGTATCAAGCAATCCTCCATTAAAGTTAAATTCGCCGGGCTTTAACATGTTTTGACCAACCAGAAACTCCCGAACAATGGTTTGCTCTTCGCCGTAAGGTCCATATAAACGAATTTCAAAACGGTTATTGCCGTAGGTCGTATCTATATCAGTAAATATGATTTGGCCTTCGGCAGTCGCAACACCCGTCTTTAATAGGAAGCCATTCTTGTACAATTCGGCCTGCCAATTCGCGGGGGCATCTTCTTCGATGTTTATCTTGCCAAAATACGAGCTGTACTTGTTTTCAAAACTACTGAACACCAAACCTAATCCGGAGTATCCTGACTGCAATCGTGTATTACTGGCTGAAACGTCACCAAAGGCGTAATTATTCAGGGTTCCTAATATCTTTTTATCAGGGGCGGTTTGGCTGCGGCGCATGTTAAAACGGGCAGTAAGGTCATTGCTGTCATTGTGGGCCAAGCTTAAGTGAGAAGCGTGGTATAGAAGATCATTGTAGGTTTGTACGTTAACATTTAGCTGTCGGTTGTCACTGTTTCCCTTGCCCGTTATATTGATATGGCCTTTTGGAGGTGTGTACATGCGATATTGATCTTCAATCAGAAAATCATAATTTACGTTTTCACCTTCCTGAAGTTTGGTTGTGGTGCGGGCACTTCTTTCAATTCTCTTTTCGATTGGAAAGCTGCCGGAGGTTGCGGCGAATTCGACGGCGAGATCTTTCATATTCATTTCAACTTTGGCATTGAGTAAACGTGCCATGGTTTGTCTGTCGATGTATAACTCGTCGCCTATCTGGCTAACAAGAATGGGCCAGGGCAATAAACTTGCATTACTGCGTAGATTGAAGTTGATGGACTTGCCTTCAATATTACCTGTAACCGAACCAAGCTCTGGACCATAGTTAAGGTTGACTTCCAACATGCCTGTTATTATGTAGAAAGGCAGTAAGATGCGGTCTTCGTAGTAGTAGATGTCTGCACTCTCGTACAAGACCATTTTGTCGCCCACCTGAAAGTCAACGATATCGTAATCTAATTCATCTTCTTCCAGCCAGGTAGCGGCGTTGCCGGCTAATGTCACGCCAGCAAACAGAAGAATTAGAATAAATCGAAACAACATGTTAACTACTACCTTAATCCTTATAAAATATGCTTAAGTTTGATGTCACCGCCAAATTGCGTCTGCTCTATGAACTCCAACGTTACCTTGCCCTTAGGTTTTTGCTTGAGTTGTACTCGCAAAGGGATTGAAGTGGATTGCAGATAGTGGGAAATTCCATTTTTAGTCGCTAGCAGGCCTTTTTCATCATAAATGAAGAGGTTACCAAATAAAGAGCGCTTGCCTAGTCGAGTAATGTTCACATCGGCAAAGTAATTGCCTTTTATTTGGTTAAGTCGTACCTGTTCCATTTTGGCTTCCACTGGTAGTTCGCCTTTTCTAACTACCACTGGGATATTAAAGATAAAATTAGGTTGAATATTTAAGCCACTGGTTAGTTTTGGGTTGTGCTCTTTACAACGCAGGTTCAAATAGCTCACACGTTCACCGTCTTCCAGCTGTTTAAAACGTCGGGCTACGACTTTTACTTTTTGGTTGGACATGGCCGGTACAACAACGCGTCTAGGCGAAATGCGAACAATATCTGCCGCGCTGGTGGCAGGGCGATTGTTTTTCGCAGCTAATGACAATTTTCCGTCACTGGATACGTTGTGATCCACCACACCGGTATAACAATACGCTGGGGCATCGCCCTGATTAAAGATCTGATAGTTTTTAGTGGTTTGTTTTTCGGTTAGCAGTATACGATAGTCAGTAAAGTGGATATTTGGTGCTGCTACTGCGCTAAGTGAAAAGCACAGTGTTCCAATCATTGAACAAAAACGAAGTAAGCCAGACATAAACACACTCGCTGTTAGCTTCGAAACTAACAATTTAAAGACAAAATAATCTATGAATAAGCACAATTAGTGCCAAAGGTGAATTCGTTTGGGAATAGTGAGCTGGGCGAAGACGCCACCCAGCTTGAGCAGGTAATTAGTAGGTCGCGGTTATATCGAAACTTGCAGAATAGGGGGTATTAGCCGTTAGATCATTATTGATGGTGATCACTCCGCCAACAACAACAACAACAGAGCCGGCGTCACCAATAGTTAAACTAACAGCATTGTCGGCAATGATGGCAACTGGCGCTGAGAAATCAACAGTAGAGTCATTTGGTACCATAAATCCACTCGGGGCAAAATCGAAATCACCACCACCAGAGATGGATGTAACGGTAATGTTAGCGGTTTGACCCGCAATCCCGGTTATTTCGTAAACTCCGGATAAATTATTGCCAGTACCTGCGGCAATTGCAATGCAACCACCATCACCGCTGGAGAGTGAATCTTGAATATCGGCGTTTGCGATAACTCCAGTATTTGCGCTAGAGGCAGCAGCAACCGCTGTTGTCAACGTACAAGTCGTGGTGGCTTTGCCAAACACGTTTGCAACGCCATAGGTTAATGGATTATTTTCGTTAATCTGTAAATCTTGGACCGTGGTAAAGGCGACGGTGAAAGGCGTGGTAACGGCGATAGCGGAAATCGAAGCGACGGCTAACGCCGTTCCTAAGATCACCTTAGCAATGTGTGTTTTTTTCATACCCAATACCTTGTAACTAATGATGAAAAACCGATTATTGCAGTGTTGCAAACTACAATTGCAGCCATAATCAAAATTTTGATCGATATGTACTTATCGGATCCTTTGCCTACTTCTTTAGCAATTTATTTCGATTAGCTATTTTTTATCAGAAGATCCTGTCCTTCCACTGTCGGGAAGGCGTTATTAATGACAAAATTTGGCACGGAAAGGGTATAGGCGGCAAGGATTGTCCCGCTTCTGGTGTCGACCAATCGTGCGTTAATATTGGCACCGTTTGGCGTGTAATTAATAATGCCCGACAACACAAATGGGACCCTTACTTCGCTCGCGGTATTTCGGCTAAAAATAAATGTACCGTTTGGAGTCAGGGTGAGCTTGTCCGACACATTAAGGTCCGTCACTCTGAATCCTTGTTGTTGCATTGAAACTAGCAGGTCTTCGGCAATTTTGTTGCCAAAAGGGTGAGTGTTAACCAGGTTGTCGTCAAAGTCCACCAGTGATGCCACTGCTACAATTGGGATACTGCGTTTGTCTACCTGTTGAGATATTTCGTAAACAATGCGGTCGGCATATTTTTTCAGTATCTTGCCGTTCAGCATTTTGTCATTGGTATGTTCTGTTTCGGTATTTTCAGGCGTAAAACCATAACCATACTGTTTAAATCGGTTGGAATAATGTTCTGCATGAAAGTCGGGCGTACTACAACCCGTTAAAAGTAACATTAAACTCGAAATTACATATCTTAGTTTCATAAAAAATCCGGAAATGATTTAATGCCTGTCAGGCGGCACGCAAAAACGTTTTGCCCGTATTATTAGAAGAATAAGCAATTAATGCGCCATAGTATCGGTGTAATAATAAGGAAGCCAATGAAGTCTCATACCTCAAAATTCAAGTTAACCATTATATCGACCATAGTTGCAGCAGGTTTAGTAACTCCTGCTCATGCTATCGAAGTGAGTAACAAGGCAAAACGCATCGCGCAAGAAAACATCATTGCCGACAGCCATATTGATGTTCCTTATCGCATTAACAAAAAGTGGCAGGATGTTACAAAGAAGACCGACGGTGGCGATTTTGACTATCCAAGAGCAAAACAGGGCGGTTTGAATGCGCCATTCATGTCAATTTATATTCCGGCAACGTATGAACAACCTGGTAAAGATAGTGGTGTGCAGTTAGCCCACCAATTAATTGATTCAGTTGAAGCGATTGAGGCCCGCGCACCAGATAAATTTGCGGTGGCTTATTCCAGCGAAGACGTAGAAAAGCACTTTGCCAAGGGCATTATTTCATTACCTATGGGCATGGAAAACGGTAGCCCGATTGCGGGGAGTTTTGACAACCTGAGAACATTTTTTGACCGAGGTGTTCGTTATGTCACTTTGGCCCATTCATTATCAAATCATATTTCAGATTCATCATACGATTTACGTCGTCAATGGAAAGGGTTAAGCCCCTTTGGTAAGTCATTGATCCCGGAGATGAACCGCATCGGAATGATGATAGATATTTCACACGTTTCGGATGATGCTTTTTATCAAACTCTTGAATTAACGAAAGCCCCGGTTATTGCTTCGCACTCCTCACTTAGGAAATTCACGCCTGGATTTGAACGTAATATGGATGACGATATGATCAAAGCGCTGGCAAAAAATGGGGGGGTGATTCAGATCAACTTTGGCTCGAGTTTCGTGTCTGCCCTTACGCGTCAATGGAGTGATGAGTTAAAGTCTAAACTTGACAAAGCAGGAACAAAATGGGGCGAAGAAAAAGCGAAAAAGATTGAGAAGTCATATCGTTCTAAGTCACCTTATCCATACGCGACACTGGAAATGGTGTTAGATCATATTGATCATGTTAAAGATCTAGTTGGTATTGATTATGTGGGTATCGGGTCAGACTTTGATGGTGTAGGTGATTCATTGCCCCGTGATTTAAAAGACGTGTCTTACTTTCCACACTTGATTCAGGGTATGTTAGACAGGGGTTACACGGAAGCGGAAATTATCAAAGTATTATCTGGTAATTTGCTTAGAGTATGGAAGCAGGTAGAACATATTGCGGCAAGCAGTAAGTAATACACAAGGTATCTGAATACAGTGCGGTGAATTTATATTCGTCGCACTGCTGGCCGCTAAATTCCTAATCAATCCCCAAAAAAACAAGCTAAATTTGATCGCCGATTTAACCATCGTTTGAGCCTCAAACAGGTCCAGTTTAGGCATTTCCCTATATCTAATTTCATCACACTTTTGTAAATTTACTACTAACGTAATTTAAGCTTGAGAATTGAGAGCATGAATAAATCGTCAGCAACCATAAATGAATTAGCAAAAGCAATTATACTTGATGACGTTACAGACATCTTTTATCGGAGTTTGGTGTATCCCTTTTTTGAACGTTGCGAACTTGACGATAAATCCAATCTCGAACAATCATTAGATCAGAAGTTGTCAGTAAAACTGGCTCGTCAGTTAAACTGGACAGCGTCTTTGACCAACCTGGATACGGTTACTCATAAATTTAGTCATTTTCTTGAATTGGTTTACACCAAAAAACTAACCCTTGATAAATTGGATGCATTGAAAAATGACAACTATTGGTTAGCGCCTGCGCTTAATAATTCGGCCCAATCGTTGGGACTAAAGGCTTCGATAACGGATGTATTATTAGAACCAGATTCCACCGGTCAATTTGAAGAGTTCATGTTACAAACCTGTTGGCACTATTTTGCAAGTCAATTGAGTCAACCTAATCAGGATATCTTATTGCATATCAGTGCGCTAACTGCATTGTTTGTTGAAAAAGCGAAAGTTATTAAAAAAGAGCAAGAGCTGAATATCAGTAGCGAAATAATTTGTCATTTGGCGCTTCTTAACGCTTACCCTATGGTGGTCCTGCTTCGGTTATATGACAAATGTTTGCAGAGCATTAAACAGGATACACTTAACCTGATAGGGATGGAGAATCAGCATGAGCGGGATAAGGTAATGGCTTATCAACCTAATGCCGATATATTGTTGAGCTTTTTTACTTTTGATGAGTTTGTTAAGCCTCATATTCTAGATAGCCTAAATCTAAGTTCGTGTTTATCTAGCAATTTAATCAAAGGCGATGATTGCCTAAATGCAGATGCGAGAATTTTTTTACAAAGCCGCACTGAAGCTATTAGAGAATTACTCAATAAAAATATGGTCTTAACACCAGCCCAAATGGGGGATTACAAATCGCAGCTGGGTATCAAGTTTGAATACCAGCAAATCGAGGGCTTGGAGCCTAAACACAAACGAATGTTATCTAAAATTGTGCCTTTGGACGCCCGATAAATAATCTGTAGTGACGAGCCTTAGGTTGATCTGTTAGTATTGCGGAACTTTTCCGGGTCAGTTTGTCAAACAGCCCAAGTATAGTTTGAGTGTAAACAGTTTTATGAAACAAATGATGGTAGTACTAGTTGCTGTGTTAACCTTGTCTGGTTGCAGTAATTGGGTTTATAAATTTGACATTACTCAGGGAAATTTCCTGAATCAGGATGATGTAGATAAACTTCGCATTGAAATGACTAAGGAGCAGGTTGAATACGTTTTAGGCTCTCCAGTTATTGAAAATCCATTTAAGTCTGACAGTTGGCACTATATCTATACCAAGCGTTCTGGTAAGACAGATAAAACAAGCCGCACTGAATTGATTGTTAAATTTGAAAATAATCGTTTAGTTGAAGTGTCAGGTGATTTTGAAAAACCGAAAGATTTTGATACGCCGTTAGATGCACAATAGGCGTTTATTTGGAAGGTTATTCCGATAATAATCGCACTGATTGAACAAAAAAACCGAAGATTATTCTTCGGTTTTTTTACGACTAACTGGACGCCCGCCGGTCACTTTGTCTGCACGGCCTTCTAATTTTGCTTTCTCGGCACGACGTTTTCTTACTTCTTTTGGGTCTGCGATTAACGGACGATAGATTTCAATGCGGTCGCCAGATTTAATGACCTGGCTCAATTTACAGGTCTTAGACCAGATGCCGACTTTATTATTCGCCAAATCTATATCCGGATGTTGACTTAAAATGCCGCTTATTTCAATCGCCTCTTCCACGGTGACGTCTGGCTTAACGTTTACCGATAACAGGGTTTGTCTGTCCGGCAAAGCATAAGCCACTTCAATTGAAATTAAATTATCCATAAACTTGTTTTGCTCTTTGAGTAAATGCGTTAACCATATTGGCCGTTACCTGATTAAAGATTTTGCCAAACGCCATTTCTATCATTTTTGATGAAAATTCAAAATCCAAATTTAACTCCACTTTACAAGCGGACTCATCCAGTTTGGTGAACAACCATTTGCCTGATAAATGTTTAAATGGTCCGTTAACCAACTGCATATTAATTTGGTTGTCAGAAACTAATTGATTTTTGGTTGTAAACCATTTGCTGATACCCGCCTTATTGATTAGCAACGAGCCTTCAAGCTCATCTTCAGACAAGACTTTACAACGTGCATCGGCACAATTGGGGATAAACTCTGGATAGGCAGAAATATTGTTGACTAAATCAAACATCTGTTGGCAGCTGTACATAACCAATGCGCTGCGCGAAATATGAGCCATAACAAATAGATAAACTGGTAAAGTGAACAATTTGGCTATTCTATCAAACTTGAATAGAAAATGACGGATAAATGGTTATAATCCCGCTGTATTATAGTGAATAAGTAAAAAATATGGCGAAGAAAAAACCAAAAGCTCCCTCCAACACCATAGCGTTGAATAAAAAAGCGAGGCACGAATACCAGCTAGACAAAAAATTTGAAGCTGGGGTTGAACTGCAGGGCTGGGAAGTAAAAAGTATTCGTCAGGGTAAGATCAATATTTCTGATTCCTACGTCTTTCTAAAAAATGGCGAAGTGTTTTTGTTAAACGCGCAAATACAGCCGCTAAACCAGGCGTCAACACACGTAGTTTGTGAACCAAATCGTTCGCGTAAGTTATTGCTCAAGCGCAGAGAGATTAACGAATTAATTGGCGCGGTAGAAAGACAAGGTTACACGTTGGTGGCAACCGCTATGTACTGGAAAAAGAGCTGGGTGAAGCTCGAATTTCATCTTGCTAAAGGTAAACAAAGCCACGACAAACGAACGGACATCAAAGACAGAGACTGGTCACGCCAGAAAGAAAGATTGATGAAACACTCTGGTCGATAAAATAATTCGCTTTAGTTTGAAATTAGCTTTGGTTATTGTAGTTCTAATATTGACGTGAACGATTTGTTACTAAAATAAGGATACACGAATCAATTTATGTCTGATTGTTATTTGAATATCAAAACAATAGCTACTGATAATATTCAGTTACTGCGAGAGTTATCACAGTTGATGGCACAAATAAGTGCAGATGCGTTTAGTGCAAACAATGAGACTTTACAAAGTGGCAGCATAGGGGCGCATGTTCGCCACATCATAGAGCACTATTCAAGTCTGATGATGGGAGTAGGCAGCTTAACTTCGGACGGTTTGATTAATTATGATAATCGACCAAGGAACCGTGAGTTAGAAAACTCCCCTACAAATGCCATTCAAGAAATTGATCAAGTTTGTATTCAACTCGAAAATTTGACACAAGAGCTGTCATTAGTCGTTGTTTGCAGCACTAATACTTATTCTGAGCCCTCGGCTGCTAAAAGCAGCTTGTCCAGGGAGTTAAGTTTTCTTCATTCTCATACGACTCATCATATGGCGATAATCCGGCTACTGACGTTACACACAGGTCTTGCAGTATCGCCTGAGTTTGGTAAAGCCGCCTCGACTAAAAAATTTGAACAGAATGTGTAGTTTAAGTTGGCGTCGATTTAATGATGGTTTATCTCTGGCTTTTACTCGCGATGAATCTGTCTTAAGGCCTGCTGCAGAATTGCCGAGAGTATTTATCGATGAGGGCATTAAGTACATTATGCCCAGAGATCCGGCTGGTAACGGAAGCTGGATAGCAGTTAATGATACAGGTCTGGTTATTGCGCTGCTAAATGATTATCAAGGTGTCTTAAAACCTCCCGGTGTGCACTTGAATTCTCGAGGTCTGTTGGTCCGTCAATTGGCAACCTGTCGTACTTTGGAAGACGTTAATAACGTCATTGCCGATTGGTCTTTACCCTTCAGTCAACCTTTTCAGCTCGCCGTGTTTTTCAAGGATGAGGAGCTGCTCTGGCATTATGATGGTAAAGCAAATTCGATTTCAGCCAGACCTTTATCATTCCATTTGTTTTCTTCGGGCCACCCTGATGCAAGTGCTATCATTGCTGCTAGACAAGCTTGGGTTCAAAGGTTAAATCTCGATACTGAGTCTAAGTTGCTGGCACTGCACCGAGCTCATCAACCTCAGCGCCCATTAACAGGGAACACGAGTAAAGAAGATAGAGCTTATTCTTTTTGTATGCACAGAGAGGAAGCGAGAAGCCAATCATTGACTCTGATCAGGGTTACTGAGGGTAAGGTAATGATGCGTTATTGGAATGGCCAGCCTTGTGAGACTGACCATTTTGAAGAGGTAGAGTTACAGGTTGCAGCTACCTTGTAAAGATTCTGGATTTGTATTCAAGTCGCTGCTGTTTGCCGCGAGAATCAAATAACTGCGCTCTGTAATAGAAGTAACGCGGTCAATAACGGTCACATATGCAACGGCGCCTTGACTAGAAGTTCGACTAAAGGTGACTTTATCATCTGACTCTTGTTGCGAAATTTCACCTTCACACACTTCAACTAACCAAGTGTAATCTGGTTCTTCGTGAGTCCAACGCATTTTTGCTTGCCATTCTACCGATCTGGCCATAGTAGCTTTTGTACCAGATAGACTCAGTGTTGTTACAACATCACTGAAACCGTCTGCATCAAACTCAAAGTCGTGGCTGTCATCACAATTTTTAAGACTACCCTGATTCGACATTTGGCTTTCTTCGGCTTCAGTTAGCGCAACGTCACATTGATAGTCGTCATTGGTAGCAACTGTTAGTGTGTGCTTTCCTGCACGCTTTGGTGTTGCATAAGACAAAATGTACAGACCATCTTCAAAGGTTTTCACTCTTTCAATGGTTTCGTCTAGTGTTTTGGACAGTTCGTCAAAATTGTCTAAAGCAAAGATATTATTACTTGCGGTAAACTCGCTGAGAATAGTTGAATTTGTTTCCGAACCGACCGCAATGAAAAAGATATCTTTGTCGTTTGCCGCTGCCAGGGCATCTGATTTGGAGACCTTACTTGATGTATCCATACCATCAGTAAACAGGATTAAACTACCATAACTGATTTTATCCAGAGATATTTCATTGCCCCACATGCCGCTGCCGGTTTCAATTGCACCATACAGGTTAGTAGATGGGCCGCCTAAACTGATGCCGTCGAGTGCCGTCAACAACTTGTTCGTATCTTGCTCGGCCTCAATAACGGTTTCAACATCACTATCAAACGTTAAAATAGATACGTTTTGGTTTGATTGAAGTTTAGAATCACCGGTTTCACTATCGACGATACTGTTTTTAATGGCATCGATGATTGACTCAAGTTCTCGTTGTGACAAAGATGAACTGACATCAATGGCGTACACTGTGGTGTACTCTGCGTTAAAGTCATCAAATTTATCGATCTCTAGAAATGACTCCCTCAATGAAATAGGCATGCCATTTTCTTCAACTGTTAAATGTTCTGTGAGGTTGGCTTTTGTCAGATTGTCTAAGGCTACGCCTGTATATCTGTCTATCAGGTGGAAAGCGAAGGTAACAACGGACGGTTGTTCTGTGTTGAAGGCCAGTGCATTGAGGTCGTATGCCTTAAAGTTAGTTGCATCACAGCTGATCACAACATTATTTATATTTCCACTGGCAGTGCCGGAGCCATTTTCAATATTACATTGAATGTCGGCCGTGTTAGACACTAGTGTGATGGAGTAACTTTCGTTGTCGTTAACACGAGTTACGGCCTGAAAGTCTCCATTGGTAGTCAGGACTTCCTGAGTACCATTGATTGATAACGTGAGCTCGCCCGTTAGGCCACTGATGTTACCTGAAATACCAACTGTACCTGGAGCAAATTTTTGTTCTTCAGAATCTGAACCGCTGCTACAACCTTGCAACACGGCTAAGCTTAAACACGCTATGCTTAAGTAACTTTTCATTAAGTAATCCTTATTAGTTTTGTCCTGAGTCACGTTCGCGCTCGTATCTTTTTTGACGCTCTCGCTCTTGCATTAGGCGACGAGCCGATTTAGTTGTCACGCATGATTCTTCGTAATATCGGGTCTTGGTGTCAGAAATGACGATGGAACGTTCTTTAGGACAATAAAATGAATAAACAGTTCCGCTGTAATCCGTGGCTACAACACGAGAGACTTTATCGACCAGAGATTTTAGATCACTCTTTTCTGCAAAATGGTTTTTAATGATGTAGTCATATTTCAAGTCCCAGATAACTTCGATGCCTTCTGCCCGAGCGAAGTTTTCAAGTGCCGTCTTAATGGTATCGTTTTCTTCAAAACTGCGTTTTTGAACTTTGCCTTGCCAGGTCGGAGAGCCTGGCTGGACTTTTGCGGCGCGCTCTTCCAGTCTTTGGCTCACAGAAGTAACGGACTCAGGTAATTCTATGGTGTAGTCGTCTAACCGTGTAGAGCCGGGTTTCACTGCTTGTCGTACTTCCGCATAAAATTTCGCAACTCCCTTCGCTACGGGGTTTTCACTCGTTCGGTTACTTTCGTCCGTACCCCAATATACAAATCCGACAATGATGAGGATCGCCACAATAGGCAAAATTATTTTTGTCGCAAAACCAGCTTGATTGTTCTTTTTGTTATTTTGTTTCATAAGCTTCTTTATTTATACAAGGACGGGGCATCAGGGTCTGGACGAGTCTTGAATCGTCTATGAACCCACATATACTGTTCCATATTGTCCAGGACAGCTTCTTCTACCCAATTATTGATCATCTTTGCGCTAGTTTCCTTATCCTCTGCTGGATAGTCAACCAGTGCAGGTAAAAACTCGATTTCGTAACCTTGAGTGCCTTCTAAACGACGCATTTTTGTTGGAATAGTGACAGCGTTTTTATGGCTGGCAAATATTTCAGTACCTGTTGTTGTAGCTGCCTGATTAACGGCAAAAAATGGGACAAAAACACTTCTATTTCGACCGTAATCATGATCGGGTAGGTAAACACTTACTTCCCCGTTGGATAACGATTTTAGTAACCCCTTGACGTCTCGCTTGCCAATCATGTATTTATTTGAACGACAACGACCACGATATTGCACCCACTCTAGTAGCTTATTATTGTGGGGGCGGTAGAAACCGACACAGGGGTAACCTTTTTCACCTAACACACGGCCCATCATTTCCAGTGGTAAAACATGGAAAAATAGAAGAAATACGCCCTTGCCATCTGCCAGCGCTTGATCAATATTTTCCTGACCTTTTATGTGGCAAATTTTATTTGCGCGCCAACTTGGCCACCACCAGGACATACCACTCTCAAACAAGGCAATGCCCGCGTTTTCAAAGTTCTTACTAACAAGCTTTTCTCGTTCATCTTGAGGCATATTTGGAAAACATAACTGGAGGTTTTTGTCGGCAATTTTACGGCGGCGCTTCATTAGTTTGCCTAAGAAGGCCCCAATGCCAGCGCCAATTTTAAGCTGAATAATTAGTGGTAACCAACTTAACAAATACAATGGGATCAGTGTGGACCAAGTTAACCAATATTTGGGGGATAAAAATGCCCACTGAAAAGTTGGGGCAGTGAAACCAGTTTTCTTTTTTGAAGTAGAGGCCAAAACGAAATCCATAGTTAAATAAGTAGCGAGATTCTACCTCAACTGTTGTCACTTAACAGCATTAAAGTGAGTGGAATCGGTGTACAAAAAAAGGAGCCGTAGCTCCTTTTTATTTAATCATGTAATTTTAGTTACTTACTAAGCCAGAGTTGACGGCTTCAATGTCTTGACTCGTTAATGAACCAGAAGACTGTTTTAAAGCCATCATTGCCAGAATGTAGTCGTAACGCGTGCTAGAAAGGTTACTTTTAGCACGGTATAGGTTTTGAGTACTGTTTAATACGTCAACAATTGTACGAGTACCAACTTCAAAACCTGCTTGTGTCGCTTTTAACGCACTTTCAGCTGAAACTACTGATTGCTCTAAAGCTTTCAAAGTAGACACCAAGGCAACAACATCGGCATATGAACTGCGTACTTGGCGCATCACGCTACGGTGAGTCGCTTCACGATCTTCACTCGCAAATACATAGTTCGCTTGTGCCTGTTTAACTGCTGCTGTAGTCGCGCCACCAGAATATAGTGGTACATTCAGGTTTAACCCGATGGAATAGTTATTAAGGGCTGGATCGTTTACATTCCCTGTACCTAATGATGTTTTTGTATCCACATCATCGTCTGAAACACCGTAACTCGCATTTAAAGTCAGTGTTGGATAGTGGCCAGCTTGAGCTTGCTTGATGTCAAACTTGGCAGCTTCAACCAATAACTCTTTTGATTTCAGTTCCAAGTTATTGTTTTCCGATTTTGTCACCCATTGTTGAACTTGCATAGGTTGTGGCATGGTCGCATCAAATCGAGTCGTATTTAACGAATCAAATTTGGCGTAATATTTACCGGTAATTTCTCGCAAACTTTCTTTGGCAATTTCAACGTCATTACTGTTACGTATTTCAGTTGCAACTGAATTGTCGTAATTAGCTTGTGCTTCGTGAACGTCTGTAATAGCCGTTAGACCGACATTAAAACGTTGTTTCGTTTGCTCAAGCTGACGCTCGATGGCTTTTTTCTCGGCACGAACAAACTCAAGGTTGTCCTGCGCTTTTAATACGTTGAAATAGGCTTGAGTGACACGTGAAATTAATGCTTGTTGCGCCAGGTCGTAACCAGCTTGCGCATTTAACGCACGTTTTTCTGCCGCATCTAGATTATGCCAGGTGTCCATGCGGAAGATTGATTGAGATAGTGATAAACCGTATCTCAACGTGTTTGATTCACGATCATAGGTTTCTGGGTCATCAATTCCATTGTCTAAAGCTGAACCTGGGGCCGTTACATCACCATAAAATTCGTTATTTGCCAAAGTATAAGAGCCCGTTAATGAAACGGTCGGCAATAGGTTAGCAAAGGCAATTTTTTCTGATTCACGTGAAACGTCATATTGCGCTTTTGCTTTAAGCGTTTGTGGATCATTTTGCATCGCGTCTTTGTAGGCATCTAACAGGCTGGTTGCGTTAGCCTGTAGACTGAAGCCTGCAACTAGCAAAGCAATGGATGCAGTTAAAAATGATTTTCTCATTGGGTTTCCTTATTTAGAGCGTTACTTCCAAACAAAAAGTTGAAGTTGTATATTTTTAATTTTTCAGCATTGTAACGCTTCTAATTGATTTAAGTAATCTTTTAGCCGTAATAAAAGTATGCGAAATGTAACATAATATGTGAACTTACCATTATTTTTTACAAAACGAACCTGTATTAATTAACCACAGAACAAAGGCTGAACTAACTTATGAACGGTAATGCATTTAATTCGCAATTTGACTCTGATGACGTCAAATTCGAAGAAATTAACAGGCGATATAGTGGTTTTTTCAAGATTGACGAATATGTATTTCAACACGCTTTGTTTGAAGGAGGAGTCAGCGATATAGTGAAACGGGAAATACTGGAACGTGGTGATGCTGTCGCTGTACTGCCTTATGATCCGGTAGAAGATAAAATTGTATTTATCGAACAGTTGCGAATAGGCGCTCTCAGGACTAAATCGAGTCCGTGGTTGTTAGAAGTTGTGGCGGGCATGATTGACAAACCTGAATCGGCAGAACGAGTTGCAATAAGAGAAGCAAAAGAAGAAGCTGGATTAGAGATAAATCAATTAATCCCCATGTTAAGTTACTTATCCAGTCCCGGTGGAACATCTGAGCGTCTATACTTATTTCTTGGCATTGTCGATAGTAACAATGCGGGTGGTGTTTTTGGCTTAGCAGAAGAGCAGGAAGACATAAAGGTTCATGTGTTAGACTATGAGGAGTCGATGACATTATTGGAAAAGGGTGTGATTGATAATGCGGCTACGGTCATCTGCATGCAGTGGTTGGCATTGAATAAGTCAAAGTTGCCAGCAAAACTTAAAGGTATGAACAAAGTTGAATCAGAAGCAAATTAAAAAGAAGTACGTCGTTAATTTAGAGCGGTTGCAAGCCATCTGCAGCCGTAACTATGGATTGTTTCTGCGGTTGTTGCCCTTAAAATACGAACTAGATCAGCATTGGCATTTTGATGTTTCAACAGGGTTAAGCTTTGAGTTGCAGGTCGCTGAAATTAGCCGATATACCGAGAAGTTTGTTTTACGGCAGACTGACAATCATTTACCGCAATGTTTGAAAACGGAAATAGAATTTCGAATCTACCATGACGCACAGATGTTAGAAGTTGTCGGTTACCAGCAACAAAATAACCTTAGAGCGAATAACCCGTATCCGAATGACAAACTGCATTTGCCTGACGAAAAATATCAAGTCAATTGTTTATTAAAAGATTGGTTAAATCTCGTCGTAAATCAAAACAATCAAAAGTCAGGGGTATTACCCTTAACCAGTCCATTAATTTAAGTAACCAATTAAAAAGCCATGCAGTCTATTTTGTATCTCCACGGGTTCCATTCGTCTCCGTATTCAGAAAAAGCTCTGATCTTTAAACGTCACATTGAATCTTCAGAACAGGAAATAGAGGTGATAGCACCTCAATTGGCTGTATATCCAGAAGATGCCATTGCCCAAGTAGAAAAACTTGTTAAAGAACATTCTAGTAACCTTCTTGGTGTGGTGGGCAGCTCGTTAGGTGGGTACTTGGCGACATATCTTCACAATGAGTTTCAGATGCCCATAGTCGCAGTAAACCCGGCGGTGCGCCCATTCGAGCTACTTGCTGATTACTTGGGCGCTCAGATCCAACCTATTACAGGTGAAACGTATGAATTGCAGACTGTGCATATGCAACAGCTTAAGACGATTTATAGTGAGCAAGTGAATGAGCCCTCTCGCGTGTGGTTATTGCAACAGGAAGGTGACGAAGTGTTAGACTATCGCCAGGCAGTGCACCATTATCAGGGATGCCGAATGACACTTGAAAGGGAAGGTGATCATAGTTTCATCGGCTTTGATCGATTCCCTAAGGCTATCGTTGAGTTTTTATTGTCGCAGCAATAAAACTGAATTAGACAAATAGTGCTTTATGTTTGCGGTCTTCCTCGTTAACCTTAAAGCTAAAACAGAATAACAATAAAGATAAAGTCAGACCGTTTATGACCAACCAATCTTATACCGCAGAAGCCATTGAAGTATTAAATGGACTCGAGCCCGTTCGCCGTCGTCCGGGCATGTACACAGATACCACCAGACCTAACCATTTAGCTCAGGAAGTAATAGATAACAGTGTGGACGAGGCATTAGCCGGCCATGCGCGAAATATTCAGGTAACGTTACATGAAGACAATTCATTAGAGGTACAGGATGATGGTCGTGGCATGCCGGTGGACATCCACCCTGAAGAAGGGATCCCGGGTATCGAATTGATCCTGACCAAGCTTCACGCGGGTGGTAAGTTCTCAAATAGTAACTACGAGTTTTCGGGCGGTTTGCACGGGGTTGGTGTCAGCGTTGTAAACGCATTAACGACGAGAATGGAAGTTAAGGTTAAGCGTGATGGGCAACTGTATAATATTGCTTTTGAAAACGGTGACAAGGTAGAAGACTTATCCGTTGTCGGTACGGTAGGTCGTCGCAATACAGGTACTATTGTTAGATTCTGGCCTGATGCGTCGTATTTTGATAGTGCCAAATTCTCCGCCACCAAACTCATTCATAACTTGCGTGCAAAAGCGGTTCTGTGTCCTGGATTAAGAATTAAGTTTGATAATAAACAAACGAAAGAGTCGGTAGAGTGGCTTTATGAAGACGGTCTAAAAGACTATTTAGTCGATTCAGTAAAAGATTATGTAAACTTGCCGGAAGATCCATTTGTTGGGTCATTTGCAGGCAATCACGAAGCTGCGGATTGGGCCGTAACCTGGTTACCAGAAGGTGGGGAAGGCGTTGGCGAAAGTTACGTTAACCTTATTCCTACCGCTCAGGGCGGCACACACGTTAACGGCCTACGCCAAGGTTTGCTTGAAGCCATGCGAGAGTTTTGTGAGTTTAGAAACTTGTTACCCCGTGGCATCAAATTGACGCCGGAAGACATCTGGGATCGATGCGGTTATATCTTGTCGGTTAAGATGCAAGATCCACAATTTGCCGGACAAACCAAAGAGCGATTGTCTTCTCGTCAGTGTGCGACGTTTGTTTCAGGGGTGGTTAAAGACTCTTTTAGTCTGTGGCTCAATACGCACACTGACATTGCCGAACAATTAGCCGAGTTATGTATTTCCAATGCCCAAAAGCGTTTGAAAGCTGCTAAAAAAGTAGTTCGTAAAAAAGTGACACAAGGTCCGGCATTGCCTGGAAAGTTAACCGATTGCTCGAGTCAGGAAACCGATCGCACCGAATTATTTCTGGTGGAAGGGGACTCGGCTGGTGGTTCCGCGAAACAGGCAAGGGACAGAGAGTTTCAAGCTATCATGCCGCTTAGGGGTAAGATCCTAAATACTTGGGAAGTTGATGCTGGACAAGTTCTTGCTTCGCAAGAAGTTCATGATATTTCTGTTGCTATTGGAATGGATCCCGATTCAACGGATTTAAGTCAGTTAAGATACGGTAAAATTTGTATTTTAGCTGATGCGGACAGTGATGGACTGCATATTGCCACTTTATTGTGTGCCTTGTTTACTCAGCATTTCCGGACATTAGTGGAAGAAGGGCATGTTTATGTCGCTATGCCGCCATTGTATCGAATTGATGTAGGTAAAGATGTTTATTACGCCTTAGACGAAGACGAAAAAGAAGGGGTACTGGACCGCATCGCAGCCGAGAAGAAAAAGGGCAAAGTCAATGTACAGCGCTTTAAAGGGTTGGGTGAGATGAACCCTCTGCAGCTACGAGAAACCACCATGGATCCTAATACGCGCCGTTTAGTGCAGTTAACGATTGATGAGATAACGCCGACATTGGAAATTATGGATATGTTACTTGCGAAAAAGCGTTCAGGGGATCGCAAGGTATGGTTAGAAAGTAAAGGCAATCACGCAGTCGTTTAATTATTGGTATAAATCCTTCCTTATTTTAAGCCCAGCTTTCCAGCTGGGTTTTTATTAGAAGCTCAGGCTTAGGCCTAACACCACTCGATGATCGAATATTCTTAGGCTATCAGGATCGCCATATACTTTGTGATTCTTATCGACGGAAGAGTCGTGATATCTTAAGTCTAAAGACACCTTATCAAATTGGTAATTAACTCCAAGGTTCCAATGCTCCCAACCATCAGCACCGTCCCCGGATAAGCTTTGATGACCGATAGCGCCTGAAATCGCTAGTCTCGAGTTAAGTTGATAAGAGGGGTGAACCGCAACATTGACACCTGACCATCCGTCGACACCAAACCAGTCGGTTAATGTTGGCGTTATTTCCAATTTAAGCCTGCTTGCACCAAACTGCTTGTCTATTTCTATCCAAAGTTCGGTGTAATTTAACGGCGTGTCATTTGGGTAACGATAATGAAAAAGGAATACATTGTAACCCCAGCTTTTTAGCTGACCAGATTTACCTAGATAGGGCGCAAAGACATAGTCCACTTTCGGTGCAGAAAGAAATTTGTTGTTAGCTATGAAAATACCGCCATACCAATTGTTTACATGAGTGTAGGTGGTGGAAAATTGGACAGAAGTGATGTCGCCGTTGTTCGTTTCAGACTCACCCCGGAATACATAATCACTGGCTAAGGTTAAGTTATGCGTAAGTGAATTTTCTTTGGCGAGAAGCTCCAGTGTTTGCGACAACAAGCAGATTGCAAGTAGCAGGTACCAATTGAATGTTTTCATGAGTTAACCTGCTCTTTTTGTTCCGATGCTTTGGCCATTGGAAGTACAATGGTAAACACCGTGTGATCAATCCCGTTGCTGTCCACAGAAATTTTAGCGTCCATTTTATCTAGCAATACTTTCACAATGGTCAATCCTAAGCCCATGCCATCAATACATTTATTTTCGGCATAGGGCAGGCGTGTTAACGGGGAAAATATTTCTTCATAGTCAGTTGCGCTAATTCCAATTCCGGTGTCTCGAATGATGAGCTGAACAGTGTCATTCGGCTGCGGCTCTATAGAAATTCTAATTGAACCGTTAGGGCGGTTGTATTTTATTGCGTTATCTAGGATGTTTAATATGACTTGCTGTATTCGACCAGTATTTGCCGATATGGTTACATCCTTAGGCAAGTATTCAATATGAACGCCATTATTGAACGCGTGTTGCCGGACGATATTAATGCAATCTCTTACCACTATATGTAATGCGACCTGTTCAATTTCTATCGACATGGCAGAGTTTTCATCCTGCACTATGTCCATAATATCTTGAACCAGCAAATGCAAATGATGGCCCGCGGTTAAGATGTTGTGAATGAAAACGTGGCTTTCTTCATCATTTTTTTCGATTTTGCTTTTTAATAGGTCTGCGCTTCCGATTATGGCGTTTAACGGTGTGTTTAATTCGTGGCTAATGCGAGACATGAACTGCGATTTTGCTTCATTCGCTTTTGTTGAAACCTCCTTTTGCTGCTCTAATTCGATGGTTCTTCGCTCAACCTTGTTTTCCAAATGTTGTTGGATATCGAGTAACTGACTTTTTGTTGATTTAAGATTTTCGACCATGTCGCCAAACGCTGATTCAATAACATTAAACTCGGTGTTTCCCTTGCTCTTTAAATCAATCTCCAATGTATCCAGGTGCTTTAAATCAACTTTATTTATTGTGTGAAGCAAATTGTTGAGTGGTTTGATTAAAATACGCTTGCCAACCCAATAAAAAAGTAACCATAGGGCGATTGTTTTGAATATGGAATTTATTATTAACAATATGATGCCCATCTCGACCCGGTTCATTACCGCTTGGGAGTTTGAATAGATAGTGGCATTTGCAATTGTTCTGCTTTGCCCGCGAAACTCATAAACGATATTGAAGTGGTAAGAAAAATTCTGTTGCGGAAGATTTATTGCGGAAATGTCTGCAGTGCCATCGGGACGAAACTGCTTTATTTGTGCGTCTGACTCTATGATGCCAGTCGCGGCTAACAAGGTTCCGTCTTGCTCAATTTTGACACCCGTTACAATAGGGTTTACCAACATGCCGTTAATCGTATTCTGCATTTGTTGGTTATCTAAATCCCATACACTGACACTTAACACCTGACCAAAGGTTTGCTCATTTGTTTTTAGTTCTTCTCTTATAGAGTTTTCGGTGTGTCGATACTCAAGTACAATTTGAATTGCCGTAACGATGATCGCGATAATGCAATAAAATCCGAAAACTAACCTGATTAATTGAGTCGCGACAGAATCGGACGATATTAGCCTGCTGATCATAGAAGGACTTCACTCGATTCTTTTAAGTCGCACTCAGATGGTAGCCAATCACGCCAAACTGATTCATTGTCCGTTATCCATTCTTTGGCGGCTCGCATCGGTGTTTTGCCATAAAAGTCGACCGCGGCAGCTAGTTTAGATATGCCTTGATTGTTGAAATTTATGTTTTGCAATATTTGATAGGCACAGGGCCACTTATCTGGCATTTTGTGCCAAGCCGCTTTTTTCAGCCAGCCATTTTTAGGATTGCCGCAGTCTTGATGAAAGTTCGGGTTTATGCCCCATCCGGGTTCGGTTTCGCAGTCGGGGTGGTATTCTGGGAACTCGATAAACTTCCCCGGGTACACCGCCTCAACCCAGTTTGGCGTCCAGTTAAACATGACAATAGGTTGCCGTTTAGCATTGGCTTCTTTAAGTAATACCCATAATTCATCTGCATGAGTTACCGTCTTCACTTTGAAATTCATTTTAAGCGCACGTATTCTGGCGGCTTCTGGTTTTTCCCATGGGCCAGCAATGTACAGGCCTTTACGGTCACCCGAATTTGAAAATTCACTGCTGCACTTATTTAATGCTCGCCAGTCAGGTAATCCTTTACAGATAGATTCAACATAATCAGGATACCACCAGTCTTCTCTTGTTTTTGCGTCATGAGTTCCGGCATCAATGACTTTCCCAGATTTTACTGCCCGCTCAAACATTTCAGACATGGTGCCTTGCCAGACTTCTACTTGCACATGGTCAATACCAAAGCTCAGTGCCCCCCATTGTTGATTAGTATTGGAAAATGAATATCTGACTTTGTGGCCGACACTTTCAAATAGCTGACCAGTAATATAGGCCATGACAATTTGACTGGTCCAATCGTTAACTATGATGCCAATCGAGTCTTGCTCTGCTCCCTTTAAACGGTTTGCAAAGAGAATGAGTACAACCAGAAGTAGCGTTCTGACAGTGGCCATTGCACAAGAGTGTCATTGAGTTAGGTACTATTTAGTAAAGTTGGTTTTTGATGAAAATCAAGGTATTAACAGTGGGTTTATAAGCACTATTTGAAACTGGTTTCTGTATGTAAAAAGGGGAGGCCTAGGCCTCCCAAAGGTAACATGAAAGCGCGAGAATGCTTTTTATGAAGCTTACAGTTCTGAGGAAACCTGAAAACTACATTATGTTACGGAACCAATATGTTGGCGTTACAATGCGTATTTGGCGGAGAACTGCACATAAGTGGAGTCGGCGTCTTGTTCTGCCATTTCAAAGTTGCCAACTTCAAAACCATACGTCAGGTGTTTGTTCACTGATTTGAATACGTTAACACCCCAATGTGTGCGGTCACGATCCGACTCTTCGGTTGTTGTATTGCCGTAAAATAAGTTGGAACGGAATTCATCGTTCCAGAAATGGCGGTACGCGACTAATACTGATGTGGTTTCTTCCACTTCTTCGCCAACCAAATCCGTTGCTGCAGCGGCGCCGACGTAACGTCCTGTATTGCCGCCATGGACTTGGAACCTGAAGTCATCTTTACCTACGGTTTTTATGCGACCTGATATGCCATAACCCATGCCAGACTCCGTTTCGTCGCCTACTGTATTGAGTTGTTTTACAACACCTGCGACGGAAACGCTGCCCCAGTCACCCTTAAACGTATATTTACCGATAACATCGGGCATGGAGTCCTTAGTGCCGTAACCTGCGCTGCCGGTAAACCCTGCATACGACTCCGGGTTTTCCAATGCAATCTGGAAGCCGCCATTGGTATATCGAACCTGAGTTTGTCTTATGAAACCAGAGGCCACCAATGGCCCCCCAAAATCAACGCCTTCGGCAAGCGCGCTGGTGTTGATGAAGGTTGACCAGGTTTGACCTATGGTCCAGTTGCCATATTTGATAAAGGCATGTCGAAGTCTGGGGTGACGTGAATTTGTCAGCTTTTCATTACCCCCGCCACCAAACAGGTCGAATTCGACAAACCCCATTAGATCGCCCTTAACGTATTTGGTGTTAAAGCGGCTTGAATCCACATGAAAACGGCTGGTGGAAATGTCTTCTTTTACTGCATGACCTATCCAAAAATCATCATTGACCAGAGTTGAACTGGCGTTACCGTCAATGTAACGGAAGTCAGCTTGTATGTATCCGCCAAAGGTTATTGACGAATTATCTTCAGTGTTAATCGTATAACCTGCCGTCGCAGAGCCAGCGGTCAATAGCAGCGCTGTGCTAATGCACAGTGGCAATAACTTAATACGGTTGCTCATAATAGTTCTCTCCCAGGTGCCAAGACCGGTGTAGGGCCGGGTACAGCTAATACCTTGGCGAAATTAGTGGCTCAATGGCCGTTTTATAGTTGTTTTGTTTTTTAAAGGTTGGGGCGCCTTGGGCGCCCGGTCGGAATTATTCTTCCAGTGTACTCAGGTCGCCTTCGTCTTGACCCAGCGCTCGGGCTTTCAGAACTCGGCGCATGATCTTGCCGGAACGCGTTTTCGGTAAGCTATCAACAAACTCTACAGCTTCGGGTTGAGCGATTTTTCCCATTTCGGTACCCACGTGCTCTTTCAGTTCTTTTTGCAGCGATTTGCTGGCTTCCACACCTTGTTTCAAGATGACGTAAGTATGAATAGCGTTGCCTTTTAGTTCATGTGGGAGACCTACTGCCGCAGCTTCACTAACCGCCGGATGGCTAACCAGTGCACTTTCAATTTCTGCCGTTCCTAGTCTGTAACCACTTACTTTTAGTACTTCATCCATGCGTCCAATGACCCAGATGTAGCCGTCTTTGTCTTTTTTTGCGCTGTCGCCTGCCAGATAGCGCCACTTTTCACCCTGCTGGCTCCAGTACAGATCCTGATAACGTTGATCATCTTTGAAAACGGTTCTAGCCATACCAGGCCATGGGTTGTTGATCACTAACTTACCTTCTTCGCCTGCTGGCACTTCTTCTCCATAGTCATCAACTATGGTGATTTCGTTGCCAAAAAAGGGTTTAGTAGCACTGCCTGGTTTTAGTGGCGTGATAGGTAATGGACAGATCATGAAACCACCTGTTTCGGTTTGCCACCAGGTGTCGATGATTGGGCATTTTTCCTGACCAATGACTTTATGATACCAACGCCACGCTTCTGGGTTGATGGGTTCTCCAACGCTGCCAAGCAGCCTTAAGCTAGATAAGTCGTGTTTTTGTGGCCAGCGTTCACCAAAACGCATCAAACCACGGATCGCGGTAGGCGAGGTATAAAGGATGTTGATGCCGTACTTTTCAACAATCTGCCACCAACGGTTAGGATAAGGGTAGTTGGGGGCTCCCTCGTATAACATGATGGTTGCGCCGTTGATCAGTGGGCCGTAAACGATGTAGCTGTGTCCAGTGATCCAGCCAGGATCCGCCGCACACCACCAACGATCCTGAGGTTTGATGTCAAAGGCCATTCGATGAGTAGTGGAGGTGTAAACACTGTACCCTCCATGAGTGTGCACCATGCCTTTAGGCTTTCCGGTTGTGCCTGAAGTGTAAAGAATGAAAAGCGGATCTTCGGCATCTAATTCAACCGTCTCGCAAGATGGGCTTGCGATGGGTAGTGCTTTTAGATCATGTAACCAGAAGTCCCGTGTTGGTTCCATTTCAACATCGAGGTTGTTGTTTTTCACGCAGATACAGACTTCTACGCTAGGGCTTCGGCTCATGGCGTCATTGGCAATGGACTTAAGGTCGATTTGTTTACCGCGGCGCCAGCCACCGTCTGCGGTGATCAACACCCTTGAGTGGGCATCGTCAATTCTGGAGGCTAGTGCTTCTGTACTAAATCCACCGTATACCACTGAATGAATGGCACCAATCTTGGCACAGGCCAACATGGCAAAAACCAATTCTGGAATTTGCGGCATATAAATCGTCACTATGTCGCCTTTTTCTACCCCCATGCTCTTTAGGACATTGGCAAACTGGCTCACTTCACGATTTAACGCATGATAGGAAAAGTTTCTCACCTGACCATTTTCACCTTCCCAGATGATAGCCATTTTATTGCGAGTTTCGGTTTTTAGGTGGCGGTCAATGGCGTTGTCCACAATGTTGATCTGGCCACCGTCAAACCACTTGTAAAAAGGGGCGTTGGACTCATCTAAAACAGAATCCCATTTTTTATACCAGGATAAGGTTTCCGCTTGTTCAGCCCAGAAGGTTTCACGATTTTCTACGGAATAATCATAAAGGGCTTGATAGTCTGAGACATTAGCCTGATCAACGACCTCTTGGCTCGGGTAAATAAACTCATTATTGTTATCTGTCATGATGTTCACCTGTTGGCCAAAAGGCCTGATCTTTATTCGAGAATGAAAATGTTGAGTTAAAGATATGCGGCAAACTTAACAAGCGGAATTAGACCTAAGTCTAAAACCAAGCTAAATCGATATAGACTTTAGTCGAAGGAAAGGGGAGAAAAGTGGGCACAGATCATATTTGTGCGCCCAAATGGATTAGCCTAATTATCACATTGGCCGGCTTTGCGCGAGGAAGAGACATTCGAACGAACTATGCGAAACTAACTTATCTCTCAAAAGCAGACGTGCAATATACTGGGGTTGTTTTTATTACAAAAGCTTACTAAGTGGGCTTACCACACCGCTTGCTCCTTGCTGTAAAACATGTGTGTAAATTTGCGTTGTTTTTACATCAGAGTGCCCAAGTTGTGCTTGTACAGTGCGAATATCCGCGCCACTTTGTAGTAGATGCGTTGCAAAAGAATGTCTAAACGTATGCGGAGTTATAAGCTTTTTTATATTGGACTTCGCTAGTGCACTCTTAATAGCCTTGCGTACACAAGTAGGATGGAAGTGATGTCGACGGATTTCGCCCGTTTCTGGATCAGCACTTAATTTATAGGACGGAAATAAATATTGCCAAGCAAGGGTTTTATTGGCTGAAGGATATTTCCGCGACAGTGTATTAGGCATCCATACACCGGCATATTGTTCGTTTTGTAGGTCTAGCTTTAAGTATTCATCAACTTGCGTAATTTGATTTCTTAATAATGGAATGAGCTCTGTGGCGAGTGTTGTTATTCTGTGTTTGTTCCCTTTTCCATTCCAAACTTGAATACACTTATAGTCAAAATCGATGTCTTTGACTCTTAGTTGAACAGCTTCCATGACACGAAGGCCACTGCCGTACATTAATCCGGCAATCAGATAATAACGCTTTTGCAAAAGGGACATGATTTGTTTAACTTCTTCTACGGTCATAACAACTGGCAGTTTGGGTTGTCTATTACTTCTTGCGAACTCTAAATTTAATGACAACTCGCTTTTGACTATATGTTTATACAAAAAGACTAGTGCATTTAGTGCCGCGGCTTGAGTTCGAGGTGACATTTTTCTATTCAAAACAAGGTCATCAAGAAAAGCTACGACTTCATTATCCCCCATAGAGCTTGGGTGTCGCTTATCATGAAAATGGATAAAAGACGCAACCCATCTCAAATAAGATTTAATCGTCCTCAATGAATACTGCCGAGTAATCATATAATCAGCGATGTGATTTAAATATGGTGAACGAGTTTTCATTTTTATTCCATGTGGTACTGTTTATTTATACAGTTTTAGTTGGATTGCGCGCATAGTCAAGAAAACGACCGAATGGGTCGTTTTAGTCCTAATACCAGTTTCACTGAACTTAATTAAGTTCTCTGCTAGTAAGAACTCAGAAAATTTGTTTCAATGTCAGGAAATTGAAAGGGAGCGGTCGTGCGGTAGAAATACGCGCGATTTGGTCTCTATAAACATGTTATATGCCTAGAAAGATGATTGCAAAATTCCAAAACTTGCTCACAGAATTACAAAGCTCTTTATCGCTGGTAGAGAGTGAAAACGTTAACACCGAAGCGCATGAAAATATGTTCGTTTTTGGCTTTTCTGAGGCTGATGCGAAAGCACTCGGAGTTGGAGGTGTTGAATCACTATTGTTACAATGTCGTGATATTTACGCATCAAAAATTTCGGATAGTGAAAAGCTTTACTATTGCTGGCTAGATGAAATGGCGGGGCAACTGCGCATGAGTGCAATATCTCTAGTTCACTCAGAGTTACCATTTCGAGTAAAGATAAGTAACTGTTCTGTGACCGAACTTGTTCAAGCCATTGTTGATTACGATAGCGGCACATATACCAAAGGCTGTTTAAACGTTTGGCAGGTCGGCATATAACAAAGCAATTAAGAGCGGACATCTAAAGGTTGGCTGGTGTTTCGTTCCTCAACAAGTATAGCCAGCCTTTATCTGACCGCTTATTGCGGCGTTAGTTGTGCTTTGAGGCCTAGAGGAAAATTCTGAAAGTTGGGAGTTCGTTCTGTGAAAAACACAGCAATATTTCACCATTTCTCAGTCTGTAAATTTTCCCGATTA